>Ga0307515_10000323_pt1 | contig 118345 bp, 158 predicted proteins | sample 17_EM_MG_FD_194513 | JGI IMG/M metagenome (GOLD analysis project Ga0307515, IMG submission 194513) | Populus trichocarpa ectomycorrhiza microbial communities from riparian zone in the Pacific Northwest, United States - 17_EM | ecosystem: Host-associated > Plants > Roots > Unclassified...
TGTTTAACCGCCTCAGGAAGATGATGCTGCACAAGAAGATCGACAAGGTGAGCACCGGACCGTACTCTTCCTCTCGGCGTCGGTTTGGCTGCTGACGGCGTACTACCAAGCTCAAACAGGCATAGGAACCCCACGCCATCCATCTTTCACTTTCATTTGCTAGTTATCTCGGGATCCGCTCGTCCCGCACTTATGCATTCCTTACCACCACTTGCAAGTTCGATTGCCCACCATGTTAACTCTGCGAAACCACCACGCTCCTTCTATCTCTGCTCTCGCTACGTGTTTTGGAAATCTGTCATAATGAGAGAATACCATATTTTCAGTGACTTGTGTATATAAATATAAAAACAGGCAAGGTATGGTGCGTGGGAGGGGTGGATTTAAGGAAACTGAGAGACATCAAAACAGAGCGCAGAATTGAGAGACAAATGAAATGTCCGGAGGCTGAAATGTCCGGATGGGGGTCGTGCAATAGGAATCTGGGGAAAATACGTTGAAAGGTCGTTTCGCAGGTTCTAAAGGATAACGGTACATTGGTGGGGAGTGGGGGAGAGATGGATGCTGCCGACAGAGAACAATTGCACAACTATGAGGGGTGGATTAGCAACCGTCCACCCGGGTTTTTCTAGAGTCACCCAGACTGACCTCAATGCCGCAAAGTCGTATCTCGGAAACTGTCCGAGAACGGGATCATTCAGGTGTACTTGATCTTGGATGTCCCGATATCCCGCCACCCCCCGTCCTTGTAGGGAACGATCGCATCTGATCCAAGGACTCTGGGGAGGAGGGCAACATAGCGTAGTTCAATTCACCTCCCTCGTCTCCGTCGATCGCGTCAATCAGAGGGGTGGGCCGTGAAGAAGATCGTCCAGTTCCAGAGCTGTCTGAGCTTATGGTCGTGGTATCTCCGTCGGTTTCGCCGGTCTGTGTCGAGGATGAGGACAGAGGAGGGGGCCTTGGCCCCTCCGGCGACAAGACAGCATGTGCAGCGTTGATTGCCGCAGCAAGCGTCGAGAACTGCGAGGGGTTTGTTCGCCAGCTCCCGGTAGCGTGTAAGCCGTCCAGGGGGTTGTCATTTGGTAACGACAAGGATGGTCGATGATCAATCCTTTCGCCAATCGGTTGAGGTGGGACAACACTAGCAGACCTCTGGCCAGAGGAAGGCGTGACGAGACTCGCATTGTTCCCGGTTTCCGTAGACCTCCCACGTTCGCTAGTTTCCCCGTTCCGTCGATTCCGTTCTTCTTCCTCCCTTTGACGTTGTTGCTGCTGCTCGTGGTCTAAAAGCGAAAGCCGCATGGCCTCCATCACCATAAGCTGAGAGGGACCAGTCAGAACACGGGGAAAACCGATCAAGAAAAAGTAGCCAAAGGTTCACCTCCTCGAGATCCTGACCCGCAATGTCCACTGGGCCCATGAGTCGATCGAGGGCAGGAATCTGTCCCTGATTACGCCTTCTCCTTCGACTGCCAGACCTACTTCCCTCGGCGTCACCACCATCTTCGGTCAAGGCGTGAACTCTTCCGCTCGTGACTCCGACAGGGATGAGCCTGTCTCCGACTTGCCGCATAATAATACGCCTATTGGCCCGTCGCTGAGCCTGAGCTCGAACGGCGGCTAACTTAGCTTCCCAGTCGGGGCGGATTTGATCTGACCGACATAAGAGTGAGCATCCAACCCGGTCCCTCAGTAAAGGTGGACAACGGGGTAAACATACCAATCGTCACAACCTCAGGACTATCAGCGCCGAAACTCTTACGGCGACGGGACCGTGCCCCCGAGGCTTCTGATGATGAGGATGCCCCCTTTGGGGAATCCGGCCATGATGGAGGCGTCTGACAAATACAGGTTTAGGAACCCCAAAACCGGCATCGAAGGGTTAAACGAAAAGACATACAGAACCGTCACTACCAATTCCTGTTCTCCAAGGAGGCGGGGTGTACACTACCCCGAAATGCTCCTGTACGCAGTAAGGACAAGCCGCCGGTTCGGAAACCAAATGAGTGGTCGTAGGTTCTGATCGCTTGATTTGGACAAAACATTCCGTGCATATCGCCTGGTCACAACACCTCGAATAGTTGATGTTCGCGGGGTAATACTGAGACTCCCGCCAACACGATAAATAGGTATGCATTCCGCGGTTGCGCAGTCGGATGAGGCGACGAGGATGGGAACGTGGGGAGTTTCGTATGAGTCAATGGGCGGTGAACCAAAGATGGCACAGCCGAAAGAAAATCGAAAAGAAATAAAAGTGATGAGCTCTCTGAGCATTGGGACTCATAAACCAGACATACAAGGAAACAGATGGGACATTCCACAGCTCCCCGATATACAACAGCTTCAGAGAACTTTGCAACCTCCTTCTGTGTACTGGGTCGTTTGCCATGGGACCGGAAGGAGGAACCGACGTCAGGTTTTGTAGGTGGGGCGACAGATACGGTCTCGCTATGGCCTGTTGTCTCTGGATTTTCCGGGAACTCCTTACGAGAGGCAAGGATCTGTTCGTCGTCCCAGCTCTCATCGTACTCCTCCAAAGGCCTGTAGAAGGGAGCAAGCTTGCGCTGGGCAATCAGCTGAGCGACAACCGCCTGGTTCCAATCTTGGGGTCCCGTGTAGACCCCCTGCGGGGTGAGAGATCCAAAATCGACAGTGTCATCGTGCTGGCCTCGGGCTGAAGACGAACTGTTCCCCATTTTTCAATCTGGTACACCGGGCGTGGGGGCTTGCAGACGTCTGACGAGTTGAGGCGACGAGTGTGGTGGTCGCCTGATGAGTTGCTTGAGTCGAAACAGAAAGGCGTTGAGAGAACGTCAGCTCTAAGCACAGGACAGGAGAGTGGTCATTCCACGTGACTCACAACCGTCCCCTGCATGGAATGGCTATTCGAGATCTAAACTAAATATTACACGCTATCTTCCATCTCAGCCAAAGCAGCGTCGTTCAATGCTTCAGCCTCCATCATAATTCTCTCCTCCTGCGCAGTGATCCTCTCTTCTGCATCCCGCCTTTCGGAGACAAGCTCAGCGTACCGATCCTGCAACAACTTCTCTCTTCGAGTAAGCTTATCGACCTCCTCCTTCAGCGACTCGACTCGGGCAGGACCAGCGGCGTTCTCGTTGATCTTCAGCCTCGAGAAGCTTTCGTAATCCAAATTTCCCCGGTGAAGCTCCCCGAAGAGATCCGTCACTTTCTGTGTGAGCGCCTTCGACCGCAACTGGTATCCTCCGAGGGTGACATTGAGCTTTTTCTCCGCCTTAGCAATCTTGCTTGCCTCTCGCGCCATGAGGTCGCGACCCTCGTTGAGTAGAGTACTGTAGCCCTCGATCCGACCCTTGGGTGAAAGCGAGGCGGGATCGACGTAGCGCCGTCGTTTGGCATCGAATGCTAGCCGTGATCGGATGGAAGCCCAACCAAAGGCCTCGTCTACCTCCTCTGACTTCGTTAGCGCTGCCACACCCTGTCGGGTTTGCTCCTCATTCGCGTCAGGGAAGCCAAGGGAACCAGCAAGTTCCCGTTGGATAGCCAGCCGAGCCTCGTCAATGTCTTCGTCGCGAGGCATCTGGTATGATGATTTGGTCCCTCCCGGATGCGAAGTGCCGGGAAGTGGAAATGTCAGGGAGTCGTGGTGAAGCAGTTGAACAAGTTCCGCGTCCACAAGTCTTTGAGCGGGGGCCAGATCCGTGGGCAAGTCACCGTCATCGAGCTGGAGGTCCCTAAGAAGCTGTTCCACATCAACGTTCGTGGGGCGGGGAAGTTCCAGCTTGATTGCCTGTGATCGCCTCGCCAACGCCCTCCTTTCTTCTTCTTCCCTGGCTTTCCTGAGTTTGGCATCCCTCTCAGCAGCATCCTCCCCCCTTGTTGGTCCCTGGACTGTCTCATCCTCTTCATCTTCCGGAACCATCAACTCGAAATTGTTCTCAGGCTTTGGAAGGCTCATGAACCCAACCCGCAACGCTCGCTTGGAAGCAGATTCTCGCATCCTATTCTCGCGAGGGGTCTGAGCCACTGAGGAGAGCTCGTCATCAGGGTTGATACTGAGATTATCCCTCATCGGCGTTCGGAGAGGCGTGGCACCAACTTGACCAGGTTCTCGTGGGGTTGCTCCGACGTTCGACGGGTCGGCGGCTCGGTAAGGAGTGGCGAGGGGGTTCGGGGTGAAAGAGACCTGATGTTGAGGCGTGGCGCTTTCGAAACCAGTCCCTGACGCCCCAGTTGGGTGTAGAGGAGTGTTCTCGTCCCCGAGGAGAGGTGTCTGGGCGGTGACCATATTTCGAAGGTTCCGAGCCTCGGCCATGACGTTGTCCTCTGTGACGGCAGTCAGGATTTCGCTCGTTGAAACGGAAGAACAGCAGGGAGAACACACCTTGAGGAGCCGTTCTGGGGGTTCGGGTCATTTTAGCTCGTTCCAAGCCTTCGTAATCGCTGAGCAGACGACCGGAAGCGTCGCCGCCACCGGCTACCAACGACTTGGCGTGTTCCCCCGCCTGGCCAATTTTAACGATATCCTCCAACTCGGCTTCACCAACCTGTGCAGCGGGGAGTTCTAATTTTCTACGTCGACCGATAGATTCAGCTTCCTTCAGTTTTTGAATCTGGGCCTCACGAGCAGGAACGAATTTGGTCTGGTGAGGTGCCTCATCCTTCCCTTTCCGCTGACGCTTTCTCCGCTCCGCTTCTTCGTCGTCCGGCTTGCGCTTGTTCTCCAAGCGGCGAAGGCTCTGGCCTACCGGAGCGGTAGTGACACGAGCTTGTTCGTCGGAGGTATCGTAGAAGCCAGGGGCAGCCTTCTTCTCAAAGGGAATATCTGCGTTGTACTGTGCGAGCAAGGGTCAGAAAGCTGTAGGGATCTAAAAAGAAAAGCATAAGCTGTACATACGTCCATCCCCTTTTTCTTGGTCTTATGTCGCATGCTGCGAGAAGTCAGCATACCTTGGATGCTGGAAGGATGGAGATTGCGTACATGATACCGGCGGCTTTGAGTTCTCGCTTCTTCTGCAAGACCGCCAATCGTCGTGCTTCCTCCAGCTGACGTTCTCTAGCCTTTCGCTTTGCCTTCTTACCTTGAGTGTTGGCAAGGCGGGCGCGAGCTTCGGATAACATCTCCTTTTCTAAGCGACAGAAACGGTAAACGTGTCTCCCCTACAACAAGCAACCCCAAGCTCACCATCCTCGTCCATGTCAATTGGGTCGGGCCGTGCAGGTTTTGTTTCCGGGTCTGGGTCAATTTCTCCAGGTCGAAGCTTCCTAATTTCATCTGAACTAGGCCCCGCTTCGTCTCCGGGACCAGCGAGCCCAAGTTCCTCGTTTTCCTTGGCCTCTGCTTCATCGAGAAGTTTCTGGTAGCGCTCCAAACATTGTGTGGCTGTTCGACCAACAATGGGGGCGATTGTACGCCACTGCGTTGGCATTAGCTTCGCAAGGTGGAGAAGCTTCTCATCTTCAGTCTGGGGACACGAATAAGAATCAGTGTTGAGGACAGGGTGTGCGATTAGGTACCTTTGACCACTCTGTCTTCTTGATCGAAGGGTCCAACCATTCGTACCACCGCGCCTTGCATTGTTTTGGTGTTTTGCGGACCAGGAGCGAGGAAATACGCGCCCTAAAGTAACGTGAGTATCCTACCGGAGGTAAGTGCAGGGGATAGGGACGCACCATTGGTTCTTGCCGTACTTGGCGATCGCAGCTTTCAGCACCTCATCCTCGGTATTCTGCGTCGGACTTGTCAGCAACAGGGAAAATCGGACCGGGGGTGGGCGGGTTACCTTCCAGACACCTGAAGAAGTCGTGTGAGTGAGCGAAGGCGGGGGTGTTGGAGGATTGACGAGAGAGACATACCTCCTTTGATGATTATGCGAACCATTACACACGCAGGCGTGTGCGCGTTGGACAAGAATGGTGAGATGGAGGAGGCGCTGCCATGCGAGGACCACGTGAGACTCACGTGAGAAGTGGCTGGAACTTGTGTGACGTGACGGTTACGCGGTAAGTGACCGGAGAGCCCTAGGACGCCGAGAAGATACCGCCGGCGAAGTGATGAGATAAAGGCGGACTTACGGTAACTCGGTACCTTCCTCACTATCCTCATATGGAATCGGCAGGGTTTGTTGTCATTCGGCCCATCCGACGGGCCAGCCGCAAGCTTTGTGTCAGACTTGACGATCAAGGAACAAGGTTAGGTTCGTGTTTGTTCATCGGGGTAGACGTCGGGAGAGCCGGTTTCCAATGGTTTTTTGTTTTTGGATGATGCGAATCCCGAGAGCTCCGCGGGTCATGCGGGTGGTTGCCGGCGTGCTCCCCTAGAGGAACAGGGGTGGATAACACGGCGTAAACTGAGTTCTCCCCTTGCGGGCGTACGGGCACCCCCGTAATACATCACTTGACCGTTTTCTGGGTCACCAGGGTGATCTCATCTCCACACAAAAAGTTCTCTCTGTTGTCGGCTCAAGCGAGCGGTCCGAGCCGATGGAGACAGAAGCGTCGGCAAGGGATTATTTTGCCGGGTCTGGACCATCCAATTTTGGTCATGATGTGATGTTGGCGTTTGATAACCGGATCGGGTATCGGCATCGGTCCGACAGCATTCTCCGTCGGTTGCAGTAGCTCGGGCGGTCTAATATTTCGAACCGTTTTTGTCCACACCGGCGAATTTCACCTCGGGAATCCGTAAAAAATATTCCAATAATCCTCGTTTTTGCGTGCGGTGTGCGACGAGACACGACACAGATCCTGCAGGCAAATGCATGTTCTTCTTTGGTGAGGTCACGGGGAAGGGAGCGCTAGGTATATAAAAAATCCTCAAGTGTCGGACAGACGCCGATGGAAAAGTTGGCGGGCAAGTTGATCTCCGGCTGTACACCGATTGAAATTATTCCAACAACCTTTAAGTATGTGACTGTGTCCCCGCTCTCCCCACCTCACCCCTCCTTCCTCCTTCCTCCTTCCTTCCCTCCCCCTTGCCACGCCCCGCCCGTCCCGTCCCCCCGTCCACCAGCCATCACCCCCACCATGGACTCATCCCAATCTCAGCGTTCGACCCCAGAGATCCCCGCAAAGTATGACATCTTCCTTTCCGCTCTCTTACTCGACTGACCGGTGTCTCTACAGGAAACCGCCAGTTGTCCGGGGTGCCAGAGCATGCACCGTCTGTCGCGCAGCCAAGGTCAGCACACTAACTGTTTCAAAAAACGATCCGATCTGATGGCCGTCCAGATGAAGTGCGTTGGCTCCGAAGATGGCACCAAGCCGTGTCAGAGGTGCAAACGTGCCAACGTCGAGTGCGTAACCTTGAGTCATCCAAAGGGTCATCCGCCTGATCGTTTAACCCCCAGGTGTATATTCGAAAAGCATCGCCGTGGCCGGAAGCCGGGCTCAAAGTAAGCCATAGATGGAGTCTTCTCCCTTTGTCTCCGGACGGCTCTGATCCTAGATCCAATAGACTTTCCGAGGCTTCAAAAATGCTTCGTAGGCTTGAAAAAGGTCTCACATCAGCCAAACTCAAGTCACAAGCTGCAGCGAATTCTTCGGACACCACTCCGTCGGACCAGCCGTACGGCAGTTCCAACAGTTCCGATGTTCCCTCCACCCACTTCCCCGGAAATGAACTTCCTCCGCTCAACATGTCGGCTTACCAAAACCGTTCCTATGCTTCGTCCTCGCAGTCTGCTGACGGCGACGATGACTCAGATTCTCAGGGACGTAGCCCAGTCGAGCTCTATCCAGCCAAGATGATCCGGAAGGAAAACTTCTTCAAGACAATACTCAACAATCCCGAAGATGCCGTGCCCGGCCTTTCATCGGGAGGCTTCCGAGGCTCTTCCCGAACCCCACCATCATCATCACCATACCATAAACACGCCCAATCACAATCATCATCCAAATCATACCCGGCGTCTTTCGGACCAGATCCGATCACAACAGGAATAATGGACGAGAATCAAGCCACCGTCCTCTTCGACCTTGTGTTCTTGCGCTTGAACCCATTCATCAACCTCTTCGACCCCGCTCTCCACTCTGTTCATTATGTCCGATCTCGGTGTCCTCTCTTGTTCACCACCCTCCTCATGGCCGGTGCCAAGTTCTTCAAGCCCGAGATTTACCGACCCTGCCAAAAGCTTGCCAATGACCTCGCTGTCCGTGCCTTCGCTGAGGGTTGGAAGTCAGTTGAGGTCGTCCAGGCCTTCGCTTGTCTCGTTTACTGGAGGGAGCCCGACGATACTCGGACATGGTCATACATCGGCTACGTAAGTGTTTGCCGCAGACGCTAACGCTCCTCCTTATTAAATTACCCGGTAGGCCTGCCGCATGGCCGTCGAACTCGGCTTGAACCGATACCTCGCCACGCCGCCCCCGAACGAAACCGAATTTCACATGCGGGAACGCCGTAACAGGGAGCGAACCTATCTCGTCCTGTGGGTGCATGATCGCAGTCTGAGTATGCAAACTGGTCGACAATGGATGCTACCAGAGGTACGGCTCCGTTTTTTCGGGCCTCTTCCAGCGGACTTTCCGATACTCAACCATCATTTAGGATGACCTCGTCAAGTACTCTTCAACGTGGCATGAGGCCGGCGGAAACCCAATCCGACCCGAGGATGTGATCCTCGCCTCATTCGTTCAACTCCGGCGAATCGCTGTAAGTGTTCAGCGTTGCCTTCCGCATTACGTGCACGTCCTCATTCCTATTTAACTCAGGCCGAAACTATGGAGACGACCGACGTTTTCTGTTTACACAAGTCAACATCGTCGTCATCACTACAGTCAGACGTAAACTACGAGGTTCTCCTGCGTAACTGCAACTTGAAGTTGACGCAATGGCAAGAGTTCTGGCACCAACAGATGCAACGCGCATCCGGTCAATCTTTCCATCACGCTTTCCTCAACTTCTTCCGTCTCTATGTCCGCCTGTTCCTGAACAGTTTGGGTGTCCAACCCTTCCTCAGGAAAGGCAGCGGCCTCGCTCTCAGTCCCACTGCCCTCTCCGCTTGTTATACTAGCGCTTTGGAGAACCTGCAGATCATCACCAAGGACTTTGCCGCCATGAGCGTGTTGCCCTACGGACAGGACTCGATCACCATCATGAGTGCCTACTGTGCAGTGTTCTTGCTCAAGGTGCGATCATACCTTACCCTCCTTTATTGTCAGATGAGCTCACCCCCCCTCCTTTAGCTTTTGCGGAGCGGCGTTGATCAAATTGGGCTACCACCCGATGCTACCCAGAAGATCTTCTCTGTCATTTCGCAGGCTGCCGGGGCTTACCATGATGCTTCTCTGTTATCTCCAGCCTCGGGGTCCGCTTCGTATCACTCAAGGTTCCTCCGGAGTCTTGTTGCCCGGGATAGGCCACAAACACCCAACCGCAACGCCAAAACGTCTGGATTCCCTCAGGGGCAACAACAGCTGCAGCAGCAGCAGCCTCAGCCCATGCATTCATCCACGATCCACCTGACGGAACAGCCAATTGTACAGCATTACCCCGTCTCTCCCCACATGCGATCTCCTCCAACACCAACGAGCCCACCCGGTTACTACTTGGACTCATCTCGTGACGTTTTGCCTGGCTACCAGCCGACTCCACAAGGGATGCAACAACAGCAGCAACAACAACAGCCGTCTGATCTTGACGCTCATTACTGGCGAAACATGTTCAAGGCGCTCGGTTATGAACCATCGATGGACGTCATGCACTCGTCTGATGGATACATCTACCCTACAATCCCTGAGCCCAACCCATACGCGCCTACCATCGGCAGCGCTTTCGGACGGTGAAGGTGCGAGTGAATTTGTTCCCCAACTCGGGGCTCTGCCATACGGGAATGGGCGAATCATTCACTTGGTTGACGTCTTGGATCTGTCGCTCCTCGTTTTCGCCTGCCCTCCTTTCAAGTTACCCTATCTGGCCATACGGCGTCTGTCCCTCGCCTACCATTTTTATTTTTATTTTTTCCTCCACCTCGCTGTCCCTCGATTTGTCACCCTCACATCCTATCCCCCTTGCCCTACCTGCAACTGAATCCTCGTGAACCCTGTTTTTTTTCCCCCTTCGAACCTCGTTTGCTTTCTTCTGTTTGCTTTCGACCCACTGTAGTTTGTACCATTCTCTCTCGTACCGTCCATTGCATCCCCCCCAAACAATACCTCTTGCTTAGTTCAGATTGTAGGCTCCGTTTGCAGTTTGTCGTTGAATCACCCGTCATCAATTTCAAACCTGTGATAATCATAGTCCCAAGCGACCCATGGAACGCGCCCCCTCAATTTGTCGCAAATTGCGCGCTAATTGGGTTTTTATTTACGCTGTACTGAAGGCACTTTACGCTCACTCAGCGGGCGTCCGCTCAGGAAGATCACCCCGCTAAGATGTTGGTCCGGTAACATGATGCGACATCCACCCACCTTCGAATGAGTAACCTGTCGATTTACAAAGGAATGACGACCGAGGTTAGCGGAAAACGTGGTGTCCGACCTTGACCCCCCCGTATCCCCGATATCGGTTTCTTACCGATTCACGCGTATCTGTATAGCCGTATGGCATAACCCTTGCCTAGCCCACGTTCAAGAGTGGGGTCGAAACACGCGACTCGTTCTCCAATTCAGTGGGGTAAGCCGTAATCGCATTGGTTCTTAAAACGCCGTATACATACATCCTCACCAGTGCACCCGGTGTTTCCAATCAGGCGCCTTCTCGGATGTAGTGGTTATGAATTAGACCCTAGGATTCGACCCCAATGTAAAATATCACGGCTTCGTTACCAACTCCAGCGGCGATCCTCGGGATACCCGACGTGGCGAGGAAATCGAAATCACGGACCCGAAGCGGCCGAGGCGCCAAATTGAACACCGTGGGTTGAGCGTTTATGTACGAGGTATTGTGCACGTGTATCACCGCACCCTTGGAGGGGTTGCTTGTGGATAAAGCAAAGTATTCTGAAAACGTGGGGCACCACCTGGTTTGTTGGATTTTTCGAAATCCAAGAACGGGGGAGGAAGACGCGTATCAGAATAAATCAGTCGCGATGGAAATCAAATGGGAACAGACGCCCCGAGCGGCACCCACCCGCTGACCCGATGCGGCTCGGCGAACGCGAAAGACAATAACATCGCTTTGGGAAATTCCAATAGCTTACCTGAATTGGTGACCACCTTCCGCAAGCCCGGGACCACTGATGTTGGGCTTTCCTCCTTGCAAATTTGAAAGATCCCAGATGGAATACCGCGATCCGTATGTGGCGCCGATTCTGGAACAAGGAAACATCAGATGCGGACACACTTGCAGAACCAAAGAACAGGCCGGGGCAGGGATCATCCCCGGAGATCATCAGTGTTCCGGGAAATGATGTCCCCGGTTAAGAACGCGGGGGTGAATTACTAGCGAACACGTACACATCTGGGTTGTCCGCTCTCCATGCCGCAACTCCTGCAGAACCAAGACCGCTGACGGCATCGGAGAGCGCACGAGGTTCTACAAGCTCAATGATGTTCAAACGCCTGGAATCTTCTTCAGGATCTGAGCGCCAGTCGGTGAGAAAGATCGACCCGTGGTTATCCGAAACAAGGAACTCCTTGCTACTCAATGGGTGAGAGCTAACTGACGTGAGTGGATGGGGGAATGGGATGGCATAGGCTGCTGGCTGGGGTCTATCCAGGATACTGCGGTCCCCTGCATGATCCGAGCCAGCACTTGGGGATCCACCACCGGTGCGAGTTTCAAGATCCCACACCATCAACACCTTGTCATCTTCAAAGAAGTGAGATGATGGCGAAACGGATGCGATGTTACGTGATTTGCTCACCTGAAACGGTTGCAGCATAGCGTGAGCTATCCTGGTCATTGCCTCCAGAGAAGGACATCCCAGTCACCTTTCCATGGTGACCACTAACCGGAAACAGTTCTTAAATCGAGGGTGGTTAGAACAAATCGCCATAACCTACCTCAGACCACCGCCGAACGGGAAGATCTCTTCAGAGCTCGAGGCAGATTTTGAAAGTAAGTGGAGTCCAAAGTCGGCCGTCGCCACAGCAAGCCTTTTCCGCGAAAGTGATGTGAGGATAAATCTAAGCCACCGTGGATCGCTGCACCGACTGACTCTATTGACCAATCGTCGGAGAGTGAAGGAGAGACGGTACGCGATGACCAGGCTATTGCAGTTATCCTGGACCCAACGTTGAAGGTCGCGATTTGTGTCGCAGTGGTGTCCAGCTGATCAGGTGAATTAGTGCACACCATTGGGAAGTTCAACATTTAAAGTTGCTTACGACTTGTAAGATAGCAATGGAGTGCTCCCCGCCGACGGCCAGGAGATCCGGCGCATCTTGGGAGTGAGATGCGCGTAAACAGTGGATGAGCGACCCGTGGTTGTAACGGATGTCCATGCTCGTTCGCGGATGGGATGAACGATCGACTGAGCGCACCTGCCACTATCCCCGTATGCCGCCGCCTGGAGGTCGGAAAGGTCCAAATCCGTTTGTTTTCCTCGGTCTCATAGCTGCCTCCTTCGGTTCCTTCGTGCTCATCACAAAACACCGAGCGGGCACCCAGCCACTCTCCCAAACCCCACGTCGTCCCGAAAACCCTCGCACACCCCTGACAGCGTCATCACGTGAAGAGCCTAACAGCGAACACTAATGCCCGTCCTCAACATGATAGCAGAAAAGCTCCATCTCAAGTCCCCCGCCCCCGGGGAAGAGCCTGTGCAGTCAGAGGAAACGGACGCGAAAAAAGGGCCCGTTCTCGATAACTCTAAGATCACCGTCATCTTCGTCCTCGGTGGCCCCGGTGCTGGTATGAGCCCACAGCCCACCCGGCCCCAAATATGCAGCTCATGGCCGGTCTATAGGCAAGGGTACACAGTGCGAGAAACTCGTCCAAGAGTTTGGCTTCTGCCATCTGTCCGGTACGCCAACACAAGTAACTGATTATCGAACCCAGCTGATCTCCCTCGGACACTCTAGCGGGAGACCTTCTCCGCGCCGAACAGAACCGTGAAGGGTCCCAGTATGGCGCTATGATCAAACAGTATATCAAGGATGGTCAGATCGTGCCGATGGAGGTCACCGTCAAGCTCTTGGAGAATGCGATGAGGGCCGCACTCGAGGAAGGTCGACCTGGCGAAGGTTGGGCTGACGGAAAGGGTCGTTTCCTTGTCGACGGTTTCCCCCGGAAGATGGACCAGGCTCTGAAGTTCGATGAGGATGTATGTTGGATCTCTGACACGTCATATGGGTGTACCACTGACCTCATTCTGACAGGTTTGCTTGTCCTCCCTGGTTTTATTCTATACCACGACCGAGGAAGTCATGCTAAAGCGACTTCTGAGACGAGGTGAGACCAGTGGCAGAGAGGACGACAACGAGGAAAGCATCAAGAAGCGATTCCGTGAGTGATTATCTTTCCGGTGCACGCTCCCTCAAACAATTTATATCCCTCGAAGGTGTTTACAAGGAGACCACTATGCCGGTTATTGAACATTACAAGAAGCTGCACAGGGTCGCTGAGATCGACAGTGGTCCCAGCGTCGACGAAGTGTACGAGAAGGGTGCAAAGGTCGTTCGAGAGCTCCTCGCTGGCAAGCTCAGTGGAAACGTTACCGCCTAAACACTTGGATACCATTACAGACCTCCCATACACACAAACTACGGACGATGTTCTTTTTCTAGACAAACACAATGAAACCTGACTCCCCTCCTGGTGCAGCGGCCATCGTCTTCGCTCTCCCGCCTTTTGGTATGGTGCTAATGAACCCATCGTTGCACAACAGGTGAGCCTTCTCATCCTCGGTGTCCTGGAGTGGAAGTGAGACCTCCCGATGAAGCGGTGGATTCAGAGAACCTACCGGTATCCACTCCCAACCACCACAGCGGAAGTATTCGACAACCAACTCTCCCTCACCATCCGACACTACCTTCCCGGTTGAGTTGTAGCGCAAGTTCACGTGGTTCCCGCTCTGATAAACCGCACGTAAAACTTCACCCGACTTTTCCGCGAACCGTTCCCTCTCCTCCTCAGCCTCGAGTCCGCTCAAAGAAGTATCACGGTATGGCCGGACAACAACCACATCCAAGAAGGCTCCAGTACGGGGCTCGGCGGTGACAAGAGGCGTAATTTGGAACGCAGGTTCTAACCTGTCTACGTTGACCGTGGAGAGGAAGTAGGTGAATGGTCCATCGATATCGACGTAGGGATCATCTTCATCTGATTCGGCGTGGGGGACAAATTCCTTGTCAAAAGGGTTCCAGATCTCAACCACCCCGGTGGATTTTGACGGAAGGAGCTTGGCGCAACCGGAGTACCACCGAGTGATGTTCTGGTATGCTGCGACCTTGAATCTCTCGATTGAGGGCATCGCTGCTCTAAGTACTTCGGAATCGTGTAGAATGGAGGCGTGCAAGGAAGTGGAGGTAACGACAGCGGAAACAGTGGTTTTCCCCCGGCCGGGGTTTGAACCTTTGCCTGTAGGTGGGGCGATGATGTCTGTGATAGCGAGAGTCAAGGGGACACGCTTGGCCTTCTTGATGAACGCATGTATTCCCTGGAGTTTGTACTGCACCGGATCGTCATCGGGTTTCGGTAAGAAGAGGGAGGAATACAGCGCATTTGCCGTCCCGCACGGAACGAGGACGAGGTTTACTTGAGCGGGAGTGCCAGGAGAGCGGTTCTTGTATGATGGGGCGAGGGCAATCGTGGATATGATTTCGTGTATCGTCCCATCGCCAGAGGCAACGATGATATCCAACGGTCCAGAAACTGTTGAGTCGACGAACTCAAAGGCAACGGCCCCTGCGTGACCAGCGTGCTCCGTCTCGACGATTTTGACGATGGGAACATCACTCGTCTTCAACAGTGGCAGAACGTGGTCTTCAACGAATTGTTTGGCGGTACTGTCGCCGCCAACCGGGTTGTATATCACGAGGGCCATCTGCGAAGAACCACCATCAGCATACGTGGCTTGCCAGGAGACGGAGTGGAAGACGAACCTTTTGGACTGAGTATTGGAGACTGCTGACTGATTAGGGTTATGCTCGCCTACTGCACCAGATCTTTCAGTCGCCGGACTTTCTCTTCAATGGCATCATCTGCGCCTACTTTGAGATCATTCAACCTCGCTCTCGTCCAGCTCGGCCAGATTGGCCCGGATAAGGCGAATAACATTGCCCACGCAAGAGAGCAAGTTATCAAGGCTGCATCTCGAGCGGATGGGCCGAAACCACAGCTGATTGTGCTCCCGGTAGGTATCGAGATCTCGGTCGTATTCAGTCAGGAATGCTGAAATCTACTGGTGAACGACCACAGGAGTGTTTCAATTCCCCCTATGGCGCCGCCCATTTCCCCGCGTATGCGGAGACAATTGGGTACAAGCCCGGCGAGCCCTACGATCCCACTAAAAGCGAGAGCGACACCGTCAGGATGCTTTCATCCGTAGCCAAGGAGACTGGTACTTGGCTGGTTGGGGGTACGTACACTCATGTTTCACGGCATAATTGCAGAAGATCCGAATCCAGGGAACAGGATCTATACCAGAGAGAGGGGCATCTACGGGCAATCTCTACAACACTGCTACAGTGTATTCGCCCCAAGGTTCGTGCACACCCAGCTTGTTGCTCTGTCGATGCCGTTAACCCAGTGATAGGAGAGTTGGTGGCTCTCCACCGCAAAATCCACCTTTTTGACATTGACATCCCAGGAAAAATCACATTTAAGGTCCGGAGGCATCACCGTTTCGCATCTCCTGTCGTCTGATCTCATCCTGCCCGATGGCCAGGAAAGCGAAACGTTGACGGGCGGAGATTCGCTCAATTATTTTGACACCGGTATGCGACTTCCCCGTCTCCAAACCGGAATGCCGCTCACGTCCGATTCGACAGAATTTGCTCGCATCGGCTTGGGGTTGTGTTATGATGTGAGGTTCCCAGAATTGACCGCGATTGGCGCACGAAGGGGTCCGTCCGCACCTCGAAACCTGCCCTGTTGTCAAGTATCTAACGGTTCGAGGGTAGGTTGTCAAGTGTTCATCTATCCAGGCGCTTTCAACATGACCACGGGTCCACTCCACTGGCAACTTCTCCAAAAAGCGAGGTGAGGAAGATTGCCGAAGACAATTAGGACGAGTGGGTTACCGAATGATCGCATTTCCCAGGGCCGTCGATAATCAAGTATTCTTTGGTATGTGCAGCCCAGCGCGCGACATGAGTGCAGGTTACCATGCGGTGCGTCGACATCTGTTCACAGTGTCCGTACTCCACAGAATTGACAATCGTCGATTGGATTCAGTGGGGTCACTCGCTCGTGGTGGACCCAATGTATGTGTTTGTGTTTTCAAAAGAATCTCTTCCGTTCGCCGACCCCCTTTTTCCAGGGGGACTGTGCTTGCTGAGGCTGACCACGAGGAAGAAATCATCCACGTTCACATCGGTAATCACTCGCCTGTCGCACACACATGACGTGAACTGAGATGCTCCGCCCATCCCTAGATCCTCAGGTGTTTGAAGAGGCAAGAGCGGGGATCCCAGTGACGACACAGCGGAGGTTCGACGTGTATCCAGACGTGTCTGCTTAGTGTAGAATATTTTGCGGAATTTAATATGAGTGAAGGTTTGGAACCTTCCAGCATGTTCGAGCGCTTTCGGGCATCAGCTGCCGCCACCGCTCGCCCATCGCCTTTTTTATCCTGAGCGCGGTCTGCCTTGGACCTCACTCTCACCTCACCTCTCCCATTCCCCTCTCTTCCCTTTACCACCTCCTCCTCGCCTTGTGATCCATAATGGTTAAGGAGACGTACGCCCTTTCCCTCATCCTTTTTAGTGGTTCTGACGGCGCCAACACTTGCCGCATTGTTCAGTAAATACTACGATTTACTCGAGGTTTCGCCTGATGCAGGCGAGGCTGACCTCAAAAAAGCCTACCGCAAGAAGTGTGTATCAGTCGTGTTCTGAAAGTCATCCCATCACGAACGAATCTTTTATCGCAGGGCCTTGCGATTGCATCCCGACAAGGGTGGCGACCCTGAATTGTTCAAGGAGGTTACTCATGCGTAAGGAATTATTTAACATCCTAGTCTCGATAATCGACCCCATTCACCGATCCTCCAGCTACGAGGTTCTATCGGATTCCCAGAAACGAAGCATCTACGATGCTCGCGGCGAGGCAGGACTCTCAGAGTCCGGCGGAATGGGCGGAATGGATCCTCAGGTAACCTCATCCGACCACACTTAAATGCATTCACACCAACGGTACACTCCTTCCCAGGATCTATTCAGCCAACTGTTTGGTGGTGGCGGGTTCTTCGGCGGGGGTGGCCAATCACGGCAAGGTCCCCGAAAGAGCAAGGATCTTGTCCATCGCGTCAACGTCACACTGGAAGAACTGTATCGGGGAAAGACCACCAAGCTTGCTCTCACGCGGAACGTTATTTGTACTAAGTGTGCGGGAAAGGGAGGTAAGGAAGGCGCCGTCAAGTCTTGCAGCACCTGTAGCGGACGGGGAATTCGGGTCACACTCCGCCAGATGGGCCCTATGATCCAGCAGATCCAACAGCCTTGCGACGAGTGTTCAGGGACGGGGGAGGTCATCAACCAGAAGGACAGGTGTAAGACCTGTAATGGTCGCAAGACGGTATCTGAGAAGAAGATGTTGGAGGTGCATATCGACAAGGGTATGAAGGGTGGCCAAACGATCACTTTCCGTGGAGAGAGCGACCAGGCCCCAGGCGTTACACCAGGAGACGTTGTCATCGTGATTGAGGAGAAGCCTCATGAACGATTCCAAAGGAAGGAGAACGATTTGGTCACCGATGTCGAGATCGACCTCTTATCGGCCCTCGCTGGTGGTACCTTTGCTATCCGCCATCTGGACGATCGCGCTCTTGTTGTCAACATCCTTCCCGGCGAGATTATCCACGACGGTAAGCCCGTCCACGTCCTGCTGGTATCGACATTCTACTGATGAGACCCCAGGCGACTTGAAAGTCATCCATGGCCAGGGTATGCCCTCGCAACGGCACCATGAGCCCGGTGACCTCTACGTCAAACTTCACGTCAAGTTCCCCGATTCCCTCGACCAGAACAAGCTTCACCTTCTGGAGTCCGTCCTGCCAACGCGGAACCCGGTGGATAAGTTCCCAAAATCTATCGTCTTGGAAGAGGTGGAGCTTGACACCCCCGACCCGAGGCAGCGAGAGCGGGCAGCCGACGACGCTATGGATGAGGACGAGGGCGAACCAAGGGTTCAGTGCTCTAACCAGTGATTGCCTCCGACACATCGTTTCGGACATCATCCCTTCATTCTCATTTTTGCATCTCATATGATGTGCTTTCTATTTTCTGGCTCTACTGTTAGAACATCCTTGTCTCTCTCCAGAGATTCGGCCATAATGATAGAAGTGTATTTACCACCCGCCATGGCCCCGACACTCCTGGATGTCGAGCATATGTTACCAGCGAGTCTGAAACGCATTCAGCCATGAATGGAGACGCAGGGGTAAAGGATACCTCTGGGTTGGCTTTGAATGTTTCGTACAGTTCCCTGTTGAAGAGGCTGATCTCTGTTTCGTTCTCTGCGATGCATCGGCAAAGGGTCTTGCGAGGTTGCTGAAACTTACCAAAGCCGACATCCATCAATAGCTTGGAATCGTCGTCAAGTATCCAGTCATCGCGATCAAGATTGATGATAAGATTTGTCGTCTGGCCCAACATTCAGCGTCGGGGGAGTGCACCAGAAGAGGTACACCTACCTTTGCTCCGTGCGCCTTTGTGTATAACTTCATCGTGTCTGTTTAAGAGGCGTCAGCCCCACGATGGGTAAGATGCATCAAGTCGGCGTACCAAGGTTCACTGTTCGATAGGGCTTCCACCCGGGTTGGGTTTGGATCGCTGAGGTTCAGGGACCTGGTTCATAGAGATCCTCGGCTATTTACGAAGAGAGAAAGTGGCAATTACTTTCTTTCGCGACCTCTTTGAGCCTCCCGACCGTGGTGGTCTCCAGGTTGACATCGTGCAAGACGAGGGATTTTTCCGTCCTGTATTCGAAGGATTTGATTATCCTCAACGTCAAGGTCGCAGACGTCTTCGGTTTGGAAAGGTTGGTCAGAACGTCGGAGATTCCTCCTTCCCCAGACATGGTCTCTACTCTAAGATTGGGTGATCCATGAGGTTATCAATGAGATGCCAATCTCTCTTCGCCCACTCACCTCTTCTTCGGCGCAAGCGGTTTGATGACAAGGTCAGCTATGCTAGCCTTTCGGTTGGACCGACGTTGTAGCGGCTGGCGTCTCCGAGGATGCTGTGATATGCCAAAACACTACTGGAGTACATTAGCAGGGTAATACGGTGTATTTCTCGGAAACATCAGTGAGAACCTTGTGCTCGAGGATTCGTTTGAGCTGTTTGAATCGTTCGATTGGACCGGTTTGCACCAGGGGTGATTCGAAAGTCGATCTGCTCGTAATAATCAGAGTGATCGAGTTGGAATGTATAACTCTGTACTTGTATCCTCCTCTCGTGTCCTACGCTTAAAACCTTGCCCTTTCGACCACGCCATGCCGTTTGATGCCGCAAGCGAAAAGTCTTCAGAGTTTCTGTCTTCTGCGGCTAGTGACAATGGCCCTGAACCGATCATTGTCAAGCCCACTGTGCTGCCTTCAATGGCCCCAAAGCGACCTTCACCCGATTCACTCACAACGCTACCCGAAATCCTCTCTTCCTTGTCTTTGCTGGAGTCCGAAGAAGCAGAGCTCTCGTCGACTCTCCAGGAACTACTGGCAAATCGCGATCCAGTCGTCAGTTCGCTTTCTCGGCTGCACAACCTTCTCCCTCAGCTGGACGAACTGCGGACGGACGCGTATCTGCTTACTAGAAAGGTTTCGGTCACCGCGGAGACCGCAGACCGGATAGGAGGGAGTGTACGCACGTTGGATGAGGAGATGAGGAGGGTGAGAGAGGCTAGCGATCGCGTCGCACAAGTCATGGATCTCAAGGTGTGCCCCCCGAATTCAGGTGTTATTGTGGTGCGGGGGTATTTACAGGCTATGTAGTCTTCTCTTGTTGCCCTGCGATCTGCTATTGAATCTCAGGATTGGGAATCTGCTACACGACATTGCTCACGTGCTATGGCCCTGCCACCGGACGTGATCAATGGAGGGTTCGCTCGAGCTACCGTCGTGCGTACAAGTTTCTCCAGTAACACCGCAATGAAATTTCAACAAGTAAAACCAGCCTACTGCAGAGAACCATATCCCACCCGCGGAAGCCTTACAAACTGCCCGTGAAGAACTGTTAGCCATCTTCAGGCGCAACTTTGAACAAGCGTCAACAGCGCGGGACTCTGCCGCAACAAGTCGATTCTTCAAGCTCTTCCCTGCCATCGGGTGGGAGATGGAGGGTCTCGAGGCATATGCTACCTTTGTCGTCGACCTCGTGCGGGTACGGGCCCCAACATCAGCTAAAAGTATGGTTCTCACTTTGTAAGTCGCGCTCAGCACCACATTTTCTTACCTTATTTTTGACAGCGTCTTCTCCGCTTTACTATATCACAGCCTTAACGGCTCTCTTCGAGAGCATCGCACTGATCGTGGACCAACATCAACCAATTGTGGACAAGTACTATGGAAACGGCAAAATGTATAACGTGATTACAAGGCTCCTTCAAGAGTGCGACAGGGTTGTGAAAAGTACACTTGACTCGTTTGAGGAGGAACGCACTATCCAGCGGAAAGTTCGTTTTCAAGATCACACTGATGGAAGGACACCGGCTAACATTAGTGTTCAAGCTCTCGGATACAGGTGCCCCGACCTTGCAGACGCTCGGCGCACCGTCTTCCGCGGGATTCAGGCCACAGACGACCATCGACGAGGATGTCGTCGATGTCAAGCAGATTGACAAGGTGTTGTCGGAACTGGCAGCTATGTCTGGAAGATGGAATCTCTTCCGCAAATTCTTGTTTGACAGGCTTTCGGTATTTCGTCTCCTTTCTCTTCCACGCGTTTCTTAGCCCGGTAACCCCTTTATAGGATGATGATTCGGATTCAGAGACCGGGGAGGACACCGCGCATCCAGGGAATGGTGCTGGCCCGACAGAGGGTGAAGGAGGACCAAGAGCTCTCAATATTCCGGAAGAATTTCAAATAATTGAATCCTCCCAATCGCGGGAACTCTTCCAGACACTCCTTGAGACCTACTATATCCCTCTCGAAATCTGGTACACAAGGAGTATTATCGACAAGGTAGATCCCCAATTTACCTGACAGCTGTGCAAATCTAACATACGGTAGGCTCATCGGCTCTCCAGTCCAGACCTCTCCCAGCCGCAAATGATCACAACCACCCCTGATGACGTCTTCTACTTTTTGAAGGTTGTCCTGACCAGGATGTTGTCGACTGGGTCGACGATGGCCGTTGAGAAGACGTCCGAATTTCTGCAGGGTATCATGGATAAGGATTATGCGAGTATCATCAAGAAGAAACTCGACGATGTCTACAGAACAGGCGGTGTTTCTGGGGCTGGTGGGGTCCGTGGGGAAAAGGCCGAGAGGGAGTTGAGACAATCCTTTATCGTAGGTGTCTACGGAAGAGTTTTATACCTTTTGATCTGACGGAGCGCTCTTCAGATCTTACTGAATGACCTGGACGTTTCAAGTGCACATATGGAACGGTTAATTCGAGATTTTATGGGATCCCAGACAATATTGCAGAATTTCCTGGACTTTGAGGTACCAACCATTCGGGAGAGCTTGTCATCCCTCACCACCCTGGTGCCAAAGTTCAGATCCACACTGCGAGTGAGTTTTTCTCCCTCGAGTTTGTGTAGTTACTGATACTCTGGAACTAGGCCGGGATAGAACAACTATTCAACCAGCTCATGCGACCAAAATTACGGACTTTGATAATTGACGTTTACCGGGACGTGTCATACGCTTTGGATGACGACGGGTACACAGCTGCGGAATACCAGGATCTTGTGCGGAAGCGCTTCGTGAAAGCATGGGAGGGTCTCATCGACGGATACAAGGTAAACGTTTCATGATACCGGATCGCATCGGGTTCAAGGAACTGAATCATCGGTAGGACACTTTCACTGAGTCGAACTATCGACTGTTCTTCGGCCTTGCACTCGATGTCATTCTGAAACCTTGGGAAAAGGCGGTACTTAGCTTGAAGTATTCTGAGGTACCTTTCTTCTCACTCTTCGGCACCTGTAAGGTTTCTGAAAGACCTATGGCAGCTGGGTGCGATACGATTCGACCGAGATCTGCGTTCAGTCACAACATACCTCTCTTCCCAAACCGCCTTTGGGGACGCTCGCGAGAAGTTCACGCGGCTGCAGCAGATCTCTACTCTGCTTAATCTCGACAACGTACGTGGAGTGGGTCCAACTCAAGTTGTGTTACTGATGAAGCCTCTCCACAGGAGGAGGTGGACCAATTCTACGACAGCTCGGGGATTGCATGGAAATTGACGTTAAAAGAGGCACAAGCCGTCGCCGGGTTGAGAATATGAGATGATATCCTATGATACAACATAGATTTACAGGGCCCTCCTGTATCCGCACGCTCTGGTATTAGCCCCGTCGGAGTGCGTCCAATCTAGCTTGAAGAGCGTCTTCATCAGTAGTTCCTCCTCCAGTGTCCCCACCGCCCGGCCCCGAATCATTTGGATGTGAAGGGCCCGAAGTCTCGCCAAGTGCAACAGCTTGGCGAGACGCCGCTGGTGTCGACACCGTGGCCAGTCCACTTGGCGTGTCCATCAACTATGAAAGGGTTTAGAAGCCATGTACTGTACCGGGTACCATCATACGCACCTTCTGTGAGAGATCAACGCCAATTTCATCCAGAACTTGTTTGAGGATCTTATCGCCCTCCTCTTCCTCGTCCTCCATATCGTCCATAACGTCGTCCACGGCGTCGGACATCATACCCTCCTTCATGTCCATCATATCACTCTCTTTCTCGAAATCCATGAGAACCTTGGAGATTGCTGGAAGGTTCATGCCCTTGTTCATGGCGGCCATTGCCTACGCCGATGGTCAAATCTAATTATTATCACCTTGTGAGATAGGCAATAGGTAGGAACGTACCCGAGTGGCCCCGCGCATGGCTTCCGCCATTTGTTGGTTTGACCGCAGGGTTTGTATACGTAGACCAACCGCCTGAAGCTGTGTTCGCATTTGGTAGAACTTTTGGACGTAACGTCGTGTCCGGACGAGGTCCTTGGCCATCACTTTGCACGCATTCTGGTCCCAGTGTCAGCACCAACGAACCGCAACTGCGTTTTTCAGAGTGCTGACCAGTTGACCATCCTTTGCACTTTTCTTGATATCCGCGATGAGTTTCTTCTCGGATTGTTCTAGTTTCGTTCGTTCCCGGTCGAGTTCCCGCTGGGCCTTCGCGAGAGAGCGCTGGTGTTGCCTCAGTCGTTCTGCGGGGGTGACTGTGCGCCCGAAGAGAGTTTCCTATGCCGGGAGTTGAGTCGAGAGGCTCAAACCGAGAAGAGTGAGTCGGGTGGGACCGTGGACTGACTATGATGTTCATGACGGTGTGAAGGTGAGCTAGTTAGGTTTGGATGAGGTCACAACTGCCTTTCAAACTCGATCTCGGTTCGTGGCCAGTACAAGGATGATCCAAGACGAAACTGTTCTCAAAGATATCGGCGACCGTTGCTCTCATCAGGACTGCAAAGAATTCGACTTTCTCCAGGTAAAATGCGACAAATGCGGTCTCGTCTATTGCAAGAACCACATCTTGCTTGATCTTCACGGCTGCCCCGGCCGTTATCGAACTAGTGGCGATGGCCCAGCGCATGACATCCAGAAGCGCAGCCGCTGCGCTCTCGAAGGGTGTACCAAGCTCAGTCTGGAGTCATTCGTTGCCGATGCTACACAAGCGGAACAACGGCAACCAGCCGTGTGTCCAAATTGTGGTAGCTCTTTCTGCATCGAGTGAGTCCCTGCGTACTGGACTAAAGCCGAGGGGTTGACACAGTGCTCTCGCCGTGGCTTCAGACACAGGCACCCAACCTCCCACGATTGCACTCGAGACTTAGCGGTGGAGGCAGAAAGCGCGAAAAACAATAAAAACGACCTTGCCCGTTCGCTTCTGGCGAGGCATTTCCCAACGCCTACCTCAAAGGCAACGTCCCCCAGCTCGTCCGTTCAGGTGAGACCCGGGAAGAACCCGAGCTCAGATCCCAAGAAGTTGGTCATGGCGCAGAAAGTGCAAGCGATGAAGATGCGTCAGCGTGCTATCCCTGGGGATCCAAAGGACAAGGCAGCGACTGTGTCTTTGGATCAGAAAGTTCACGTCCAACTCAAACTGGAGGGAAATGACGCCGTCTCCGTTATGTGGTTCAGAAAGGTGATTGCCTCTCCCCTCATTACTCCTTACATGCCATTGCTGAGGCAGAGCAGAACCTAGTCGTCGGGAGGGCCGTGGATATCCTAGCGACTCACTTTAAAGTCCGTCCAGTATGTGCAGCATTCGCCGGTACCGGGTGACACCGTGTCTCAAATCTCCCGGTTTAGCCCCTTCAGCTCACCTTAGAAGGTGGAAACCCGCTGCTCCTAAACTCTGTGCTGGGCGAACAGATATCTGACTGTGCCTCACTGATCCTTTCAAGTGCAGAGACTGCATAGCAAAGAAGTACAGAACGAAACATATATAGCAAAAAAATACCCAAGGATAACCGTACGTACAAAGAAACATGAGCACCCTAGGCTACCAGAGCCGCCAATCTTCTAAGATGAGAGACATTGAGGTATGCAGGGACGTAAGTCTCTAGACCGGAAACATCTCGTGGCAGTGGGAGCTCGTATGGTCCAACCTCCTCACTCTCGGGTGTGAGCAAGAGGTGGTCGTTACGATCACCAGCCGCCACTCGAGCCGCCACGACCCGCAGGATATCCGGAGAAATCGGATTCTATCGAGTTATCAATTCTCCGTGATCTCCTTGTGAAGTGTTTGACTTACCTCGTAGTCAGCCACATAGTAGTTGGTGCATAACCTCTGGATTTGCATGGGACTCAACATCCAGCAGACATCATAAATAATGTCGATATCCGCGGCACTAGCCTGCGAATGATTGTAAGTACCGAGGGATAGCTTGGACGCAACAAATGATTATCATTGGTACCCACCTTCTTCAGTTGGAGCAATTTAGTCGCTTGCATCAGGTGCTCCAATTGCAAGGTACCCTCAGGCATGTCATGGGACTTGCACCACTCTTCGATACGGGTGATATTGTACTGGATTTGCATGGCTGTATGTTGGGAACAGATATCCGGTTGCTGGTCAATCGAGGTTCAGGAATGAAAAAAAAAAAAGTACCTCGCTTCCAAGAAGAGAAGTTCCTCCTCATCAGTAAGTCGTTGAAACTCGTGACACCAATCAGCTTGAGTAACTCGGTGACAACTTGCTGCACCACCGATTCTTCCATGTAGAAACTCCTAAGACTCCTCCATACCTTGTTCAGGAGGTTGAGGATATCGTCCATAGTATAAGCCGGTGCGGCGCTTGAACCCAATAGCCTGAAGAGCCGTCCGGTCCCCTCTGAACTTGTGAATCCAGGAAGAGACTGGCTTTCGATCAAAGCGGGGATGATCATCTTCGAAAGTCTCTTCTTGGTTTCCAGCATCCAGGTGTGGTAGATATTGTACTCCAAGCTATCCAGGTCGTGCTTCACGACGGTGACAAGCCTCTCGTAGTCGGACCACTGGAAGGGGCGGATAGCATTCTCCTCACCCGGACCAATTCCTTGCAACATGTCGCTCTCGGCCACGTAAATGAAGGAGAGCATCTCATGGACGTTAGAAAGCCAGAAAATTCCTGGAATAATGGCGTCCTCTCCGGAAAACGACTGCGATTGGTTAGTACCGTTGATAGCCCACCGTAAGTGATTGTCCTTACCATGACATGCGTTTGGACGGTTTGTAACACGCTGGCCAAGAACCTTTCGCTCTCCTGGATCAAGCCGTACCTCCACATCTCGTTGGTAGTCAAGCTTATGAGGTTCGAGGGGAACAGAATCTCCTTGACGGCAGCGGGGCTCGTGATACTGGGGCTGGGAATCTTGAGACCACGAATAAGTCCCTCCAACACGTCCTCGTCCAACCGCTTGACATCCTGCATAAGCTTGATCTTCTCCTCAGCAGGGTCGTCGTAGATATCGTCCAACCCGCCGTTGTGACGGTAGTTTTCGTCGCCCCCGTAGATGACTGACACAGAGCGTGGGTTTGTGGCCTGGGTCTTCTTCGCCATCATCATCAGTTCATCAGCGGATGTGCGGTTGTCCTGCACGACATTGTAAGCGCCTGAAGCACTGTGCCTGCGGTAGTGGCGAGGGGGGGGACCGGTGGAAGCTGGGACGGCAACGTCTCCATTGGCGGTGGTGCCGTCGTGCAGTGGTAAACGGAGGCCAGGGGCGAACGTCGGGGAAGTTGGCTCTGCTCGTCCATGCCTCGAAAGGGTATTGAGTGCGTTGGCACGGTTGAGCTGTTCTCGCAAGCTGCTGACCTCATTCTTGAGCGTGGTAATGATGGAGTCGTCGGCGGACCGAGTTGGAGCAGTATCGAGCAATTTCTGCTGATTCTCTAACTGGGTGGCGCGTTGCTTCAATTCCTCCGTCAACCGTTGGATGGCGTCCTCCTTTTCTACAGCCTTGACCAACGCATCCTCCAACCGCTTCTCTATGTCCTCCTTAGCTTTAAGCAACTCATCTCTGCGGGAAAGCTCGGTATTAGCAGCGACGACGTCGACCTGTAGCTGCTTCGCACGATGGTCGGACTCTTCGTGACGCCCGACCCAATGTTGGACCTGTTGTTCCAATTCCTCCAACTTCTTCTGCAGCTCCTTCTTCTCACCTGTACGCTTCTGCAGCGTCTGCGTAAGCTCGAAGACCTTGTTCTCGAGTTTGTAAGAGATCTCCTTGAACTTGTTGACGGATCGAGCCTCGGCCTTGAGTGCTTTGAGTTCCTTACGAGCAAGGCGCCGACGGATACAGGATTGCATCCAGATAACATGCTTGACATCGCTCTTGTATCCCCGCCGGGCGAGTCTATGGAAGTGGCTTGAGTGGGGAAGGAGAACGTGAGAAGCTTCACACTCACAAACCACGGAAGAGGCTCTGGAGACGCAGAGCTGAGAAGTTGCGACGATTTGCTCGGAAATCCTGTCGGGCTTGTAAACCACGGATGCCTGGAGGAAATCAGACCCATGGAGTGAGAAAACCTGGTGATGCGATACTTACGACTTTGAAGGCGGGTGACCGAGGCGGAGATGGCCTTGAAGTTACGCCTTTGGATGTACCTACGGATGGCGGTCTGGAGTTTGATCGCGGCGGTAGTCTTGCGGACGCCCTCCACGAATGCCTTGGCCATGATGACACGCCACCAGGTCTGTATCTTGATCGCAGCCTGCCTCATTGTTTGGTACTTCTTCTGAGCCATACACCTCCTCATGTTCTTCTGAATGACGGTGACCAATGCGTTGAGTCTTTCGGAACGCAGGGATTCGAGAGCGGCCAACATTCCGGCTCGGAAGAAAATCTTTGTGAGACCATTCTGGTATTTATCCATATCGTTGATGGTCTTCTCCAAGATCAGGGAACACAGCTTCTGGAGCTCAAGGTTCTGGATCATGACGGACCAGTCCGAAGATGGGACGAGCATGTAGTATCTTGGGAAGATGAGTTACCATCTGTTTCAAAATCTGATAACGAAGTGCCTACCGTTCCGCGAATTCTTCATACGTCCAACGTGAGGGATATCCAGCGCAACTGATACGGATAGTTTCAAGAACACCACAAGCTCGTAATTGGTTCAACACCTGTTGAGGAGTAAACTCCCAAGCCTTCTTCGCTTCATTGGGTTTGATACAACGGATATAGTGGACGTTTGTAACACCCAGTGTCTCCATCAAACTGCCCAAGGAAGCCTTGAAGATCGAAGCCTGAGTGGGCTTCTTGGCGACTAAACCAGGGCGCCTTGGTCCAGATGAAGCGTTCGAGCCAGCAGACATGAAGGAAACACGTCCGGGGTCTGGAATCAAAGATGAGCGCCGGGTTCCGGTGTCAGATGTCGGTGTCGTAGGCTCGCTCCCCCTCGAGGAAGCAGCCATCGCAGAGTCAATGACCTCCTTCAAGAAGTTACTCTTCGTGGCTTGAATCAGAGCCATGTGCTCGTCTGGAACGGTATCGCGGTTCTTCTCCAAGAATCCTTCCACTTCGTAAGTAACGTCCAACGCATAATGAGCAATTGCGAATGCCGTGTTTCCAAAGCGGGGCCGCTTGAAAACAGCCTTGTTCTCGGGCTTCCCAAGTTGTGTGTTGAGTTTCGTCAAGAAAGAGGCATCGGTACCAGATGGTAGTCGAGACTCCTCATCAAGGAGGGCCAGGACACCGAGCCTTCCCTCGATAACGTCGATACAAGGTTGGTTGTCCGAGAATTCGATGAAGGTCCAGTTAATCTTTTCACGAACGTATTCCTCTTGCTCGAGTTTGAACACATGGGCGTTGAACTGATTCCCAAGAAACATAATGATTAAAAACAGAGCCCGCGTACAGCGAAGAAATTATTCGAACCTCCTGTTGTAACTTTTCGTTGGCATAGTTGATACTGAACTGCTCAAAGGAGTTCTGGATGGGGTGGAAAAGTAAGATCAGCCCAACATATTGAGTGTGGCGGGTTGTTGGGTTTAAAAACCTTTTTGAAATGCTCGAAACCGTAGATATCCAAAACACCGATGAACATCTCCGCCCTGTCTGCCGCTTCGCCATTTTCGCCAGCCAAACTCTCGTTGACGATAGCCACAAGCCATTCGAAAAGACAAGCGTAGATGAATTTGGCCACGGAATCCCTGACACCGGTTGCCTGTGCAGCATTCAAAGAAGAGACGATCTTCTCGTTCCGAGTGGTGATCTGTTTCTTGACCGTCCACTTTTTGAAGTCTGCCAAGGGAACTCCGAGGAAGCGGGTAGCCATTTGGAGAGCAGGATCAGTGTCGTCGATAGCAGCATCGCTACGCATCGCGGTGACCTTGATGTTTCCAAGGTGCAGGAGAGCAGAGAGAAGTTTGAAAACGGCCCACTGCTTCTCCACACTGATCCCGATAGTAGAAAGGGCATGCTGGGTTTGCCTGAACTCTTCAGCGTCGTCAACGCCATTAATGGGAGTCGAAGTCGGACCGCCCTGCTTAAGGTAGTGGAATTTGGTAATGTCGGTATCGAGACCCAAGTCCTTTCGTTCCTTTAGTGGGGCGCCAGCACACAGTTGGTAGAAAATATGATAGTTTCGTTCCGTCAATGGTTGGAAGACCACCCGCGAGCGCTCCAAGAGGTATGTCCGTATTCTCGCACCACAAATTTCTTGCTTCCCGTCGAAAAGGATCTGCGCAACGATATTGAGGATACACTTGTGAGATAAGGCGTGGAGCGCACCTGGATATACTTTCCGAACCGTGATGAATTATCATTGCGAGTCGTTTTAGCGTTACCAAAGGCTTCCAGGGCAGGGTTAGTCGCGAGGATCTGTCTCTCGACCTCACTGGCTTCATCTAAGGAGACTTTTGTCTTCCCTTTCCCGCCAGCGGAGGGTGGATTTACGGAGGCGATGTATCGCATGATGAACTTGGCTGATTCGGTCTTTCCGGCACCACTGTTCTGGAGTGAGCTTACGGTGATACGGTGAGTACGGGGAGCTGTACCTCTCTCCAGAGACGATAATGGTCTGACCGGTACCATCCTTTGCCATCGCTGTGTATGCATCTTCGGCAATGGCAAAAAGATGAGGTTCCAGCTCCCCTCTTTTCCTGCCGCTGTATGCTTGGATAACTTCAGGCCCGTATAGTGTGACGCGTTGGAAAGGGTTGACAGCTATCAGCACAATTCCACTGTATGTGTAGATACTGTGCTGGGCATAACGATTCCGAATCGTATGTAGTACTGAACTGCCGGATAAGCGATCCGGACGGCAGAAGGGCGCGGAAAGTCACTGACCTGAGGGTTCGTTCAAGTGTGAGAGGGTTGCAAGATCATCGGCCGTCTCGAGGAGAGGTGGATTTCTCAGTGGTGGTAAGCCTTCTTTCCCGTCTTTGATGTCTTTTGCGGTAGTACTGATGGTGATTTCCTGTAAAAAAAAACGAGGTAAGATCTCGTTCGTAAAGCTGGGGAAGTTATTCCCCGCACCTTGCCACGTTCATCCACAAAGGCAAGCTTAAAAGTGTCACCCGCGCCTCGAGTCACCGACGTAACTTCGGCAGAGATCCAGCCTTGGTCCTTGTCGGGGAACCAAACGCGGGTTCCTTTGCTGTAGATGTGTTCGGCCATTTGATCTACCGGGAGCCCTGGATTTTCTGAATTTAGATTTAGATGTCATCGCCCCCACTGTAAATCAGTGACTGACAGTGAAAATGCTCTGTTCGCCAGAGTGGGTGTCGAGGGGGACAGAGCAGTTGTGTTGTGGTCGACCTCGAGGGATGGATTCGATACTGCGTTCGTCAGGTTTCGTTGGATCCAACTTGAAACTTGGGGTTAGATGGGCCGTCCCTTGTGTGTGAGTCGCTCTCTGACCGCGGCGAACGAACGGCGAGTACGGAGAAGGAGGAGGAAGGGGAGAAAGTCCAAGACAAGCGATATAGCGCTTGTCGTTCTGAGACCGAAGCGCTCAGGGCCGACCCGAGAAGTAGTGTGATCTGCGTCAGTCTTTGTCCGAAAACCACCATGCAGATATCCGTAATGTCTAAAGGAAGGCGAAAAAAATCGAAAAGGATTCATTTAACTTCACCCTTCCGGATACCTCATGGTCTCCTCGTCCACCCTAAGGACCGCCCTCGTCAGGACCGGGCTGGTCAACAGGCGAGCGATTGCCAGGATTATTTCCACTCTGTTATGCTGTATATCCATTGCAATTCGACAACTCTCCGCCATCGGGGGCCCGTATGCATTCCTGGTCATCACGGTCAAAGAACTTATATTCGCCATCCAAGAGAATCTCGCTCAACAGCTCGAGGGAACCGTTCTCAACGCCATGGGCGCGCTTTTCGGCATTGGAATATCCACAGTCGCAAAATGCCTTGCTAACTTACAAGGGACGAACGGAGTGACGGCTAGGACTATACCTGCCATCTTTTTGGTATTCATTACGTTTGTCGGTGAGTGAACCAATTCCCCCAACGTGTGTTGCGCACTGACCTCCGACCAGCTGGATGGGCCAAAAGTCACCTACCTAGACTGCAACCGTCCATGCGAATTTGCTGTTTTGTTTCTATTTGGTTGCTGACCGTGAATATCGGGAACAACCCCGTGCGCACTCCACGACACTCGTGTCGACCCAGACTAACTAACCATCTGGTTAGGCATACTGGAAGGATTCGCTCAATTTCGTTTGGATTACGCTTGTCCCTGCCGTGGTCACGCTGGTTGTTAGCCTCTTCCTCTTAGAGTGGTCGTCCGCGGCGTTCGGCGAGCACGTCGTTGATAGTCTCGACACCATACGAAACTGCTTGGCTTGTAAACTCCGCGTCGTGCTTGACGACACCCCTCCCGGCGAGGTTTCCCGAGCGGAGAACCTTGAAAAGGAACTGATACCCAAATCTGTCGCCTTGGATTCCGTTTACGAGCAGGCCGCATTCGAGATTCGGTTCGGGCGTCTGAATGGTAAGATCGTGTTCATAGCAACCCCATCGATGGTCACTCATGGCGAATCCACTCCAGTCACATCCCTCAAGCCTTTCATCAAGACGGTTGAACATCTGCGCCGCGAACTCGCATGGGGTATGTCGATAAGCAGGGCTTCCTCGCCTTTGATACATCCCGAGACTTTCAAGCTGCTTGCCACTCCAACGCGCATGCTTGGCGAATCAATTCTTCGGGACATGGATTTGATCCGAAGCATTGTATCTCTGGCCTACCAGGGAGGTATAAAATCACACGATTTCCATGCGGAAAAGCACGCAATGGTCGAAGCAGAGAGCCAACTGCTCAAGACGGAAAGAGACGGCATAAATGAGCTCGAGAAGATACTTGAGACGCAAGGACCTGACTGTTCACAACTCCCGCAGGATGTTTGCGACCTCTCTCTTGCAATGATCTCACTCCTACAGGTTGGTGCTAGTTTAACCGTCTGGATGCATCTAACGCTATCTAAGATGGCGACGGAGGTGCGAAAGGCACTACAGGCCTGTACGCGCATGATAGCCCTCTACGAGTCGTCGAGCTACGGGGTGTTGCTCCCGCGGATATCGATTGCATGGCTTGGTTTGCCCCCACGTTCTTTGATGTTCGACGAACAAGAGGCAATCCCCGTCGAACACCGGCCACACGAAACCAACCTTACGGCTGAGGAAGCGCGCGAAGGTGTCGAAGAGTACAATCGACCCATCCCAGACGAGGACGTGAAAAGCGAAGGCGGTAGCACCCTGAAGAAGGCCGCCCGAGCGAACCCGGCCGTGGGGGTTCGACGTATCTGGAGATCCGCATGGGTAGTGCAGGCCCGGTTGCGGCTTTCGGGTTGGGAGCGAGCAATTCACCATTCACCACATTTACAACATGCTCTCAAGAATGCTGCTGGGGTGGCGTTGTTGTCGCTGCCGGTGTTCCTCTCCCCTGAGTCTTCGGGTATGTTAACCTTTCGGCTCCCTACCCGTTCGCTGATTATTAGTCCTAGGGCACAAGTGGTTTAATGCTGCAAGGGGCCAATGGATGGTGATTTCGTACGTGTGGGTCCTGGAAACCAACACCGGGGCAACGTGGAGGACAGGATATCTCCGCCTCGCTGGGACAATCATTGGTGCTATCTACGCCTACCTCTGTTGTCTAATTGCGAGGACGAATCCATATGGCCTCACAGCGTTGATCACGACTGCGGACGTACCCGTGACTTGGATCATCCTCAAGACAACTGTTCAATCCCTTGGAGTCGTGATCAATGTCACGCTTGGCCCCATCACATTTGCAGAGTACATACAACGCCCCCTAGATGTGCCCATTTTGTGTAAGCATCTAAACGCCTGACCGGACACCGATAATGAAGTTATTGTATCAGGGCTCGCGACTCTGCGGGGTTTGATGATCATTGGGGGGATCACCGCGGCGATCATCGTGGTGAGGATCTTTTCTGATCTCTGGATCTACGCGCTCAAGTTCCCCAGAATAACATATTCTACCCAAGGCACTGCCGGGTAGGTTCTGTTCCAGTGACACGACGAGTTTGTCTGATTCATCTGTAGGTCATATTCTTGACTGGCACCTGTCGAACCCTCTCTCTATTAAACCAACTCCACCTCACCATGGGCGGGTAAGAAAGTCTCTGTATCCCCTAAATTACCGAACGAACTCACACTTCATGGCAGAGATGTCTACCAACACGGAACTCAAATATCGTATACCCGACCCTATAAGCGCCCGGTCTTGAAGCTCGAGTTACAATGCCGGAACTCCCTGCACCAGCTATCACTGGCGTTGAAGGCTATGAACGACGAGCTTAGTTGGGTGCCTGTAGGTGCTCAAGCGGGTGTTTCCCCGTCTCTAATCTGACAAGGTGCACATAGAAACCCACCAGGAAGTATCACGAGGCAGCGTTCCTCATGCAGCGGCTTCTGGACATTATGACTGGATTGAGAAACGTGGGTGGAAGAGTTCCGAGGGAAGAAGCTATTGTCAACGTGCTGTCAGAACGCCGCGATCTGGTGAGTTTCATCTTGCACATATCCTTCTTGCTACTGATACCTCCGGGTAGATATCGTGCGTCTCCTTCAGCTTGTTCGCTTGTGAGAATGCCTTCAGGGGTCGGCAGCCAATACCCCAATTCTTGCCGTCAGCACGAGGTGCATTAAGCAAACTCGAGCTCAAGGTCCGACACACGCTACACCAATCACAGGAGGACGGGTACGAGAGTTTGGAGTCGCCCGCCTACGCGTTCGCAGAAGGGGAGATCATGAAAGCGATGGTGGTCACTTTAGAGGCAATGACCGAAATTTGTCGGTCGTTGTTTGGGTCGGATGAATGGGCTGTGACATGCCATGCGGGGACTAGGCATAGCAATCTCGCGGCAGGCCAGTGAGGATAATATTGCGCGTTCTTGGTTCGGGTAGAGTCACACCCACGTGATTGTCATTGTCACACTAGATACAGTCACCGCGTCGTGAAACGCGACTTTTATTCCAGCATCCACGTCTTCTTCCACCCAGACTGTCGTCTAACCCGGTTTCACGCCTGCCTTCGCGTATCTGGCCAACGCTCGTTAGGCCGCCTTTCGTGCTGATGGCAGCCCCTCCTGGTACACAACTACGGACATTGGCCAACGCAACCTCTTCGGAGAAGGCTAACCTATGGATTAAAAAAGACCGCGAATGCTCCCTTTCCTGTCGATGGTGGAGAGATGGACAGGGTGGTGACCATCGTTTCTCGCTCTTCAAAGCTCCGAATGTCGCAAGGTTGAAGACAGTTTTACTCTTTCACTTCCAATGACCCCGATCCCACCAGAACCCCACAACGCAACTCCGGAAAAGCATGGATCCTTGGCGTTCTCTCGGCCGCAAAAGGACACGCACAAATCTTGACCTGTGTTACCCGGGCTTCCAGTTTGACAAACTCATGTGGTTGGCAACGCACAGAAAGCCAACGCGCTTTCCGCTGGCCACCGTCCATCGAACTTGGAAGGTAACGCCTGCAAATGTCAAAGATTACGTCAAATTGCGCCGACGAGACCCTCTGTGAAGTGCCAGAGATGCGTCGCCGGGCTTAATTTGGGGTTCGGTGACGGGCGAGGAAGTTACGCACGTACTTCTGTCAGCATCTCAATCTAGCATCACGCATAGGTCTCTTTTGAGATCTCTTTCATGCCGGACGCCACTCTTCTTGTTTACTTCGAGCTCAAGTGATTTGCGAGGATCTCCATCTGTGTGGCATCACATACAGAGCATTTTTGGGTCTGGGCTCTCGAGCCCCAACTGGAAAATTTCCATGAGCCGCCTGTTTCCACAGGTCGCTCAAGTATAAACCTCGGCACTTGTTCGCACCCTGTTGTTGTACTAAAGGAGGAGGCCCGCCCTATTCACACGGAAGCCGCACAAGATACCGAATGGCGACGATACTGGTACTTCTAGACGCTTTCGCAAGTCAAGACTGGCGCACAAATGCATGCTGGACATCTCACTGAATGGGGCGATCACCGCCTCATTGACCCTCATTTCCTGCCCGTTAATTACAGAACGGCGGACGTGTTGGCCCGTTTCCTTTGCTCACTGGGCTGCTTCGGGAGCACCGATCGCCGCTGTTGTTTCGGAGTGGACCACGTCCTGTACCTTGTGTCTGCGCCAAACTGGTGATCCCATGTCACTGACTACCTTGGTTCCCTGTTGTCATTCACCTACACCGCAAAGATGTGGATCTGTGCACACCTCGTCTCTTCTTCCCTGGATCACTTCTGGCCGTATCGTCATCACCAGATCCAGTTCGGTTGACCGAAGACCCATTCTTCGCACACTATCTTCACCCACTCGTACCTATCTCCACCTTGACACGCGATCCTTCATCTTCCATTTGAAATTGTTGCCTTAGGTTACAATAAAGGTTACCCCAACCTTGCCGTCAATGGGAGCATTACTCTGCCTTTGTGCGAGGGTGTTTGGATGACTGTGATCTGTCCGGGTGGTTGTGTTGGGCTTGTGGTGTCGCCAGGATTTCGTTGCGAATGTTGTTGGAGAGGTTGTCCGGACGGGCTGGCTTGATACGGTACAATGCCAGATCCTCGGATACACGCAGAAGAGTGGGGTTGTTGTTACAATTCTGACGAGCGATGCCTGTACGCGTCCTGGAGGGCACGAAATGGGGACACCTTGGATTACTGCCGGTGGTATTGGGTATCCAGGAGACACTTGTGTCGACGGGTTTCCCTCTCAAGCACGAGACGCAGAGCGATATGGGTGGTACCTGGAGCTCGACGAGAGCCTAGTTGACCCGGAGATGCGTTGGTGGCACGCGTAGGGAAGTCATTGTGACTTCGCAAGCACCAGTGAAACAATTTTTTCCATCCTATCTAACTTCGCGTTAGAGTTTTTGATTCGTAACGATGCCTCTGATAAGGGAGGTCACTCTCGTTTTCTGTGATTCGCAGTTCTGATTGGAGATCCTCAGATACGTTCGAGTTCGTAATATCTTGAGATCTCGTGCACTCTTGTTGAAAATGGCCGGATATTGCGCGATATGCGGGTTATAGTATTGTATAAAAGCCCGGGACCGCAATTGCCTTCAAACATCGCAGCGCCCGCGGTGAGTAGGAGCGAGCCGCGAGTGCTCTTGTAGGGAATCGTAGGGATTATGGACTCGTTTACTTATAAATTTGTTTACTCGAGAGAAAACCTCGGAGACAAATTTAAAGAAAGAGTGATCTATATGGACCGGACACAGTGACCAAGGTTTGCGACTATGATGAAAGCATCTCCACACATGAGCCTGCAACCTATTCTCTCGCCCAATGACACCTCCTCCAAGGCGGTTGAGATTCGATCCGAAACCAAGAGATACATTGATAGAAGCAACTCAAGCGGGGTTCGGGCCCCCGCCCCTGCTGCAAGAACCCCTTCCTGATCTGAAGACCGCTTTAGTTCGTGGCTCCCGGTTTTTATCCCGCCCAGGTGCATAGATGGACGTTCAAGAACAACGGTGTCCTATTCCGGGATGAGGACTGGAATTGATTGGAGGATACCGGCACGCAAGGCCTCAGCGCAGGATTGCTGCATAGCTTACACCTTGAATTAAGTCGAATGGAATCCGGACGAGAAGGTTGGCGCGTTCGACGTTGGTTTCTACGGCTTGTTTTCCGTTCCTCAAGGCCTCAAAGCCCTCCTGTGTGGATAGTTACTTCCCCTCGTTGCGCGCATATCTGCGGATGCGGTATATTCACACGGAAAATAAAACAATGAGGGATGTCACATTGTGACAGTAACGGACTTGCACGAAATAAGGTTTTTGGCGGAGAGCTATCCTAAAAAAGTCGCTAAGACCCTGGACCATAAAGGTCCCGGGAATTATCATACAACTTGCATACTCGTCCCGAGAGTGAAGTACGGAGACATCAAGTGCACACTGCGAAACGAAAACATGAGACAGCAAAATACGACAGCCCAACGGGATCCAGGGGTGTTAATGTGACGAGAAACTCCATATCCTCACATCCCCATCGTCGCTCCCCGAAACGATCTTGTCCTCGGATAGGCCAAGGCAGGTCACCGCACCTCTATGCCCAACCAAGGTGGTCGTGCACCGACCTTGCTCGCAGTCCCAGATCTACATGTCAGAATGATGAGCTTCAAGTCTTCCAGAAAGGGCAACTGAACTCGCCTTGATGGTACGGTCATGGCTACCGCTGATGAGTCGCATCTTATCGGCAGCAATGGACCACACCCCTTCAATGTGCCCAAAGAAGGTTTTCACCGCCTTTCCTGTGTTTACATCCCACGTCTTGATTGTATTATCCAGACTACCCGAAATAAGAACCGGGACACAATCGAGCGCCAGGCTATCGTCTGCTGTCTGCGATGAGGTCGAGGGCGCATCGGTATCACGGTCGTCTTTGGAGGCAGAAGCCTTTTGCTTTCCCTCGGGCAACAACCTCTCCATGTAAGACAGCTTGAGTGTCTGCACCTGACCGACGTGACCGGTGAAGGCCCGGACGCACGTCCGTGAGGAGAGGTCCCATAGCTTTATGATGCCGTCGTCTGACGCAGAAAATAACATCTTGCCGCAGTTGATGTTCGGTGACGTGTTCGATTGGTTTTCCTCTGGAATCCAATCGAGGTTCGCGATTGCCGACGAAGGAGAGGCACCCAATTGCCCACGTCCGGGAGTTTGAGGGGAGCTGAGGACGCCTGAACGAGAGTCCCACAGTTGAACGCAATTGACCCAATCCGTATGACCCCTCAAAGTGAACATCCCGCCATTCCGGAAGTCCCAGATCTTGATGGTAGTATCGACACTTCCGCTAGCCAAGACGTCCGCGTCGAAGTTTACGCAAACGACCCCCTCGGTGTGACCCTCCAAAATACGTAAACACGTTCCCGTCCGCCAGTTCCAAATCCTGATCGTACGGTCCATACTCCCCGTGACGAGCTTTACCTCATCAAACTGCAGAGACCTGACGGCACTCATGTGACCTTCTAGACAGTGGATTTGTGTTCCTGTCTCGAGGTTCCAGATGCGAGCGGTGCGGTCGTACGATCCAGTGATAAGGATTGGGAAGGAGGGGTGGGTAAGGTTCTCGTTGATTTGTAGGCACATGACACCGTCCTTGTGTCCCCGCAGTGTCCGCAATGTACACCTCCCTCGCCTCCAATTCTTTTCGATTGTGAGTCGCTCACAAAAGACATCTTTCCAGGGTCTTGTCTGAGTTTCAGAAGGGGTGGAGATGAATGGTGGTGGAACGAGGGGGTTGGTGCGGGGAGGGGGAGAAATGTATCCGGGCGTCGCGGAACCGCGGCGAGAAGGAGTGGAAGATCTCGGTCGTTTTGGAGAGGGGCCGCTCTCGAGATCATCGGGAGAACCGCCCGACGATCGCTTTCCGGAACTTGATAACAAAGGGGAAGGAGAGGAGGGGGAGGCGTGCGTGGGCGATGCGGGACGTGCCATTCGGAATGGTTTCTTTTTCTTCTCCAGCCGAGGGAGACCCCAGCCACACTTGCGACACTTCTGACCGATATGCTGCTCGCAAATTCCCTTCCACAGGATATCATCATCCGCGAGGCGTTTCCACTTCTTGCTCACTTGAGCAGCCCGGCAGAGTGAAGTGGCATCGAGGTATGTGAGGATTCGGAGGGAGACTTCATGGGGGAGGACGGAGAAGGGGTCGATCCGGATGATGTAGGAGAGTTGGTCGACGAGCAGAGAGAGTTGAGAGAAGCAACACATGGTCAACAGACCTTGGAGGATCAAGGCGCGCCGAGGATGGGGTGAGGCCGAGAAATTTGCCCAGACGGCGCTGATGGCCTCCCGCTCCTGCAAAGGGAGAGCATCCAAGGCCTGGAGGGAGTGCTCGTCAACACTATGCACGCGTTAGTGATGTGGCAATAACGCACCTGTTGGAGCTTGAGATTTGTCCCCTCGTCGGCCATCCGTTTGTGCCGTGGGCAGAGCTTACGCTGTGGGGGACCCGGTATCGGGTGCACGTCCTCTGGAGGATCCGTCCTGAGGTTGTCGCTAGTCAGCGGCCGTTCGTTGGTGTGAGTCGGATCATGAGATGAGTGAGAAGGATGGCGAGCAGTAGTCTGAGCCAGTTTTGCCTGGAGAAGAGTGTCGCAGAGGTAAGAATTTTGGGATGTCATGGAATCCGGCGGGAGATGCATATGAGCGAGCTCGAGGGTATTTGACCCGGTCTTCTATCAAGGCGGGACGGGTGCGATTTGCTCAGTCTTGAGTGGTATGCACAACAGATTTCGCGAGATGTCACCACCCTCGCGCACGTGACGACGGTCGACCTCATCCTTGCTCAATCCAAGGGCGCTCGTCGCGATTTGAATCATGTTACAAAAACAGTTTCTGATTCAAGAATAATAGCGACACACGACAAAACGTATATGAGAGGAAAGAAAACTCGTCGGACGTCAGAAATCGCAGCTGGGTAATGTGTCCACCCCAAAATAATCAATCCAATGAGATCCTCAGCTGCTCCAATGGTATCGGCACAAAGTTGTCCAACACAATCGACCTTGAGGCCAGCTCAGGCTCCGTGTGTGGCGGGACGAGTTCCCGGATGAGGTCTGGTCTGATCGACAGTTCTGTGTTGTGTTATCGCCGTAGATCAGCAACTTTTCCTTACCCGGGAACGGCACAACGGAAACCGTACCTTCTCGTGTAAAGTCGAACAAGGGGGGGAACTCCTTTCCGTTCGGCATCTTCGCGCCCTCCCCTCGGAGCTCATCGAAGAATGGATGGCACATCGCCTCGATCGCACTCAGACGTGCCTCGGGGGTGTACTCGAGCAATTTTGAGACAAGATCGATGGCCTCTGCCGCCGTGCGAGGCCGGAAGACCTGGGACATCGGGATCAGTATTCAGGCAAAGATGCGAACAAAATCAGGGAAAGCTTACTTTCGGGAAGGGGTGGGGTTTGATCTGTGGGAACTTGTGCTCCATATAATTAGGATTCATGGTCTTGATCTGTTCCCTCGACGGTGTCCCCAGAACCTTGATGATCTCCACCAATTGGTCGATGCCGCTCTCACCAGGGAACAAGGGTTGACCCAACATCAACTCAGCCATGACGCATCCGGTTGACCAGATATCTGCGGTGATCGTTGAGCGCTATTGAAGGCAGATGCGACACACAAACGCAATGCCTTACCGATGTTGGTGGTGTAGTTTGTCGCTCCAAAGATCAGCTCTGGGGCTCGGTAATACCGGGAACAGATGTAGCTGACGTTGGGCTCTCCCGCAACCAGTATCTTGGCGGAACCAAAGTCACACAGTTTGAGGACGCCGGTGGCAGGGTTGAGCAAGAGATTCTGAGGCTTGATATCCCGGTGACAAATTCCAACCGAGTGAATGTAAGCCAGGGACCTGAGTAGTTGATACATGTACAGTTTGACTTGGAGCATGGGCATAGGTTGTTTGAGCTTGGCGTAGTGGCGACTAGCGCGGTAGACCGTCTCCGGTACGTATTCCAAAACAAGATTTAGGTACACTTCGTCTTTCTGTAATTGGAATGTGATACGTCACAAAGGCGGATCGGAGGAAAAGACAATTTTACAGACCTTTTCGCCGTTGGAATAAAAGAACGCCTTGAGATCGACAACATTTGGGTGAGAGACTAATCTCATGATTTGAAGCTCACGATTCTACGCATTGAAATGAACGGAGACAAAAAAAATCAGCGGGGAGTGGGAAAAGTGGGGTATAACGAAGAAGCAAGACGAATAAACACCTTGAACCGCTTATCTTGCAGCACCTTCTTAATCGCGATGTCCGTTCCATCTTGAGGACCAGCGGTGAGCTTTGCTTGGAATACAACGCCGAAGGAGCCGTTTCCGATGACCTTGCAGTTGGTGTAGGTGATGTCTCTCGTTTCGCCGGTCTTTCCATCTGAAGCGACGACTTTGACGACCTTCCTGGGGTCATCTACGGCTGTAAAACAAGCGGGCGGAACAGACGGGTCAGACACGGATGGCTGCAGCGCGACCTAAGGTTGCGCGAGAAGAGAGAAACGACGGGGAAGGGATTGACGCAGCTGCAGAACGGCGTCTCTGGCGATGATGTGGGGATGATTGATGGGGGAAAAAACGCACGAGAGATCTTGATACCGTTTATGGGGGCGTGAGTGGACATTTGAGACAGTCGTAAGAGGGGCGAACGGAGGCTAGTATATCCAGGAAAAAGCGAGAGAGAGGGTGAACACGGATCTTGTGGCGATGGGAGCCGGAGAAAGGGGGCACACGGGTCGAGCTGGGGGTCGTTGGGTTCGGAAAACGAGTGGGAACAAGACTGCGTAGGCGACGAGAAAGCGAGGAGGAGGGTGAGAGCGAGAAAGGTAGAATACGGCCGAGAGAGATGGTGGTTACAGCCTTGGGACGAGGATCAGTTCTGTGCCCACCGTCGAAAAGAGAAGACGACTCCTTGGCGGTGAGAACGGTCACGCGCGGTCACACCAACGCCCGTCACGCCCACTGCGGGTGTCCCGTGTGTGCATCCGACCATGTTCTCTAGGCTGCCGTCCAAGCTGTCTGCGCCGTTCGGGATCCTGGGCGACGAGCCCAAGTTGGCCTTCAGAAGTCAGCCAGGCGGAATAGCGAAGCTTGCGTTTTCTCGCGCACGTAATCTCGACTCCATTCCATTCCCAAGCTAATCATACCATTGTATGCAATACAGGACATCCCACCCACGGACTCTTACTGGGATCAGGTTAGCACCCTCCGCGTCCATATGACCCGGAGTAACACAGAAAACACAGTATATCACTCTCTTCGACTCCCCCTCGGATGTTTTCTCCCTCATCACCCCAAACGATAGTGAGTCTCATCGCTAATTCTCCCACCGCGACCCACAGTTGATTGTGTCAAGTTCGCAGAGCATTGCACGAGGCTCCGGAGAATGTTGCAACCTTGATTCGTGTCATTTGCTCCCGACTCTTCAATCTTATCTCAGACCACACGTTCCCAACACCCGCTTCCGTCACATCTCTTGCCACGTTCATCAGGACACCGACATCCGAAAACACTACAACTAAACAGGTGCTAAATTGCGTTCGCGTCCTCCAGCGCGTGCTACCCGTCGTGTTCGAAATCGATGGCGAAACGACTCGGTTTGAGTTGGAGGTTTTTTGGAAGAAGGAAGAAGTGGAGGATGCCCCCGTAAACGACGAACCTTTGCAGTTCGTCATCGAAGACGACGACGAGGATTCTGAAGAGGAAGGAGCTGAACCGTCCACCCACGTCGCACCAAAACTGAAGGAAACCAAGGCGAAGAAGACGATACCCTCACTTGCCGAGCGACTACTCAGTTGTTTGATAGATCTACTTTTCTGCTGTGGATTCACCATACCACTAAAAGTCCAAGTCGATCACTACAAGATCAACCACGTCATATGGTAAATACCATACTCTCTGAACCTCCCCACATCTAATTGCCATATACAGGGAGAAGGGAGTTGGTTCAACGACGGACCTTGGTCCTAGTCAAGGACTGGAGTCAAATAAGACGGAAGTACTCCGCCTGTTGCTCGTCCTCCTTTCTCGACAGATCTATACCTCCCCCTCACAACTGTTAACCAAACCTTCGATCTACACACTCCAGCTGGTGCAGAAGATCCAGCGCCGTGACGTTCTCACTCTGCTTTGTTCCCTCCTTAATACCGCTATGAATTCACCCCCCGCTCCTTTGAATACCATCGGTGGAGTGACAGGACGCCTGCCATATAACCATCTGGTCTTCAAGGGCGAGGATCCCAGAGAAGGACTGGTAATCATATGTCTGCAAGTCCTTTGTGTCCTCCTTGACTGTCAGAGTGGATCCGCGAGGGATGCTACCCTCGCCAACAATGAATCTGCCCCAACCATCAAAACGAACGCGTTTAGGTATTACCTCGCGAAACTTGTGAGATGAAAACTCGTTCTTTTGTTGGATTCTCCTCAATAATTTTCATTAGCACAGGCAACAGGATTTCACGTTCATCTTGGATGGCATCTTCAACATTCTGGAACTTCAGATGGCTTCGCTGAATAACTATCTTCCTGGTGCGAGGAAATCTGTTCCATATATCGTCGAAACCAGTGCGTACATAGCATTTCGCATTCTGTGCATAACTTAATGTCTTCTAGTTATCGTTTTCTGGAAGATGATCGAGCTGAATAAGGTTGCTTTCCAGCCCTCCATCCGAAGTCAATTACTGATACATCGAACAGAAATTCAGAGCGTTTGTCCTTGATTCGGAAAGGTCGATGGACGCCCTTGCGTACCTTCTATGCTATAGCCTGGAAGTGAAGGACAAACCTCGTAAGGCTCAGTACGATGTTGATGGCCATCGTTTATCACCTAACCTGCCACGGTTCGCAGAACAGCACGGTCTATGCAGATCACTGTCCTACATCATTCAGACCCTCTCTGCTGAGAAAGCCTTCGCCGCAAAGCTGAACACGCCAATCAAGGTCCAGGTACCTCCCAAGTGGCATGTGCCTGGTACGGCTGCAGACTTCCTGATCAATGTACGTCTTCTCGAATTTCACCCCAATCTCTTGACCAAATTTCTCTAGTCTGTGTACTCGATGGTGGCAACCACTTCAGGAACCCTCAACTCCCTCTATCCCGCTTTGGTTATTGCGCTCTCCAACTGTGCACCGTACTTCAAGAACTTGAGTGTATCGGCATCCACTCGACTCGTGCAGCTGGTTACCGCGTTTTCGAACGCAACTTTCTTGCTTTCCGACGAGGGTAATCCCCGGCTCCTCTTCTTCATGTACGGCAAGACCACCTTCGCTCATATCGTCGCTGACCTCATTCTCAAGGCTTGAAGTGTTCAACTCTATCGTTCTGCACAATCTCGCGGATAATCCCAACCTCATCTACGGCATGCTTCGGGCCCACAAGATATTCGAAGACCTCGGGACTTTTACTCTGGCGCGCGGCCTCCGGGAGATTCGACGGGTTCAGTTAGCCAAAGAAGAGCAGGCTCGAAAGGGTGATACCAAAGGCAAGAGCCGAGCCTTGGGGGACCTGGAGACCTCCATCGAGGAACCCTCAGCCGAGAAAGCCCGATTATTGGAGAGCGAAGCAAGCTCTAGGCGGGAGTCGTCGGAGCTCAACTCAGATCCGCCATTATCATCTAGGGGTTCGCCGCAGCGGGGGTTGAGTCTGGACGACGAAGCGCCGAGACCATTGGTCTCACCTACGGTGTTGTCAATGCCTGAAGATACACCTTCCGAAAAGGCAAGGGGGAAGATGAGGGAAAGGTCATCAATGTCAGTAGAGATGACGAGAAGCTTGGAGCGGATCGCTCTTTCTGGGATTGGGAGAAATAAATTCGTGCCCACGCAGGAATGGGTCACATCCTGGCAACAAGGGTATGTCCCCCAAGTCGAAGCCGTCATTTTTCCGTTCCACTGACAGATGCGGACTTAGGTTACCTCTTGACCCGGTGATGTTGGTCATCTCCGAGCTGTTGCCAAAGGTGCACGATCTACAAGCGTCGCTGAGCAAGGCAAACACGACACCGGCTATCATTGATTTCTTGGCAAGCGCGAACCTCTCACATGTACTACCGCGCCCCCCAAGCATAGCACCCCGTCGGTTTGTTGTAAGTCCGGATGACATTTCGTGAGGTTGTGTACCGCCAAGTTGACCATTTTCGCCTTCCTAGTGGTCCGACGCATCAATTATATGGCTAGCTTCTCTTATATGGGGAGAGGTATACGTCCGCGGTACGACGCCGCTAGGCGTCTGGAATGGGACGAACGTTCGTCTGTTCCATGTCAAGCATTCCCAGGTGCAAGGGAGGGGCCAGATTACCGAAACGGTGACAAACGCGATCGGTGGACTGTTGGGAAGAGGTGGCCAGGGAGGCAACGGCGCAGGAGCAGAGCCCCATCAGAGTAGCAGGTAGTCAACTCCTTTCTTCTTTTACTTCCGGTAATTATTTACCTTGGTGTACGCGTATCACGAGTTCAATCGACTTTACTGCCCTGCGCTTAATTCTACTTTGATCACGACGCGGTGCTGTTATGACTGTGTTTCTTATGTCCACCACATGAACTGGCCCTCATCACTAACTGAAGTTCAGAAACAGGCTTTGAAACGAGGTCAGATTATCGTCGCGTTTGCCTTCCGTCTGCCTACCATAATACGATTCTTTGGACAGGCAGGATCAATGGAGTCCTGGATCTACTCGTGACGAGCGCGCCGGAGCTCTCGAAGAGATGCAAACTGCCCCCTTTTGAAGTCAAGGTAATCACGGAACTGGTGTGCCAGAGTTTGGCTCCGGAGACGCTTACATTGAGGGAATGGATGTCGCACCACGGCAATGCCCAGGGGTGGCTCACGACGGGAGACGCGACGTTGGATCGTGCGCTGGGGGGTGGTATTCGGACTGGAATGGTTTGGGAGTTTGTTGGCGAGAGGTACGTTTACATTGTATGTTTTCCGCTGGGGGTGTGGTCCTGAAATACCTTAACGAAGCGCGTCTGGGAAGACACAGCTGGCGATGCAACTCTCTCTCCTCGTACAACTGCCTCCAGAACTGGGCGGTCTATCGGGTTCCACCTGTTACCTCACCACGGACACGGAGCTGGAAACCCGTCGACTCGACGAGTTATCCCGGACGCACCCGTTATTGGCGACTTCCTCAGCCCAGTGCACGCTAGACGATATCAATACCATCCGGACACCCACCGTGGATCTACTCGCAAGCGTTCTTCGTACATCCCTCCCCCAATTCATCGAAGCCTCTTCCACTCCAGGGCGAAGACCAGTTAAACTAATGGTGATCGATTCCATCGCGGATCTGTTCCTCGCCCTGGAAAAGACTACAACGGCCACTTTGGTCGAACGTTCGCGGAACCTCAATGAACTGTCTTCACTTCTGCATTCGCTGGCGAGCAACTACCAGATCGCTGTTTTGGTTATTAACAGAGCGCAAGATATTTTCGACTGGTCGTCGAATGGCGGCGTTCCGGATGGTGGAAATGCACCCAGTCAGCTCGTCTATCGAGAGCAATCCCGGTGGTTTGGTAGCGCGGACAGTATGCACGAAGAGCGGGGGAAGGAAGCGATGTTGGGTCTCGCCTGGGCGAACCAGATCAACGTCCGGATAATGTTCACCCGTACGAGCAGGGAACGACGCATCGAAGACATCCGTGGCGTTGAAGAGCGAAGCTCAAAGCGACGGAGAGTATCTCTGAACCACTTTGCGAATATTCATTCATCCTCTTCCCCATTGAGCTCAGGATCTTCGGCTGTGTCAATGGAGAGGGTCCTGGTCCGGCGGATGACGGTCGTGTTCTCCTCCGTCTCTCCGCCTTGTTCGGTTGATTTCGTGATCACCCCTGAGGGTGTCTTTGGCTTGGAGGACTCACTGACGGCAGGACGAATCGACCCTTCTCCGCAAAGAGTACCCCCTGAGAACACGACGGTCCAACGGGTAGAACCATTAGATGTCGGGCTGGCGGTATCCCAGGAAGTCGGTGGTGGAGAACAGCAAGACGATGAGGACATCGACTGGGATGCCCTGTTTGCGGAGGATCAGACAGTTTTTAACAATTTAGATCTCGCCTGTTATGACGACGAGTCTGCATCTACTTTCCCTGTACCCAACAGTAGTGGCCCACAGGGTACATCTAGTTCCCATTGATTTAGCGTCATGCACGAAATAAATGGTGATATCAGCGTGAGCGTGGCAATAGATTACATCGAGCATCACTGCTACTCCTCGGTGTACGTGATACAAGTGTCACAATCGTCTGGGGGTAAATTGGAGGGAAAACATACAACAAAAGAGAACAAATGCAAAGGGTGAAAAACGTCCGACGACGCGAAACAGTCCGATTGTGTTTTCGTCACGAAAATGAAGAGAGCGTGGATGTAGAAGAGATGTACGGCGAGGGGCTACGGAGTGAGGAAAGGGTGTGTGGAGGGGCGTAAGTGAGTTTGGGTTTGGGGAGTGGACAGGAAGGTTTCAAGGTCGGTGGGCCGGTGATGGGGGTGGTCGTCTGGCGGATATATTCCATCTGTTCGAGTTCGGCGGCGAGGCATTTCTCGAGGTCGGCGCATTTGTTCTTCTTGAGGTAGTTCGTCAGGAGGTAAAGACACGTAACGGCTAGAATTTTCGCATCAACTATGGCCCTCATCCACTGATTCGAGAACGAGAGAAACTCACAAGCAATCGTCGCGACGGAGGCACTGGTGAGTAAAATGAAGGGTACGACCGTGTATGGCCGTAGGGCAATGTTGGCGATAGAGAATCCGAGCACGGCTGTGGAGGGGAAGATGAGCGGAACCCCCAACAAACGTGGAGAGGTCGCTTACAGGTTTGCAAACAACTCAGTAACCGGAGACCGTTGAGAAGGTAATAGCAGACGCGCATCCGACGGAATACCCATTGCGTTTCGGTCAAACCAACCATCGATTGGCAGCCCAAACTGTGACCAACAACGTTTCAGATTAGTCCCAACCTTTCCCATCCTCTGTACAAAAAGACACTCACAGCCAACACCCGCAGATGGAACCAGCCAAAGTCAAGACCAGCTGAGCGGATTCCACTCCCTGAACACGACGGTTCGAAAACATGGGATCGTTGGACCGGTCGACCACGAATTGGATGATCTCCAATGATCCGACGCCGATGGCGAAAGTATTCAGAATGGTAATGAACCCTATTCGCCCGCTGTAAGTCTCTCCTCGCGTATGCGGAGGGAAGTATCGAAAAGCGACGTACCCAGAACAAGATTGCACTGATACGCCAATGGGTGCATGTTTACAAAACGAATGGAAGGACACCTGCGACTCTATCGCGGTGGAGGGGAGATGGGGAGACCCTGCCAGAGTGGTTGAGGGGAAAGGGCATTGATGAGACCCCCAAGGGTATATAACAATACCCTCTGACATTGTGTGTCCGGAGTCTCAAATCAGCCCGTTTCCGTGATATTTAAAGACTTTTTGTTCTTCGAGTAAGTATGGGGTCAAAAACTGCCGACGGACCATTAGGTCCAGTCGTCTGCATCAGCGTTCGTGAATGTATATCAGCCCCAATTGTCCGCCCCAGCACGTATTGGTCCCGTAGAGTCCGAGCGTCTCGGCAGCGTCGAGGTTCGAGCATGGCGTTAATTCACTGCGAGCATGGTTATATGTAGAGACTCCAGAGTGCATCCAAGTTGTAGCGTATATGCTTGAAACGTGCATGGTTTCTGGAAACAGGCCACAGCACTGATAAGGCCAGTCCTGGCCAGTCAGATACTAGCAGAGCAGTACTCGGCCCAAGCAGGGTGAATGTGGCTTCCGCCTTTTTGTTGGATCAGACGGCGTCGTGATGTAATTGGATCAAGGAGGAGACCGGAGTTGTTTATTGTCTTTACGCTCTGGCTCCTCCAGGCTCTCCCCATTGTCCAGGGGATTCAGAGGGAACCAGCCGGCTCGATGGCAACCTGCTTAATCCCAAGTGGGTCGAGTCGCGTCAGGGGTTATGACACGTTGATTGGGCGTGTAAAGCCTATCAGGTTTCCAAGGATAATAACTGTTATTCATTCAAGGCTGGTCCGCTTTGCCGTAGCGGGATCGAACAGACCTACGCGTAAAAATACAACGGGAGGCATGTCAAGCCATGAGGGAAAAGGTTACGAGGGATTACAGTAAAAGCGAAGAAGTGGCAACGTCAAAATGCAAGTGATTCCCGGGCCGCGTATAGGATACCCTCCCGTGGGGGAGCAACTTGTCCAAAAGTGTTCAAGCTGCTCACTGTCCAAACGTGTTCTCTCCAGAGTAGCTCACGTACAGGAACCCGTCCTCGTCCCTGTTGATCGGAAAGATCAGCTTTAATTCTGAGGCAAGGAGATGGAGTTGTGACGCACTTGTGCTCCTCATAGATGGCGCTCATGAGGGCGGCGGTTGGAGGCAGGACTTCGTTGACAAAGATGAAGATAGCCTTCTCTGGCGCAAGCTTGATACGTTTCCTGATCACGTAGACGAATTGTCCCACAGTGAGATCCTACAGTGTACCACGTGTTAGCCACATCCACGACGATCTGCAAGCTCTAACTCACTGATGGTACCAGATACTTCTTCTTGTCGATTGTGGGGATGTCGGTCTTGTCCGCCTTCTCGCAGATTACCTACCGCAATAAATCAGTCCACCTCTCCGACTGTCATCCTAGATAAACGGACGTACTGGGATACGATCAGGGTACTTCTGACGAATCCTCTCGGCCTCAGCTTTTCGCTTCTCTACAAGAGGGTGGAAATAACCCAGGTCAGTTCGATGCACGCTAAGACCGCGTGCGACACGCACCGAAGGGGTGCTCGTCCTTGAACTTGGATCGCATTGTTGGTGTTATACGGGTGTGTGGACTGGGGAGGTGAGTTTGGGGGGTAGATTTGAGTGTGTTTATAGTAGGTGGTGGTCGGTGGTAGAGGAAGGCTTGCGAAGACCGGGTTGTGGTTGCGCGGCTTCTTGACTCAACGAACGCAGTAGGTCGAAGCCTTCCGCATGTGGCAAACATTTCCCATCACGTGATACCTGGATTCCATGACTTGTCTCTGAGTCGGTTGATTCGAAATACTCATGTATACTCTCCAAGCTTGACAAAAACAGGCGGTCGGACCCGACGTAGGGAACGTGGAGTCTGTCCGTGGCTGTGTTAAAATTACTCCGACCCAATGAACCGTGGTCCTCGAGGCCTTGAGGGACCACGACAGGCCGAAATCGTAAGCCATAGTGGTTCAGGTGCCGGAAATCACTCTGACGGTGGCAACGGAATTCCGAGTAAAGGCGAGCGGCCTAGTATAATTAACGGCTACATGGGCTATTATATGTGGTGGCTGGCGAAGGCAGCGATAACAATGGATTGAGATCATTGTGCGGGGGAAATGACGGGAACTGTTGCTTTCGAATCAGTGCATGAGTGTGGTCGCAGAGCGTCGCAACTCACCAGAAATACGGCCAACTGACCCTCACCGTTCCCTCAAGTGGTCCTTCAACTCTGTTCGAATGTCCGCCGGGACACGCGCCAAAGTTGTTTTAACCAAAGGGGGTTCAAGGCGAATATTCGCTGGGTATTCTGCACCAGCCTCGACCTTCTGTTGCAGTAGGAGATTGAGCGTCGTCACCCTTGGCTCCTTGGGGGTCACAGGAGCTGGGAAGACCCTGACGTTTTGACCAGCGATCTCGCTCTTAGAAATAACGCGAGCGACCAGCCTCGGAAGTGACCCACGCATCTACGAAAGAGAAACAGAGTTCAGTCGCGTGTTGTGTAGGATACTGTTCTGCTTGCCGTTGGCAAATGGGAGAGCAAGCAGGAAAGCGGTTTGTTTGGTAACAGCTTCCGAAACAAACAACGCGTAACGCGCCTCTCCAATTAACCTCCGCGATGGTAAGCGGGGGCGCGTCTGCTTCCTCAAGCAAGGGTGCTAAAAGGAAAACCATACACTCCGGTTCCAATGCGGGTAAGAAGCAAAAGACCGCTGCGCAGGCTGGCTCCCCCGAATGGCCCGCTTACTTTTATGAGGTGCACCGAATACCCCTTTCCGAAAATCTTGCATCCCATTGAACGCTCTTTAGTTGTTCAAGGTGCCTTGTCCTGTATCATAAGCCCACGTTCTCTGACTGCACTACCGTTGCATCGCTCCAGGTGTACAAGGTATGTATATATCTCGGTCTGGCAGGCACACAAACTTGATCCCAGCTAGGCGTTAAATACCGTGCTCGCATTCTGCTCCTCGCGGAAGTCTATGGCCCCCACATTCGATAGCATCCGTGGTTCTGTTGAGAGTCTGCTTAGGGGGTGGGAATCTTCGATCCAACAGCATCAATCCGCTGACAGGCGTATAGGTCGCTGGACCTTGAAAAAGTCTCAGAGATCAAGTGAGCGACAACTTACAGTTTCCAAGATGTCGAATCTCACTCCCCTACCAAGGGCCTTGTGCCCTGATCTCGTGAAATTCGCATACATACCCAAGAATGACCTACTTATCCATGGGTCCAACCAGCCTGTTCTCAAGCGTGGGGAAAGTCGCGACAAAGGTCCAGACTACTCAGAGTTCGGGTCCTCCCAGCTGCAAGACTCGCAGGACCATGTTCTGGTCCTCGAATTCAAGGAATCCGTGCGCGGCCAGAAGGCCGATAATCCGTGAGCTTGAATGTTCCGCGACCGCCCAGCCTTCATTCATGTCATCAGGTACTCTCTCGCTCTCCCCCCATCGCTCACGCCTGCGGCGATGAAGAAACTGGTTGAGAAACGGAACGCACAGTTTTGTGATGCCGTGAACGAGTTAGTCCACCAGTCCGTGACGCATTATTCCCTTGACCCCATTTCGCGTCAGACTCCTGGCTAGAACTTCTGAAACCGAGGACCCGGTTTCCTTGCTACAAGCGTCTGGTCGGGGATTCGTTCCTGTCAACACTGCCTGGAACGGTGATTTGTCCAACGACCCTCCAGAAGTCCCGTCACCCGAGGAAAGACCTGCTGCAACAGAGGTTATCGGAGAAATGCAGAAGCAACGTTGGTACAAGGGTCAAATATTGTTCGAACGTGAGACGGATGAGAAGGCCACTCGTGCAGGTGTGAATTCAACTGTTCGTTCCCCTCTCCAGGCCTTACAATCGGAATAAGGAACTCTTGGGAGACCGTTGTCGGTGGCCATCATGAGTGCACTGTCTAGTTCGCGACAGATATCCTCCCTCTATTGTCACCAAGCAGAGGCAATCAATGCACTGGCAGAAGGCTCGCACGTCATAGGTGAGATCGTGCTTCCCTGGTATTTTGCACCTGGCTCACAAACTGTAAAAGTGTCTACACCTACGGCTTCTGGGAAGAGTATAATCTACCAGGTGGGCAAACTCTCGAGTCTCTCATGGAAGCTCCAACCATTTGCAGGTCCCTATGCTTAGATTCCTCGAGAAAGACCCTGACTCCACGTTCATCTTCATCTACCCGACAAAGGTATTCCGAAGAATTTCCACTACCGCTGAAAATCGTGACATGTCGCTTAGGCATTGGCCCAAGACCAACGTGTGGCGGTCCAAAATCTTCTTTCGAACTGTCCAGGATTGGAGGGCATCCAAGTTGCTGCCTATGACGGCGACACGCCACAAGAAGAGCGTCGTAAGTGCCTCGGTCGCTCTGCGAGGCTCCGTTTCCAACGTGTCCATAGGTCAGATTCGTGAAAAAGCCTCAATAATTTTCACCAACTTCGTAAGTCTCTGTTGTCCGAGAAAGATTCTCGGCCTCACCACGTACACAGGACATGATGCATTTTTCGATCCTTCCTCATGAAGACTTGTGGAGGCAGTTTGTATCACTTTTCCGTCGGAGGTTTCCGAGTGTCTGAACTTCGTACAGATTCCTCAAGAACCTAAAGCTGGTCGCGGTGGATGAACTGCACTATTATACCGGTCTGTTCGGGAGGTCGGTCGATCCATCCGTCCCACAACAACCTCTCGCCGCTCACCCCTCCTAGCCATGTTGCACAGGTAATGCGTCGGTTGCGACGGATATGTGCAGCAGTTGGAAGTGAGTCTACTAAAACAAGTTTTTGAAACCGCTCGAGACATCCTCCCTAAGACAGAAGAGCGCAGTTCGTGTCATGTAGCGCGACCATCTCGAGTCCACTGGATCACATGCGGAATATCTTTGGCGTTGAGGTGCTGGGAGTTCTTTCACAATCCGGGCCTGCTTGCTGACTACGCTTGCAGAACGTCACGGCGGTTACGGAGGACGGAGCACCCTCTGGGCACAAGGAATTCTTAGTGAGTGGTGTCGGTCCCATCATTTTCGACTCTAACCACGCGACAGGTGTGGAATCCCCCACTGAAGGTCCCAGGCGATCGCTCATTAGGACGCGTTAATGCCACCGATGAAGCAACTGGCCTCATGAGGTTCCTGATGAAAAGGGGTTTCAGGGTCATCCTGTTCTGTCAGGTGCGAACCCACCTCACAGATTACTCGACTTCGTTATTCACTGTCAGGGCAGAGACGAAAGTCGTGCGAACTGGTGAGACACCCTTTATAGTGAGCGGGTTTGGATTGACCTGGTACTTTCACAGGCGATGAAGGTAATCCGTGCGGACTTGACCGCCGAAGGTCGACTCGATATCCTCGAGAAGGTCATGGCATACAGAGGAGGTTTGTCGGTCGATTCTTTTGTTAAAGCCCTCACATTCACACAGGGGACATTTAGGGTATACACCCCAGGTAAAACACCGTATCCCACCCAGACACCAAATTTAATGGAATCCAGGATCGTCGTAGGATCGAGCGTGAAGCATTTTCTGGCCAATTGTTCGGAATAATTGCAACAAACGCGCTCGAGCTCGGTGTTGACATCGGTGTGCTCGACGTCGTCATTGTCTTGGGATTCCCCCCGGGTGGTCTCGCTAGCTTCGTCCGTCACCCTCCACGCTCGGTATACAAATCAGTCTGACCACCACACAGCGACAACAAATCGGGCGTGCGGGACGACGGGCTCGAGATTCACTCACGGTTTTTGTTCCAGAGGCTCTGCCAATGGACGACCATTACTTGATGAACCCGGAGCAGCTGCTGCAAGGAGATGTTGCAGATATAATACTGGATCTAGAGAATCCGCTTATTCTCGAGGTTGGTTACCCACCATCTCACGGTGCACAGACTCTGATGATATCTGCAGGCGCATTTGCAATGCGCCGGGACCGAGATGCCCATCACGTCGGAGGACGAGCAGTACTTCGGTCCGATGATGAAGGAAATATGTGAGACCCACCTGTCGAAAGATGAGGATGGCTGGTACGTACGACCAGTCCTGCGATGGTTTTGTAGCCCATTGGATTAATCTACTCAGGTATCACACCCATCCGAAGCTCTTGCCATACCCTGCGAAACACGTGAACCTCCGTGGAGTTGAGGAAGAGAAATACGTTCTCATCGACATCACGGAATTTGAGCGAGGAGGCACTGCTAAACTTGTTGAAGAAATCGAAATTTCGAGAGCCTTGTTCGAGGTTTACGAGGGCGGGGTGGTGCGTACGATGTGGTTCCACAGGAGGAGTCAAGTTCATACTGTTTCCACCAGTTTATGCATCAAGGCCTGGCATTTGTCGTGCACTCCATTAGCCATGACAGTCGAGTGGCCCACCTCCGTCGTGCGGATGTCAATTGGATCACAGGTGTGTGTTAATGATCGTTCGACGTCCTGGCAGGTGCTCACGTCAACACGACGTAGAACCGAGGTAAGAGCCTCAAGGCAGTGGAATTCTTTGACTGACCCCATGGCACATTTCTAGGGATTTCACGTGAGTCGGTCTTCCAGAAAAACCTCTCTCTCCTAACTCCCTCCTACAGCGACATCGATCCTATAAGGACGCACCGTATTCGCGAAGTGAGAAAGCGAGAGGGTGCAACTCGCCAGGAACATGCATTTTATGGACGTGAGTTCCCCTGTCGCAGCAATGTAAGGCTTGCATCCAATTATCGGAGCAGGGATCAAGATCCAAACCACTGTGTATGGATTCTACAAAATACGGTGAGCAGATAAGGGAGGGGCGACAGCCGTTTCTGACCAAACCCGGCTCGTATAGAAATGGGTCTATCATCGATCAAGTCGACCTCGAGAACCTTCCATGGGAACGGGAAACGTTAGGGTTCTGGCTTGACATCCCCGAGTCACTCCTTCAGTTGTTCGTTGACCGGGAGGTCAATCCAGCAGGTACAAAGCATCCTGGTTACTTCTCTAGCGTAGGTGCTTACAGGGTGTGCGGTTTTCCAGAGGCCATACATTCCGCTCAACATGCCGTGTTGAATCGGGTACAAATGTCCGGAGGGCTCCTGACGGAATGTAAGGCCGCGACAAAGGAGTACAAGACTGAGAAGTCGAAACGGAAGAGGCCAGCGAGGTGACCGCAGTGGTATTCCCAGTGATGTTTATAATCTCATCTTGCCGGACTGCCCAGACTCATTTTTTATGAACCCGTGGGGAAGGGCGGAGGTATCGCTGCGAAATCTTTTGACCGAATTTCGCATTTCGTTGGTGCGGCTTACGATAAGGTTGCTGCGTGTGAATGCGAGAAGGGGTGTAACTCGTGTATGGTCCTTGTCTAGTACCCATAACAGTCAGCTCTCTGACCTTCCAACCCTCAGGTATCTTGGATCCGTTCTGCCGAGAACACAATGTGGTCCTCTCTAAAGTGGGAGCCAAGGCAATTCTCCAAGCACTACTGGGCCTCCCAGTTTCTCCAGAAGACGTCCCACTACCGGAGCATCTACCAGGAGACCCGGTAGCCCACCACCAAACCGTAATTGAGGCCGACGTCATTCCCACTCAAGGAAACGTTCAGGTAGAGAGGGACTGAAACAAGGTCGATTGCAGAGGACAACAATGAGTGGACGGTCAAAGGTCGCAGAGTATCTATCCGGACAATAGAAGTGGAATACATCATCCGAGGGGGTCGAAGTCTCCCCAATCATTGTTATTTGGTTTGTTCGTCGTCGTGCTACCCCACGTAGGTTGTGGAGGTTTTGAAGGAGCCAGCAAACTCATCCCAGCGTTGAAGAACGGCGGTGGAGCCGGTTGCGACGGTTGTAGTGGTAGACTCGAGAACGAGGGGATAGGGTTACTCGGAGGAAGTGGTATGTCGTAATTGGGAGCCATAAATGAAATCCGCGTCGGCTGCGAGAGTTTCATGTGCTGCACAGACTGCATGGGTTGCGACAAGCCTCCATATTGTGTTGACGAGGGCTGCATTATACCGTTGGGACTGTTCGATTGCGACGGCGACTGAGCCATGCTGAGGTTGTAGTTCGGCGTTGAGTGACTGCTGGTGCTTGTCGAAGCCGAGAACAAGTTATTTGATGGGGGCGGCAGCAGAGATGGTATCGAAGAGTTCGGTGTGGTCGTGCTTGTCGGATTGAAAGTCGACGAATTGAAAGAGCTGGATGAGATTGGCTTGGTACCTAACGCATTACGGGTCGAGAGTGTCTGCCGTGTTGCAGAATTAGATGAGACCATCGGAATTGATGGTAAGGATGACGTTTGCGTGACCGGTGGAGGGGATAGTGTCGGCGTGGTGACCTATAAAGGTCCAAAAAGGATGAATACGCCTGAACCGACACGAACAAGTCGATACCCACATTCTCATCGCTGGAGAAAATGCTACCCCAGACGTCATCTTCATCCCACCCCTTCGAAGATCCATCGATGACGGTATCCGGCTTGACCGTCGCGCCATCTCCGCGCCCCACAAGGTTCTCAAAGTTAACCTCCCCGCCGACCGGATTAGAGGGCGCGCCGGAGACGGGAATGGCGGACCTGTCTTCCAAGCGCTGAGAATCGCGGAGGAATTGACCGTGTTCACGTTCGACCCGATCTCCAAGCTTCTTGATCACCGCCATGAACTCGCGGAATTGATCGACATTCAGAACTGTTGAAGGACCTCATCAGCCTTGAATTAATGGTCGGAGGTGAATATAACATACGAGGACCCATGGCCATTTGCCACAACTGAGGTAGGACGGCCATAGCAACCGCCTCTCGGTCAACCTTGAACCCCATCGCCTCTTGCACGTGTAGGGTGGCCATCTAAAACTCGCGAGTAAGCATCGGCATGAGAGCGTGCAGCAGGCAAGTCGTACCATCACTGCTGGCTCTTTCGTCCGGATCTTGGAAAGCAATGGAACTAACTTCTGCGTCAGAACCGTCTGATCAAGGGTTTTCACCATGATCAAGAAGGTCGAAAGCGTGGCAACTTTCACACTCAAGATCTTCGTTTTTGTGAAGACGAGCTAAAATGATGAGGGTAGGGAGAGTAAGAAGGTATTTCACGGTGCCTAAAAACAATATGCTCACCGCAACCCTTGGGAATAGAACCCCTTGGACTTCGGCATAATCTATCGTTTCGCACAGGTCCGGAACCACCTTCAGCGCCTGCTCCTGAACCTGTGGATGGAAAGTATTATTATCCTGAAGATTTTTACAAATCCTTCCGAAACTTACAATAGTGTGTTCGGATTCCAGAGCGTTGTAGATCAACGGCATTACATCTAAAATACCTCAACACGTGGACCCACATTAAGTCGGGAATAGCACGCACGTTCAAGGAAAACAGGCTTCTCGGTTTTATCTTGCAAGACTTTCACATTGCTCAGGAGCGTCAACATGTTCTGAGGTGGGTCTTTGATGGCAAACAGTGGCTTCAAGCTCGGCAGTACCAGAGCAGCAAACTGGGTCGGTGAGAGCACTCGAGAGATAGCGAACACATTTGGGAGGATGTAAGGGAGCAGTTGTGAATCTTTCATCTGTAACGCGGAACGTCCAGATCGTTTCACCACGGCAAGGAACAAACACTGACCTCCTCCAGAAGAGACGGCAAGATCTTCCTAACCCTGAGGCCCTCAGAGAACCTGCCCAAGACATTGGTCAAGCCTTTCATGAACGATATCTTCTCCTCTCGACCCTTTGCGGCAAAGTTGGATCTGTCAAGGAAATTCAGGGTAGATATAGGTAGTGATGAGAAGAACGAGTGGGAGGGTAGTGAGGATGAAGTGAGTCGGTTTGTGGGGTGTCGTGTAATCATGGCATTCAGCATCGCTAGTGGGGCGTCAATATTTCATCTACCGCCAAGACAAAACCGATCACACACCTTGAAGATCTCTGTCCAGCCCGCTGATCCCGGTGAGGGGACGCCCGGCGGCATCTCGGAGACTACCCAAACTACCGTGGGTCTTGAACGGCGGATCGCCTTTGCAATGGACCGCGTAGATAAGACAACCCAGCGAATACAGATCAGAAGCGGTGTTCAGAGTCTCGTCCAACGCGTACTCTGGGGCTACGCGGTTCATTGTCACTTCACCAAGCAAATCTCGTAGAGCCAATAAAAATCTCGTACCCATATAGTCAAAGGACCTCTGGATGTATGGCATAACGCGTCCATCGAAAGTTGGAAACTCCCACCTGGTTTGTTGGCCATCAGGGCGCATCAACGGGATCGTCAATCCCAATCCGCCAATCTTCCAATCTCCCTATATATATAAAACGTGAACAACTCGCTCTCAGTTCTGTGGTATTCAGAAGCATGGGAACGAGGGGTGAACTGACAGCATTGGTGATGAGGATACTTTCCGGTGAGAGGTTGGAATGAATCAACCGTGCGGAGGTGTGGAGGAAGGAGAGCCCTTTGCATAGTTGAAGAATTCCTTTCTGGATCTGAAGGATAGTTTGTGGTCGTCAACAAGGATTATTTGGACGCTGAGACGATCGATACCTCGACTTCGTCAAGTTCCACGATGGGAGACCGATGGTTTGAATTAGGAATGGATAGATATAGGGAGGACAGCAGGGGCTCCGTGGCAAATATGAGTTCACTCCGCGTCTCTTCAAGGGGCTCAACCATCTCTGGAAGCGCAGCGTGGTTAACGTGGGTGCATTGAAATCTCCGTTCCAGTACGTACCCAGTATACACGGATGTCTAAGTCGCGATAGAGATGTAGCCTGCACACGCCTAGCGTGAACACAAAATCCAAAGGATCTACACAAGGATGTGGTGCGCACCTCGGACTTGAGCACTTCAAACGTCCGATCCTTACCCGTCGGTCCCATCTTCTCCAGCTCGGGGCTCCTCTTATCGAACGTCCATACAGATACACGTTTGCTCGTGGTCTTGTGAGAGCCAGACTGAACCCTCCACGGTCCTACGAAGAACGTGGGAGTATTCGCCGGTGCAGGCAACGCGCCAGGGTTCGACGAGGATCCTTGCGCAGGTGTGCCGGACCGACTGCCAACGATAGAGGTCGACCCTCCGACATTATAGTTCTGGGAGATGTTTGATCTAGCGAAGAAAGAGCTCGCGGCCGCGAACATTGTTGTTTCGCAGCAGGTCCGACAGGTCTGATTTGTGCGCGATCGCAAGGGGGCGGCCGACTAAAACACCCGAAGATGTGTGAGAAAATACGATAATTCTGCAGTAAGCGTAGGGTGATGTATATACAGGAAGCACATATTCACTACAAATAAATGGCATGTCGTTGCAATGATATGAGGTGGTTTTACAGCCTCGGGCTCGGGCTCGGGGGGCTTGAGCCAGGAGGGTTCGGTGGTGTGAGCCGGTTCGTGATCAAGCCGACGGGAGCTAACCCGAGGGAGGGTAGATGCCGAAGTTCCTCGGCCATTACAGGATCCAACCAAGGATCAGACGTAAGCTTGACGGTCTCGTCGTGCTGGAACCCAGGCAGTTGTTTGATCATGCTACACGGCGGTGGCTTGAACACCACCCGGACGTAGTACTGCGCAGAAAATGCCAGGGGTCAGGTAAGAATATCGCACACTTGTTCGGAACCAGTGTTAGGGGTGAAAGCTCCCGTACCTTAACTTCAGCTAGGCCATCAACTCTCCAAGGAATGTGACGCTGGCTTTTTCCCAGCTCTAGCACCCAACTCGACCTGCTGATCCCTTCGGCGCTGTTGTCGGTGTGCTGTAGCTTAGCCTTTGACACCGTCGTCTCTTGGATGCCACTTCCAGGACTTGATGTTATTCTGGACCTCATGACAAGATAAATATATAGGGAATCGGCCTTCACGAGGAGTTGAGGTAGCGAAGGGAGTTTTGGACATGAAAGCGTGAGCGTCAGGGGTATAGAATCTCCAGAAGTATATATCTTCGGTGATGGCAACGTTAGCTTTCAAAAGTTGCCGCATCAGTCGACGTAAGCTCGTTTGGCAGAGACAAGGAGTGGTGACAAGTACCTGGGCTGACGTCTGTAATTTCTCGAGTGCCGCACGAGCCGAGTTCGAACTGTGAAGATCGACTGTTGTGAATCGCTCTTCTTCGTTTCCATAATCAATTGGGGTTTCGTGGATCAGGTCCAGTTGGACTTGGCTGGGTGGAGTCGAGCGGGGTAGGTACATAATCGGTATCGCCACCCTGACAGTTGATGGACATGCACAGGATTGAGCACCAAGCCCCCTCGGCGAGTACTAACGCAGGTTGTTGAACGTACCTTTCGTGCCTCCTCAAACCCTTTCGAACAATATCGACCCTGACAGTGTAGCTAACATTGCAATAGGTCCCTTGTTGGGACAACGTCTGCGAGGGAGGCAAAGGATCCCTCCCATTCGTGGTATACGTCGGGAATGACAGTGAGAAGTCGAAACGCTCTCCGGACAGTGTCGCGGATGGTCTTGAGCCATCGCTGCCCGATGAACCGGAGTTAAAAGCTACGAAGAGTTTGACGCTCCGTGACAGGATCACTTCGTCTGACGCAGCTATGATGCTACCACCGCGGCAAACGGTAGTTGCTACCTTCCCTTCAAGCTACCCAGATGACCCAGGGCGTCAGGCACCAGGCGGCGTGAAGGTCGCGACCACAGTAGACTCACAGTAGCGGTCACGGTCACGACATGACTACATTTCTTGGCGACCTGGACTGTACCTTCGACGACGTCCTGGAACCCATAGACTGGGAACCTGGCTCCCCATCTCCGGGGACCCAAGTTAACGTGCAGGTGGTCCGATTTGTAGTTGTATTCGCCGACCTGAGAGCCACTAGAGAGGAGGGAGATCGTGTCTATTGGAGAAGCGGGACCCCTAGCAGGGATGTACCCTGGTAAGGGTGGGGAGTAATCGTAGGGGGGAAGCTCTTCTTGCATTTCAGTGGTGCCGGAGGGAACTTACGAGGAGAAGAGAAGAGGTGTCAAGAGCCATTAATACCAGGGGGGAGTGGATTAAATGCGATCCGTCCCAAATAATCTCCTTAATGACTCGAGTTTTGAAGCGCGTAACACTGACAAGTTATGCGCCCCCAGGGGACGCTATACGGGATCCGATGGCGAGGTGAGTAAGCATTTTGTTCCGAGCCAGGGCACAAAGATTGGAATTTAGCCGCGATCATTTCCAGTCCCGATCCGCGTTCCTCGCTAGGCGCGAATCGCACGATCCAATGAGAAACCCCTGGCCCACAGCGAGAGGAACAAGCAAGAAAGTCTGATTATAAACAATACCACTAAACTACTGAACATGATATACCCATCTGGTTAGGAAAACATAGTTATAATGAAACAAGAGGCAACAGACTCCGTGGTCAGGGACGGGGAGAAATCCACCATCCTACAAAATAGGTTCGGCGAAAGAAGCTTCGAGAACGAACTCGGAGGAGATATGGGAGTTCAAGTGAAGTGTTGGAGTTTTGCCGCCAAAAATTTGCGCCTGTTTACTGATCGAACTTCGGCCAAGTTCCTTCATCCTTCCATTTCTGAATGAGCTCCTTGATCGCCGCCTCTGTGATACCTGGTACCTTGGGCTCAAAGCCTGTAATGTTCTGGATCTTCTTGTTCGACAATCCGAACTGGTGTTTGCTCAGTAGATAAAGGTCCAAGTAAGCACTGAGTGGAGTGTTGGGCACAGGTGGGTTTGAGGTTGTGGTCATCTGTGTCCAGACTCCAACGTGTTCCCCGTTGATGTCCTCGACAGTGTCCTCAAGTCGGAACTGAAGCACGATGTTAGGACCAACTGAACGATTGAACGGACGACGTTGCTAACCTTGGCTGCGGTTGAGGTTATGAAATCATAATATTCGTGGGTCGTCCCCAACGCGGTAGCAATCGTCTTCAGAAGTTCGTCATATGTGAGGTCTGGATTACCCGACTATGTTCGATCCAGTTAACCGGCAAAAATCGAAAATGGTGGGTTAAGAACTCACCAAGTTGAACAGTGGAGCTTTCACCGTAACGTTGTGTGGCACCATACCCTCCACCTCGCCAACATGTTTCTTCTCGTTGTGCCATTGGATGGTCTCTCCAGCCAACTCGTCCGCTTTTTCTCTACCTCCTATTTCATCGATCCAAGTAGCACACCTCCACAACGCGACAGCCACGTCGCTGTTGTGGGTCACATTGTACAGGAATTTTCCCGGAGACCATCTGGAGGAAATGGTGAGCCGAGCCAGGTCAACGATCCTATGACCTTGAACCGTTGACGCACAATGATTTGACAGGCTGCTTCAGATGAGCGTAGACAGCACTAATCACAAAAATTGAGGATACTGGCAAGTCACGACGTTAGAAATTTTTGAGAAATATGCGAAGCTGGAATGCTTACTCATTTCTATTTGATACAATCCATATGTCTGGGTAGTCCGAAGGACCACCAGGTTGAGGCTAATTTGAAGTCAGTTCTGCATCCATTGCATTTTACGGAGCTCACAGACTCACTTCGGAATGGCAGCAATAGCGCGGAGAGATTCATGCCACCAAGTGCCGTTGACACCCTCTGGCTTGATGTTGTCCTTCTCCTCTGCGGGTTTCTTGTCCGAAGTGTAGAAGGGATGCTGTAGCCGGATGTATGCCTTGACATTGCGCTTTGCAGCTTCAAGAGCAATAAACCGAGCAACGTGGAACGTCTGAGCGATCTGAACCTGTTTCGCCCCAGCTTATCAGCGTTTGAGAGGGTTCACGGCGTTAGAAATTTAAACCTTTTCCGGTCTATCCCAACGGATCTCTCCTGATAGGTCGAAGACGTAAGAATACGGTGCCTGGCCTTCTGGTGGGTCAAAGGTTGATTCCACGATGGCTAGATGTGGAGGGGAACCGTGAGTTACATTGGCCGGGCGTAGGTCGAGAACGGCGTACATGCAACGGTGAGGTTCGCCTGCTTATACTCAATGATCGGATTCTTGACGACCTCTTTGAATTCGGCTCCGAGATAACTTGCAAGAGAGATCAAGTTAGCGATGCTGAGCACGTACAGGTAGCCGTTGGGTTGGTGGACTCACGTTGTGGGAGGATGGATGGAATACTTGTCGACGATTCGCAGATGCTGTGGAATGAGATGCGGCGTCAGTGGATGCGTGTGGGTGCGATGGATGTCGATTTGCTGACATTAACGAGGGGTTCGCCCTGCAGCGGAACCAAATGGGCAACGAAGGCCCGGCTGAGGGTGTTTAAGCCGCCTGAGGAGAAGGTGAGATGAACTGTGCAGGTTCGTTCGGACGTGTGAGTTGGACAGACCGAAGACGATGACATTCGGCTTTTGAGACATTAGGAGGAGATCAGAGGAGATGGTTAAAAAATAAAAGAAGAAAACAGAGAGGAAATACTCCGGAGAGGGAGTGAGAGTGAGAAAAGGAATGTGGAATGGTCAGCGATGGTTGTCTGGAAAAGGAAGGTGCACATTTGATCCCGCAGCTGACCGAAATTTCGCAAAAATAATAATTTTACATTGCATTGTCCCCCGACCTTTCGTCCAAAAAATCCCTCAAAGTTCCTCTAGATATCTGTACACGCTCGAAAAGTCCCGGTTAGCAAGCTCTGGCTTCGTCTTCAGCATCTCCGCATACACCTCTTCCGCCTTTTCGCTCAGTGGCAGTGGCACGTTCAGCATCTTACCGCTTCCGGTTGCCAGCCCCATGTCCTGAAACCCACTTTAATCAAGGGCAAGGCCAGGGTCACGAAACGATCGCGTACCTTGAGCATCAGCGAAGCAGCAAAGCCACCCTCGTACTTTCTCTGTACAGGAGGACCAGCCTGACCTTCTGGAATCTCAACCGCATCCTTGACCGGGTTGTTGATCTCGCTTGCCCAACACCTTCCCGTTGAACTGTTAATCACGCTCGCGAGAACCCTGGGGTTAAGGCCGAGCTTCTGTCCCAGAAGCATCGCCTCCGCGACTACCACTTGTTGGACACCCAAGGCCATGTTGTTGCAGATTTTCGCAGCGAGACCCGAGCCAGACGGTCCACAATGGATCACCCGCTTTCCCATCAGGTTCAGGAACGGGACCGCGAGGGCGAAGGAATGCTCCGGACCCCCGACAAGAAAACTAAGCGTTCCGGCCTTAGCACCAGAGACACCTATTTCAAACAAGCGTCAAACTCGGGGCGTGATGCACGATGAGCAGTGAGGTAAGACGCTTACCTCCTGAGACGGGAGCGTCGACGATGTTTACCTGCACTCCCCCCATTATTCGTGCAAGTTCCTGTGACGTACTGACATGGCATGTTGTCGAGTCAATACATAAAGTTTTCTGTGCCTCCTCCGCTGGCAATTCCTTGAGTGCGGGGATTATCCCCTCTGAGAATCTCTCGTAGACGGAGAGAACATGGGGTGAGGACGGCAACATCGTGACGATGGTCCCGGCCGATAACACGGCTCTAGAACATCAAGCCAACCCCATCAGACAAGCCAGACATCATACAGCAACGTTGAACGCACTCTCGAGGGGTCTTCACGAAGCTGGCACGTTTCCCACTTGTCTCCTCAACAAACCTCATAGCCACCTCTTGCCTGGCATCACATACTATCAGCTCTCCGCTGCCGCTATTTGCAAACTTCTTCTTCCACAGATTGGTCGCCATCTCGTATCCCATCCTTCCTAACCCAATAAACGCGACGTTGTTGGATCGGTTGGCCGGAATGGTCCCGGAAGCAGCTCTGCGAGTCAACGCATATAACCTCATAGTCGCGCGCATATTTTCGTTTGGATGGTTTGTGGAAGAGCCAGGTGCCGCACGCTCCGGGCACACCCTAATAGGTGGAAATGTGGGGTAATTTCCCAGCCGCGCAACAGAAATCAAATCGGGCCGGAAACTTTAGCCTCACGTGGGTTGAATTCGCATTCGTTAACCGTCTCTGTTTATTGGTTGTAGCTTGCTCGCTGGCGATTGCTGGTAATGAGCTCATTTCCGCTTACCGTTTGGAAGACTCTCCGGGGTGAACAGGAAGAGTTTGTAAATGCGGAACAGTACCAGCCGTTAGCGGACGATCCCAGCGCACCAGAACCCCTAGAACCGGCGCATATGGGCGCAGACGAGCAGATGCATAAACCCGAGACACGGAAGGGAGACCTCCCAGCGGAATGGGCAGCCTATGTGGGTCTTAGTTCAATCCTTCCACCTCAAACCATGCTAATCTGCCCCAGATATCTACCGCAGTGCGTCCAACGGTTGGCATGACCTATAGGTCATTGGCCGTTAACCACAGTTTGAACCAGATATTCCTTGCCACAACCTGGCTAATGGCTCTAAACAGCTCTCCATCCACCCCGTTCACCTACCACCCCATCTTGCAAAGCTTAGGGGTCAGCTGTTTTGTTTGGGGTGAGATTCGCTCCCAATTTCTCTCCGTTCCACGGCGCCTCAACTCCGACACGCAGGGATCCTAACATTACAACCAACATCCCGCCCCCGCTCCAAAGTAGAAGGCCTGGCACGACACCAACTAGCAATGAGCTTCGGACTTGCCTGTATCATTCTTGGGACCTCAGCTATCATCGCAAACAAGAATATTCAAAACAAGGGTCACTTCCTCAGTCCTCATGCGGTAAATATATTATGAGGAATGAATACTCCAAACGGCTGAAGTGGCATCACAGAAACTTGGCTTGTTGACGTTCGTATGGATGTTATTCCAGGTCTTCATCGGAGGGGGCAGCGTCTGGTTCGGCGGCAAACTATTCGGCGGCGGAATGAAAGCTAAGGCGGTTTGGAAATATCACAGGTATGCCTCCCAGTATCTCTTCATCCCTTCGGCGGCGCTAATCGAGGACGAAGGCTGTCCGGCTACATCCTGTTTCCTCTATTCATCTTAACGTCGTCCTACGGGGGTTGGTCCTACTGGGCCCTGAAACACAGCTCGTTCTCAACTCGTGTTATTGCGTACACGCTCTCCCCCCTCGTTCTCCTGGTCTCAGTCCTCTTCCGCATCCGGCCATCTAAAATGAAATTCTTCTAAAGCGCGTGACACTAGAAACCTCCTCGTCACCTCATACAGACTTATCATCTATCTTAACCTCAGACACTTTCCATTCTGTACCTTACTGTCACTATGGTAGAATAAATGACGCGTAATGGAGAGCTCAAGGGTGTTTAAGAGGACGAAATCCTCGTTCTTGGTGCTGCCCCGATAACGGACCCCAAGAACTTGGGTACGAATCTCTCGAGCCGTTCCTCCGTCGTGGCCCACAGCCGCTGCTGCTTCTCTGTCCGTAGATCTGGTTCCGTCGGCGGAACAAGCAGTCCTGCCGCATTCATGACGAGAATCACATTTTTCAGCGTCTCTGGGACCGCCTCGTACTAGAATACGATTCTGAATGAGCCACTAGCTGCTGTCGAAAAAATTCGGATGCATACCAACTGGTCCTGTCGATCGATGTTCATGAGCCGATCCAACAAATCCAATACCTGAATCCAGACAACTCGAATGTCCGCCTGACTCTCTCCCTCCTTCACCTCCAGCTGCATGAACGTTTTGCACAATAAGGACGCAGCTCTCAACCTTGTCTCCGGAATTCCAGCAGGATCTCGGTTAAAGACTTCCGGTTTCAACAGCTCGTCCACCAGAGGGAAAACGACGCGGTTGAAAGCTTCTTCCACCTGCGTCTGGTCCGCGTCTTCTAACAAAATGAACTGGCCGAGCAAGACCCGCTGGAGGTGGGTTATTGCCACTTGACGGATCTCCCGCGAAGAGTTAATAGATTGTCGTCCAAGGGAGGTCATCAACGGAAGACAGAACTGTCGCCACGCTAACAAGAGAGGATGAGGGCACAATCGTGAGGATCGAATGAGAGCCTACCTAAATTTTTAGGTATATTGTGGTTCTGGACGAAGGTGGGTATGAATTGTTTCAACTCGAACAGTAACTCCACAGCCTTTCTTCCCCGTTCGATCACCGGCGAGCTGTTCAGATAGTCAGCACCTCCCAAAGAGGCAAGGGGTCAGGACCCACTTCTGAGAGTTAGGTTGCTGCTGCCTTCTTCCACCCGGGCCGCGTTTCTGGGAGTTGATCAGAGCACTTGCAGCACTGGCATACTCGTCCAATATGCTGATCAGTCCGGGGAAGCTATCGACCGTGACCTTTTGTTTTGGTCCATCCTGGACGTAGTCCATGACAATCTGGAAGGCAGTCTTCGCCGCCTCTTGGTGGGCAACTGTACCGCGGAACATTGAGAAGACAATCGTCCATTCTGTTTGCGAGCTGAGGCGGATAAAAGTCAGGCTGTACCCCCAAGGGCTGGTCAATGGAGAGCTTACCTGACGATGTCGGGTGTTTGAATCAAGGGCACGGCACCGGAGACAATCTGCTCCGCAGCTGAGAAAGCAATAGATGAAGGGAGCCTTCCAATAAGGTCCAGAGCAATGTATAACTGGTCACGCATGGCGGGCTAGAAGGGATCTTTAGATTAATGGCGGCTGCGACGCCTCTTCAACCCACACCTTTTCGACAATCAAGGACGCTAAACGGAAAAGTCCAACGATAGCGCGCTCGATCAGCAGCACGCTATACTGTGTTGCAGTCTCTAATAGGGCGGAAATGTGTTCGAAGACGATCGGCCTAGTCTCTTCGTCAGCTCTGAAGGCACCAGGGGGACCAAGAGAAAACGTACCATAACTCTTCGATGTGTTGTGGTGTCTGCCTCAAGATGCTCACCATAGTTTCCAGTAAGAACACAGAAGCAGGATCGTACGAGAGGACGTATTGACCCCCGGAGTTACGATTCGGCGGATTGTATTGAGGATTTTGCGCAGTCTCGTCCCCTTCAAGCTTTAACCTTGCGACTGTCCGCTCATGACCCAGAGCCTCTAACGCTCGCACAGCGGAGACAAGGGCTTCCAGGTCCAGGCGCCTACGACTCGTCAATCTCTTCGTAAGTCTCGAGGACGAGAACCCACATTATCTGCGAGTACAGTTCGTCCAATCGACATGACGTTATGCAGTCAATTGTGCACAACGTGCTCTCGACATCCGAGTCCGTAGCTTCCGGAACTTGCTCGCTCGAGCTGTACGGGGTCATTAAGTACGAAGAAAGTGCGGACAAGAGCCCGTCGCTTCGGGGCTGGGGTTGAGACGGTGCATTGCCTCGTAGGGGGATAACAGAGGCGCCACTCAAGAAGTCTTCCATCTGCAACATAGTTGATGGGAGCAAGCTGTGTAGGAAGAGGCTCGTGAACATTTCGAAGATCTATATGCCAGTAAGTTTCTGAGTCCCGCAAAGCCCTCGTCCCAGCGCACCTGCGTCCAACCCTCTCTGAGGGCATTGCCGTTTCCGTTGACAATATTGAACAGGACAACGGCAGCAAGCTGTCCGCGGAAGTTCGTTCCAAACTTGACGGACAGAGTAGAAACAGTGACGGGCTGGCTCTCCACCGTCACCACAGGGTAATTCGGAACCCTCGTGGGAAGTTGCTCCGACAATAGACTTGTCGCCTGAGACAAGGAGACCACAACGTAGTCGAAGACATCAGGGAGTACAAAGTGCCCAGCAAGCGTTGCACACTGCCTGAAACCAGCGATAGACCGTTCGATGATGTGATCGTCCTCAAAGGAGGTGAATGCGTATGCAACAGCAGAAATCACGGGCTTCCAAACAGCCTCGAACATCTCTTTGTCGAAGATGGGAGTACTATGAGAGATGTAGGGACCTGCGGGGCGATATAAGAGTCCAGCTCGCCACGGGTTCAATTCAATCGTACCAGCTTGTTTTGAACGAGCCAACAATTCCTTCCACGCGTATTCGAACCCTACTTGGCCTGTGTGTTCTTCTGGCATGACAATTTCACGTTTCCGAATCTGATCGTATATCGTTTGCTGGTGATTAAAATCAATTACAGTACGACGCAGGACATGATATGAGAAACGCACCACAAACTCAGGACTAAAACTCTCTCCGTCGTTGATACCGCGCACATTACGTGAATAGTCTTCTAAGGTCATTTTTTTCTGCTTTGCTTGTAAATGCCAGGAATCACTAGACAAGAACCAAAGATACTCACCCTGATTTGGGGATTGTGCAAATCCGTGTTCAACATGATAATCGAGTACGCCAGGACGAAGACTGCATCCTCGTTTTTGACCTCAGCTAGTATCCGTGAAATTTCTGTCTAAAGCACAAGCGACATAACTCAGCTCACCAGGCTCATACGTCATAAAATGTTTCGCAAAAGTGTTGGTTATGCGTGCGATTTGCTGGGATTCTCCCGGCAACCGGAAGGTCTCCAGTAGTTCTCGCAGCGCCTCCGCAACACCTTTCTAATAAATGTTAATCGCTCATCACCAAGGGTAAACGAACGAACAATTGGACGAACATCTTTGAAGTCGAATAGGCCAATGAACGCTTCCAGCGCATCAAGGTTATCTGGTTTTGAGATAAAGTCTCCAAGTATCCGTTTGTCAATGCGAGCACAGGTCTTAAGGAATTCGGCCAAACTTTGCGGGTGAGGGACATCCGGATCGGCATAGATCAATCTGTTCTCTTCCAAAAACACGAGGCCCAATTTTGGATTAGCATTGAAACGTGCGACGCCAGTGGAAACGAGATTCTTGGTTGATTTCTTGGCCAATAAACCTTGTGCCGGCGGGAGTTCCTGAAATATTCACCTCATCAGCACACCTCCCATATAATAGAGACCCCGCGCGCACCGACGGCCACTCCTTGGATGACTGTAAACCATTGTTCAGTATGTTCGAAACTTGAGACCAGTGTACTGCACCCACATCCATTCGCTTTGCCATGTGATCGATGAACGCCAGCAGGATATCCAGGCAGAGATAATGGGAGGCTTGCACTTGTTGGCTCATGTAACCACCGCTGTTCGAAATAGGATACACTCCCTGGAACCAGGGTCAGCTCGAAGAGGGGAACAGGAAGCAAATACAAACTTGGGTCAAGAATTCGGTGAGGCGCTCGAACATGTTGTCGCAATTGGGGTCACAGTCGTAGTTGACATACAGGTCAACCATGAAGCCAGGATGACGAGAAATCTGGTTTAACGTCTCGAGCATAACCTCCCTCGTCTCTCCCCTCGCAGGTGCGGGAGCAACCGGCGGTCGGGGAGTAGTGACCGACCTGCGGGATTCCGAATTGATATCTGTGGCGGACAGGAGGGGAGAGGCGTTCGAAGGTGTGCCGGGGGTGGGGGTTAGCACGCCCTTTCTCACTGAGGAGAGTGGTATCGGCGGGGCAAGGCGATCAATGGTGAAGGCCAAGAATAGTTCCTGCTGCAATTTAAGGTGTGATCGCATTGTCTCGAACATAGTGGATATCGTGCGGAGGGATAAGTTCAAAATCGCGGGGTTGTCAGATCGAGCCAATTGAAACAGGTATTTACAACCGTGGTCAATAACCAGTGCGATCAAGGAGGGAAAATCGCCCATCCTCGGACCCGCGACGTCGAACATCGTGTTGAGGATCCCCAGAGCGGTCAAGCGTGTCGAATCTGTGTGCATTTGGTCGGCGGGATCCAGGATGTTGATGACCACCCGTAAGAGTTCAACGATTGATGGGAGCCCATCTAGGAAAATAAGTACACAGACTGCTCGAGTGGACCAAAGACATACATTCGGTCCTTTCGAGAGTGGCTGACGGAGGCGGAACAGCGCGTTGATCGCCACTCGGCTCAACCGGTGTCTCTGATTCCGTTGGTGTACCATCTGACGCCAAGGGTACGGCGGCGGTCACACTCACTGATACCTTCAGTTCGGAACCTTCCTCGTCCACGGTACTTCTTAACTTTGGCTCCTCGATGGCGGGATTCAAGTCGAAAAGTCTCGCAAATACTGTCCGTACAACATCGTGCATTGTGGATTCAGCGGCGCGGCGAAGAATCTCTAAGAAAGATCAGGCTTGACCAATCTGCTGGCGAGTGATTTACCTACCGCTCAACCGCATTTGGCAACAGGTAGTTAAGACTGTTTCCAACACCTCACAAACTTCAATGTCTCCAAGCACCTTGCCGATCTGGCTACATATGCAATCCCTAATGATCGCCATAATCTTGAATAGAACGACTTCATCGCCAGATGAGTCACTGGGTTCAAATTTACAGTGGGAGATGGTAGCGCTGAGTTCAGCCAGAGCAGTTTCCACTGACGGGGATTCCAGTGTAATCAAGCCGGACAAGAATATGGAATGCAACGAGGACAATGCCGCTGAGGTGATTGGCCCTGTGGATAGCGGCGAGCGGATGATCGCGAAGAAGGGGGAGAGGAGAGAGGTCAAAGGTATACTCCGGATGTCTGGAGGGTGTTGCAAGCCATTAGGAAGGTTAACCGGTGGAAAATAGCACGGACCTGTCACTGTGTTGATCTCCCGCTTCAACTCCTGGAAGTTTAGCATCAAATCCCTCTCCGAATTTCCGGATTGGCCAGTTGAAGGGTCAAGAGTACTGGGTCGCCGAAGTCCGAGACTGCTGGCAAGAGCAGAATCGCGTGCACTGAGCGAGTAATGGGAGGATGCCCATCGAGAATTCTTGCGCATCGCCGAAGTCACTGCTAGGATTTCCGCATAGAGGGTGTGCTTGGGTGACACCGCGGACGGTGGCGACACGAAAGCATGGTCGGCGTTTACCCCCGTTGGGGACATATCCTTCAGCTGGTGTGTGGTTGAGTAGAACGTGTCGGAAGACAATGTTCAACGAAAGTCGTCGATCGTGGTGGATGGTGCTATTAGGTTACATAAGCAGCTACTGCTCTCATTTCTCGTCTACTCAGGTTGATCCGCCGACCGAGATAACATTGCAGCCTGGCCAGCCGCAGTGGCTGCCAGTCGCGACCTCTTCCTCTCCGCTTCTGTGGAAGATTTGTCAGTGAGAGCGAGGAACGCCGGACCAATCGGTCCTCACCAGCTTCTTTTTCGCGTTCGATGTCTTGGACGATCCCCTCAATCTCAGAGAGTTCCAGGCTCTGGAAACGCATTGAGGCGGGGATTTGCCGTGAATACGAACTAGAACACCGACCGTGATCTTGTTGTACCCGTCCAACACGCTTATTTCGATGTTTTTAGCACCTGTTTGGACAACCTCGAGCAGGCTTTTGATCGTCAGTTTAATCGACTCCTCCCTCGTCATGTCATCTTTATGGTTTTTCTCCAAGAACTCTCGTACAGTTTTAGATGAACGGCCAATAGCGTTGGCCTAACACACGTTTGATCAGCAAAGCCGGCAGGGACGGTAAAATTGCACAAACCTTCCAGGCACTATAGATACCGCTTGGTTCCGTCATGTACAAGCGAGGCCGGGTGTCAATTGGATCAAACCCGACGATGAGAGTCGCAATACCGAATGGTCGGACACCTCCTGATTGTGTGTAACGCTGGAAGACTGAGAATCCGCACAAAACACGATTGGAACACCAGTCACCTGTTGGATACCCGCGATATGTCGAGTAATGTATTCAATTGTAACGGGGTCTTCGACGGTAAGCCGGTGGCTCTGACACTCTATTCGGGCCTTGTCGATGAGTACTCGACCGTCGGCGGTGAGACCTGTGAAATTCGTATTGTCAGTCAACTGGTGGGACAAGGCGGGTACACCAACACTCACCAGCGAAGGCTAGACAAACGTGATCGTCGAGCATGACAACTTTACGAACAGTTCGGGGATCCTGAAGCTGCAGGACCGATTTCTTCTCAACGCCTAGGACGACAACATCCTTCCCTCGGACCCCAACCTTAGAACCAATTAGTACCTCCATGAAAAATTCCACAGTAATTAGTCCACACAGCACATGTTCCCTTTCGTACAGCCTCGTTTGCGTACTCGACCTGAAATATGTCCGATTAAATCATTATGTTTGGGTCGCGTTTGGTCGGCCGTACTTGGAATAGATGGCCATCGGGGGAGAAAACGGTGAGAGCTGCGAGCAAGAGTTGGTCAAAATTCCCAAAGGACGCGAGGGTCGACAGATACATACCTCTATCGTAGGACCTGGACATAGCGGTATACTCGTGGTCGACTATCAGGGATCACTTACGCGTCCGATCTCTTTGGCGGGATGTCACGCGGTTGTGTCAGCCACTACTCTTCCACCGACCGAGTCTCGGGCGGCCACTGCGGTGATGAGCTCCGTCAAAGGAGGCTACGATGAAGTCGAATTTCTGTACTCCAATCTTCCGTATGTGTTCTGGATTTCATCCGGCATCCGCCCTGGCAATCGTTGAGGCCGGTCTTGCAGTGAACCATTCCCCTGCTACTTCTGCGGAATGGAGCTCTCCGGGTTGAAGCAGGAGAAGAGACAGTCTCACTACGATGATCACCTCTCTAACCAAAGCCAAGCAAGCAGCTCGAGTCCCGCCCAAAATTCGCCGAGCGATAAGAAGAACGTGTTCTGGCGACCATCCTTTGAATCCGTTCCCCCGCACAATGTTACCCCGAATCTCATTCCCCTTCTCAAGAAAGCTCTGATAGGTTCACATCAATGTGGGGTCACCAGGAAAGCCGCTCTGTGTCACGACAAGAGCGTACACGTGGGGGTAGAGCCATGGGATTTAACATGGGGTTCGTCTCGCTCCGGCCTTGCTCCTTGTAAACGTGGACCAAATCAAACAAATATTCTATCTGCCACTAGGTTGCGGGTGCGTAACCTCACCAATGTCTAACCAACGTAATCCAACCTTCTTCTAGGTATCGAAATTTCCTCATGACGTGTATTGCCTTGATGGAGCAGGGCAAGCAATCCGGATATGTGAAACTGTTGGAAAGGCCCATACCGCCAGGGGTCGATAACCTACAACGATGGATAGAAAATGCTTGGGAACTTGGTGCGTTTCGTAAACAGGATGCCATCGTGAGTCTAATAATCGATGGCGAAGGCTACGACGCCGAAGGGGCGAGCCAACTTCGACAACGACTGTTGGGAACACGTAAGTGGATCGGCACCGCAGGTATGTAGGATATATGGACCCCAAGCAATATGTGTCTGATCCGTTGTCAACAGAACTTTACGTCGCATTCGTCTCACGGGGTATCCCGTGAGTCCTTTCGCGGGGAGGGCTGATCACTGTTACTTACTAACGTCCAGATGCGAACTGGTGGACTTCCACTCTGATCAAACAGGTGGGTTCCCTGGGTGATTCATACTGCCGTCCTCTTGACCTCTGGGTAGACTGCGCTGCCCAAAAGGTGGTGCGATGGATCACGAACTACTTCTCTCCGAGTCAGGGAGGCGCTCAGACTGTGTACGACGCGCTCAGCGGGGCTGTAACTGTGACAGAATGTATGCCGGTGATCCTTCAGCATGCAGGGCATTCTAGGACGGTCGTTGGATACGAAGTACAGAAGAACGGGGAATGTTTTCTCCTCGTCTTTGATCCATCCAAGTGCGTGTGATCCATTCCCCTCCTCGCGCAGTTCTTCATAATGAACTACCAGATCACTACGTTCACCGTTACGCACCGCTGCGCTTGGACTGCAGGACGGCCCTGGAACGAGTTCACATGCTTCAAGAGACAGAAAAATTGTGGCTCGCATAAGAGACTCCATGCTCCACCCGATCGCTGAGATGAAGGCGCGAAAACGGAAAGCGAGTCCAGGCATTATTGACCTCACTTGTCCAAACCAGAAGCGACCCCGTTCAGCAAGTGGCAAAGATATCATCTTCGTTGACGGGGACCCGGAAACCTCACAGCCCACGATCGTTGACGGGGAAAGTGGGCCAGGCCGTTCTCCCTCAGTCGAAATTCAAGACGATAAATCACTGACGAAGGGCGATGTGGTGAAGCACGTGCTAAGCTGGTCGAGGCTCTCGATGAAACAAATCCGGTCAGCATTGGCAAACCCACCAATCGAACATCAGCTGACCCCACCTACAGGAGGAAGGATAAGTACCAAATCCTCCACTTCCCTCTGAAGACTCCCCTCACGGATGCAGAGAGGTCACAAAGAAAGGTCGTTACGAGCCTCAAGCTGTGACACCGTTTTGCCCGCTTCTTTTTTGTGGCCAACCATGCTCCTGCTGTGTTTCGCTTCGAGTCCTACAAGCAACAGGATCACGCTGTGTTTCAAAACCGTCCCGCACAGCTTTGGGCCCTCTTTTTCTTGTAATACCGCAGGCGATGTTCACGACGCACGATAATTAGAATAGCCAAGGACATCTATAATTGACCAACCTGCTTTTAACCACGACTGCCCAGCACCGATGCCACGAGCTCACCACCGGCAAAGAGCGACATGACTGTATTGACCAAATAGCCCGCCTACGGCTCCCCCGACAGGACGGTGTTGATCGTGAACAGGGGCAGCCGTGCGCCTCTGCTCATCTATCTGGATTGAGCGGGGTTCCGGGAACAGTTAGACCCCATGGCGCGGTAATTAAGTAAAGAGGGCAGGGGTCCGCACGAATGGCTACCTTGCTCGACTTTCCGGCCATGGCTTGCTGCTGAGAGAATGTAAAACAGTACCTATCTCCCAGGGCAGAAGAGGACGACAAAGGCGCCAAAGCCGTTCGTAAACCACGACGTCTTGGTCTGGTGCGAAGTGTTTCGTATGAGCATCGAGAGCGGAAAAGCACCAGAAAGAGATACACCGTCTCTGCCCAATCTGCAGCTGGTGACCTAACTGCGATCGTCGGTCGATCGCGCCGAGAATGCATTTTTTGCCGTTCCGCCGTCAGACTTTGAGTGCCACGGGCGTACTTGTCCAAACCCCGTGAATGACAGTCTGCTGATCATCACGAGAGATTTTGCACTTGATGTGTCCTGGTGTACGGGTCCAGCACCGGGCGGCGGCACTCCGCATGGCCAAAACACGCCCTGGATGCCATCTATCATTTTTTGCCATGCAGTCGAAAGTCGGGCTAGGGCCGCCATCGCGGTCGCGACCGAGGGCTAGAAAAACCATTTAACCGCAACCCATGGGTCCGAAAGGATCACAAAAGGACCCATTGTCCTGCATTGTCCTGCAATCGGATCAGCACCGGATAAACGACGAGTCGGCAATACAAGCCTAGTTTATAAAGCCTGAAGGTGGTTATTCGCTTGGAGTCCTTAACACGCCTTCTGGCTCAAGGCATTTGCATCCCCCTTCCCATTGACCACCACCCTCTTTGCCTCCCCCTTTCCGTTCTCTAAAGGGGTTTCCGCCAGTACACGGCCCCCTCTCCCGCTTGGTTTATTTGCCCCTCGTCCATTCGCGAAATCGCCGTTCCCCTCCTTAACTCCCTTAACGCTTGACCGATCTCCCAACCATGCGCTGTTTCACTATCTTCACTACCTTGCTCGCTGCTGTCACGTCCGTAGCCGCTCACGGGCACGTTATTGATGTCGTTTCCGACGGGAATACCGAGCTTGCCTGGAATCCTGATACCGACCCGTAAGTATAACCCCCTTTCAAACTTCGCCGGAGCTCTTTGAATTGGGTGTATCTGACATAACCATTCAATCAAATCCTGCTTTGGACCCACGTAGGTACGCGAACCCCGTCCCAACTCGAGCCGCTCGCAGGATCCACAGCGATGGTCCTGTGACGGACATCTCCAGCCCCAATATTGCCTGCAACCAAGACGGTGACGATGGGACGACCAAACTCCTCGACGTGAATGCTGGGAGCGATGTGACCTTCAAGTGGACCAACGTACGCCCCTCGACCCCTATACTCTGTCCACCGTTTGACTTAGTTTTATGTCATTTGACTCACCCATAGTGGCCTAGCGATCACAAGGGTCCTGTCACAACTTTCATGGCTTCCTGTAACGGAGATTGTTCCGGGTTCAAGGCTACCGATGGTAAATGGTTTAAGATCGATGAAGGCGGATACACGAATGGACAGTGGGCTTCCGACAAGTTGATCGCTAGTGCGTTGGACTGTTCCAGGCGCTCCAAATCATATACTGATTTTCCCGGCGTTGCGATGCAGGTGGCAACCAATGGACTTCCACCGTTCCCGCTGGACTCGCCTCTGGGCAATACGTAAGTCAATTCCGTTGAATTCGTGCGTCGACTTGACAGAACCCGACGTTTCTTCCTCGTCACAGTTGGTTCGCTATGAGATCGTTGCCCTTCACTCTACTGGACAACCCCAGTACTACCCAGGCTGCGTGTACGTGTCATTTCGAGCTTCGGTCCGTGTTCCAGTGACTCAAAGAGATCCTGTGCACAGCCAGGTTAATGTGAAGAACGGAGGCGCTGACAAGCCATCCACCGACGATGTCGCCAGTTTACCTGGAATGTACGACGGATTCAAGTGGCCCGACATCTGGAACGGTCCCTCCGATGGCTTCGTTGTTGCTGGTCCCAAGATTGCCAGCTTTGCCGATAATGGCTCTCCCGACAATGCTCCCTCTCCTTCCAGCGTTCCCCCCAACTCCAACGGCCCTTCTTCCTCCACGAGCACTCCGGCGAACCCCGCCAACACCAGCGTCTGCAGGACTAGGAGGAAGAGGTCCGACAAGCGTTCCGTCCCCGCACGTTTCATCCACCGACGAAGCACCCGCCACTAAATGGTCACTCCCACTCTCTCACTCATGTATACTATCTATCACGTTCCTTGGTGCGTGCTTATAAATGCTTTTAACTCGTTTTTCCTACTCACACGTCATCCTTTTAGGCTTCCCTGTATTGCGCGACCCTTGTTTCATATATTCTATTCCACACATCTCGACGTCCCCTCCTACGACATCACATGAAACGATGTGCATAAGTCGCACCTATTCATTTCCTGGTTAAGATGCCGCAAAATTGGAGGTTAAACCCGGTGTATAATCCAATTGGATTGGATTTTAGCCCTTACCCGGGATATGGGAAAAAGTTGATCTTTTTCTCCCGACTCCCCTGGTCACCCCTTCCCTTCCTCTCTCCCGTCTTTTTTATGTTTCACGCTTGCGTTTGGGGCATTGTATGCTCCAGGTAGTTTCGATCTAGGACAGAAGGAGATAGAGAGCTAGATGTTTTGTCTTTTTGCTGCTGTACCTAATCATCACTACCAATCATGACACCGATTGAATCGAGACGCGGAAACCTCACGTTAGGTCTGAATCATTGATACCGGGCCTGAGCTCCGCGAGCCACCTTGCATCATATAGTTTGCAGCGAAGGAATAGAGTCGGACTTTGCCCTTATCCGTGCTACCCTCGAGGAACTAAGGACATGCAGCGTCGTGACGGAGCACACGAGCTATCACTAGTAATAGTAGGCTCTCTAAGACGTACAAGTTGTGTCGCTGGTTGTCTCACAGGCACAATGGGTGCTGTAAGGAGTTCCTCCATGTAGCCTAGTACCCGCCTTGGAGAATTTGAGCGCGATCGAAGCTGTGCAACTAACTTCCAATCTCAAAAGGCACTCCCACCTCCGTTCTCCATTCTTCCGGCGAATCCCTTGCTGCTACGTCGACCTCATTACCTCAACGATGGAGTAAGATAGAGTAAAGGTATGAAAAGACCCCGGTATCAGGATAACGTTGACGCTTTTTTTGACAACGTCCAACCTGAAGCACAGATCAACATGGAAAGACGCGTTTGAATTGACAGTATTTGACATCCATCCACTCACGTACACCCACCCCACCAAGTCGAATACCCTTCGCGATCAGCGGCACTACACGTCAGACAACATGGCTTCCACGCGGCTGTCAACTCAAGCTTTGAATTCCAGCTATTATCTGAGCGATCAGAACTGATAACTCAGATCACACCGTCCACGAAGGCCTCACAGACTTGAAAATCGTGCTCGGTCGGGATATCCGACTTTCATTTGCCGCGCGGATAACCGTGACAGCACGAACGCACACACCCCATTGAGAGCGCCGGTAGAGGGGACTCCGGTCAGTCTTTGATACTCCCGGCTTGAGATCCCGAAGATAAATGTGATTTCATTTTCATGGGGGATAGTATAGGCCGCTCGTCCACCCCGCGTGTGAACCACCACGCGGGGAAAAGTACCGAGGAGTCGGATTGTTCTAAGTACCCCAAGTGTATCAGACCGAGTTGGCGCAGGAGACGAATAATGTGACAATAAGGTAAATAAATAACAAACCCGGAATATCAATAATAAGGTGTATGGATATATATACATATGACCACGAGAAGCAACAAAAAGATGGGGGGAGGTAGCGCAAGGGGCAAAGGGGACGAGGGAAGGGGAAGGCGCAAACGTACATAGGAACCCATGGGTTGACCAAAGATACACAATCTTCCGGTCATAATATCAACAACCTGAGATACATAGAGGAAGATGTGACGCATCCCTGGACAACCAGCAAGGGCTCGACTACGTAAAAAAGAAGAGGGGTGGTGGAAAAAACTATACTAAGGGTATTGGGTGCTGCCAGAACAGATCGAAGGAGAGGAAAGAGTAGATAAAAGGGATCGCAATATGAAGTAATAATGACAATGAAGGTTGGAGTGGGTGTCCTCGGAGGATGTGCGATGTATGGAAAAACAATGCATGATGAAAGAGAGTGAATGGGATGGGCCAGAGCACGAATAAGTTACAGGATGGAGACGTAATAAGAGAGAAAATAAAGGTTAAGACCTGTTTCGAGTGAATGGAGCGACGCTCAGACTGCGTTTAGAATATGATCAGAAAATGATCGGCGATAGCAAGAGGAGAGAGAGACGGAGAGGAAAAGAGCGTCTGGGATACGATGTCTTTGTTCGACCATTCAAGACGAAGAGATCTTAACCCGAGTGAGCGTATTCGTGTTACGATACGAACAGCAATAAATATGCCGAAAAAAGATGCAAAGCAGCAGAACAAATGGGCGTGAGTGCTGGAAAGAACGAATATTTTGATAACGGGAAGGGGTGGTTTTTGCGGGGGGTACGAGGAGAATCGACCGGCGAGAGAAAGCGTTATACCCGATTACGCCTTGAGCTTGAACTACCACCACCGCCATAATAGTCATCGATATTCTCCCTGTTCCGACTCGGAGACCTGTACTGCTCAGAGGCTCCTTGTTGGGGTTGCGATGTGCGCGACAGCGTGAAGTAAGTGGGGTCGGTGGGAGATGGAGGGATGTAGGTGGCCGAGTGAGGGTTCGTACTGACGCTGCTTGGTCGATACGACGGCATGGGCACGGTTGATATGCTCGGTGGGGTGGGCGCGGACCGAGACGATCCACCGTGATGAGCGCCGGACGGGTTATCCGAGCCGGTTCCTCGAATCGAGGCTGACTGACGGTGTGTGTTACGCATCGACTGCCGTTTATTTTGAAACCTAAAGGATATATGAGACGTGTGGTCGATGATGTAAAAGATACGAGACATACCAGATCTGCACGCTCCTGGGGGTCATGTTCAACTTTACCGCCAGCTCTGCTCGTTCCTCGGTGGAGGGAAAAGCGGTACGAGCGTAGACCTCGTTCAAGACCCGCAATTGCTCTGCATCGGCGCGCTTTCTTTTCTTCTTGGGCGGGGGGTGGTCTGAAGTGATATCCGATGCTGGGGGATGGCGTGTGTATGGGGAGGTGGTATGCGCAGAGCTCCTCGTTGCCGTTCGCTCCACTGAGACTGGACCACGTCGGAGGGTTCCCGTTGATGGAGAATTGGAGGTGTTGATTGGGAGGGAGAAACGAGCGTCATTGAGCATGCCCTGAGAGGGATGCTGCGGAGGATACTGGAAGGAAGTCCCGGGATATGAGGCGACGGGTGAAAAGACGTTCTCCGGAACACGGTTCGCGGCGGATGTGCCTCCGTAGGGGTTCTGTGACCACCTTTCATCCCGGGGGTGATTTCCAGAGACATTAATGGGAGGTAATGTAGTAGGATGATTAGAGTAAGAAGTAGAGGGGTCCCTATAAGATTGATAAGGCTGCGGAACCGGTTGGGGTGCCGGATATGAGTACTGTAAACGAGCGTCGTCGTCGTTGGGAAAAGCTGATTGTTGTCCCACTGGGGAGAGCGGGGGTGAGTTTGAGACTGCGATCGACATCGAGCAAGTTGACCTACTTGGGTTGTAACCGGACCAAGTGGATGAGGGGTCGTTCAAAGGGTCATTATATTCGTTTCTTCGCTCGGTATGCGACTGATTCTGATTGTGGGAATAAGAATGTTCGGCTGGAGAATGAAATGAACACAAATGAAAAATTAACTAATGCGGTTAATATTCCAGGAAGGCGACCGACCTGTGGGACGCGAAGAGCGGAACGCAGAAGCAAACGGCGGCAGACTGAAGAAACTTCTGTGAGAACCGTTGCCTTGGGATGGGGTTCTGCGTCCGCGGCCGAAACAGCCTGTAAAATGATGACCGTCGTCCGGGTAAGATGACATAGATAAAGTTAAAGAAAAGGGTGCACCAAAATCAGAGAAACTCCGCAAGTCTGACGAATATGTATCCACGGAACACGCTGAGACCATGGGGCGGGAGTTCCACTACGGGTTGTGAACAGAGCGAGAGAGCCCCGACCACGCGGTAAACTTGTGGTTGATCAGTTGGGTCGATCGAAACACCAGAGTGTTTGATGCGTGAGTGCGAGTCTGAGAGGGAATCTAACGGTTGGAAGTATGGGATGGTGCTCGAGGGGTCTCGCAGGTGGCGTGCGGAGGAGAGATCATTAGGCCAAAGGAAGGGTGTTTGCTTTATACAACGTACGTGACGGCAGGTCGCGAGGATACGGCACAATTCCGCTGGAGTGGATCGGCAGCTACGACTGGATGACACGAGGTGATTGAATTTTGCCGCGCGGATGCATCATGTAATGACAGACTACGGGCATCCTCTCAAGACGTAAGAGAGCGAATCCCAGGCAACCCAAGAAAGCGTCCTTGTTCCTATGCCGGTAAATACTAACGCAATGGGAAGGATGGATTGATGATGGCGGTTCCAGATCGGGTCGGCCGAACAAACGAAAATCGTCGCGGACAAAGTTCTCGCCTGGGTTTATTCTGACGCTTTGATAATTCACACGGAAAGTGCCGAGGAGAACTCCGGGCGCGAATTTCACGCATGAAGCACTGGACGGGGTCCTGCACTGCTTGCGACGTGTCTCGCGCCCTGTCTCACCTTGACCTGCACAGAGTTTCGTAAACAGATATTTGCTCGTTCCATTTTCCAGTGATCCTGTCACAAACCGCTGATCAATTTGTCGACGTCGACCACTCCCCAAAGTTGGCCAGCGAGTTCCGCCTTAGTACAGACGTCTTTGATGCAATGCAGATCACGGCCAGAATTCGCTCCTGGGTTCTCTGCCAGTTCTCGGACAAGAATGGAGATGATACACGTGACTCTACTACCGGATATGGACACGCCTGATTCTGTGCCTCTCTTTCCGGCGTTTATCTCAGCTCAGTAGCTGTCGGTCATGAGTTCACGACCACTCCCCACCCCTCCAATTATGCCTGGGGAAGGTTACTGGAGAAATGATTATCTCGACCCGAGAAACGATCCTGGCTCCCCTTACTATCAATTCCGCCCGTATCAATCTTACGCCGTAACCCCGACATCCCCGTTCAGCGACCATGCAACAACTCTACCAGGCGGCACCATACTGCACAAGGGCTTCTATGACCTGCTGGCGCTCATTCCATCCACCCCATCACCCTCCCGTTTTTTCTGGCCCGCTCGCACACCCCAAGATCCCGAGCCTATCGCAGGGCCCCGTTACGAGGAGATCCCCCCTCCTCCCAGGTCTCCACCGGTGCAAGCACCTTCATCTCCGCCCCAACCCCTCAGGAAAGGCAGGCGTATCAGCAAGAACATGGTCTCAAACCCAACAGGCTTCGTGTATGTACCCCACTGTTTATGCGGATCCACCTTCACCTATTCCCCCCCAACAGCCATCTTGTACACGCTTCCGACGCGGATCAAGCTCATGCACTCCTTACACGGTGGGGTCCGGAAGGCCAGGGCAAACTTGGTGGTCCGTTTCAGAAGTATCTCCGTGGAGCATTATCCTCACCCCTTACCGTAGACCCGCGATGGGCAAACCCAATCAAGAATATGATCCGGCAGAACAATCAAGCCAGGGCAGTGAACGAGGTCGTAAATGCCCTTGAGCCCTCGGTAATGAGCAGACCAGAAGTTGCCCAACTCCGCGTCATAAACGGTATCAGTACAAACACGTCCTCTACGATCACAACGGCGGCCCGCGAAAACGTCTGCCTCACGCCGGTTGATGGAAACTCCGGACAACCCGGCAACTCCACAATCCGTTGGGGAGGTGGCCTACATCCGCACTTGGAGCACGACCAGGAGAACGACCCTACCCTAGGGGAAAGGGAGATGCCGGAAGTCGTCACTCCTCCGACTCCGAGGCCAATTAACCCTTCCCTCGCCACCCTCGAGAAAGCGGTCTCCGCAAAGATATATTTTGAGAATTTATACTTTCCCTTACTCCGCCATCCGCCATCCCGCGAACAAAGGAGACTTGCGATGGAGCGTGAAATGGCAGAACTGCAATTGTCGGAGCATCAGAAAGAAAATTTACGCACCAAGTGGCGTCAAAATGAAACTGATTATCTTCGGCATCAAAGGCGTAAGGTCGGTGTCACTGCCTTCGTCAAACTCAAGACGATCGGTCACGGTTTGTGGTTTGGGAACGTTGTGTCCTGCACCCCCTCGCTGATGTCGCCTTCAGGTGCGTTTGGGGTCGTGTCTCTCGTAAGGGAGAAGAGTAGTGGGGGTCTCTTCGCCATGAAAGAGGTACAGTTTCCGGTCTCTCCGTGATCGCTCGAAATGACTTGAGATTGAACCCGTTGTAATGCCTTCCCTCCAGTTGCGCAAGACGGACATGTTACGTAAGGGTCAGGAGGGACATGTCCGCGCGGAGCGCGACGTGTTGAAGACCGCCTCTTTAGTCAGCCCCCCTGGTGGTGCAGAATGGATTGTTCGACTTTTCTACAGCTTTCAGGATCGGGATCATTTATACCTCGTCAGTCTCATTGATTTTTGCCATGGCGAAAGTTTATCGATTTCATTAATTCCCCGTGCCGAATACTATCAGGTTCTCGAATACATGGGCGGCGGGGACCTGCTCAATCTGTTGATAAAACGGGACGTCTTCGAGGAAGATTTTACCAGGTTCTACGTGGCTGAAGTGAGTACTTGTCGGCCTTTCAACTGCCTTTGTTCCTGGTTACCGACCTTCTACCTCTAGATGGTCCTTGCCATTGAAGCTTGCCATAAGCTTGGTTTCATTCACAGAGATATCAAACCGGATGTAAGGATCTCGGTATCTCCATCAGACACGCTAACTGGATCTTGACTGGCTTTAGAACTTCCTTTTTGATCCCTCAGGTCATATTAAACTTAGTGACTTCGGTTTGGCGTAAGTTTCCACCAGGAGCTGGCTGTGGTGCGAGACGCTGATCCCTCTGGTTTCCCACAGAACGGACCTCCACTGGGCGCATGATACCGCATGTGGGTTGACGTGGTCCAACTAACCACGACGTCGATTGCCTAACACCTTGTCATAGACTACGAGCAACAACGTCTCCATCTTTTACATAAACATGGTGTAGATCTCGAAGACGTGAATGCACTGCAGGATGGCATGCGCACAAAGAGAATGAACCGCAAGGACATTGAGTTACTCATGGGCGGCGGAGACGGCGAAGGGGGCGTCTTCACGTGGCGAGAGAAACACGGCCGGAAGGTTGGCTTCGATCCTCCAATCCCACACCGAATGAGGAATGGTTGCTGACAACTAACTTGTTTTATTTCCGACAGTTGGCATACTCTATGTACGTTAATGTTATGCTTCCGCGCTTCATTTCGCGTCTGACTTTGAAACCGGAAATGACCCAAGCTGTGGCACCAACTCATACAGTGAGTCACCTATTTTAAATCTATCTTCCGCCGAGGCGAACAACCTGTTCCTCAGTGTCACCGGAGGTTATCCGCGGTCACGGCTATACCTTTTCGTGTGACTGGTGGTCCCTGGGTGTGATCATGTTCGAATGTTTATATGGGTAAGATCCAAAATCGCCGTTCGGGGCGACCCTACAGCTAATCCCCGGTCCCCCAGATATCCCCCCTTTGTCAGCAGCTCAGTCAGTCCCACCCTCCACGTTCTAAGTATTCAATCCAACGCCCCTTTTCCAGAGACACGTTACTCGGCAGAAGATTCTTAACTGGAAGCAGTCCCTCAAGTTCCCTCCCAAGCCCCGCGTGACCCATGAGGGCATCAACCTCATGCAACAGTTACTATGCGAACCAGAAGACAGGCTGGGTTCTCAGGTTACCGCCTCCGTATCCCGGCCCAACTCACTTCTAGTACAATCGAGGAGAAGTGGCTTTATTCCGCCAGTAGGACAGACCGAGAGCGTCGACGGGGCTTGCATGATCAAGGCACGTTGCAGTATGCAGACTTGGAAACACCTCGACTGAATGTCTTACGACAAGATGCACCCTTGGTTTAGGGGTATTGACTGGGAGAAGATCCACAGATACCCTGCGCCGTACCGTCCTGAGTTGAATAACCCAGATGATACACGTCACTTCGACGACGACATTCCGGCTGAGGTGTGCTCCCTCTTACGTTGCCCTTCAACCTGCGCTGATTCCCCGCAGCCATTGGCCCCCGCGAATGGTGCACCGGCGGACGCAACTCGTGACCCCCTCCTCCGCGACAAAGTACACGGCGAGGAAATATTGAACGTACGGAAGGCTTTGGCCTTCGCGGGGTTCACCCACAAGAGCCCCAGGGTTGTTGGCTACGTCCGCGCCGACAAGGCATTCGATCCCGAACCCGATACGTACGGAGACAGCGACGCCCCTCCTCCCCTTTTGGACATGGAAGACCAGCGCGGCCGGTTGACGGTCAGGGAGAAGCGTGACGTTGGAAAGAACAGGGCCATCTCTATGTAACGATTTCACGGCATATTCACGAACTTTATGACTATTTGATTATCTATTCCGACAATTCTTATCCCTGAACTGTATGCCTATACCCGTTGTCGTACTTGACTCCGCCTGTTCTACGCTCACTGCGACGTGTTTACTTTACGCTCATGACACAGAAATGCCTTTTTCTTACGCGAGATCTGCGAGGTTCACAACTTTCGATCGGGGCGCGATCGGAATGGAAGAGCCCCCCTTGAGGTGGTCGTTTGGTAAACCCAGGATATGCGCACATCCCAGATACTCTCGACACGAGTCGATTGAACGGCCCATATACTACAGTCGAGTGAACACGGAGGACCTATTCACCCCCGGGGCGAGCGCTTATGATCCCCACCTTCGAGTCTATCTTCTTGCCGAAGCACGGATCTTGAGACCCGAGTGTGACTGAGCCAACGGTGCGCGCCGAGGCGAGTATCTGATGGAATGCGGTGAAGGGCGAATACTCGTTTCTGCAGCGAAGAAATGATTGGCATTGTCCCCACGCTCCTCCCACTTGATGGGGTCAGAACGTGCAAATCGCCCGACTGTCAGTTCCTGAGCAACTGAGCGTCAGCACTCGGGTAATAGTTTACCCGTGACGGTGCATCAAGGATGATATTCTAGGACGTGTCGGCGTCTCGGACCATTCGCCAGGAAGTTTCAGAACTGTCCGATAAGAGCGTGGCGATGGTTTTTCGTTGACCTTCGTTCATATGTGATTGGTTTGGTTAGCCGCGATGTCTGATCTTTCTCTGGCGTTCGAGCTGCCATACCCTCTCCGCGCCAAACATACGCAGCAGCCGACCGAATGGATCGTATCTCGAGCACGCTTCGGGGGGTGTTGGATCAGCCCCTCCATCAACCAACAACGATCGCCAATCCCGTTGGATTCGCCTGCAGATCATCTCTGGGTGCTACTAAACAGGGACTCCTAGCCATCAGTCTTCTTTTCCTGTGCTTTTATCTTTTTCCCGGGCACGTTGACGGTCTGATGCTGATCCACTTTCGAAGATGCTACTTGTGCAATCCCCCTAAAACCGCAGACTTCCATCCCAGCTCTGGTGAACTTCTGGAACAGCACATCTACATTTTCGTGCCCACAGTTTGCGGTGTTTGATCGGATTTATTGGTGCCCATAAATAAACGACACGTCATTCAAAGAGTACATGGGAGAGGGATACAAAAATGCAGGATTACGGCACAGAAGGTAATGTAGAGGGTAGCGAAGGATTGAAGTGTGATAAATAATCCGGAATGCGATAATTAAATGCATTAGTGTGTTTGAGGAGCGGTTAAAGTCCAAATGACGATAAATAACCCAAGCGAGGAAGGGGGGTGGGACGTTTAATATAGGGCTACAGTGATAATGAGTGTGTGAGCTTGATGATACGACATGAGGATTCCATAAATAACGAGCGAAGAGATGCAGATGGTGATTGATGTTGATTGGAGAGTTGGGAGCCTCGATCAAAGAGAAGGTGGATCTTCAGTTCCGTCGTCGGGTGAACTGTCCCCACCTTCTGTGCGGGAAACGTCGTGGACTCGTGAGTGACGGCGCATGTTACTCTGAACGCTGAATGAGCGACCACACCCTAAGTGAGGGCAGACGAACGCTAAAGTGGAACTTCTGTAAGCTAGCGAATCCCCAATCGCCGTAACATAACCTACGTTTCTCCCCGGTATGGGTGTTGGTGTGCGTCTTCAGGCTACTCGGGCGGTTGAATGTCTTACCGCAGTATGTACATTCGTACCTCGCCGAAGTCTGCGCAAACTTGTCGGGTTGTGGGGAGATAGAGTGGGGGTCTTGAGGAAAAGAAAAAGCGAGAAGCCGTGGGGAGACCTGAGGACCGTAAGGGCTACGTTCTCTGTGCCGGAGGTAGGTCTGATCAGGGTTGGGGAGCTGAGTTGTGCTCCTGTAAGGAGGCGAACTAGCGCCGCGATCATGCCGCACTGATGATCGACCGTGGTCATCGGACAGGGAATGTCCGTGTGAGTACGTGGACCGCACATGCTCTGGATAGGAAGGTAGTGAACGGGTGGATGCCAGACGGCGGGAACCACGAGAAGGAAACGAAGGGGAAGGAGTGTATTGTGGGGACGTCATGGTAGGTGAATCCGAAATTGTGTTAAGGTGTGGGATGTGTAGGCGAGGCGCTTGGTCGAGAGGTGCTGGGATAGAAACACCGCAGACGTCTGAAATATTAAGGTTGGGAGAATCGTCTGCATTCTGGTCAGTGGAGGGAAAGAACACGCGATTCGGAAAATATACCTCTGTACCAGGCACGAATGGGAGGAAGCATTGGCCGTCCATCGTCCCGCTGTTTTGAGAACCCAGGGATTGGAAGATGGGACTGCATATAAACTAATGGGACTGGGACGATGGGTAAAGAGAAACGGGGAATCCTGAAGGATCACAGCACCCATTATCTATGGCCCCGATGCTCGCTTGTCGGGAAGTTTGTCCTGAGGATCTTTTCCGCTTGGCGCACAGCGTCAAAGTGTAACCAGGATGATGAGAGATACGATCAGAGCGCTCCATCAGCGGTTTGTGCTGACCACGGCTTTGGTCGATCTGAGAAGTTGGCTTCCGTGGGCGGACGGAAAATCAAAGGCAATGCAGGGACGTTTTCGTTTTCTTTCAACAAAAGTTCTCAGTGATCACGCGGTTGTCAGCCGGGTGACCGAGGCAACCCCCCCCCTCCTGAAACCCTCGTTGGTTGAGTAGGGTAAAAGTAGATAAACACGAATACTACAGCTACCAATGCATGAAGATCTTCCTGGTTAAGGTGACCGAACGGCCGATCAGACGCCCAGCGGAAGCTCTTCTGGCGTCTTGGTAGTCAGAGACAGCGCGTGGAGTCCGCTTTTGAACTCGACTGCGAGCGCGGTATTAACCATCCTGTGGCGTTGGAGGGTGTTCTATGTGACCGCTCGTGAGGATAGGGGGTTTGCGCAGCAGTGTTTGAAACACGCACTTTGTCCCGAAAGGCTTCCGAGACCATCTGTACCGAGAAATCTGCGTTTCACGTTCAGCGTTCTGCCAAGCGTGCTGGAGTTGAGAGCAGATCACGTACGAGTCTCTCCATTGGCGGTATCGTTATTTCTCATGGCAGCGTGATGCCTGTGTTGCCATGAGTCGTTTGTGATCACGAGCCCCGAGGGTTGGAAGAGGCGGGTGAGCTTGCAGGGTTATTAGAAGGAGGCCGGGTGGAGGCTATGCTCATCGCGACGTAGATGGGTACCTTGTCCATAATTGAGGACTCCATTGGACCAGGAGCACCTGATGAAGTAGACATTTGTGCGAGTGTAGCCATGGGGAGATATGACTGGCGAAGGAAGGACGACCGCGAGACCGAACAGATCTTGAAGAACATCCAAAGCGGAGAGGCGGAACTGTTGGGCCACTGACCGCTCCGTTGACTGTCGATCATGTGATGCCACATCACCATCATCTCCGCCGTCTCGCTTAGTAAGTTGCGGTTGTCCGCCCGCCTCAAACTCGGAAAATTCACATTTTACTTGGGACTAGGTACACTATGAGAGGCGTGCTTCAAAAGGAACCGCCTCCTGATATCGAATTCCCGTATTTCAAGGTCATCTACTACGACCAACCGGAGAGCGTAGGCATCGAATTCAAGACTACCGATGGCCGAAGCGAACGTTGGCCAGACCGGGAGAAGGGATTTCATGGCGATGGTAGCATCAATATCTGGCAATACTCTGATGAAGAGGTACAGCATGATTGGAGGCAGAAGCTCGGAGAGCTCCTGATAGGCAGATTCCTCCTAGCTGAAGATAATCTCAGCGGTATGATCTGCACCCCCTCACTCTGACTTTGCTGATCAGAATTCCCGTCGGTTTGTCGTTCCTACAGCACATTTCCAGCTGGTGAAAGGTCGGCGGTGGTTTTTGAACGACCTCCCCACAGGTTATAAGCTGTTTACGCAGACGAAGGATGGCCGATCAGACCATTATCTTATTGGTACGGCAGCCCGTTCATGTCCGTTGCCTTGGCCTTCAACACAATTTTTCCTTTTTGCGTCAGGATCGCGACATGCCACTGCCTTCAGATCTCCCCGGGAGTTCTTTCCTCACGCACGTTGGCTTATGATGGGGTCAGACATGAACTCCGAGGGAAAACCCGATTGTCTGTGCAAGTACTGTGATAGAAGTCGCACCCAAAAAGAGATCGACCGATATTTCAACCTCCCCACAAATAAGGACTCTGGTCACAAGAGCTCTGGTTCCCATTCTGGCCGCCACGGTGGCACATCCGCAGCAGCAACGAGCGAAATAATCATCTCGCAAGCCAAGGATTACAGAAACCTCAAAAAACCAACCGCAGGGTAGGCTTTGCGTTGTTGCTTCCTTACATTTGGATTAAGGTTCTTGCTCATGTCCGCTTATCAGGGTCCAGCAAACAGCCTCAAAAGGCGTCGAGTCCATCGACCCGGCTTTGTTATGATGACCGGCGTCCAGAGGTGGAGTATGCGAGTTCGCGAACACGAAGTTGTATTTTAAAGATATAGATCACCTCGAAATGCTATGCGGGTTTGGAAAGCCTTCAACTGGTGATGCAGATATGGAGGGCTGCCGATGACGTGAACTGCTGCGAAAACCAGACTCGCTATGGGTGAAAATTGGCAGCATTGGATGCCCCCAGGATGTATTGTTGTTCAAGCTGACCTCTAGAAAGTGCACGGCGCACCCAGAGGACAACCATCGATCGAATACATGATTGGCACCCGCCGCGGGTGCCAAAATAGCGTCCGTCGATGGCGTCCTATTCCTCAGCAGGGGGACACAGGGTGGCCAAGTCTGTTGGATTATTTACGCAGATGGCGTTGTGGGTGCTAGTGGTAGGCAAATCGGTGGGAGAGAAAGACGTGAATCAAAACCACCTATGTTGGGGTCCAGCCCAGCCAAGGGTGGGTACTTAGCGACCTTCTGGTGGATTCCTTGGAGGGCAGGGGACATAAAATATAGGCACAAGTCCCATGGCCAGTCGGAGGATGCCAGCAACCAACCTCATACAGCAGCCTCCCGTCTCCCCCAATCGCGGAACTGAGGGCGAAACGAACCTCAGTCCAAATGAAATAAACTCGAAAAATCAACAAACGCGCTCACCCAATTTTGACCCTGATGCGGTAGATCTCGCCCGAACGCCCGGGAGATCTTTCTTGAGCTCTTGGCCCTTCGATTGTCAGATCTGCTCGCCCGCGCACCCCTTTGAGGGGGCTGGACAAATACAAACCAAATACAAACATCGGATCCTAAGTGTGTTGCCGACGCTGTCCGAAAACCCCGGACCCATACCCCACGCAGGGTCGTTCACGACAGGGGTCGGACAATAAGATCAGGGGAGATCACGATGCCCGGCATCGACTTGCCAACCGAATGGTGCTATTGTCGCTCGCGCCTCCACCATAGAAACGCAGGTTAGGTACTGAAGATGACGGGAAATACACCCGAAGTGGCCGCATAACAAATTGTAAGACGCTGGCCCCTGGGCTTCATGGACACGGAAAAAGCGACTGGAGGTCGCGGGGTTGTTGGACAGAATGAGAGGTTTACCGGGCTTCCTGGTCAGTAATCCACGGTGTGGGGAGACAATAGAGTAATCAGACACTAGTTCGCCCAGGTATCTGAGCCGGCGGTGTGTGAACACAATGCATCCGAAAAAAAGGAGGGAATAGCGACATACTCCCCACAGATGCCCCAACATACTTCTTGAGCAATCATTAAATCAATAGCACGAGTTACGCGGATGGCACCGTATGGGGTTTACCAGCGGGACTTTGAAGTGGAAATGAAACGAGACCGGCGGTCAATACTTATGGCCATACTAGACGAAACCAAAGTCTACCGGTGATCGACTCACTCTTTAGTAACTGATTGTCCATTGCCACTCGCATGGGTAGGTGATGTTGATGTATCCATAACCCATTTAGACCGTCTGATGCATGGATTGAAGCGTCCGGGGAACAGCTGAACTTTAACAAGCCACACCCGCCAGCAGAGAATGCTTTAGAAGCATTCTCCACGGTGGTCAACACGATCAAACGGGAGATAGTCAAGTCCCGTCAACATTGGGATGCCCACGAACCCAGGATGTGGTCGCGCGCAGCACAGCTCTCCGACAACGAACTCACGAACTTCAGTCTCAGTGAAGACCTCGTTCTTGTTTCCAGTGCAGCGACCACATACGGGACGATCATCCTTGGCAAGATCAGGATACCTGCAATCAACGACAATCAGGGCAAAGGATTCGTCCACGTCAGGTACGTTATTTACGATACTTATACAACCCACACAGTAAGGAATGGAGATCTCACCTCTGCTCGTGATCTAGGATCCACGACCCGCCTAACAGAGTACTGCCGCTTCTACCAATCACTGTCGATCGTATTGCTCACTTAAAGACCCTACCAGGGAACGGAAGACGTCACTTTCCATTCAATATTTACTGATGAAGGTAATCGGGACAAGGACGGACGGCCAACCACCTGGCGGGCTATTCAAACCGTGGATACTCCTTTGGTTTTCTTTAACGAGTAACCCGACCCGCGGAAGGAGGATTTTTATTTGTATTTACAAGCAGTGGATTTATTTGTGCTCGGGTATCTAGCGACTGAAGGACAAAAAAAAGTGTTGAAAAAATGACAGTGACGAGATTCGAACTCGCGCGGGAAACCCATCACGGTGATTGGTCAGGACCTAAACGTGACGCCGTAACCACTTGGCTACACTGCCGCTGAGCGATGTTAATTCTTTGTGCCTATTCGTTGTTGGTCAACCGGAACCGCTTAGCGTACGGAACCTTTTCATTGTGATTTTTGCTTCTTCGCTTCGCTCCACCCCGAAGTGTGGCCACCACACCAGTTTCGACTGATTGGCTTCAACGTTAACGATGGACGACAATAGCATCACTGGCTCTTCAGCCTCCTCATGTTCGTCCTCTTCGCCCATAACGCCCGCTTCCGCCCTGTTTGGCGGTCGCAAGCAAATCGCCAATCCCAGGTCCACCCGGCTTGACCCCGCCCCCGACGAGGTCAATCCAGTCTCGTTGGTTGGCAAAACGTTGGTCCAAATGCGCAGGTCACCGAACCACCCTAGTATCACCCTCCACTTCTCCGATAAATCATCATACCAAATCCGAGTCGACGGATACAACCCGCAGTTCCCCGGTCTCAACAAGGTTCTCGAGATGAACGCCCAGTCACACGGGGTATTCCCAGAGAGTGGCGGTCAGACCAATGTAAACCTGACCGTCGACCGATGCGCTTCGATCACGATGCGTGACAAGGCGTTTGATGCTAGAGGCTCGAAGGAGACGACCTGGGATCAAACTCACCTTGGCATCGTGTTCAAGTTTAGGGAGCGTGACGGCTGGCATTGCCTATGGGCGATGCTCGCAGATAATGACAGCTCGACGGGGCTGTGCGTCTTCAGAAGCTTTGAGGACGTTTATATTGCCCAGGCCCCTGTCCGTCCATTCAACAAGGGCCACAACAAACGGCGTTCCCGTCAGATCAGAGTCTAGTGGTGCGTTCCCTGAAATATGGGGTCACGGTTACCCAAATGACCACCATTCCAGTTGTAGCGATTGCTGTCTGTAACAAATTTGCTGTTATCTATTTATCCATTGCGTCACCTCCCCCAATGTTGTCTGTAACTCGATGCGCCTGTTTCCTTATCCTACATGTTACTTGACCACCATGTTCTTCTGTCCGAATGTTTTCACCTCGTCCCTAGCGTTGTTGTACGACAATTATCACGCCCTCTGATGTTTTCCCCGCCTCGCATCTTGTTATCCATTTGCCTATATATATATGTACACAGGACTCTTCTTCATATGTGCCACCCCACTTCATAAATCCACGCGGCTCCGTGGCAATAAATCATCATAGACCGTGTTCGAGGGCCGGGCCCTAGGCGGTCTTATCGTAAGTATATGTAAAGGTTCCGCACGTCGTTTCTCAGTGTGAAGACAATGAATTAGGCTCATTAACGTACTCCAGCGTGGGGAGGGGGATAAGAGAGTTGATCGATATGTGGAATGGACGTTAGAACCGCTCCATGCATACGTGTCTTCAATCATCTAGTAATCGTTGGGCGCGCTCCGCATTGAATTGGACCCTGCTGCATGAGAAGAGGGTGAGGGCCGCGGGAACAGATCCAAGCGCCTTCCCTCCGAAGATCCGCACTAGCCACGTAGTGCGAGCAAAGATCTAGCCGCAAGGGAAGACCGTTTAGAGTAAATCACTCAATGAAACCTTCATTCAGGCACGCATGCAATGTCGATTGGGAGGGGGGGGGGGATTCGTTTGTTCGTACCTTGTAGCGGTCGATCTCGAAATAAAAGCATACACAACCCGAGTGTGGCGTCGAAACCGCCACCAGGGCTCATATGTGCGGAACCACAAAAGATATAGTATAGCGTAATTTCGGCAAACCTTTTTTGACCGGTCCCATGGATGGCGGATTTAGATGCCGGGGGTAGCGAAAGCCCGGATATTTGAAGTGGCGGGTAGTGTCCATGTCGAGCGGGCGCAGAGTCGAGACCGAGGTCAAAACTTGCATGAAAGAGTACTGGGTGAAAAAAAAAAACGGGGGTTGTGACGTACATCAGGCGAAGTCTCCGGCTCATGGGAAGATCCAAGCAAATAGTTGGGGTGCGTTACCGTAAACGAGTGGGAGGTGATACAGGGGATTGAACAACAACTTAACCTGTTTCCTATTACCTTACTCTCCGCGCTATAGGGCGCTCCGAGCGTGGTGGGCTCAATGAGCATGTTCATAAGCAATATCTGTCAAAGAACGGCGCCAGGTCCTTCGGGAGTAACAATGGTGACTGAACAGGTAAACACACGCCTTGGTGGCGGCCGATGAATCGATAAACCGTACGATTCCCCACCGTGCATCAACGACCACTTTTGTTGTTTGATGGATGGTTCGAATGTTGACGTACATCGTGCGTGAGGGTAGAACGCGTCTTGTCAGGATAGGGGGGGCTTTCTCGGGGTGAATTCGTCCCAAGGGGCATATAGCTGCTTACCTCTCGGGCGTTCCGGGTAGGATCGCATGATCAGAAAGAGAGCGCGCTGGTTCAGTCGGGGGCCGCGTAGAGTAGATCCACTCAGGAGTCCACACAGCAGGCCCAGACGTGATGGTACGCCAAACAACGCCCACTGTGATTTGATCCCCTCTACTCGCCGTGCATAAATGAGGTCTTGAGACACGAACCCATGGGAATTTTCGGCCCTGCGACGGCTTCGAGGGGCGAAAGGGGACCCAAACCCAGATCCGTCTATTCACCGCACCCCAGAGCTTTTAGCAAACCTTTTTGGCCTATACACAGCCGATCCGCGCCTGAGAGGATATCTTAGACAAAGGGGGAAACGCCACGCCAGGATTTTCCCACGATTGGTAACAGCAGGATCAATGTCTCCCGCCACCAGTCCTGGGAAAACACCGGCAAGGGTCACTTTCTCCTACCTCACCCCGAACAACCTCGGCGTGGTACGGAAACTCAACTCGGTTCTTTTCCCGGTAAAATATGCCGAGAAATACTACAAGGATATCCTCGCTCCGGAGATGGAAGATTTCTGTCAACTCGGTGAGCGCGCCCTTTTAATCGCGCTTGGAAAAAGCGTTCTTGCACCCTCTCCCCCCCCCCTCTAATGTGGATGAATCTAACCGGAAAGAACGTAGTGTATTACAATGACATTCCTGTCGGGAACTTCACGTGTCGCTTGGAATCCGACTCTAAAGGACGTTCCTCCCTTTACCTGATGACAATGGGCATCTTGGCGGTGCGTTTGCGCCTTTGAGCGGTCCACTCTACCGCATGTGGATGTTGAAATGACGCGTTTTTTCTAAGCCCTATCGGTCGAGAGGCGTAGGTTCTCAAGTGATGAAAGAGTTACTGGACTCGGTCACTCAGTCCCAATCTCCAAAGATCAACCGCATATACCTTCACGTCCAGGTATCAAACACGGCTGGGAAGGTGTTCTATGAACGACACGGTTTCAAAGAGGCCAATCTTCACAAGGACTACTACAAGAAGATCCAACCCAGAGACGCTTGGGTGCTTGAAAAGGTCTTCACCGATCCTTCAGCCAATTGATCATCTTGCCCGCGGCGGCACTCGGAGATCGTGTGATATCCACCAAGCCTAGTGGGGACTGTCGACAGTGGGTAGCATTAGTCAAATTTGGTACTTTCCCCTCGCCGCTCGTCCCGGTGTCCGCAGCTCGTGTGTACGAACAAATACGATCATTCGGAAGCTTCCACCATCGAAACGCCACGAACCTTGTGCCAAAGTCATTGAACATTTACCCAATTCATCAATACATAATTACAATTAAAGGACAGAGCAAGTGGTACGATATCAAAAAGCAGTTCGAGATCAACGGACTTGAGTGTGTGTGTGTGAGACGACAGAAAAAAAACTTCTGCGTAGTAGGAGATCTGGATCCAAGTTCAATACAATGGAAGTGCGAGATGGTATTAGTGCTCACCACCGGCGTTGTGAGGACCGAAGATGCGAGGGATTCAACCCTGTTTCAGCGGGCCGCACTTCTTGACGGTCTAACGTTTCTCGATCAATACCATACCCCAAGAGAGCGGGGTATATTCCCTTACCTGATGTCTCTTGAGGGCGTCCTTACGAGTGAAAGTCTTTCCGCACGACTCGCAGAGGAAGGGTTTGTCTCCGGAATGAGTATCCCGATGTCGTTTCAGGTCATGTTGACGGTTGAAGGACAAGGCACACATATCGCAAGCGAATGGGCGTGGTGGAGAAGCAGGATATTGCATAGAACCGTCGATTGGCGACTGTGGCACGTATTGTGTTTGGGGCTGGTTATAAGTAGGCAATTGGGTTGCCTGTGGTCCGCGGGATTCCGGGGAACCATGGTAGCCGTTATTATACAGCTGAGGGTTGGCCACGATAGGGGGCATCGATTGCCGCGGGGAGTATGACGTAGGGGAATTTGGATCGCGGCCGTAAGAGTAATCGTGGGTGTAGTCTTGGCGCATCATGGCGTCGAGAATGTGTTCCTGAGGTATCGCTTGCCTCGGTAGTTGGGGAGGATACTGCTGGGGGTTATGAAGAGGGAGGGTGTGAGATTGGGGTACTTCGGAAGGGTTCCAGGTAGAATGGTGGGAAGTGTAGGGGTAGATGGTGGCCGGATCTCTCCTTGTGTCCATGAGAAAGATGCAGGGCTAGAGCGAGCAAGCGACAGGTGCCGAACCGTGGATAATAGCAGCACAAAGAGTGGACTGGAGAGTTCATATATGGAAGAGTTTGACGCTTGAGATTGTTTGACGGTAGAGGAAAAGGAAACGTTTCAGGTACGATTCCGGAGAAAGTGCCACCCTGTTGCCACCAGAGGAGGGATGGAATGGAGAATAAAAACACCGGCGAGCCGGCTTCCGCAACATCGCAGGAGCTAAAAGCGGTTAGCGAGGGGGGACAGACAATGACATTTTGTGAAGCGTTCAGTCATGAGCTTCCGAAAGAGGGGCGTAGGATGCGGGCTACCCCAGGAACAGGACGGGAAGGAAGGAGCGAATGATAGATCACCAATTTCGTGCGAGAAAAATTTCCCACGTCAAAGTGGAAAATTTGATCCTGGCCAAAATTGAAGGACAAAGAGGGACAAGAGCGATGAGAGGTTTTCAAGAATTAGCCGCAAGGAATAGGTGGAGCGATTGCGGTCTGGGCTAAGTCCCCAGTATAGGGAAAGAGAGAGAGAGAGAGATCAAAACACAGGAAGCGGTAAACCGACCGCCTACGAGAGAACGACGGCTAGAAAGCGGCGCAGGTTAGAGCATCCCAGGCCGGTTGTGCGGCAGTCTCGCTGAGCATTCCCACATGTGGGAGACCAGCGCCAGCCTGTGCAAAATCAACGTGTCGGAATGATAGAGTAATTTCTGGCAGTGAGTCTGGTCGTGGCACCGGTCTAGTCGCGTCCGCGATTGCCTCACCCCGGATCGCGGGTAAAACTCACTCGATTGAGTCTAGAGTGTCTTCCTTCCCACCCTTGCATTTCCTGTGCCCGCCGATAATGTCTCTGTCAGCCGATTTGGCGGCGCGGCATCCAGCATGATTGGCTCACAGAAACAACCGCACATCTAAACCACTCACCCCGGACCTTCCCGACTCCTGCCGGCCGCTCCCTGCCGCCCGAGCTAGGAGTACCCCTTTGTGTTTGCCAATGATCATAACCGGCACTTTCTAATGCCCCCCCTCCTCCCTCAAACACGGCAGGCATTATTGCTCTATCTGCTGTTAACTTTGTTTCCTATCCTGTCCAGGGGGGAAGAAACAGTGTTTGATGCAGGTCAGACACTCACTCAGACCTGATCGGTCCACCTCGGCGAGAGCCTCACGCACTTCGCCCTGGGATCTCTAGCGCTCATCAGCCGAAAGCTGGTTGACTCCTCCCCAGACTCCGTAGGCACCTTCGCCACCGTCTTTCCGCCAGACCACCCAGATTTCCCAGGTACCCCAGGCACTTTCCCGACCTACCAGCGACCCCTTTGTTCACCTTGTTCATAGGCGACCCATTCTCCCTCCAGCAATATTACGCAAGGTGCGAACGACATCGGCATTTAAATTCTACCCTGGTGCCGTCCAATTGATTATGACCCACACGTCAAACAGCTGTCACCATAATGGATCCCTGACCCTCCTCTTTCTCCCCATCTCTCGGCATAGCAAAAACATTCTCGGGTCCGCCAAGCACTCCGCTTCCTTGTCCGTCGCTTCTCCCAATCCGGCTGCCTGGAAGCCAAGGGTATCTCTAATCGGTTCCGTGACCGTGTTCCGAGATGTCGCCAACACCCCAGACGAGGACGAAATCGCGTCCTGTTATCTGAAGCGCCATCCTGATGCTGTGCACTGGCTGCCAAGGGACAAACGCCAGCCGCACATAGTAAGCCTAGCATCTCAACAGCTCTTGTGGCCTTCCCTCCCCAGCTCTGATCACCATACATTAGGCATATTGGGCGAGGTTTGATCCTTATGTGCGCAGTCTATGCCTTTGATAGCTGATGCTGATCTCGGCCTTGTACTGATGCTAACTTATCCAGGCGATATATTTCGTTGGTGGATTCGGAAGGCGAGCACCTCTGTCGGCCCCATGACAGAGAGAAAGGCTGACCTCTCTTCCGTTAGCTCGCACTACATCGGCTACATCCCCCTTGAATTGTATCAGACGGCGGTCCAGCCTGGATCCCCCGATGACCCAAAGGGGGTCACAGGCAGGGTTCTCATCGAACAGGCCCAGTTCTAGCCTGTGAAACAACTGCTCGAGTAAGAAAGGCGTCTCAGAAAGTGTATCAACTGTAGATGTAATCGCTACCACTTGAACGAAATGACACCATCGGCCTAGCGTCGGCATTCACTCCCCACTCTCCTCCTTCCATCTCCGTTACTCCAACCAATCGGTCACAGGACACAAAAAGTCTAGAACGGTTATACTAGGCTTCGAACAAGATATCCCCGAGCAGCTCTCCCAGCAACTTCACGCTCTCTGCTTCCTCCTTATCTCGAACGACTGTTGGAGCGAAAACCGCTTCAACGGTCCGTCGCAAGGAACCATCATGCAACTCTTCGTCCCAGCCTGCATCACGTCCTTCTGGTTCCTGTTGATCGTTCAATGAAGCATACGTAACCAGGAGCTCGTATTTAATCTTGCAGTAGATCGTGACGTTTTTCTGGCCCTTGTCGGAAGCAGAGACCAGCGGTCCCACGGTCGTTTTCCAGTTGGGGATCGTGTACGCTCGCGTGACGGAGTCTCCCGCATTTGACTCCTCTGGGCGTTTTTCCTCTGCTCTGGCTCCCCTCGCTCGAGGTGCGGCCCGTTTGGCCTTGGCAGGTCCATCAGACCGGGTGAAATGCCCGAGGTATTGAATACAGACGAGAAGCTTGAAGTGGAGATAGGCTTGTTTGTCTGGCAAGTATTCAAGCGCGGTTTGTAACGAGGACCAGTCTTCAATCGGGACACGTCCACATAGCGCTCCGACGAACATAGGAAGATCAAAGCGTGTTGTAGATGTCAAGCTGGTCAACTAATAGAAGAATGGAGATTAGAAGCTGGGTCTCCCGAGGAGGAGGAGGAGGAGGAACGGGTAATTGCCGTGCACCTGAGAGAGCAGGTTGATCCCACTGCCTTTATATTGTTTGTTCTTCTGGGAAAGACAGAACAATACGATATCTAGAATTGCACCCGCATCCCATCGGGGGTCATCGTTTCGAGACCCCGGAATGGTGAGCAATAGAAGTGGAGAGTGGTAGGCTATAGGAAATGCCGTCGGGATAGTCAGCAGAGACGTCACATCCGGGGATGAGTGGGGGGGGAGACGGGATCGCACACCCACGTTTTCCTTCTTTCTCAGTCATTTCTGCATCCCTCTCGAACAACGATATCAGCCACTCTAGCACGGACCAGGCGCCCTCGCTGACGGGGGCCGAGAGGTCCTCTCCATCCTCGAGGTGTTCTTGTTTGGGTTTCGCCGGTTGCCGCTTCGTTCCCTTCCCCTTCCCCTCTGCTTCAGCGACCCCGATATCCCATCGTACAAAGCCAGGCTTGAGCATGCTCCAGACGCTGATGGCTGACTTGACACTCAACGACGCAACGCGGGCGATAATCGAGTCTTCCCCGTCAAAATCCACATCCGCCCCCTCTACCCTTCCACGTATCGCAGATGGGTCCGGATTGAACGGGTAACTTGGGAACGCTCGAAGGAGTGAAGCCGGAGAGTTTGTCGCCGCAAAGGCGAAGAGGAGTGTACGAGCAGCATCTATGGCCTGTTGGGAGGGCAGTGGAGAGTACCTCGGTGCGGTTTCGAACGTGTCGGGGAGATCATCCGGGATAAACGGAGTCATCCCAGAATCTATACCTTTCCCCCCCAGTTTCCTCGGAACAGCCACAGAGGCACGGAGTGCGGCTGACACGCCTAGCGCTATGCAGGTGGCCTGACGAATGTGGGCACTACATATCGAAAAAACAAAGAAACGAACGCGGCCACCACCGACACCCCAAACACCCACCGCACGTGACGTCAGAGTCTTATGAACGAAAAACGCGAAAGGAGAAGAAGGATGGGTGGAGTGGATGAAATACTGACGGTAATGGTAAGTATTCCGGCGAGCGGATTTGGTCAAGCGAGGCTAAAGCGGCTTCATACTGCCCCTCCTCGAAACCTCCATCCACGAGGCCAGCCAATTGCTTCGTAACTTTTCGCTCGCCGACGCGCGGTTGAGGGACCCTCGGATTGGTTCTGTGCATGTTGCCCTAGAATCTGGGGTTTAACTTTCCGTGTGTTTTACTATCACCCACCGCGGTGTGGGATAAGTACGTGAGGGACGCGATTGAATGATCGAGCGAATGACATGGGGTGTACATGTGTAGCACGCCAGGGCTGGAATGCAATCGTAGAATGATCCCGGCCCCGGTCGCTATTAGATTTGCCTTTGATCATAAGAGGGGAGGAGAAACAGTATCGCGAGATGGGAGCTGTCTAAGTGTACCCATGGACATCATGATTAGACCGCTGGCTGAATGCACATGTACGTTGTGAAACTCGCTTTAGGATTATTACTACAATGATAATCTATCACCCCCTAAAATTGAAGGGTGTGTGGGAAAGAAGGGGCAGCGGTGCCTGCAGGGAATCGACCAGACCAGTGGCGGTCCTTTCGTTTTAGAGATTCGTTGGGTGAAGTGACCCAACCGCGTGCTCGAAATTCGAAAGGTTATTCAAACCAGGAGAACCCGCAATTCAAATTGACCCCTGACGCTCCTCCAGTCCATGTGGGGACCGCCAAGGCGTTTCTAAACCTGGATTAAAAAAAGGGGCTGCGACCGCACACATGTACACAAACGACTTCTTTTAAAGTCCGTTCTGATGTACAGTCGAATAGTAAAACTCGTCTGGAGGTTGATGCGTCGACTTCGTAGCAGCGGCCTGAGGGATCGACCGATGAGCGTCAGTGGTGACTTGCGATGATGAGAAGTTGCGCGCGCCACTCACATTGTCCTCTGAACGCATCTAGGATGTCCATCACAGCAGTTCGATTGGTGCCATAAATCTGGGTGTCGGATATGATCACAGGCCAGATCAGACTAAATGAAATGCACGACACGAAGTCATTAGAATGGAAGCGTTGGAATTCAAGAAAGCCAGACAAGCGCACTCTACACCCATCCGTCCTTTGACGCGGTCGCCAGCTTTTTTCTGTACGGCGAAGATCGTTCGCAGGCAGACACATGACATCCCGTAGCAGTGCTATCTTTGGGATTGGTCGACCCTGGCCTTATCAGCAACCCATCACGTCCACACCAAAACAGATGAGAAAGGAACGACGCACTTGAAACGCTGATCTGTAAACCAGTTTCCGGCCTGTACTACTCTGGCCGAGATCCATCATCGACCCATTCCCATGAGATGGTGTACAATTCGATGTATTCAGTCCCGTGGTCGATCGCGGGTTCGCCGTTCCCAGAGACCTCAGTCAGCAGGGGTATGTGTTTCGGACAAGAAAACGTGTGGTCTGAGACAAGTGATCAGCACTTCAGTCTCCACAGTGATGACACGTCAGAAGGTCTCACCGGAACCGACCGTAAGGACCGAATTCCCCAAGATATTCCAAAGAGATTTTCGGAGTATGGCGGGTGCGGTTCCAGCGTCTTGGAATTCGTCCTTCCAGACGGAATGCCAGCCCAAACTTACAAACCCCGCTAGAAATCCGAAACAACACCACCAGGAGTCCGTGCCCGGAGCTAGGAAGGTTGGTTCGGGGCCAGTTGGTAGACACGCTCTCGGGACGTGGGGAAAAAAGAATCGGGGTGACTTGTCAGTGATCACCCCTTGGTGCGCAAAAATATCAACGCCTGGGCGTCAGGTAGGATATACTTAGGGGTGTGCGGCCGCCCCTTCCATGCGCAGACCCACCAAATATATCTTGCACCGCGGGGGGCCTCTGGCATCAAATTCGCGCGGAACACGGGATCCAACGCTCTCGAATCAGCTTCATCCGTAGCACTCCAGGATAAAAATATCCCCAGTCCGCCTCTGGCGTTTCCCGACGTCTTGGCCAAAGCCAGGTTTTTATGTAGCCCAATCATGACCTCCAGTAAGGGTCTGGGGTGAGGCACAACCGCGTTGGAGAAAACGACCGGGAAGGTTTCAGTCTTCCGACATGGAGACCAATAGTCACACCGCCGGGACACTGGACACTCAGGTCCATCAATGAAATTGCTAACGATAACCCAAGGGTGGAATCACTGCGAGCGCCATGAAGAGTGGTACAAATCTTGGCTAGGACCCGCTTCGATTTCAATCTGTACGTGTTGGCGAGAAGAATGTACCCTTTTGTACTGTCAGAGCACCCCTAGCTCCGAGAGAGAAAACGATCGGTGGACCGATGCAACTCCAAGTAGGGGACGGTCGAAGAGCGTCAGTGGCCGGGTTATTGCCAAGTGCGCAACCGAGGATTTAATGGTAGTAGTAGAATGGTCGCAACCTTCAGATTCTCAAAGGGCACGGCCACGAAGTTCATAGAATGGTCGCAATAATGACGCATCTTAAAAAGGTGACATTGTTCAAGGGTATCTAGGATATGCATTAAAAGGGGAATGTACCAGATTTCTCTCCTGAACCGTAGGAAACTGTGGACTGCAGAGTAAGTGCGTGTGAATAATCGCAAGCGAGGAGAATTGGGAGACTTACAAAAGAATCGATAGGATCAATATGATTAGAGATTGACGGTACATGATGATGGTATTGGTGTTGACGATGATCTGGAAGTTGCCGGGGAACGCGAGGATCGTAATAGGAACTGTTGTTGGGTATGTGATGGTATGAATAGGGTCGGTCAGGCATTGAAGGCGGTAGTGATGGTAAGCCATTAGGATATGCGTATTGTGAAGATGAGACATGCACGCTGGGAAACAACAAGTTAACGGGGGCGAGAGCGTGGGAGGAAACAGGCCAAACCGTACCTGGCGCGCCTATCTACAGATAGGTCTTCTCCGATGGTGGACGGTATTTGAATTAAAGGTTCGCTAGACGACCGTAGGGTTAATCTGTTGGGCCAGGACGGGTTCATGGGAGCGAGGACTCACGTAGCACGGCGAATGGATTGTGAAGGCAAGGCAAGCTCGATATTTTCTCGCTTGGGAGTGGCGTCTCGTGTAGGGGGACCGGATTGTTCTGACGAGCCGGCAGTAGAGGGCCTTGAAATCTCGTAGGCGTCTCGACTGGGAGCTTTCCTCGCGGATGTAGACCGCTTCCGTGTCGGCACGCCCTCAGGCCATGTGCACTGTTGGACAGCGGAGGTCAGCCAGAGTGGGCTAGGGTGGACGCTTGAAAGTTTACTTGCCTCTCTCTGGCCGTGAGTGCACCGCAAGCAATTAGGCTTGGTTTCATCACACTAACCGAGACGGGAGACGGATGAGCAAAATCTATGAAAGCGAAAAAGACGAAGCGCGCACAACGGACCTTAATTTTCTTCCCCCTGCAGGTCATACAACCAGTCTTGCTGCGAGTGTACTTTGGGCGTTTTCGTTGACCATTCTCGACCCTGGGCGAGGGGGAGACGACGTGGATGTGGCTCTGAGCTTGGCTGTTGGGACTCGGATACCCGTAGGAGGAATATTCGGTGGTAGCTGGGCTGGAGGGGACGAAGGAAGCGGATGTAAGATTAGCGAACGGGTAAAAAAAAGATGGAGGAGCGGAGAAGGCACTGACTAGGACATGGAGGTAACCTGCGGAGGGATACAAGTCAAACGTCGCGTTGGATCTTATACCAACGCCTGGGTGGCAGAAAACCCGTTGAGAACCCAGGTGGACATTAGCCCAATTTGAAATTGTGGAATGGATCGATGAGGGCCGAACCGGTTCGTTTCAGATCATCACACACCCATCAACTTCTCATGCCATCACGGCGACTTGTTCCGGCATTCCTTGCACCTCGCCGTCCCAAATAAAATATTCTGCTCAGAGCGGCCAAATGTGGTGCAGGATAAACATTGAGAGTTCCCATTCTCCTGGATGCGCGGGTGTGTATTGACCCAGCTGGCTTCGGGGCGCACTTCCGCTTATGTCATTGTCTCTAACCCTTTGATCTCGTTTCGTTGCCCTCCGCAAGCATCACCCCATGTTCACACTCACTCACCTATGCGACGTTTTTGCGTGTCCAGGCTCTCACAGGCCCCCTCAACGAGTTACCAAGACAAATGTGCTCATTCTCGTTCACGAGTCTTCCCTGAGTTGTACAGAAAACGAGACTACCTCCCCAGCATCTCATGATCTACGCATATCCCCAATCAAAAACCGACCGAGTGGAGTGCTTCCTGTCCAACCCGCACCCCGACAAATTCGAATTCAAATCGACCGCCTCTTCCCCACACTCTGACGGCGTAAACGACTGATCCAGGAGACCCACGCCCTCCCCTTCCTCCTGCATTGCGTCACGAACCACCCTCTGTGCCAAAAGGATATCCACATGTAGAATCTGCTCTGGCCCTCGGGGTCCATGTGGGGTGTCCGGACTTGACTCTTCTTCAAAGGCATAACCTGGATGGATGACCCTCTCCTCCGGTTCCCCGTCCCTGCGTATCTCCATCTTGGAACGTAAAGTGTCAGAGCCTGGACGTGCAAGGGGCTCAAGCATGTGGTATAGCTCATGGAACAGCGCCTGCTGCCCCGGCTGTTCTCGGCTGTCACCTTTGTTCACCGGGACCGCGTGACTTTGCAAATGTGAAACCTCGAGGGAAGGAGACGTCGAATGAACAAGGTCCAAGGATTTACGGTCGTCGACTGCCGCTGCCTCGCGAAACGAGATTTGCGGATCCGTTCGACATCCCGCAATCGGACGCTCGCCTTCTTGTTGCAGATCTTCGCGTATCAGGGAATGTTGATCAAGTGGTGGCGCCTCTGGTGTAGATACTGGTGATAGTGGGGACCGTTCCTCTTCCATATAGCTCATCAAGGAAGGGGTGGCCGATGTATGAGGTTCCATCTTGGGAATAGAGTGCGTGTTTATGGATGCCGACCCCGCCTCTTCTCGTGCCTTGATCCCAGATTGGGGTCTTTCCGTTTCAGGATCCATATGGGACGATGGAGATGCCCCTAGGCGGCGCGCCCCGTCGTCCGTCCTCCAATTTGTTGTCGGACGCGCCGCAGTGGGAGGAAGTACGAAACGTGAACCAGAGTTGAATCCCGATCCATCGGGGTTCGGACGACGCACGGACATCACGGAGTACTCCATTTCCGTCACCTGGGGAGCCTCGAGATCGACGGCCCTGGTTGACCCGTCCCCCTGCACCCGTGAGACCCTCCTGTGGGGATTTTGCACGCGAGGGCGGCGCACGAGGCCACGAAGTTTGTGGGTCGATGCGTCCGGCAGGGATCCGGTGTGCCGGTGATATATCGGGGTATTTGAGGAATCCCGCGGTGGTATTGGGGCCGAGGACCAATCCAATCGGCCACTCGCGAAGCGCTCGGCGGCATGATGGGTGGGAGAAGGGGGTAATGGATGGTGTGCTGATTCGCAATCATCTTCGTGCACTTTTTGTGAGGATCTCCTTTGCTGTGTCCTACGGTTCGGTGATATAGAAGAGGGTGGGGGACAGGAGAGGTAATGTTGGTATAATTGACGATCATAAGATAACGAGGGGGCCCTTGACCAGCCAGCATCGAACAAGTTCTGGGATGGACAAATCGACACACGATCAGAACGAGAGTCGAAACACCAGCAAATGGCAACGCGACTTACGAAGATATCAGCATCTCGGTGTGGACGAGATGATATGGGGTGACTGAACCGGTTTCTCGCCTGTTTCAGGGTCAACAAATGCACATTCATCCCACGACCAAGTCCGAGGTGGGAACATACCTCATCTAAATTAGATGTAGAGGGGTGGCCGCTCTCGTGTGAGTCTGCGGATGGGAAACCGTTCGGCTGCCGACGCTCCTCCCGCAGGTCCCAATCCACTTGAAACTGAACGATTCGCGGGTTCGGAGATCAGTCCCAGCATTTCAATTAATGTTACCGAGAACGTACCTGGTTCCAAGCTCTCGTCAGATTCTCATCTTCATCTCCAAGCTCGTGGTGAGCTTCGATAGGAGCGTGGTTGAATTGGCCGTGAGACGCACGGGGCGGCCGTCCTCGGGCGCTTCGAGTGTCTTGTTGATGGTTGTAGCCCTGGTCAAAACCTGCCCGTACGAACTTCGGTGTGCGTGAACGAGCCATTTGTCGTATTGGTCAAGCGCGGGGATGTCAAAGGAGACAAAACAGAGGGAGCAACGGTATTATTTATAATCCCCTCGCCCCCCATACCCGCAAGCTTAGTCTGTCAGAGAAAGGGGCAGAGTATCGCTGCGACTCCATCAGTGGCAGTACAAAAGGTAAGACTGTAGCGCACAGCGAGCACCGCAAGTCTAAACGTCCTCAAACACAGCAGAATCCCAAGCCAGGTTTAGTGACCTCATTCGCACAGCTTTTGGCCGCGGGTTGTGATGCACATCAGACAGTGGACGCTTTGCGATCACGGAACCCGCTCTCAGAGTGAGAGAGAGAGAGACATTGTCGCTGAACAGGTAAAATACGGTATCTGTGGCCAGCAATGCAACCGGCGCGGGTCGAAGGGACACGAGCACCAACAAAACGTCCTGCCTCCTAAGTGGCACTACCCGACCGCTTAAGTCAAATCCTATTCAGTTTCGGCACTAGCGCCGGTCGGTTAGGGTCGAGAAAGTTGGAGCCGTGCTACCCGAGATGGAGGATTCTGCTGAACGGCTCGGATACAAAGGGTGGGGAATGGAAACGAGAAGATGGAAGGAAGATCATAGAGGGAGTGTTTGATCGCGCGAAGTTTCACCGAATGCAAAAACCGCTGCGCCGGAATCGAAAATCAGCCACAAGATGTGAGTTCGTTTTCACCCCGGCTGCTATTTGGATAATGGGTTCTCGCTTAGATGGTTCAGCGACCTGGTCACAGATCGTTGATACACAAAAATTCCCGCCGGGGATGACCGCCCCACCGAAGGGGCGGCAACTTTCTACTAAACCGGCCACTATTACGATCTGGACCTCGACAACCATTGAGTGTTGACAGGGGGGGCCGGGTATTTGGTCTTGGCCTATTGGATATTGAACACCGGTCGGTTCGACGCCCCGCTGCATCTGAATTCCTTCGCGTAGGGGCGGCAAGACAAGTAATCAAGAGAGAAGGGGTACATGGACCTGGCTGACTATTAGGGAACCGAGCAGGAGACGGTCGCTGTGACCACCCTGTCGGTGCCAGCAGTTCGAAGACGATGATAGGTGCCCTCGCACGCAGCTTGGACCTGCCCACCTGCTTTCGTATCTTGAAACTATTAACAAATCCAGGGTCATCGAGAACATGTTGTGTCCTTTTTTTCTTATCAGCATCATCATCATCATCGTGTATCATATACAGTATAGAGTTCCAGGCCAAAGTTCAGTGACTGCTCAACGTCAACAATGGGTTGTATTGCGGCGGAAGTCGTCGCACTCCGACCGCGGAAGACGGCTTCGTTGTCTCTCACGTAAAATCGAACCGAACCGCGCCAGGGGCAGTTTCCCACTCTCATTCTCATTCATCATTCCCATAAGCTCGAAAGGAGCGATCAAAGCAAGAAACAAGTAAAGCCAAACTCCCTCCTCCCCGAGTTCTCAAAAACCATTCAAGACCACACTATACAATTGCATCCGACCGTCGCGATCTGTCCACACTCCAGACCACCCTTGGGGGCCGCGTGGGACAACAACGGGATTTATATACACGTAAAAGTCAGACAACACGACACGATGGGAGGGAAAAGCTAGCAAGCACATGCGAACGATACACACACGGTGGGGTTGTTACAGCATACAAGAATGAAAGAGAACATTCCAACCCCAGCTCGCGCGGGCCAGCTGGGGGGTGGAAAGGTGACAAAATTGTGGGAACTGGGCAGCTGCTCCGATCCGGGATTGGGATACAATTACACTGCACGAACGACAGTTGTATTCAATCGCCCGGACCCATCAGAACTTGGACCACGCCCTCACGTCAGTGTTTTCATGTGCTAACCGACGCTGATGATTCAAATTCTTGTGAGGTCGACGTTGACGGATCCCGGCGACTTGACCCTGGCCGGGATGACCTACCAAATAAAGTATCGGTCAGCTTCTTTCCCCCTCTCCTGTGCCCACCTTCTCGCACGAGAAGCATCAGGGAGTTGCGAGGTATAAAAAAACCCACTCTTCTTTTGATATCGACTTGCGGCCCTCGGGGAAAGACCACCCCCACACCTGCGCAATCCATTTGGCCATCGGCACTTCGGTTTTCATAATTCTAACTATCCAGCGGTGTTCCAACATCTCTTTCGGGGTAGGCCGTGTGTCTAGGTCATGGGTGAGACTGAAACGCAATTTCAGAAGACAGCCCACACAATGGAAGCCCCAACAAAGGGGGGCGGGGTTCAGAAACTTACGCTTCTTTGATGAAGTCCTTCATCGCACTGCTCCACTGCACCTTTTCCTCATCTTCCAGTCTTGGAGGCTAGGTTTGTGTGAAAGGGGATGACGTCGGACGCAATAGAAACCATGGAAAATCGGCCAGATATCAGTCAGTCATGTGTCAAAACAGCGACGTCCGCGACTAGTAGATAATCACCTCCGATGCAGATATGTGCATCATGAGCTCGATGGCGGGAAGATCGTTGGGGAATGGGAATCGATTCTGAACAAGCTCCAGCAATGACAAGCCTGTAGACCACACATCGGACCGGATAGTGTAGGCATGACCACTGATGCGTTCGGGCTGGATCAAAAAAAATACGGCCAGTCAGTTGCTAGACGCTAAAGAATGGCCCCCAAGAAAAAACAGGTCGAAATGTAGGAGGGCGCAGGACGTAACGAAAGGCGGGCGTTATCAATTGGACAGGGTGGAAATACGCACGGCCATGTAATAACTGGTGCCAGTGAAGGTGCCGGCCATAGATCCGATCAATTCACCCGACACCCCAAAATCGCAAAGTTTGACAACCCCTTCACGGGACAGGAGGACGTTTGAGGGTTTTATATCCCGGTGAATGATCTTTTTAGTGTGCAGATATGCCAATCCTTGCAAGATCTAGAACGCCAAGAAGCGGGAGTGGGTTGGACGGGTCAGCATTCGTCGATCAACGCAGCGGATTTCGGGACGGAAGGACAGAATCCAGATCTTACCCCTTCCGCCAGTCTACCAGCTACTTTCTCGCCGACCCTCCATCCTTTCTCCCTTATCCGTTTTCCGACCGCCTCCAAGCTCCCACCTTCACAAAACTCCATCAGGAGTTTGATCTCGCTCGAGGATGGCGAGATATAGGCCGCATAGAACTTGATAATGTTCGGGTGCGAAGTCGAGGACATGAACGACAGCTCCCTATTGAGCTGCTTCATAGGCGCCTCCCTGGTCGTGATCGTCTTCCTGGCCATCACCACGTCCGTGCGTTTGTCTCTAACTTTGTGAACAGCCCCGCCCGCACCTTCGCCCAATCGATCCAGCTCCTGCAAGAACTCATCCGACCACTCGTCACCCTGGCTGCTGTTTGACAAAACCTGATGAATGCTCGTTGAAGAGAGAGAAGATAGTTTCGGCGGCGGGGTGGGGCTAATGTCTAGACTGCGCAGAGTAGCTCGCAGATCATCCACCGTTTTTGTCTCGGCACTGTTCGGTCTAATAGTCGCTTCCTCCGGACCTTCCGCAGAAAGAGACGTGGGTTGAAAGGCAGCACCTCCGTAGTAGCCTCCAGAAAACGCTCCATCGATAGATTGAGAATCGTCGAAACTGTCGAAGCCGCCGTTAGTGAAACCGGTTGGAAGTTTGAGTGTGGGTTTGCCAGGCTTTGGCCGGCCAGGGGTTGGGATCTTGAGTGATAAGGATGGCGCGGGCTGCCCTCTATTTGCTGGTGGGTGGGGGGATAGGAAAGAAGTGGAAGAGTTGGACGATGAAGAAGTTTGAATACCGTTACCATTAGCTTGTTGTGGTTGTGATGCTTTACGGATGTTTAGTGGTGCGGTGGAGGGAAGCTGGAGGGTCGATGCCGGCGACGCAGACCTGTCCATTCTCCTAGGACCTATCGGCCGTGGGCCTGGCTGCAACGGCGGCAGAGGATTCATGGTGGTGGAGGTTGAGGAAGGATGGCGGTTGTCAGGATCCTTAAGAATCTTCGACAGAGAACGGGGGATATGAATACATAATCTGCATTTTATTTCCCAGTTATCCGCTTAATCGGTCCATCGCACTCCCGGTCGTTGCTTCTCTCTAGAAGGTTCATATTTGTTATGCACATAGAGGGTCAGTGTACACGATGATATATAGAGAAGATGGACGAGGGGGAAAAGTGGAACAGAGTTCCGATTTACCGACAAGGTCACCCTGGAACATCGGAGTACATAGATCATAGGAGGAGACGAGACGAGATGAGAGAGAGGAGAGGAGAGAAAAGGAAAATGAAAATATCCAAGATCCAACAAGAACCTGACACCAACACTGATTATTCGAGAGGATACGAATTCGCCAACTCAACATATTCGAACGCTTTCGCGTTGTACACACCACGCACCACGACGTCCGGCGCAGGGGCCGCAGAGTCGAACCATGCGTCCAGATTCCCAGGGAACTTCTGTGTAGGGGGTTCGCTGATATCCACCACCTGGATCGTCCTTTCACCATCATCCGAGTCGAAAGAGGCGATGGAGGCCGCCGAGGAAATGGAAGAAGCTGGGGACTGAACAAGGGGAGGAGTAGCGGGAGTGAGAACGTCGGTCATTGGGGCCACAGACATGGACTCGGCGGCTACAGGCGTAGGTTCCTCTTCCTCCTCTTCCTCGGCCTCCAGGCGACTTTGGTTCAAGATTAACCACTCCTGGTATGGGTCCAATTTCGGTGGGGTCAGAGCCACGGGGAGGGTTTGTGCGTTTGAACGCTCCATTCCAATCGAAGGGAGCGTCCTGCTTCTTCCGATGGTCCTACTTGAAGTCCCACAGAGATTCGTCGTACCGAACGATAGATCAGCGTGGCTTCGAGATCGGGCCAATGGTTTCCCGGATTGCTTGCCAACCCAGAGTCTCCATTCCAGAGCATTGCCGAGGGCCTTTTCGCACCGCCCAACCTCGCGAGGGCTGAGACCAGAAAGTTTCGCCCAGGCTCGATTGGAGTAGCACCTGTCCTGGAGAAATTTTGACGCCAAGATAAGGGATGCGAGGAAAGCCCGACGGGGGCAAAGAAGCGGTGACGGGATGGGCGGTTCTGGCGACGGCAGTTCGCTATCCTGGGAGGGTTCCTCGTGTGTAGTTTCCTTCCTGGGTGGCGCGGATGCGCTCGCGATCTCTGGGAGCTTTCGACGGACGGCCTCGATGTAACAAAGGGCAGTCTGAAGAACAGTTCCAGAGGTACGGGAACGGCGGATAAGCTCCTGCACGAAGCCTTGGAGCGGGGCAACACCGGGTTTCCCGGAGAGACAAGCACCGTTGGGACCATTCAGAGACGGAGCCATGGGGGACAGCGGGGGCGTTTCGACGGTGGAGGGAGAGATGGGGGAGGGGAGTTGTTGTACACGACGCTGTATTGCAGGGTTCCAAACATGCCATACGGACTCCTGGAAACCAGAAGTCGTTGGCGGTTGGGTTGCAACCTTAGTCGTCGTATAAACTGAAAGATAATCGTCCTGCCAGATCTCGGAGAGCGATCTGACGGCATGATCTACACAGGGAAGCGCAGTTTCGTCAGAACCACGAGTGGGGTGAAAGATCAAGCAGCACGCGTGTGGGGGCTTACCGATGAGGCTCGCGGCCTGGCGGGGTTTGCGTTGGGTGACGTCGGGCGGGGTGTGTATATGACGAATGGTCGAATGTGTTGAGTGGGGCGGGGAGGTTGATACAGCAGATATGGGGGTATTGAGGTAGGGGGCTGAAGACCTTGAGGTCGAGGCGATCAGGGAGGGGTTGTAGGGTTGCCAGCGCGATCTGGCACGAGTGCCCGCGCCAGAACTTCGCTGGGCCATCGTGTGGAGCATGGTTCTTGTGGTGAATCGAGAGTGTAGTAGAGAGAAAATAGCCGGAGTGGGGGTGTAGAATAGCGGATACGGGGGGTTATCTAAAATACAGTAGCATAGGCGATGGTGGCAGGTGCTTGTTGGATGTTGGATTCGGACTCGGACTTGGGACTAGGAGAAACTGGAGCGACAGAGAGGGATTTCGGACGGAGCAGCGAAGATATCTGCAAGGAATACATCGCGAACGGGTGGGGAGTCGACTGGACTATCCCTAGAGTCAACGACCTAGGGCGATCCAGATACGGATGTGTTGGCTGAAATTCAGCAACACAGCCGGGCAGAAAAAAACTGGGAAAATTCGGGAAGGTTCAGAGGGGTGTTCTGTGCAGTTCCAGTTTGGAGAGGGGGCGAGAGTGATAAAGCTTTTAGTGGGCAGAAACGGAGGGCTGTTCGGATGACTTGCTTGAGACCACGAGGAGTCACTAGTCAGTGGCCACTTATGGTAATTCTACTGAGTCACACAGCCCCGAGCCACGCCCTTACCTCCGACCCATATCGGACCTTGCGCGCACCCGCACGCACAGAATCACGGTGAAAGAAATCCATTGTTCCACCCTACAACACCCTACGGTCCCTCCTAGATTCCCTGCACAGTACTTTAGTCACGCTCATTCCTTCCCCCACCATCCTTGATCGCTAGAATCGCCTCCTTTGCCGCCTCTACCGCTTGCTCGGAACCTGGCAAACAAGTATTCATGAACAATTCTGACGCACACAATGGGAAATGGGGCTCACCAGCAATCACGATCGAACTGTCTTCCCGGCTCACTGTGATATCGGCGCCCGTCTCAGCCCGAAGTCGGCTCACATTGGCGCCTCGAGAGCCAACAACCCTCGGGAATATGCTCCGGTCAGGCATCGTCAGGAATCCGACGTGGGTCATCGTCTTCGCGTGTTCGATGGCCTCTTCAATGGTCTCACGAGCACGGTCCAGTCCGCCCTGGTCACGAGCTTTCACTACCCACTCCACATCACCTTCCTCGCCCTCGGAGTAGTTTGCCTCCACATGCCATTGAATTCCCCCCTCTTCCTCTCCGGTTTCATCAATCCGAGCCGATGTGGCACCATGGGGCGGTGTTGGGACCGCAGCTTTTGTCGGCACATTGGAATGTTCGACGTTAGCACCAAATGACCTCAGCGTTCGGAATATATTCCCCTGCTGGGTAACCGCGTGGTGATACTTCGCCGGAACCAAGACAGTTGTTGTGACTAACTCCGGAGCCGCTTCCCTGATGTGCGACTGTTCCCAAATGCCGGACACAAACAACAGTCAGACCTCCAAATTCGTCATCTTCACCCCAACTAACGAAGATGACCCACCTTGAGTTCATCAATCGCCTTCTCGGCTGCGGCTCTGGGACCAGACACCCTGACTATGTTCGCAGGATCCGTATCCGCCAGCTCTGCAGCGTTCTCGGGCTCCCCAGTCTGAGAGTATGACCGGGATCCCGGGAACTGAATCATGACCGAATACTTGTTCTGCAGCTCGTTCAAGTTTTGGCCCCCACGGCCGATAAGCGCGCGATGCTGTGCTCCGGGAATATCTACGCCCAACACAACCCGATCCCGAAGAGTCGCAACAACAGATTCGAGTTCGGCCTTGATCTTTTTCACCAGTTTGGGCTCGCCACGAAGCCTGACATCGTCCGAGAATTCGCCCTGGCGTGGGCTAACAAAGGAGGTCGAACAAATCCCGCAGAGAGTAACGGTCAGGGGTACTCACAACCGAACCAGACCGGCCTGGAGCTTAGGGTCGGTAGGACCTCCGCAACGAACGATCAAGTCCTTCAACCCTTGACCTCCGGCCCCAATCAAGGATCGATGGAACCTGTTCTCGATTGTCATGTCCACGGTCGTTTCCTCTTGCACGGCGTTGGCGATCTCCAGAATCAAAGTTTGCGCCTCCTTGATACCTTGCTTAGTACCTCGGATGGTGATTGTAGCTTCGATCTCGGAGGATTTGTCCAAATCGATCTGGGCGCCGGTGTTGTCCTTGATATCGTTGATGCTGGCCCCTCCCCTGCCGACGATCCGAGCGATGGCACGAGTGGGAACTTTGAATTTGAGCGTGTGGTTGTTTTCCTTCTCGAACTCTAGGGCCTGGGGATATGGTTGTTAACGTTTTTGTGGTCTGAGAGATAAGAACTGCTCACGTCCAAGATTTCTGCCCTGGCACCGGCAACACCCTTCTTTCCACCCTTGACGAGGACCTCGTCCGGTGTCAACGACTCGCGGGTCTTGCCCTCCCACTCGGTTGCCTCACGAGGGAAGGTAATCTTGACGCCATATTTATCCTCCAGCCTGATGACGTATTTACCGTTCTGGCCGATTAACGACGAGTGATACTGGCGGGGAATTTTCAGGACTTCAGAGGTTTCGTCGGCCTAGGTACATGAGGGGTCAGCTTTAGTTTTCAACGACCGGAATTGGGTGTACTCACGTATCGCTCAACCTGGTTCAAGATACGCTTCTTGGCCTCCTCCACATTCTCCTTACGACCAGTAATCTGTCACCATAGTGTCAGCCAACGCACTTCTTAAACAAAGCCTCGAGTGCCGACCTTGACCCGGGTCTTTTGTGGAGCTTTCTCCCTTCTCTTCTTCGAAGATTCCTTGGCCGACTCAGGCTCTTGGTCGAAGTGAATGGCAACCCCGAGTGAGTCCCTGATTTTGTTGATTTGTGTACCACCGGAGCCTACAACGCGACCGACATATTCCTGATCAATCTCGAACTCGGTGTACTGAAGGGGAGTTGATGAACGTGAGGTAGGCTTCCCAAAAGCTTACGGGGTAACGTCACGTACAAAGCTGTTGTCAATCTCATCATTCTTGGCCTTCTCGACAATAGCTTTGATTTCCTTGGTAGCACGATCAACCTCCGAAGCCACACCCCTGACCAAGATGACGTCCTCCGTCGCCGCGCCCGCATCGGTGCCGAATTTGATCGAAAGCGTTGTGTCCTCACCAATGATCGCGTTGAGAGTAGTGCCGGATGTACCTACAACCGCGGAGTGCCATTTCTTCTCGACCTCAATCGATTGACTCTTGACATCCGCCGCGTCCTTGGCCAACTTGAGGACCTCTTTTGCGACATCCTCCAAATTCTTGCTCTTGTCCAGTGGTGAAGGGGAGGCGGAAGGAGAAGTGGGATCATACACCAGCAACAAGGAGGATTGTTCGAGTGACTCAGGAGGGAAAAAGATAAGAACGTTGTGCGTGTCGTGGAACTGCTTCAACCTAGAAACCTGTAAGAAACCATAATCTACTTTCCAGAAATGAGCTCACTTTTTCGCGTTCTTGTGGGAGATGATCCTATGCACGATCCAATCAACGCTTACATCCTTCGTTGCAAAGTTAAGTTTGCCAATCAGTTCCGAAGTCTGCCTAATTGCCTCATCCACGATGTTCTTATCTCCACTGAGCTCGAGGTTGAGCGTGGTGGCGGAATCCCAGAGGGCTGGAGGTGGGGTGAAGACACTAAGGCCGGGGTGTTCCGTGGTGAGGACCTTGGTAAAGTTGACACGGAGGATGTACGTCAAGATGTTTTTCGAAGTTTGGATCGGGCCGGGGAGGGGGAACTCGTGAATGTATACCGAGTTGGCCTTGGTTATGACGGCGGCAAGACCGTTGGGCAAGTCCTCGCTCCCACCCCAAACAATAACCGCCTCGCTGGGATCCTCAGGTTTCGGCACGATGATTGCGCACTTGCTCTGTTCCATGATCTCTTCCGTGGCCGCACCGGTGAGTAGCCTGTGCTGACGCTTGGCCAAGTTGATTGAAACCGAGGTAAGCACAGTTCCCAAGCTCTCCGCGGTGGACTTGATAGCGTCCATAACCCTCGTGACCCCCTCCCTGTCGCCGGTGACCGTAATCTCCCTCGTGGCGGCGCCCAACGAGGTTTGAATCTCGCGACCCTCTGCAGCTGCCTCGAAAGCGGCACGACGAAGAGTCAGGAACGGCAGGATATGCGGAGGGATGTCACGGATCTTCTGGGTAAGTTTGGAGGTCCTCGCCGCAATGATCTCGTTGATGAGGAGACGGGCTTCTTCGGCAAGAGGACGGGCAGCCTTGATGGTGATCGGAATGTTGGGCTCCTGCTCGTCTTGCTCGATAACCAAAGGAGTACTCGTGCCGGATGCCGAGGGAGTTGTGCCATTGGTAGTGAGGGCAGCGTTGGAAGGGGCGGGGGTCAACCCATCCTTAGGGGGGATGTCCACACGAGCATTAGTCTTTTCCCGAATGTGCTTCAGGGTTGCACCTACAATCCAAAACTCAGCAGAGAAGATCAGGAGACAACTCTAGCGACCCCACCCTTGCTTCCGATAATAGCAGAGATAGTCGACGCGGGAGCCTGGACAATCAAAGTGATTACAGGAGAACAAAGTGCGACGAGTGCCTTCTTGGCCTTGTCCAACTCCTTCTGGGATTCTGATTTCAAGTAAAAAGTGGTCTCCCTCTTGTGATTCGTGGAAGCCTCGATTTTGACCTTGAATTTTTGCGTAATGTTCCTGGTAACCTCGCCGAGTGTTGCAGGACGTCCGTCCTTTCCGGCACCCGAGAGGTCGACATCTTGGAGGGTGAAGGATTCAGTTACACCAGATGGCTTGATGCGGGGCCTAGTAGCCCAAGCGGAGGTCGGGGCCTGGGTTTGGGTCGACGCAGCTGGAGAAGCAGACAAGGATGGAAAAGCATCGTGGGAGCCGGTGTCAGGTTCCTGCTGAGGAGATTGACGGGATCGAGACGGGGCCACGGGAGTAGGACCCGTATTTCCAGACAAGCTGGGGAATGGATCCGGGGCACCCTCGAGTTCGTGCCTCTTCTGATAATGTTCGCAAAAAAGCGGAGCAAAATACCAGTGGGAAATACAGTCAGGAACACTTGCCATCTGACGGCACACACCAAACGCCAACCCACCTGAAGCTCAGCGGCAGACAACGCCATCGTTCGTTGATCCAGACAGAAAAACCGGTTTGAGTAGAGTATACGGGTGTCCGAATAGCGATGAGGCCGGTGACGGGTAAACCTGGGGAGGAGACGCAATCGAACGAGTCGTACTGCTGGCCGCGTTCGTAAAGAAATGAGACGTGTTAATTGAAGAGAGGCTGGCGCTTAGCTAAGCGCCATCCACTATCCGAACTGCATCCGCCATCAGGCGGGATAAGTATTACTGGATATTGTTCAGGTGGTGGTATGCTACAGGGTGTACAGCCCTAGTAAATGAAAATAAAGGTCCTCGTGTCCAATACCTCCCTCAGAGCTCAATACGCGATGGATCGTCTAGGTCCCGTCGCGGTCTCGAGAACACGGATGCAAAACTCTTTCTTAGCGAAGCGATGCTTGCCGCACAGTCCTTGGCACCGGCCTTGCAGTACTCATAGAACGCCGATGAGTGAGTTCGGAGGCTTTCAATGAGTGGAGGGGGCTTTATGAATTCAGTCTGATCAATGCATCAGCTATCGACCGACCATCACGCAATAGACGGATAGCTTACATCATTCATCGAGTGCAGTTCGTACTCAGCAACCCACATGCCTCTGAAGAGGTTAACAGCGTGCAGACTCTCCGCAAATCGGTGAAGGGTATTGAT
>Ga0307515_10000325_pt1 | contig 118141 bp, 103 predicted proteins | sample 17_EM_MG_FD_194513 | JGI IMG/M metagenome (GOLD analysis project Ga0307515, IMG submission 194513) | Populus trichocarpa ectomycorrhiza microbial communities from riparian zone in the Pacific Northwest, United States - 17_EM | ecosystem: Host-associated > Plants > Roots > Unclassified...
CGCACTGGGGGCCCGGGGCCGGTCTCCGTCTCCCGGCATCCTCGAACGGCACCGGCGCTCCGGCGGGGGCCGTGCCCCACCACTCCATCGTCTTCCTGTCCACCCGGGAGCGCCATTCGGGGGAACGCCGACGTGGGCACCGGCGTCACGAACCCTTCGCGCACAACAACGCGAACCGCTCGCTGTCGATGTTTCCGCCGGAAACGATCATCCCCACCCGGCCCGAGAGCTGGCCCGCGCGCCCGGCGAGGAGCGCGGCCAGCGGGGTGGCACCGCTCGGCTCGACGACGATCTTCAGCCGCTCGAAGGCGAACCGCATCGCGTCCTTGATCTCCTCGTCACTGACCAGCGCGATCTCGTCGACCAGTCGCCGGTTCACCGAGAAGGTCAACTCACCGGGAATGTCGGCCGCTTGGCCGTCGGCGATGGTGCGCGGCACCGGGATGGAGACGCGCCGGCCCGCCTCCAGGGACCGCTTGGTGTCGTCGCCGGCCTCCGGTTCAACGCCGATCACCCGGGTGCGAGAGTGCAGCCCCTTGACGGCGGTGGCCGTCCCGGCGATCAGGCCGCCACCGCCGACGGGTGTCAGCACGGCGTCCAACTCCCCCACTTCCTCGACGAGTTCGAGTGCCGCGGTGCCCTGTCCCGCCATGATGTGCGGATGCTCGTAGGGCGGGATGAGGGAGAGCCCGCGCTCGGCGGCGAGGGCCTCACCGATGGCCACCCGGTCGCCGGTGTAGCGGTCGTAGGTGACGACCTCGGCGCCGTATCCCTCGGTGGCGGCGCGCTTCGAGGCCGGGACGTCCTCGGGCATGAGGATCACGGCGGTGGTGCCGAGTTCGCGGGCGGCGAGGGCGACGGCCTGGGCGTGGTTGCCGGACGAGTAGGCGGCGATGCCCCGCGCGAGTTCTTCCGGCGTCAGCCGGGAGGCCGCGTTGTAGGCGCCGCGGAACTTGAAGGCGCCGATCCGCTGGAAGTTCTCGCACTTCAAGTACACCTCGGCGCCGACGAGTTGATCGAGGGTGCGCGAGCGCAGTACCGGGGTGCGGTGCGCGACGCCCTTGATCTGCGCGGCGGCGCTGAGGACGTCGTCGAGGGTGATGGGCGGGGTGGTGGTCACGCGGCTCCTCCATCGGAAGCGGGTTCGGAAGTGGCGGGGGTGCCGGTCGCGGCCCGCGCCTGCGAGAGGTAGCTGTAGGCGGAGGCGCGGGAGATGCCCAGCCGGACGGCGACCTGTTCGATGGCCCGGCGCACGGCGAACACTCCGTGCTCGTCGAGGCCGCGGAACAGCTCCAGCCGCTGCGCGCGGTCGAGTTGGACCCAGGTCCGGCCCCGCCGCAGCTGATGGGCGTCGACGATGGCCTCGACGACGGAGTCGATGTCGTTGCCGAAGGTGGTGGTCGGTGTCTCGGCCGCGCCCGCGCCGCCGATCCCGGCCAGCAGGGCCTGCGCCTGCTGTACGGCGGTGACGTCGACGTTGACGCAGAGCGCGCCGAACACCGCGCCCGTGGAGTCCCGGAGGACCATCGTGGAGGACTTGAGCTGTTGGCCGCCCTTGGTACGGGTGAGGTAGTTCAGCTCGTCGGCGGCCTCGTCACCGCGCGCGAGCATCCGTAGCCCGATCTCGCTCATCGCCCCGCCCGCCGACCGCCCGGTCAGCGCTCCGGCGACGGCGACCACCGACTTCTCCGGGTCCCGATAGTCGTGCAGCACCACCTCGCACACCGGCCCGAACGTCGCCGCGATCCCGCCGACGAGGGGCACCAACGCGCCCACGATCGCGTCCCGTTCGGCGTCCAGGGCCGGATTGCCGTCCGCCATTCCCACCCCTCGCTTCAGACTGTACGTCCAGGAACTATACCATCAGTCCAAAACGCTCCGAAGCTCTCGGCGGTCGAGCGCCCGCTAGACGTCGAGCCAGACCGCGTGATCCGTCGCCAGCACACCGTCCTCGACAGGGGCGCTGGCGAGAAGGACGGAGGAGTGGTCGGGGAGCGGGTAGGGCGTGGCGGAGAGGTTGACCACGCAGACGAAGCCGGGGTCTCGGCGGAAGGCGAGGACGCCAGGGGGCGCGTCCAGCCAGGTCAGGGCGCCGTCACCGAGGGCGGGGTGGGCTCGGCGCAGCCGCAGGGCGGTGCGGTACAGCTCCAGCATGGAGGCCGGGTCGCCGGTCTGCGCCTCGGCGGTGAGCCCGTTCCAGCCGGCGGGTTGGGGCAGCCAGGGTGGGGCGGTGGCGTCGTCGGGGCTGAAGCCGAACGGCGGGTGCTGCCCGGACCACGGGAGGGGCACCCGGCAGCCGTCGCGGCCGGGGTCGGTGTGTCCGGAGCGCTCCCAGATGGGGTCCTGCCGGAGGTCGTCGGGCAGGTCCTCGACTTCGGGGAGGCCGAGTTCCTCGCCCTGGTAGATGTAGGTGCCGCCGGGCAGGGCGAGGGTGAGGAGGGCGGCGGCGCGGGCGCGGCGGGTGCCCAGGGTCAGGTCGAGGGGGCCGCCGGGTGCGTAGCGTTCGCCGGCGACCCAGCGCCTGGCGGCGCTTCGGCCGTAGCGGCTGGGGTGGCGCGTGACGTCGTGGTTGGAGAGCACCCAGGTGGCGGGTGCGCCGACGGCGCCGAGCATGGTGAGGGAGTCGTCGATGACGCCGCGCAGGTCCTCCGGGTCCCAGTCGGCCATGAGGAAGTCGAAGTTGAAGGCGGTGTGCAGGGTGTCCTCGCGGACGTAGGCGGCGAGGCGTTCGGGGGTGTCCGCCCAGGCTTCGGCGACGAAGCAGCGGTCGCCGTCGAACTCGTCGGCGACCTTGCGCCAGGCGCGGTAGATGTCGTGCACCTCGTCGCGGTCCCAGTGCGGATGGTCGACATGCCGGCGGGGCTCCTGGTCCGCCGCGTCCAACCGGGCCGGTACATCGGGCAGTTCGGGGTGCTTGACGAGGCCGTGGGCGACGTCGATGCGGAAGCCGTCCACGCCCCGGGCGAACCAGAACCGCAGGATGTCCTCGAACTCGGCGTGGACGTCGGGGTGTTGCCAGTTGAGGTCGGGTTGCCCGGGGGCGAACAGATGCAGATACCAGTCGCCGTCGGGCAGCCGGGTCCAGGCCGGGCCGCCGAATTGGGAGATCCAGTTGTTGGGCGGCGCCGTGCCGTCGGGGCCGCGGCCGGGCCGGAAGACGTACCGCTCCCGTTCCGGGCTGCCGGGGCCTGCGGCCAAAGCCGCCTGGAACCAGGCGTGTTGGTCCGAGGTGTGGTTCGGGACGAGGTCGGGGACGACACGGATTCCGTGCTCGTGTGCCTCCGCGATGAGCTGCTCGGCATCGGCCACCGTGCCGAACAGCCCGTCGATCGCGCGGAAGTCGGTGACGTCGTAACCGCCGTCCGCCATCGGGGACTTGTACCAGGGGTTGATCCAGATGGCGTCCACCCCGAGCGCCTTCAGATACGGCAGCCGCGAGCGGAGGCCGGTGATGTCACCGACGCCGTCACCGTCACCGTCGGCGAAACTGCGGATGTAGACCTGGTAGATGACGGCGCTGCGCCACCACGGCGAGGTACCGGGAACGGACATGCGGCTGATTGCTCCTTCGACGCGGGAGTGCGGGAGTTCGGGAAAAAAAAGGGGGGGCGCGGGGTGGCTCGGCGGACTGTCGTCAGCAGCAGCCCGCCAGCGTGTCGCCATCCGGCCCGGCCACCGGGGTCAGGCCGTAGAAGATGCGGGGCGCGCCGTCGAGCGTGAGGGTCACCTTGCCCTGGGCCGTGGGGAGTTGGCGGCTGCGGCCGATGGCGTCCAGCTCGCGTACGGCGCCGCCGGCGGTGACCGTGAGGTGGGTCTTGGTCGGCCAGGGGTCGGCCCAGACCTCGGGGGCGGGGAAGTGCCAGTCGGCGCGCTCGCCGGCGGTGTTCAGCAGATAGCCGTCGGCCCGGTTCCACAGGACGACCGCCGCGCCGTCTGGGGTGTCAAACCAGAGGCCGAAGGTCTGCGGGTCGGGGAAGGTCAAGTGGCCCTGGAACGTGGCCTGGTCGAGTGCGCGGGCCGCGGTCGCGTACGCCAGGAGAGAGGGCTTCGGGCTGAGGTCGCGGTTCATCAGCCCGTAGTGGTACTCGACGTTGTCCGGATCGGCGACCTGCGGCATGCCCAGCACGCTGTCGTGGAACTGGTACCAGCACACGCAGGTGACGCCCTCGGCCTTCGCCAGTGCCAGGGTGAGCAGGACGTTCTCGGCGGCGTGCCGGTAGGTGTCGTGCCACCAGCTGTTCGGCTTGGTCGGCGCATAGGCCTCGGTCAGCCAGATCTCCTTCTCGCCGTACTGCGCCATCAGCGCCTTGAGCTGCTTCAGTCCGCCGTAGAAGTTCCAGTACGTGCCCGCGGAGCCGGTGCTCCAGTCGTCGCCCGGCGGTATGTAGTCCGGGGTGAAGTTGCCGCGGCCCGGGTGGTAGGCGAACGCGTCGATCAGGTCCCAGCCGCCGGCGGCGATGAAGTTCTCCACCCAGGGCTTGTCCATCCCGGCGAGTCCGTTGTTCATCAGCTTGACGGCGTCGCCGGTCACGGCCCGCCGGTCGAAGACCGGGCGCAGCGCCTTGTTCAGGTAGGCCACGGCGGCCGTTCCCTCGTTGAACGGCCGGTTCAGTTCGTTGCCGACCTCGAAGTAGCCGGCTCCGGCCCCTTGCGCGACGGCGAGTTTGTCGGCCGCCCAGGCCTCCGCCGCGGTGTCGCTCACGTCGAGCTCCGGCTGCAGCTCGATGTTGTGGCGCATGCCCCGCGCGTCGAACGCCGCGGGCGGCAGACCCGGGCCGCCGTCGTAGGCGATACGGACCAGCGAGATGCCGGCCCGCTGCCAGAGGTCGAGTACGGCGTCGGCGCTGGGCCGTTGCAGCCAGGGGTAGTTGGCGATCCCGAACATGCTGTCCGCGCCGGCCTGGTAGCTGAACGCCGGCAGGGTCGCGAGGTTGGTCCGGGCGAACGCCTCGTCGGTCCCGGACCGTACGACGACCTCGGCGAACACGACGCCGGCGGCCGGCGCGGGCACGGTGAAGGTGTGCTGCCAGGTGCCCGCCGCCGCGATGCTGCCGGTCACCGTGGTGGTGGCGAGCTGCGCGCCGTCGAAGTCCCTTACGGTCAGCACCAGTTCGGCTGTGCGGGCGGCGCCGCCGTTGGCCACCAGGGCGGTGAGCCGCATCGGCTCGCCGGGGGTGTCGTAGAGGTTGAAGTCGCTGTCGGTGGTCAGTTCCAGGCCGAGTTCGACGCCCCGACCGATGGTGGCCGTGGCCGACGGTCTGGTCTCGGAGAAGAAGAAGTCGGCCTCGCTGGTCCAGCCGCCGGCCGGGTCGGCCGTTCCCGGGGCGTGGATCCAGGTCGCGTTCGTCCAGGCCTGGCGTGAGCGGTCCAGCAGGAACAGCCCGTGCAGGCTGCCCCAGGTCGAGGTGTGGGCGACGCCGGCGGTCTCCTCGTAGGGGATGCCGCCGCCGGTGTCGCGGACCCATTCGGTGATCGCGATGTAGTCGTCGGGCGCGGTCGGCGCCTGGATCGCCCGGCTGAACAGGAAGCCGTCCGGCAGCAGGGTGTCCGCGCCGGTGATCCGCCACTCCAGCCGGGCGTGCCCGGTGCTGACGCTGAACCAGCCGGTGACGGTGGTCGCCCCGGCGGCGGCGTCGAAGGTGTAGTCCATCCGGATCGCCGGTGTCCCGTCCGGCAGGGCGGCCAGTACGGGGGTGCCGCCGGTCGACAGGTGAATGCCGGTTTCCTGGTCCTTGATCTGGAACTTCGACCCGGCGCTGCGGGTGACACCGGCGGCGTCGCGGATGGCGAGCCGGCCGCCGATGCTCGCCAGCAGGCTGATCCCGCCCGCGGTCAGGGTTACATCGCCGGTCGCGGCGTGGGCCGTCACGGCGGTGGGCTCGGCGATCAGTACGACACCGGCCGCGAGCGCCGCGCCGAGAAGGCGGCGGCGGCTGAGGTGGGCGCCTTCGGCATGGGGAGTGGTCATCGTCTGCTCCTGTCTGGCCACGCACTGTTGTGATAATGCCTATCTTCAACGGCGTGACACGGACGGTCTCAACCACACAGGTCGTCGGTCAAGGGGTATTGCGCTTTTGTTTCGGGCGGTTTAACGTCACCGACGTCCGCTGAAGTTACGCATTATCAACGGAGGATCGATGCCAACGAAGCCGCGCCGGGTCACTCAGCGCGAGATCGCCGAGATCGCGGGGGTCAGTCAGACCACCGTCTCGGTGGTGCTGAACGACCGTGACGGCACGAACGTGCGCATCCCGGAGGAGACCCGGGCGCGCGTCAAGGCGGCGATCGAGCAGGCGACGTACGTCGCCGATCCGGCGGCCCGCCGACTGGCCGGTCTGGACAACCAGATCATCGGCGTCTTCACCTACGAGGAGGCCCTGTCGCCGGAGAGCCTCGACTTCTACGGCCCGCTGCTGAACGGGATCGAGCGAGCGGCCGAGGAGATCGGCTGGGACCTGCTGCTCTTCACGTCCTCGCCGGTCGAGAACGGCACCCGCAGCCTGTTCCACCGCAAGACCCGGCTGCGGCTCACCGACGGCTGTGTCCTGCTCGGCCAGCAGATGGTCGGCTCCGAGCTGGAACGCCTGGTCGCCGAGCAGTTCCCGTTCGTCGCGGTCGGCCGCCGGGACGAGACGGCCGCGGCCGTGCCGTACGTCGGCGTCGACTACGTCACTCCGGCGAACGCCGTGATCGACCTGGCGGCGGCCGGCGGACACCGCCAGGCCCTGTATGTGCACCGCGGCCGGGACACCGCCACCGCGCGGGACCGCCGCGGCGCGGTCGAGGCCGCTTCGGCGGCGGGCCGGATGGCGTTCATGCTGGTGGGTGAGGAACGCGTCGCCGAACTGCCCCGGCTGGCCCGGGCCACGGAGGCCACGCTGATCATCGCCGAGGACGCCTTCCTCACCGAGGACGTCATCCTCTCGCTGGTCGGTGCGGGGGTGGACGTGCCCGGCGAGATCTCGGTCGCCGCCTTCGGTGAGGTCCGCGGTCATCGCACCGACGGACGGGCGCTGACGGGCTTTCGCGTGCCGCGCAAACAGGTCGCCGCCGAGGCACTCGCCCTGCTCCAGCAGCTGATCACCACCGACCCGCAGGAGTGGGCGGAGCTGGACATCCAGCGGCTCCTGGTGGCCGAGGTCGAAGCGGGCGACACCATCGCCGCCCGGCCGGCGGGGCAGTCGTGAACAGGATCGCCACAGAGGTGGCGGTCATAGGCGGCGGACTCGGGTCGGTGGCAGCCGCTCTCGCGCTGCTCCAGCGCGGACACCGGGTCGTGCTGACCGAGGAACACCCTTGGCTGGGTGGTCAGTTGACCTCGCAGGCGGTGCCGCCGGACGAGCACATCTGGGTGGAGCAGTTCGGCGTGACCGCCCGCTACCGGACGCTGCGGGAGAACATCCGCCGCTACTACCGGGACCACTACCCGCTCTCGGACGAGGCCCGCGCGGACCGTGAACTCAACCCGGGGCGCGGCCGGGTGAGCCGGCTGTGCCACGAGCCGCGGGTGGCGCTCGCGGTGATCGAGGCCCTCCTCGCGCCATACCGGTCGAGCGGCCGGCTGACCGTCCTGCAGCCCGCGGTCCCGGTCGCGGCCGACACCGTGGACGGGGTGGTCCGCACGGTCACGGTCGAGGATCCGCGGACCGGGCAACACAGCGTGATCACCGCGGAGTTCGTGCTGGACGGCACCGAGACCGGTGACCTGCTGCCGCTGACCGGCACCGAGTACGTCGTCGGCGCCGAGGCGCGGTCCGACACCGGCGAGCCGAGCGCTCCGGACGTCGCCGACCCGGCAAACGTGCAGTCGATCGCGTGGTGCTTCGTCTTCGACCACGCCCCCGGGGACCACACGATCGCCCGGCCCGACGACTACGACGAGTGGCGCTCCTTCGAACTGCCCTACTGGGGCGCGCCGATGCTGTCGTTCACCGCACCCAACCCGCGCACCCTGGCGCCGGAGCAGCGCACCATGATCGTCAACCCGGAGCAGGACGTCTCCGGCGATCCGCGCTTCGACGCCGGGGACCGGGACCTGTGGCAGTTCCGGCGGATCGCCGCCCGCCAGACCTTCACCGACGGCCTGTACGACAGCGACATCGTGCTCGCCAACTGGCCCCAACTGGACTACGTCGGCGGCTCGATCATCGACACCGACGAACGGGAGCGGCACCTGGCCGCGGCGAAGGCGCAGTCCCGGGCCTACGTCCACTGGCTGCAGACCGAGGCGCCCCGCCCCGACGGCGGCCGGGGCTGGCCGGGGCTCAGACTGCGCGGGGACCTGGTGGGCACCGACGACGGTTTCGCGCAGGCCCCGTACATCCGGGAGTCCCGTCGGATCAAGGCGCTGACCACCGTCCGCGAGCAGGACATCTCCGTCAAGGCCCGCGGGTCCGACGGGCCGGCCCGGTTCGACGCGTCCGTCGGGGTCGGGATGTACCGGATCGATCTGCACCCCTCGACCGGCGGCGACAACTACATCGACGTCGAGTGCGCGCCGTTCGAGATCCCGCTGGGCGCCCTGGTCCCGATCAGGACCCGGAACCTGATCCCCGCCGCCAAGAACATCGGCACCACCCACATCACCAACGGCGCCTACCGGCTCCACCCGGTCGAATGGAACGTCGGCGAGTCCGCGGGGGAACTCACCGCCTTCTGCCTCGACCGCGGACTGAGCCCCCAGCAGGTCGCCGCCGAACCCGCACTCGTCGAGCAGTTCCAGCGCCGCCTGGTAGAGGCCGGCGTCGAACTCCACTGGCCCGAGGTCGTCGGCTACTGAGCCGGACCGGCACCCGCACGTGAAAGGAACCCACCCATGATCAGAACCAGAAAGGTGCTGAGCGCTGTCGCCCTGACGACGGTCCTCGCGCTGACCGCGGCCTGTGGCGGTTCGTCAACCGGCACCTCCGACAAGGCAGTTGAGCTGCGGATGACGGTCTGGACCTCGGACAAGGACCAGTTGAAGCTGTTCGACAGCATCGCCGCCGCCTACCGGGCCGACCATCCCGACGTCGCGAAGATCACCTTCGAGAGCCTCCCGTTCGCCGACTACAACACGACGCTCACCACGCAGATCGCCGGCGGCAACGCCCCCGACCTCGCCTGGATGGGCGACCTGTCCCGGGACCTGATCGCGTCCGACGCGCTGCTCGGGCTGACGGACACGCTCAAGGCGACCCCCGGCTGGAAGTACGACGACCTGCTCGGCAGCGTGACGGCGGAGTTCAGCCGCGACGGCACGCTGTACGCCTATCCGTTCTCCAACTCGCCGTACGCGCTCTACGTGAACACCGACCTGTTGGCCAAGGCCGGCCAGAAGATCGACCCGGCCTCCCTGACCTGGGACCAGGTCGCGGCGGCCGGAGCGGCCGTGCACGCCAAGACCGGCAAGGCCGGCTTCGTCGTCCGCGACTTCGACTACACGGCGTGGAACACGCTGGCCACGGTGTGGACCGGCTGGGGCGCATCGGCGTGGAGCGCGGACGGCAAGACCTGCACCTTCGACAGCCCCGAGATGCAGAAGGCGTTCACCTTCCTGCACGACGCGGCGTTCAAGACCAAGGCGATGCCCGGCCCCGGCACCACCGCCGACTTCTTCGCCGGCGACGCGGCCTTCACCGTCGCGCAGGTCTCCCGTGCCTCGCTGCTGACCGGCAAGTTCAAGTTCGGGCTGTACCCGCTGCCCGCGGGTCCCAAGGGCATGTACTCCGTGCTGGGCCAGGCCGGGATGGGCGTGCTGGCCTCCAGCAAGCACCCGAAGCAGGCGGCGGACTTCCTCGCCTATCTGACCGATCCGGAGAACGCCGCCAAGCTGGCCCAGTACTTCCCGCCGCCCCGCAAGTCGCTGCTGACCGGGGCCGAACTCGCCGCGAACAACAAGGTGCTGAGCGCGTCCCAGCTCCAGGACGCGGTGGTCGACCAGCTCCCGGACGCGGTCACGCTGCCCAACCACACCAGCCCGGCAGAGATCGCCCAGAAGGGCAAGACGGCACTCGACGCGATGTGGCGCGCCGACGCCGACGTCCCGGCAGTCCTGAAGTCGGTCTGCACCGCGATCAAGCCCCTTCTTTCCAAGTGAGCGGGACACGGGCCGCCGAACCGGCCGTCGAGCGGGCGCCGGCACGGTCCACCGCCAGGACCGGGCGCGCATCGGGGCCGGCCGGTCCGGCCTTCTGGACCTCCCGCCGCCGGGACGTACTGACCGGCTACCTGTTCGTCCTGCCGCAGCTGGTCGGGGTGGCGGTGTTCGTCCTGCTGCCGGTCGGCATGGCGATCTGGTACAGCCTCCACGACTGGAACGTCTTCACCGGCAAACAGACCTTCGTCGGCGGCGAGCACTACGCGGCCCTGGCCGACGATCCGCAGCTGCCCAAGGTGCTGCTGGCGACGCTGCTCTTCTCCGGCGGAGTGGTGATCGTCAATATCTCGCTCGGGCTGCTGATCGCCGTCCTGCTCAACCGGAAGTTCCGCGGTGTCACGGTGTTCCGGACGCTGTTCTTCTCCCCCGTGGTGGTCTCCGTGGTCGCCTGGACCCTGGTCTGGGGCTTCCTGCTCCAGGACAACGGCGGCATCAACGGCCTGCTGGCCACCGTCGGCATCGACGGACCGAACTGGCTCAAGCAGGGCGACACCGCGATGGTGTCGGTGATCCTCACCCAGGTGGTGCGCAGCGTCGGCATCAACATGGTGCTGTTCCTGGCGGCCCTCCAGGGCGTGCCCCGGGAGCTGTACGAGGCCGCCCGCATCGACGGTGCGAACAGCCGCACGGTCTTCACCCGGATCACCTTGCCGATGATCTCCCCGACGGTCCTGCTGACCGCCATCGTCACGATCGCCGGGGCGCTGCAGTCCTTCGCCCAGATCGCCGTCCTGACCGGCGGCGGACCAGGACTGTCCACCACGGTCCTCGTCTACTACGTGTTCCAACAGGCCTTCAAGTTCAACGACATCGGCTACGGCTCGACGCTGGCCCTGATGCTGCTGTCCTTCGTCATGCTGCTCACCTTGCTGCAATGGCAGCTCCGCCGTAAGTGGGTGTTCTATGAGGACTGACCGAGACACGATGGGCGGAGTGCGGACCGGCAGACTCCGGCCGGCGCTGCTGGTGATCGCGCTCGGCGTGCTGGCGATCCCGTTCGTGGTGCCGACGGTCTGGATGGTCGCCGCGTCGGTCAAACCGCTGGCGGAGATCTTCGAGGCCCCGCCGTCGCTGTGGACCGACTCGCCGACCCTGTCCGCGTACCGCGAGGCGTTCACCTTCCAGCCCTTCGCCCGGCAGTACTTCAACAGTGTCTACATCGCCGTACTGGTCACCCTGATCACGCTGCTGGTGTCCAGCCTGGCCGGGTACGCCTTCGCCCGGATCCGGTTCCCCGGCGCGAACGCGCTGTTCCTCGTGGTGCTGACCGGCATGCTGGTACCGAGCGAAGTGACGATCGTGCCGCTGTTCCAGCTGTTCAAATCGGCCGGCCTGATCAACACGCACTGGCCGCTGATCCTGGTGACCGCCCTGGCCGGACCGTGTGCGCTGGCCACGTTCATCATGCGGCAGTTCTTCATCGCCCTCCCCGTCGAACTGGAGGAGGCCGGCCGCCTCGACGGTCTCGGCCGCCCGGCGATCTGGTGGCGGATCTGCCTCCCGCTGGCCAGACCGGCCCTCTCCGCGGTGGCGATCCTGACGTTCCTCGCCTCCTGGAACCTCTACCTGGAACCCACGGTGTACCTCACGTCACCGGACCTCTTCACCCTGCCCCAGGCCCTCACCCGCTTCGCCGACTCCTACGGCGGCCCGATGTGGAACACCCAGCTCGCCGCCGCCACGATGACCGTCCTGCCGATGCTGATCGTCTTCGTCCTGGCCCAGCGCCACTTCATCGAAGGACTCTCCCACTCCGGCCTCAAATGAACAGCAGCACACCGACCGCCTACCGCCCAGAAACCCGGACCGCCACCAACCTCTCCCTGGGATTCCTGACGGGCGCCGTGATCGGGGCATCACTGACCGCCTTCATCGGTGGCTGCGTGGTCGAGAGAACACCCCTGATCGCCACGGGCCTGGCCCTGCCCGCCGCCTACGGCCTCCTCTTCCTCCTCGCCACGCTGCCGCACCGCGCCCGGGAGGCGGCCGTCGTACCGCGCACAGCGCTCGCGGCGATCGAGAGTCTGGAGGCCTTCAGGGGCGAGGCCAGCGATGTGCCGGTGCGCTTCGAACTGTCCGTCGCGCCGGACGACACACCCGCGTTCCGTGTCGAGATCCGGCAGGACGTCAACCTCGTCGAGCTTCCCGACTACCGGCGGCGCGGCATCGTGGTGGTCGAGTACCCGCCGGACCGGCCGTGGAAGACGCGGATCGTGAAGCGGCCCACCCCGGAGTGGGAGGATCGGGCGGCCCTGGCCCAGCTGGACTCGGTGCCCGGTCCGGCCATGAAGGACGAGACCCCAGAAGGCTGCCTCAGCGGGCTCCTCACTCTCCTAGGGCTGCTGCTCGGCACGGCGGCCGTGCTCCTGCTGTTCCGCGCCGACCTGTTCGACTCCCACGACGCCGAGGGCAGCGCCCCAAGGCCATCCGTCACCTCCTCGCCGTCCTCTTCGCCGTCCTCTTCCTCGTCGACGATCACCGTGACGTCGGCGACGGGTACGGTCGCCCTCGGTCCCGGCCGGTCGATGCTCGACAAGGGCGAACTGCGCGAGGCCGTCGAGTCGTTGACGCAGGGCGCGGACAGGCGCCGGGCGCTCACCGTCGTCGTACAGAACCGCCTGCTGACGGTCGTCTTCTCCCCGACCGGCGTGCGGACCGCCGGGGTCGACCCGCGGTCCCTGCCCTACGATCGCGTTCCCGAGCTGGTCGAGGAGGCCGGCACCACCCTCGGCGTCGGGTCCCCGCGCAGCTGGCAGCTCACGGCCGACGGTGTCTCCGGCTCGCTCAGGCTCACGATCGTGGTCACCGGCGGCGGGGGCGCGGGCACGGTTCAGACGGACGGCCAAGGCAACGTGCTGCGCCGTAGCGGCAGTTGACCGGACAGAACAGAAGGTGGGGGCGCATGGGGTGGGACCGGTTTCTGGTGCTGTGGTGCGCGGGGTGGGGCGTTGTGGCGCTGATCGGGTACGGCATGTCGCTGGCCGGGGTGACCAAGGCGCAGCGGACGGTCCGGCTCACCGGACGGATCGAGCGGGTACGGCCGCCCCGGCACGGCGGGTCCCGGACGGGCGGCATATCGGTGGTCGTCACCTACCGCGACCCGGCCTCGGGTCAGCAGGTCACCGTGACGAACGACGGCGAACGGGGCGAGATGATCACCGTGGCCTGGGAGGGCCGCGAGGTCGGACTCAGCCACCCGCCGGGCAGACCGCACTCCTACCGGTTCTCCAACACCCCGCAGGAGCCCGGCCGCGGCCTGGGCCGGCCGAGTTTCGCCCTCTTCCTGGTCTACGTCGGCCTGGTGGTCCTCGCCGCGTTGGACTGGGGCTGGCCGTGCGCACTGATCGGGTTCGGCGGACCGTGGGCGCTGATGGGGGCCGTTCATCTGCCCGAGGCGGTACGCGCCAAGAACCGCCGCATCGAGCGACTGGCCGCGATGGACACCGTGCCGGGACACGTCGTCGCGGTCCTGAAGGACGTCGGCGTCGACGAGGACGGCGACACCTGGACCACCATCACTCCGGTCGTGTCGTTCACCACCCGCGAGGGCACGGCCGTCACGGCCCACTGCACGTCGAACCTCCCTGACCCCGCCGGCGCGTACGGCCGCGACGTCACGGTGCACTACACGCCCACCGACCCGGCCGATTTCACACTGGACCCCGCGGCCGAACACCGCTCACAGAAACGGGACGTGACGTTCCACGTCCTGATGTGCGTCGTGCTCGTCGCGACGGCGGTGACGGGAGCGGCACTGCTGTGAGGCCCGGGAGAGGTGCCGGTGACCGTGCCGCCCGGGAGCGCGGGTCGTCGTCACGACGCCGGTACCTCGGCCTACTTGAGGCCACCGGTCACCAGGTCGATGCGCCAGTACCGCTGCAGGGACAGGAAGAGCGCGATGACGGGGATGACGGACAGCAGAGTGCCGGTGATCACCAGCGAGTACAGGGACGCCTGGTTGGCGCCGTGGCGCAGCAGGCTGTACAGGCCGACCGTCAGCGGGAACTTGTCGTCGCTCGTCACCATGACGAAGGGCAGCAGGAAGTTGTTCCAGATGACGATGAACTGGAGCAGGAAGACGGTGATCAGTCCGGGTGCCATCAGCCGCAGCCCGATCGCGGAGAACATCCGCCACTCGCTCGCCCCGTCCATCCGCCCGGCGTCGAGCAGCGAGTCGGGTACGGAGGCGGCCGCGTAGATCCGGCACAGGTAGATGCCGTAGGGGTTGAACAGCTGGGGCAGGATCACCGCCGCGTAGCTGTCGGTGATGCCGACCCGGGCCAGCAGCAGGTACTGCGGAACGGCCAGCACGACCTGCGGCAGCAGGACGCCCGCCAGGATGGTGTTGAACAGCAGACTCCGGCCCCGGAAGCGGTACTTGGCGATGGCGTAGCCGGTCGCGGCGGAGACGGCGGTGGCCACGAAACCGCCGACCCCCGCGTACAGGAAGCTGTTGAGCATCCAGTGCCAGAAGACGCCCGAGTCGTACGAGGAGAGGTCGGCGATGTTGTCCACCAGCCCCGAGCCGAACGACGGGAGATAGGTCGCGGTGGAGAACAGCTCGCTGCGCGACTTGGTGGAAGCGATCAGGATCCACAGCGTCGGCACCAGGCAGTAGACGGCGCCGAGCAGCAGCACCGCGGTGGGCAGCAGGGCGGTCCGGCTGCGGCGGGGGCGTCCGGTCCGGGCGACGGTCACCGGGGATGCGATGGGACGGGTGGGCGTGTCGATGGTCATCGTCCCTCCTTGCCGGCGGCTCCGGCGGCGCCCCACCAGGTCTGCGCGAGGCGTCCGACGACCACCGACACGGCGAGGATCCCGGCCGCGAAGACGACGGAGGTGGCAGCCGCGAGGTGGATGTCGGAGTCGACGAAAGCGTCGGTGTAGATCTTCATCAGGGGAACCCAGGTCAGGGAGATGGCGTTCGACAACGGCTGCAGTGTGTTGGGCTCGTTGAACAGCTGCAGGGCGGCGAGGACGGTGAACAGGGTGCACATGGCGATGGCGGGACGGATCAGGGCCACCTTCACCCGCAGCGCTATCTGGAGCTCCGAGGCTCCGTCGATCCTGGCCGCCTCGTAGATCTCCGGCGGCAGCGCGCGCAGGGACGTGTACATCACCACCATGTTGAAGCCCACCGCGCCCCACACCGCGATGTTGGCGACCGAGACGTAGACCATCGAGCTACCGAAGTAGTCGAGGTGCTGTCCGCCGATGGGGCTGGTCGCGGGCAGGTAGAGGAAGCCCCACAGGAGGGTGGCGATGACGCCGGGCACCGCGTACGGCAGGAAGATGGCCAGCCGTGCGAACCGGGTGAGCCGGGCTCGCGCCGTGTCCAGGAGGAGCGCGAACAGCAGGGCGAGGAGCACGGTCGCCGGTACGGTGATCGCGCCGACCAGGAGCATCCGGAGCAGGCTGTGCCACAGCTCGGTGTCGTGGATCACGGTGGAGTAGTTGTCCAGACCCGCGAAGACCGTTCTGCTGCCCGATCCCAGCAGGCCCCCGCCGACCTTGCGCTGCTGGAAGCTGAGGAACAGCGCGTAGCCCCCGGGGGCGACCACGAACAGCAGGAGGAGCAGGATCGCGGGCAGGACCAGCAGATAGGGCAGCCGGCTGTGGCCCGCCCGGCGGCCCCGCCGCGAAATGCTTGTCGCCATCGACATCGTCCTCATCGGATGAATGGCTGGTGCCAGTGACCGGTTGTTTCGGTGGTTGATGCCGGTGGAACCGGCCAGGCCCTGCCTGGAGGACCTAGTTCAGGGTGAACCCGAGCTTCTTCATGCCGGCGGTGGTGTTGTTCTGCATGGTGTCCAGCGCCCCGGTGAACGAGCTCCCGGACTGCAGCGCCGCGCCGAAACTGTCCCGGTACGCGGAGAAGGTCACTGTGACATTCGGGCCCCACATCGAGAAGCTGCGGGCGCCGGGTGCGACCTTCTTCACCTCGGCGTAGAAGTCCGGCTGGTTCGGGAAGAAGGCCGGCGGCTGGTCGAGGATCTGCAGGGCGCGCCCCGAGGTCGAGGCCGGGTAGATGTTGATGTTCTTGACCTGGGCCGTGACCGCCTTGTCGTCGGTGTTGAGCCAGCTCGCGAACTCCGCCGCCTCGGCGGGGTGCCTGGAGTCGGTGGTGACCGTGATGGCCGAGCCGCCCCAGATGCCGGTGGTGGTGTCGCCCGCCGTCCAGGCCGGGAGCGGCGCGGCGGTCCACTTCCCCTTGGTCGACGGGGCGATGCCGCCGATCTGCGCCGGGGCCCAGGCTCCGGAGATCCAGGTGAGGAGGGTGCCGTTGTTCATCTCCTTGTTCCACTGCGGGGAGAAGGAGGGGTTCTTCTTCACCAGCCCCTTGTCGACCAGGCCCTGCCAGTAGTCGGCGACCTTGTCACTGGCCGTGCCGTTGATGTCCACGTGCCAGGAGTCGCCCTTCGTGGTCCACCAGTCCGCTCCCGCCTGCTGGGCGAGGCCGGTGAACCAGCCCGGGTCGGCGGCATCGAAGTTGGTCATCGAGGCGCTGGGAGCCTTGGCATGGAGCTGCGTGGCCACCTGCTCGTACTCCTGCCAGGTGGTGGGCACCTTCAGGCCGTACTTCTTGAACAGGTCGGCCCGGTAGAACATCATCAGCGGGGCGAAGTCCTGGGGTATGCCGTAGACCTTGCCCTGGAAGCGGGTCTGGGCGAGCGTCGCCGCGTCGAAGTCCGTGACCGCCTTCTTCGTCTCGGCGGTGATGTCGCGGACCACGCCGTTCGCCACCAGGCCGGGCAGCGACTGGTACTCGACCTTCGCGATGTCGGGGGCGGTCTTCGCCTGGTGCGCGGTGATCATCTTGCTGACGAGCTGATCACCGCCGGCCGGGTTGCTGAGGGCGACCTGGATGTCGGGGTGCGTCGAGTTCCACAGGGCGACGACCTTGTCCATGCCCGGGTCCCAGGCCCACATGGTCAGGCGGACCTTGCCGCCGGACGGCGCCGATCCGCTGCCGGAGCCCCCGCCGCCTCCCCCGCAAGCGGCGAGAACCAGTGTTGCGGCCAGGGTGGCGCCTGCGACTGCGGCGAATCTGGTCTTCATTGGCCAGTGCTCACTTTCGTGTCAGAAGAGGGCCTGCCGCGGTCGTCCCGCCTGTGAGGCCGTCGCCCGGTGGTCCCTCCGGGGACCTGAACCCATGGCCGACCGGCAGTCGACCTGCTCCGACTTTGACTTCGACTTAAGCTAAGTCGCGGCTGAGGTGGGGTCAATATGGCCGACGTACCGATTTACGACGTGTCGATTTCTCTATGAGAAGAAGTCCGCGTGGGGCGGCGGACGCAGGGGCCGGCTCGCGCAGCAGCGTCGCCTGACCACCTGCACCGTACGCGCTGGGGCGTGTGGCCGGGAGCCCCCGCAGATCGCAGCTCAGGCCGATGCGGACAGCGCGTCGTAGTCCACCGGGTCGGCGACGGGCGTACGGCGAGACCAGGTCGCCGACGGTGAACGGCTCCGCGAGACCGGCCGGCCGGGCGCCGTCGTTTCGTCGGCAGTGACGAACGGATCGCCGAGCAGCACCTCAAGGCCGAGCGGCCGCGGCGGGTCCTGCACCCGGCGCCCGGCGCCCGGTCCTCGACGCGCCGACCGGGCCGACCGGGCCGACCGGGCCGACCGGGCCGACGGTGGTCGCCGATGGCCGGGTACCGGCGGACCGGGTCCGGATCGGCGCGGCGCGGCGCCACTGCTGGTCCTCGCGGGCCGCCGTAGGCACGCCCTTGGTGGCCGGCAGGATCATCGCCGGCGTGCACTCCGCGACCGGGATCGCGGCGGCCCGGGCCGCCGAACCGACCTGGATGCCCCGCTCGAAGGCGGCACCGTCCAACTGCTCTTCAACCGGGCCCACCGCATGCACCACGGCACGCGGTCACGGCGCCAAGGCCCGTACGTCGTGGGCGTCCCCCCGTGGACAGCTCCAGCTGGTCAGCGGGATGTCGGCCCTGGCGAGCGCGGCACGCGCGTGCCGCGGCGGAACTCCCTCAGGGGCGGCCCCGGCTCGCCCTCGCAACGCGCGTCCAGGCGGGCGCGGACGGAGCGAAGGAAGAACCGGTCGGGCAGGTGCCCGCCATGGCGGGCACCACAGCCGGCCGCTCGTCCCCCGCCGGCCGATTCACCCCACCGGCCGGTTCACCGCGCCGCCCAGAGCAGTCCGCGCGTGGTGAGCGCTCTTACGGTGGGCTCGCGCAGGTCGTCCGGCCAGTGGCCCAGGGCGGAGAAGAAGATGCGCCCCCGCCCCCACTGTCTGGTCCATACGACGGGCATGTCGACCGGCCGCTCGCCCTGCCCGGCGGCGCCCGGAGCGACGGTGGTGGACGCCAGTACGGTGCTGAACGCGTCGGTCAGCATCCAGTACTGCTCGGTCATCACCGTCGTGTCGGGCAGCCCGGCGACGATCGGATGCTCCCGGTGTTCCGGCTCGATACGGACCCGGTACTCCAGGAACTCCGCCGGGTGGTGCAGGAACAGGCCGCCGACCATGCGCAGGTACGCGGGAGAGTCCTGGAACGTCGCCACGACACCGCCGTGCCAGCCCGCGAAACCGGTGCCCGCCTCGACGGCCGAGACGAGCCCCGCGCACTGCTCCTCGGTCAGCCGGCCCTCGGTCCAGCACTGCACGACGAGATCGGTCCGTGCCATGAGGTCCGCGTCGGCGTAGGCGTCCAGGTCCTCCCGGACCGTGACCGCGAAACCGGCGTCGGCCAGTGCGGGCAGGAACAGCTCGGTGCACTCCCGTGGGGAGTGGCCCTCCCAGCCGCCGCGGACCACCAGCGCCGTACGCTCTGCGACCATCAACGGGTCGCGGGGTCGGCGGTCCACGACGGCAGGGCGAGCGGTGTGCGTTGGAGACCGATCCACTGCCGTTTCGTGAAGCCCGCCATCTGGTCGTCCGCGCCGTGCCGCGCGTGGGCGTCGTTGACGTGCACCTCGCCGGCGTCGAGCCGCTCGGCCACCGACAGGCCCCGTATGAGGTCGGCGGAGAACACCGAGTTCATCAGCATCGGGAGCCCATTGGTCACGGCCACCGCCTCCTCCTCGTCGTCCACCACGGTGACCGGGAGGACCGGGCCGAAGATCTCCTCGGTGAAGGCGGGCATGTCGGGCGTGACCTTGGCCAGCACGGTGGGCCGGTAGAACAGGCCCTCGGGACCGTCGAATGCGCCGCCGGTGAGCACCTCCGCGCCCATCTCCACCGATGCCGTCACGAGGGCGTGCACCCGGTCGCGCTGGCGGGTGCTGATCAGGGGGCCCAGATCCGCCGTACCGCTCATCGGGTCGCCGACGCGCAGGGCGGCGGCGCGGCGGGTGAGGGCGTCCAGATACTGGTCCGCCACCGCGCGGGTGACGATGTGGCGGCCGGCGCTGATGCAGGTCTGCCCCTGAAACTCCAGGGAGGCAACCATCGCGCACGAGGCCGCGAGGTCGATGTCGGCGTCGTCGAGGACCACGAAGGCGTTGCTGCCCCCGAGTTCGAGCCGGACCGGCCGCAGCGTGGCAGCCGCGGAGGCCGCGATGGCGAGGCCGACCTCACGGGAGCCGGTGAAGTCCAGCAGGTTCAGGCCGGTGTGCTCGGCGAGCGCGTGCCCCGCGTCGAGGCCGTCGCCGGTCACCACGTTGAACACACCCGGCGGCAGTCCGGCGGCCCGGGCCGCCTCGGCGAGTACCTGGCCGCCGATGATCGGGGTGAGCTCGGCAGGCTTGAGCACGACGGTGTTGCCGAAGGCCAGCGCCGGCGCCACCGCCCGCATGGCCAGGTTGACCGGGTAGTTCCAGGGGGTGATCACACCGATCACCCCGAGCGGTACCGCCCGCGACATCGAGAGCTTGCCCGCCTTGTACGGCGGCAGCAGGTCGCCGGCGTTCTCGCTCGCCTGGATCATGGAGATCTGCAACTGCCGGATGCCGGTGGACACCTCGTCCTCGGCCTTGGCCCGCACCCCGCCCGTCTCGCGCATGCTCTGTTCGACCAGCTCCGCGTGGTGCGCCTGGAAGAACTCGGCCATCCGCCGCAGGCCCGCCGCACGCTCGGGAGCGCCGAGTGCCGCCCAGCCCGGCTGCGCGGCCCGGGCCGCGGCCACCGCCCGCCCGACATCCACGGCCCCGCCGAGGGCGTACGTACCGATCACGGCACCCGTGGCCTTCTCCACGACGTCGGCGGTACGCCCTGACGATGCCGGGCGAAACGTTCCGTCGATGTAGAGCTGTGCCACGGGGAACTGAGACGTCATGAAGACTCCACGGAGGTCAGGGAGACTTTGGCTTTGACTTAAACTAAGAGGCGAACATCGTAGACGTCAACAGTCCCACCGCACCACCGCACGGCAGATTTACGGGCGGGTCTACGGGGGGCGGGTCTATGGGCGGGCAGGTCTACGCCCAAGCCCCGGCGCCGGACCCCACCCCGGGCACGGTCCCGGAGACGGACCCCGCCGCGGCCCCGGGCGCGATCTCCGGGCGGCGGCCGCCCGAGGACAGCAGGTGCGCCACCGGCAGGGTGGCCGCTCCCATCGCGACCGCCTCCTGGCCCAGCCGCCCGACCTCGATCCGGGTACGCCCCCGCAGATACGACAGGGCGTGCCGCTCGGCCGTCTCCCGCACGGTGGGCAGCACCACCCCGCCCATCACCGAGCCCGCCCATCCGGAGAGCACCACGAGGTCCGGGTGGAGCAGGTTGATCAGGTTGCCGATCCCGATGCCGATGTACTCCCCGATCTTCTCCAGGGTCTCCATGGCCACCGGGTCGGTGGCCGCCCGCGCCGTCAGTTCCGCGAGCCGGCCCTCGGTCCCGGAGGCGTGGAACGGCTGGCTGCCCAGGGTGGCCTGGTAACGGTGGAGGATGGCATCGGCTCCGACGTACGCCTCCAGGCAGCCCCGCGAACCGCAGCGACAGGGCAGCCCGCCGGCGTAGATCACCGTGTGCCCCCACTCGATCGTGGCCGGGGCCAGGCCCGTGGTGCCGCCCTCCGTGCCCGACCCGAGGGCCGCGCCCACCCCGACCCCGATGAGCGCGGTGACCACCCGGTCGGCGCCCTGGCCCACGCCGCGCCACATCTCCGCCTGGCCCAGGGTCCGCGCGCAGTTGTCGAGCATGAGCGGTGCGGCGACGCCGGGGGCGAGCATCTCGCCGAGTGCGACACCGGACCAGCCGAGCGTCGGCGCGTGCACCAGCATGCGCCCGGGAATCCGCGGGTCGGGCTGGACCGCGCCGGGCACACCGACGCCGACGCCGAGCAGGTCCGCGGGGTCAACGCCCGCGGCGCGGGTCACGTCGGAGATGCCCTGGAGCACCAGTGCGGCCACCGATTCGGCGTCGAGCCGGGTACTGGCGATCGGGTAGACCTCGGAGGTGATCACCGACAGGGTCCAGTCGAACAGCCCGATCCGGACGTGCGTCTCACCGATGTCCACGCCGATCACGGAGCCGTAGTCCGGGCGGATCTCCAGCACCGAGCGCGGCCTGCCCCCGTCGGAGTCCTCCGAACCGCCCTCCGCGATCAGGCCCTCGGCGAGGAGTTGGGAGACGACGTTGCTCACCGTCGCGGAGCTGAGGCCGGAGACCCGGGTCAGCTTGTTCCGGCTGGTGGGTCCCTGCACATACAGAGCGGAGAGGAGGATGGACCGGTTGTGCCGCCGCAAGTCGCTCGTCGTTCGCTTCACCACGGATTTCACAGAACGAAGTCTGCCAGCCCACGGCTCCTCGGTCCCGCCACGTCCACCTGGCCGCCCCCGCCCGTGCACCGACCCCCTCGCGACCGGCCCGATTAACGAACGGTTCCGGCCGGAACGGCGCGGAGGCGCGAGCGTGAGGTGATCGAGGTGCCGCTGCGTCCGCGTCTGCCGAGTGGGGCTCCGGCCCAGACCGCCGAGGTGGCCCGGCCTGCGTTCTCGAAGGGGTGTCTGTGCATGCGGATCCAGGAAGTGGTCGGGCCGCTCTTCACCGACAAGGGCCTCGTGGATCTTTTCCCGTCGCGTGGTCAACCCACATGACCACGACACCAGTTGGCGATCGTGTCGATGCCGCAGGTGCGGCCCGGTGGCCGACACACCGATTCCACGCATGTCCTGGCCGCAGGGCGCCGGCTGGAGAACACCGCCGAGCACCTGCGTCATGTGACCTGTGGGGGTGTCTCAGGCGGCGCAGCTCCCATGGACGAGACGTGACGGGCGTCGCGGCCTCGTGCCGCAGCGGCCGCTCAGAGGTGGCCGTCCAGGAACTCCCGCACCTCGGCGGTGGTCATCGGCCCGGTGCCGTGCGCCACCGCCTCTCCCTCCTTCAGCAGGACGTAGGACGGGGCTCCGGTGATCCCGTATCGCTCGGTTGCGGCCGGACAACGGGTGATGTCGGCGCGGACGACCGTCAGGCGGCCCGCGTAGTCGTCGGCGATGCCACCCACGACGAGGTCCATCAACCGGCAGGGCTCGACTGCCTTGGGCCATGTCCCGGTGAAGTAGGCGAGGACCGGGACTCCGCTCATCCCGAGGATGAAATTGAACTCCGCGTCCTCACGGGGTCGGTGAACCCGCTTCGCCATGCAAGCTCCTGACCTCACGTTCCGTCATTCCGCCCCCATCATCCCTCGCGGGGTGTGCCGGGCCGGCCCGGTCGGTCGTCCCGTTGGCCTGTGGGCAGGGAGGCGCGGGGCCGTCGTAGAACCACGGTGGTCCCCGACGGGCTTCCCGAGGCCGGCTCGATTCCTGGACCGCTCGCGGGCGCGGTCGTGGACGGTCGACGTACGCGTCAGCCGGCCCGAAGACCGACCGCCAGCGTCAGTTCAAGGACCCGGTGTGGCGATGCGAGATCCGGAAACAGCTCCCGCAGCTGCGACATCCGGTACCGGACCGTCTGGGGATGGACGAACAACGCCGCCGCCACCTCGTCCCGCCTGCCCTGGTGCAGCAGCCACTCCCGCAACGTCTCCTCCAGCCGCCGCGCGGTCGCGACAGGCAAGGTCCGCAACGGTGCCAGGGCTCGGGCACGCAGGTCCGCGAACGCGTCCACGTCGGCGCTCAGCACCAGCTCGGGCAGGTGGTCCTCGGTGTCGCGGATATCGGAGGGGAGGGAGCGGGCGCGTACGGCTCGCGCGTACGAGGCGGACGCACGGGTCCATGGCCGGGCCGGGCCGACCACGGCGGTGCGGTCGGTCAGCTGCCGCAGGAGATGTGACCGGTCGGCATCGGGGACGAGCAGCACACCGGCGGCGTCCGGCAGATCGTCGAGGACGAGGGTGCTCGGGTCGAGCGCGCGGTAGGCGGGCCGGGCCTGGGCGGCGGGCAGCAGGACCGCGGTCAGCGAAACCGGAGGCTGCCACCCGGCCCGTTGAGCAGAGGCCAGCAGCACGTCCGGGCTCGCGCCGGCGAGGAGGTCGCGGGCCAGGTGTTCCAGGTGGCGCTCGTGGTCCCGGCCCCGGGCGGTCAGTTCGTCGGCGTGGCCCGCGGCGCTCGCGGCGGAGAGCTCGTCGATGTAGGCGAAGGTCAGCTCGGCGAACTTGGCGACCTCGGCGGCGGGCAGACCTGCGGGTACGGCACCCGCCGCCAGGCATCGCCAGGCCACGCGGGCGCCGACGCGGTAGGCGCTGAGCAGGGCGTCCATCGAACGGCCGTCGCGCACCTCGCCGCGGCCCAGCTCGTAGGCCGCGTCACCGGCGTCGCCGCCCGTGGCGTTCCCGCTCGCGAGGTCCAGGTAGTGCCCCAGGGCGGTGCGGACGGCTCGGCGCATGGTGGCGCCCATGCGGCCCGAAAGGGCATTGGCGTAGGGCGGGACCTCGTCGATGATCGCCTCGACGACCTCGTCGGCGGTGGCCTTCAGCGCGGCCCGCATTGCCGTGACCGTCGTCTCATCCAGGGCCAGTTCGCTGGCCCTCCGAACTGCATGGCTCACGTTTCTATTCCCTGCGAACAATTCAGCCGACCAGATTTACGTCCTGCGGTCAGGACTTTACGCCTTGAGGCGCAGCAGGCTGGAGTCATGACGAGTACAGCCCTCCGCACCAGGGCGTGGAAACTGCTGGAGATGGTCACGACGCCGCTGCTGCCGTCGGACTACCTCGACCTGGTCAGCCCGCTCCGTGCGGGCGCCGACCTGCGTGGGCGCATCGAGGCCGTGCACCCCGAGACGGGTGACGCCGCGACCATCGTGATCAGACCGGGACGGGGCTGGCGCGGCCACACGGCCGGTCAGTACGTGCGGATCGGGGTCGACGTCGACGGAGTGCGCCTGTGGCGTGCCTACTCGGTCACCTCGCCGACGAACCGCCAGGACGGCCGCGTCACGATCACCGTGAAGGCGATCCCGGACGGCAAGGTCAGCAACCACCTGGTCCGCAGCGCGAAACCGGGCACGCTGATCCAGCTCGACCAGGCGACCGGTGACTTCGTGCTGCCGCGGGCCAAGCCCGCCAAGGTGCTCTACCTGACGGCCGGCAGCGGCATCACGCCCGTGATGGGCATGCTGCGCGACACCGAGTTCGACGACGTCGTCATGGTCCACTGCGCGCCGCGGCCGCAGGACGTGATCTTCCGCGACGAACTGCACGGCCTGGCCGCGGAGAAGAAGCTGCGGCTCACCGAGGTGCACACCGACACGGACGGCAAGCTCGACATCGCCCGTCTCGACGAACTCGTGCCCGACTGGGCCGAGCGCGAGACCTGGGCCTGCGGGCCCACAGGCCTGCTCGACGCCGCCGAAGCGCACTGGAGCGAGCACGGCGTACAAGAGCGCCTGCACACCGAACGCTTCCGCCCCAACATCGTCGTCACCGGCGACGGCGGCGAGGTCACGTTCAGCGCCACCGGCAAGACCGTCGGCGCGGACGGCGCCACGCCGTTGCTGGATGTCGGCGAGGAGGCCGGCGTGCTCATGCCCTCCGGGTGCCGCATGGGCATCTGCTTCGGCTGCGTCACGCCGCTCAAGGCGGGCGCCGTCCGCGACCTGCGCACCGGCGAGATCACCGAGGCCGAACCGGGCGTCCTCATCCAGACCTGCGTGTCCGCCGCCGCGGGCCCCTGCGACATCGAACGGTAGGAGCACCTTGACCGCCACCGACCCCACCGCCCACCTGACCGCGGAGCAGATCGAGGAGCTCGGCCGCGAGCTGGACGCGATCCGCGACGAAGTGATCGCCGGCCGCGGCGAGAAGGACGCCGCCTACATCCGCAAGGTCATCTCGGCGCAGCGCAAGCTCGAACTGGCCAGCAGGGGCGTGCTGTTGTTCTCGCTCTTCCCGCCCGCGTGGCTGATCGGCACCGCCGGTCTTTCCGTGGCGAAGATCATGGACAACATGGAGATCGGCCACAACATCCTGCACGGCCAGTGGGACTGGATGCGGGACCCGAAGATCCACTCCACCACCTGGGAGTGGGATCACGTCTCGCCGTCCGAGCAGTGGAAGCACTCGCACAACGAGCTGCACCACACGTACACCAACGTGATCGGCAAGGACAACGACCTCGGCTACGGCATCATGCGCGTCGACGAGGACCAGCGGTGGCACCCGTTCCACCTCGGCCAGCCGCTGTGGAACTTCCTCAACGCCTGCTTCTTCGAGTACGGCATCGCGGCGTACGACCTGGAGCTCGGCAAGAACCTGAACAAGCGCCGCCGCAAGAACCCGGAGTTCCGCGCGCGGGCCAAGGCCGTGGGCCGCAAGATCCGCAAGCAGGTGCTCAAGGACTACGTGATCCACCCGCTGTTGTCAGGCCCGTCGTTCCTCCCGACGCTCGCCGCCACGTTCACCGCGAACCTGGTCCGCAACATCTGGACCCACTCGGTGATCATGTGCGGGCACTTCCCCGAGGGCGTGCAGGTCTTCGAGCGCCGGTCGATCAAGGGCGAGACCCGCGGCCAGTGGTACCTGCGCCAGATGATGGGCTCGGCGAACATCAGCGGCAGCAAGGCCATGCACATCATGACCGGCAACCTGTCGCACCAGATCGAGCACCACCTGTTCCCGGACCTGCCGAGCAACCGGTACGCCGAGGTCGCGGTGAAGGTGCGCGCGCTGTTCGAGAAGTACGAGCTGGAGTACGTCACCGGGCCGCTGCCCAAGCAGGTGTTCTCCGCGTGGCACAAGGTCTTCCGGCTCTCACTGCCGAACAAGAAGCCCAAGGTCAAGACGCCGGACCGCGAGCAGGAGCTCGTCGCGGCCTGATTCCCGGTGGGTGGAGGGCATGGGCTGTGACGTGGACACTGCCGCAACCGATGCTCGCCACCCCTGGCACGCCCGTGTCAGGCAACCCTGTGGCATGTCCCAGCAGGTCAGCGCACTCTCCCTCGCGGCTTCAACGCCACCGGAGGCAGTTCAGGAGCCGGCAACGGATCGCCGTCGTACCCCTTCACCTCACCGAAGCGTGACCCGGTCATCCAGTCCGTGCGGGCCTGCTGGATCTCCTCCTGGGTGCGGCCGATCCAGTTCCAGAACATGATCAGCTCCTCGTCGAACGGCTCGCCCCCCAGCAGCATCAGGCCCGCGTCCGACACGGCGCGCAGCGGGAGTTCGGTGCGGCCGCAGCCGAGGTAGAGCATCGAGCCCGGGAGGACCGGGACGCCGTCGACGTGGGCCTCGCCGGACATGGCGAGGACGGCGTACTCGAAGTCCGGTTCCAGCGGCAGGCGTACGTCCGCGCCGGCCGCGAGGGCCAGGTCCGCGCCGACGATCGGGGTGTACGTCGTGCCGGGCGAGGCCGCGCCGTCGACGTCGCCGAGGACGATCGTGGCCCGCAGGCCCGGTGCCGTGACGACCGGCAGTTCGGCGTGGTGCTCGAAGTGCGGCTCGACGTGCCGGTCACCGTCGGGGAGGGCGACCCAGAGCTGCGCGCCGTGCAGGAAGCGGGCGTGTGTCTTGGGGCTCTGTTCGGCGTGGCTGATCGCGCGGCCGGAGGTCATGAGGCCCAGTTCGCGCGGGCGGATCGTCGCGACGCTGCCGGTCGAGTCGCGGTGCAGCACCTCGCCCTCGTGCAGCCAACTCACCGTCTGCAGGCCCATGTGGGGGTGCGGGGGCACCTGCATCCCGGGCTCGTCGGCGATGTCGTCGGGGCCGTAGTGATCTACGAAGCACCAGGCGCCGACCATACGGCGGCCCAGGTTGGGCAGCAGTCGGCGGACTTCGGTGGACTCGCCGAGCTGGACCCGGCGCGGGCTGAGGAGTTCACGGACGGGCTCCGCCACCACGAAACCGCGGCCGCCGCACAGGGCCGGAACCGCTTCGCGATCAAGATTGCTCATGGCGACAACCTAGTCCCGCCGAGGCGGTTCCGTCAGTCCGTCACCCGCCGCCCCTCACCCCTCAGCCTCGCGCCGGTGCCGCCTCTCCCCCGCCGTCCCCTTGCCGCCGTCCTGCCGGTCTCCCGTTCAAAAATAGTAGCCATGGATATAGTAGCCATGTACCGTATCGGCTATGAGCACGGCATCCACGGGCCCGACGCCCGGTTTCCTGGTCTGGCGACTGTCGATGAAGTGGCGCGTGGCGGTCGACCGCGCGGTGGCACCCCTGGGACTGACCCATGCGCAGTACTCCCTGGTGGCTTCGCTGTACGGCATGCATCGCTCCGGGCTGCGCCCCAGCCAGCGGCACCTCGCCGACCACACCGGCCTCGAAGCGCTCTACGTCTCGAAGCTGGCCCGCGCCCTGGAGTCCGCCGGCCTCGTCGAGCGCACCCGGGACCCCCGCGACCCGCGCGCCGTCCAACTGGCCCTCACGGACGAGGGTCGTGACGTGACCCGCCGGGCGATCAAGGTCGTACACGGACTTCTGGAGCAGTTGCTGGAGCCGCTCGGCGGTCTCGACAGCGCACGGGCCCAGGAGTTCAGCCGGGACCTGGCGACCCTGCTCGACACACCCCTTGCACCCGTCCCTGCGCGTGAGCACGAGAAGGAGCAGACATGACCACCACCACATCCCCCGCGGACGCCCGCACGCTCGGCCTGGCCCACTACGCCGCCCGCGCCGTCCTGGAGCGCGTCCTCACCCGCCACGGCCTCGTCTTCCAGCAGCAGATCGTCCTGCGGCCGCTCGCTCTCGCCGCCGGGCCCGTCGACCGCGGGCAGCTCGCCGCGGACACCGTCGCGGCCCTGAAGACCGACGAGGACTCCGTACAGGGCAGCATCGACGAACTGATAGCGGCCGGACTCGTCGCGACGGACGCCTCCGACGTGCGGATCACGGACGCGGGCCGCGCCCTGTACGAACGGATCGTGCAGGAGACGAGCGCGGCGAGCGCCAGGATCTGGGGCGGCATCCCGGAGGAGGACCTGCTGGCCACCGGCCGCGTGCTGACCCTGGTCGCCGAGCGGGCGAACGCGGAGCTGGCCACCACCGGAAGGTAGTGGAATATTCAACCAACACCGGCCGTTGTGGCATGTCGAAGGAGGTCAAGTGGACATGACGTACTACGACCACGGAACACCGGCGGAGCGCTGGGAGCGCGCGCAGATGTTCTTCGACGCCAAGGACTACGCCGCGGCGGCGCGGGTGTTGGGCGGGCTGGTCGAGGAGGTGCCCGAGCAGACCGGGCCGCGCCTGTTGCTGGCGCGCTCCTACTACCACTCGGCCCAACTGCGGCGCGCCGAGAGCGAGTTGCGTGTCCTCGTGGAGCGTGACCCGGTGGAGCACTACGCGCGGCTGATGCTGGGCCGCACGCTGGAGCGCCAGGGTCGGCACGAGGAGGCGGGTTCGCATCTGCGGATCGCCTCGGCGCTCGCGGGTGACTTCGAGCGGGTCTGAGACACGGCAGTTCAAGCACAGAAGGGGCCCGGTTCCGGTGCGGAACCGGGCCCCTTCGCGTGCGTCGCTACTTCGCGTACGTCCGCTGCCCTCGCCTGTGCGCGACCTCGCCCAGCACCACGTCCACGGCGATGAACGCGGCCAGCGGGATGCCCAACAGCGGTACGAAGTAACCGAGTACGGCGATCACCGTCAGGCACGGGACGAGGAGCAGCGGGGGTACCTGGGCCCACGCGCCGCGCGGTATCGGGCGGCCGAAGGAGGAACCCCGGCCGCGCTGCCACCACATGCGGTAGCCCCACACGATCAGCAGGATCAGCGAGCCCGCGAGCAGCATCAGGGCTATCTGGTTGACCAGACCGAAGAGGACGCCGGTGTGCAGGTCGATGCCCCAGCGGGTCAGTTTGGCGAGCAACGGGTAGTCCGCGAAGCGGAGTTCGTCGGTCACCTTTCCGGTGGCGGGGTCGACGGCGACGGCGTCCTGTTTCTCGGGCCAGCTGCGTTGGACCTGTTTGACGACGTACGCGGAGTTCGCGTCGGCGGGCGGCACGATCTCGACGGGGTTGCCGAGCCCTTCGGCTCGGGCGGCGGCGAGGATCTTGTCGAGTCCTACGCCGTGTTGGGCGTCGCCGGTCGCGGTGGAGCCGCCGTGACCCGCGTGCTCGCCGCTCGCCGCGGCCGACACCGAGGGGGTGGACTGGCCGAGGGAGGTGCGGAGTTCGTCGATGTTGGCGCCGGCGTAGGTCGACCAGGTCAGGCCGGTCGCCGAGAGGAAGATGAAGCCCACGGCGGTCCAGACACCCACCGTGCCGTGCAGGCCGAGGGTGCGGCGCCGGCCGCTCGTGCCGCGCACCTTGCGCAGGGCGCGGCGCCGGGAGAACCACAGCACCAGGCCACCGCCCGAGATGACCCACAGCCAGCTCGCGGCGAACTCGCTGTACAGGCGGCCGGTTTCGCCGAGTTGGAGATCGCGGTGGAGCTCGTCGATCCAGGTGCGCAGCGGGAGCGCGCCGGTCGAGCCGTACTGTTCGAGCGCGCCGCGGACCTTCGCGGTGTACGGGTCGACGAAGACCGCGAGGGTGTGGTCGGCGGCGATGCCCTTGACGCCGGAGAGCATGACGCGGGTGGTGGCGCCGGCCTCCGGGGAGGGGCGGACCGCCGAGACCGTGCCCTCGGGGTGTGCCTTGCGGGCGGCGGTCACCTGCTGCGATATCGGCAGTTCACGGTCGCCGACGGAGACGGTCAACTCATGGGCGTACACGATCCGTTCGGCCTGGAAGGCACCGGCGTACAGGAAGCCGGTGGTCGCGGCGACGAGCAGGAACGGGGCGACGAACACTCCGGCGTAGAAGTGCAGACGCAGGACCAGGGGGCGGAGCGGGGCCCAGCGGCTGGGGGTCGGTGCCGGGGCGGGCTCTTGCGGGGCCTCGGCCGTGGTGGTCGAGGGAGCGGTGGACATGGGCGGGCTTCTCCGGGGGCGAGGAGGAGGGGGACGAGGGCGTGGAATCGGGTCGGTCATGGTGTGTCGTTGCCGTAGTGGTCCAGTAGTCGGGGCGTGAAGGCCGCGAGTTCCCGTGGGTGCGTATGGCGTGGGTCACATCGGGTGGCGTCGGGGGTCATGGCATCCTGGCGCGATGGCACTTCCCAGTGATCACGCGCCCCTGGCCGAGCGGGTCGAGGAACTCCTCGCCGCCGGCGGCCCGTTGCCCATCGTCGCGGCCGGCGACCCGGTGCTGCGGCGCGGTATCGAGCCGTTCGACGGCCAGTTGGAACCCGCGCTGCTGGCCCGGTTCGTGGAGGCGCTGCGCGAGACCATGCACGCGGCGCCTGGAGTGGGTGTCGCGGCCCCGCAGGTCGGGGTGGGGCTGCGGATCGCGGTGATCGAGGATCCGGCGCCGGTGCCGGACGAGGTGCGGGTGGCGCGCGGGCGGGTGCCGCAGCCGTTCCGGGTACTGGTCAATCCGTCGTACCAGCCGGTCGGCGACGCCCGGGCCGCGTTCTTCGAGGGGTGCCTGAGCGTGCCGGGCTGGCAGGCGGTGGTCGCACGGCACACTTCGGTGCGGCTGACCGGGCAGGACGAGCACGGGAGGGCGGTGGACGAGGTGTTCACCGGGTGGCCCGCGCGGATCGTCCAGCACGAGACGGACCACCTCGACGGCCTGCTCTATCTCGACCGCGCGGAACTGCGCTCCCTGTCCTCGAACGAGGCGATGGCGGAGCGCTGGGCGCAGCCGACACCGGACCAGGCATCGGCTGCGCTCGGCTTCGAGCTGCCGTAGCGAATCGGCGCTCAACTACCCAAGGAAGTCAGGCGTGTTCAGCCCCGGTACGCCTCCAGCAACCGCAACCACACCTCACTGATCGTCGGATACGACGGCACCGCGTGCCACAAGCGGCTGATCGGGACCTGGCCGGCGACCGCGATCGTCGCCGAGTGGATCAGTTCGCCGACGCCCGGGCCTACGAATGTCACGCCGCGCAGGATCTCCTCGTCGAGGTCGACGATCATGCGGGCGCGGCCTCGGTAGCCGTCGGCGTAGAGGCCGGCGCCGGCGACCGAGGAGAACTCGACGTCGACCGCGCGGACGCGGTGGCCGGCCGCTTCCGCCTCGGCGAGGGAGAGGCCGACGGACGCGGCCTCCGGGTCGGTGAACACGACCTGGGGTACGGCGTCGTGGTCGGCGGTGGCCGCGTGGGCGCCCCACGGGTCGGTCTCCAGCAGCGGCACGCCGGACGCGCGGGCGGCGATCGCGGCGCCCGCGATGCGTGCCTGGTACTTGCCCTGGTGGGTGAGGAGGGCGCGGTGGTTGACGTCGCCGACCGCGTAGAGCCAGTCGCTGTCGGGGACGCGCAGGGTGTCGTCCACCGTGAGCCAGGAGCCCGGTTCCAGGCCGATCGTGTCGAGGCCGATGTCGTCGGTCTGCGGGGCGCGTCCGGTGGCGAAGAGGATCTCGTCGGCCTCGATGCGGTCGCCGCCTTCGAGGAGGGCCGCGACGGTGCCGTTCTCGCGGGTCACCGCCGCGACGGACGTGCCGGTGCGCAGGTCGACGCCGGCCTCGGTGAGCGCGTCGGCGACCAGTTCGCCGGCGAAGGGCTCCATGCGGGGCAGCAGGCCCTTGCCGCGGACGAGGAGGGTGACGCGGGAGCCGAGGGCCTGCCAGGCGGTCGCCATCTCGACGGCGACGACCCCGCCGCCGACCACGATGAGCCGGCCGGGCACGGCCTTGGCGCTGGTGGCCTCGCGGCTGGTCCACGGCTTGATCTCGTCGAGTCCGGGCATGTCCGGCAGAAGGGCGCGGGTGCCGGTGCAGACCGCGACGGCGTGCCGGGCGGTGAGGACGTGCCGGACGCCGTCGGGGCCCGTCACCGTCACCTTGCGGGGGCCGTCGAGGCGGCCCTGGCCGCGGTAGAGGTCGGCGGCGATGCCGTCGAGCCATTGGACCTGGCCGTCGTCCTTCCAGCCGGAGGCCTCGTAGTCGCGGTGGGCGAGCACCGCGGCGGTGTCGAGGGGGCCTTGGACGAGGTGGCCGAGGCCGGGTACGCGGCGGGCGTCGGCGCGGGCTATGACCGGGCGCAGCAGGGCCTTGCTGGGCATGCACGCCCAGTACGAGCACTCGCCGCCGACCAGTTCGCTCTCCACGATCGCGGTGGAGAGACCGGCCGCACGGGTGCGGTCGGCGACGTTCTCCCCCACGGGCCCGGCCCCGAGCACCACGACGTCGTACGCGATGGATTCCGTTTCCGTCATGGGGCCAGTCTGCTGGGTGGTGTGCGCCGAAGCCACACGGGTAGGGGCGCGGAATACGACACCGGACGACCGTGTTGTCCGGGACGGCTTCGCCCCCACATCGAGGAAGAGGGATTTACGTCATGACCACCACCGTGGAGCTCACCAAGGAGAACTTCGACCAGACGGTCACGGACAACGATTTCGTCCTGATCGACTTCTGGGCGTCCTGGTGCGGGCCGTGCCGTCAGTTCGCCCCGGTCTACGAGAAGGCGGCCGACGAGAACCCGGACCTCGTCTTCGGCAAGATCGACACCGAGGCCCAGCCCGAGCTGGCGCAGGCCTTCGGCATCCAGTCGATCCCGACGCTGATGATCGTCCGCGACCGTGTCGCCGTGTTCGCCCAGCCCGGCGCGCTGCCGGAGGCCGCCCTGACGGACGTCATCGGCCAGGCCCGCAAGCTCGACATGGACGAGGTCCGCAAGTCGGTCGCCGAGCAGCAGGCGCAGGCCGAGCAGAACGGTCAGTAAGCCCAGGGATTTTTTCCCGGGTTTCCGGACCCTCGTTTTTCAGAACGGGTACGACGCCACGTCCCCGCGCACCGTCGTCCAGCGCACGTCGGTGAAGGCCTCCAGGTTGGCCTCGCCGCCGAAGCGGGCGCCGGTGCCGGACGCGGCGACCCCGCCGAAGGGCGCGACGGCCTCGTCGTTCACGGTCTGGTCGTTGATGTGGACGATCCCGGTGGGGATGCGTTCCGCCAGGTCCAGGCCGCGAGCGCTGTCGCGCGTGACGATGCCGAGCGACAGGCCGTACGGCCCCGCCGAGGCCAGCGCCGCCGCTTCGTCGGGGGTGGCGAAGGACCGTACCGGCGCGACCGGGCCGAAGACCTCCTCCGCGTAGGCGGGGGTGTCGTCGTCGACACCGGCGAGGACGGTCGGCCGGTAGAAGAGGGACTCGTGGGTCCCACCGGCCGCCAGCCTGGCGCCAGTTGCCGTGCTGGCCTCCACCAGGCCGTGAATCTTGGCGAGTTGGGCCGCGTCGATGATCGGGCCGAGGTGCACCTGCGCGCGGTGCGGGTCGCCGACCGCGAGCAAGTCGGCCTTGGCGGCGAGGCGTTCGACGTACTCCTCGTAGAGCGACTCGTGGACGAGATGACGGCCGGTCGTCATGCAGATCTGGCCCTGGTGGAAGAACGAACCCCAGGCCGCCGTCGAGATCACCGCGTCCAGGTCCGCGTCCGCCAGCACGATCAGGGCCGAGTTCCCGCCCAACTCCAGGTGTGCGCGCTTGAGATGACGCCCCGCAGCCTCACCGACCGCGCGCCCGGCGGCAGTTGAGCCGGTGAAGGAGATGACGGGCACCTGCGGATCGGCGACGAGCGCGGCCCCCACGTCGGCGCCGCCGGGCAGTACTTGCAACAGCTCCTCGGGCAGGCCCGCCTCCGCGAAGACCGCCGCGAGCGACAGTCCCCCGCAGACCGCCGTGCGCGGGTCCGGCTTCAGGACGACCCCGTTGCCGAGCGCGAGGGCCGGGGCGACCGAGCGGATGGAGAGGATCAGCGGGGCGTTGAAGGGCGCGATCACGCCGACGACGCCGACCGGGATGCGCCGGGTGTACGACAGCCGGGGCGCCTCCGAGGGGAGGACCTGCCCGGCGGGGCGGGAGGCGAGGGCGGCGGCCTCGTAGCACTCCTGGGCGGCGACGTGCAGTTCGAAGTCCGCCTTGCCGGGGATCGAGCCGGACTCCCGCACGAGCCACTCGCGCAACTCCTCGGCGTGCGCGGCGAACAGGTCACCGGCCTTGCGCAGCACACCGGCGCGGACGAAGTGCGGGACGCGCGCCCACTCGGCCTGCGCGGCGAGGGCCGCCTGGACGGCCGGTCGTATGTCCTCGGCGGCGGCGAGCGTGACGGTGCCGAGCGTGTCGCCGGTGGCGGGCTCGGTGACCGGGTACTCGGGGCCCGACAAGGGGCGGGACTGCCAGGTCTTCGGGTCGAGCAGCGGCATGGTGGTTCTCCGATCCGTCACCGGCGGGACCCACCCGGGCGGCGCAAGTCCCGTGTCTTCGCGGCCCGTTGGGCGGTCGCGTGACGGGATGCGGTGATCCGACGCAGCCTCGCGAGCCACGTCCGGTGTCCGAACGCATCCCCGTCTGGTTGAGCAAGCAACATCCTAGTCGCGTACGGCCGATTCGCCCCGGGCGCGGTCGCCGGGCCTGGGGTGAGCGCGGTCGCCGGGCGCGGAGTGGGCACGGTCGCCGACTCCCCCGCTCTCGGCTTCGCCCGAGCCACGGACCCCCATCGCGTCGAGGCCCTCCTCCGCCATGCGGCCGCACGCACCACCACACCCCGGTCAGCTGGAGTCGCGGTGTACCACCGACGCGCCGAGCAGTTCGTGCGTGCCCGGTACCCTGCCCGGTTCGCGTACCGCGCTGTCGACCAGTTCGGCCAGCTCGTGGCCGGAGGGTAGTTGGATGTGGACGGTGCTCAGGCGCGGGCGCAGCAGTCGGCCGATCATCAGGTCGTCGGCGCCGATCACGGCCGTGTCCTCGGGGATGCGGATGCCTTCGTCCTGGAGGGCGCGCATCAGCAGCATCGCGTACTCGTCGTTGTACGTGAACACCGCGTCGAGACCGAGAGCGCGCCAGCGGGCGGCGATCCCGGCAGCGCTCTCCTCGCAGTAGGCGAGCGGGAGTTCGGTCACCGTGGCGTCCGTGCCGAGCAGGGCGCGGCGCACGCCTTCGAGGCGGGGCCGGGAGAAGACCCCCATGCCGGGTTCCTCGGGCACTACCACGCCGATCCGGCGCCGGCCGCGGCCGTACAGATGCGCACCGGCGCAGTGGCCGACACCTTCCTGGTCCAGGAGCACGGCGTGCGCGCCCTCGATCTTCTCGGGGCCGAGGGTGAGGACGGCCCGCGCACCGGAGCGCTTGAGGACCTCGACGCCCTCCGGGCCGAGCCCCGCGCCGGGCACCAGGACGGCGACCGGGCGCAGTTCGGCCCAGGCGCGGGCGGCCTCGTCGCCGCGCAGACCGACGGACCCGTGCTGCACGACCGTGTAGTCGAGGCGGCTGAGCGCCCACTGGAGTTCGTTGATGAACTGGCTGTAGAGGAGTCCCACCGGCATGGTCGGCGCCGGCATCAGCACCATGCGACTGTGTCCGGCGCGCAGACTGCGGGCCGCCGCGTGCGGGACGTACCCGAGCTCCTTCGCGGCCTCGTGGACGCGACGGCGGGTGGGTTCGCTGATCCGTACGGCACTGGTGTTGTTGAGGACGTAGGAGACGGTCGCGCGTGAGACGCCGGCCAGGCGGGCCACATCGGCGCTCGTGGGCACGGAGCGCGGTGCGGGCGACGGGGCTGCGGGCGTTTTCGGTATCTGCACCATGACGTACGGCATCTTGGCAGAAGCCGGGTCCGGAGAGTGCGGCGGGGGAACGGCCGTCACGAGAGCAGCATGGTCCGGTTTTTTACGAACATGTTCGTCACGAACTTGTTCGGAGCGAACATGTTCGTTACCGTGGAGACATGACAGCTCGCCCCGACACCCCGCGCAGCCGCCGTGACCGGCCGGCGAAACCCGCCCTGAGTAGGGAGGGCATCGTCGCCGCCGCCGTGACGATCCTTCGCGCCGAGGGCCTGAAGAAGGTCACCATGCGGCGCCTGGCCCAGGAGTTGGATACCGGTCCGGCCTCGTTGTACGTGTACGTCCGCTACACCGCGGAGCTGCACGCGGCGGTCCTGGACGAACTGCTCGGCACGATCGAGACCGCACCCACCGAGGGTTCCTGGCGCGAGCGGGTCGAGCAGGTGCTCACGGCGTACACCGCGATGCTCTTCGAGCACCCGAGCCTCGCCCGTTCGGCGCTCACGGCCTGGCCCAGCGGCCCGCACTACCTGAACCTGATCGAGACCCTGCTGGCCCTGCTCGACGAGGGCGGCGTCCCACCGGCGCAGGCCGCGTGGGGCGTGGACCTGCTGCTCCAGCAGGCCACCGCGACGGCCGCCGAGCACTCGGGCGACGACACCACCCGGGACGACTGGGACACCCTGACCGACGCCCTCCGCAATGTGTCCGACCGGACCCACCCGCACATCGCGGCCCGCTCCGGCGACCTGCTCGCCGGGGCGCCCGAGGTCCGTCTGTCGTGGCGGTTCCAGGCCCTGATCAACGGGATCGAGCGGACGGCCGTTCCCAACTGACCCTGTTCATCGCCCACTTCAAGCTTCAAGGAGGCCATCATGACCACCCCCCATCACCCCCTCGCGATCATCGGCGGCGGACTCGGCGGGCTGACGCTCGCGCGGGTCCTGCACGTGAACGGCGTCGAGGCCGCCGTCTTCGACCTGGACGCCTCCCCCGCCGCCCGCACCCAGGGCGGCATGCTGGACATCCACGAGGACTCGGGCCAGCCGGCGCTGCGTGCGGCGGGCCTGTACGAGGAGTTCCGCGCGCTGGTCAACCCGGGCGGCGAGAGCACACGCGTCCTCGACAAGGTCGGCACGGTCCTCCTTGACGATCCCGACGACGGCACCGGCGGGCGCCCCGAGGTGGACCGCGGCCAGCTGCGCGACCTGCTGCTCGGTTCGCTGCCCGAGGGCACCGTCCGCTGGGGCGCGAAGGTCACCGGCGCCCGCCCGCTGGACGGCGGCCGGCACGAGGTGACGCTCGCGGACGGCACCTCCTTCACCACCGATCTGCTGATCGGCGCGGACGGCGCCTGGTCCAGGGTGCGGCCCCTGCTCTCGGACGCGAAGCCCGCGTACACCGGCATCTCGTTCGTCGAGGTGGACCTGCCGGACGCCGACCTACGGCATCCCGTGAGCGCCGAGGTCGTCGGCGGCGGCATGATGATGGCGCTCGGTGCGGGCAAGGGCTTTCTGGCCCACCGCGAGACCGACGGCAGCCTGCACATCTACGTGGCGCTCGCCGTGCCCGAGGACGCGTTCGACGGGGTCGACTTCACGGACACCGAGGCGGCGAAGGCGTACACCCTGGGGCACTTCGCGGACTGGGACAAGAGCCTGCGGGCGCTGCTCGCCGACGCGGACGGGCCGCTGACCCCGCGGCACATCCACGCCCTGCCGATCGGGCACCGCTGGGAGCGGGTCCCCGGGGTCACGCTGCTGGGCGACGCGGCGCATCTGATGTCCCCGTTCGCGGGCGTGGGCGCCAACCTGGCCATGCTCGACGGCGCCGAACTGGGTGAGGCGCTGGCCGCGCACCCGGGCGACACGGAGGCCGCGCTGGCCGCGTACGAGGCGAAGCTGTTCCCGCGCGGCGAGGAGTCGGCGGCGGAGTCCGCGGCCAACGGGGTCCTGATGTTCGGCGAGGACGCGCCGCAGGGCATGCTCGACTTCTTCGCCGGCATGGGCGGCTGAGCCGGGCACGGCCGCGCAGGCGGTCCGGCGGCCGGGTCGGAGAGCATGATCGGCCTCCATCTCCCGCGGCGGCCGAGCCGGAAGGCGTGCTCGGCTTCCTCACCTCCCGCGGCGGCCGAGCCGAGCACCGCGGCTGAGTCGGGCGCAGCCCAACGGACCGACTCAGCGGGGCAGTTGAGTCCCGGTCACACGGTCGACGAGGTCGATCCAGCCCGCCTCAAGCCGCTCCATGGGCATCCCGCACTGCCGGGTCAGATGGTGGATCAAGGCCGGATCGAGATACGCCATGAGCGTCTGGGACAGCAACTCGCAGTCGGCGTCCGGGAGGATCTGCCGCAGCAGCACCATGACATGGGTGCGCAGCGCCTGGAGCGCGGAGTGGGCGAACCGGCGGGTGGGCTCGGGCTGCGCGGCGAGTTGCAGGTCCAGCTGCTCGGCGTGGCGGTACAGCACCGCGACACCGAACGCCCGCAGCCGCTCGACCGGCGGGGCTCCGGGGCCCAGCGGGGGCGGGCCGCCGAGGAAGTCGGCCTGGAGCGTCTGCGCGGAGTGGTCGAGCAGCGCCATCAGCAGGCCGGTGCGGTCGCCGAAGCGGCGGAAGACGGTCCCTTTGCCGACCTGCGCGGCGGCGGCCACCGCTTCCATGGTGACGCCGGCCACCCCGTGCTCGGCGATCAGCCGGGCGGCGGCCTCCAGCAGCTTGGCGCGGTTGCGGGCCGCGTCGGCGCGCAGGCAGGGCTCGTCGGCGAAGGAGCGGACCTCCAGCAACTGGGGTTCGCTCATTGACTCCTCGGGCTTCGGAAAGGGCGGCAGGACGCTGGACATGAAGACAGCGTAAAGCACCGGGAACAAAACTGGACCGCGGTCCGCTTAGCCTGGTACAACTTTTAAACGGACCTCGGTCCGGATCGTAACGGCAGTGTTTCAGCCCCCCTCTTGGAGTCCCCATGTCTGTTCGTATCCTCGCGCTCGTCGGCAGCCTGCGTGCCGGCTCGCACAACCGCCAGCTCGCCGAGGCCGCCGTGAAGTTCGCGCCCGAGGGCTCCGACATCGAGATCTTCGAGGGTCTCGCCGAGATCCCGTTCTACAACGAGGACATCGACGTCGAGGGCAACGTCCCGGCCGCCGCCGCCAAGCTCCGCGAGGCCGCCGGCAGCGCCGACGCGTTCCTCTTCTTCTCCCCCGAGTACAACGGCACCATCCCGGCCGTCCTGAAGAACGCCATCGACTGGCTGTCCCGCCCCTACGGCGCCAGCGGCTTCGGCGGAAAGCCGGTCGTCGTGGTCGGCACCGCCTACGGCCAGTTCGGCGGCGTGTGGGCGCAGGACGAGGCCCGCAAGGCCGTGGGCATCGCCGGTGGCAAGGTGATCGAGGAGATCAAGCTCTCGATCCCCAGCTCCGTGGTCCGCTTCGCCGAGACCCACCCGTCGGAGGACGCCGAGGTCGTCGCCCAGCTGACCGAGGTCCTCTCCCAGTTGAAGGGTCACGCGGGCGAGGCCGTCGCCGCCTGATCGAGGCACACTGCTCGACCATCGAAAGGGGCCGGAGTCCATAGGAACTCCGGCCCCTTTCATGTCAGTTCATGTCAGTCCAGCTCGGCCAGGCGTGGCACCGCCGGCGCCACGAACCGCTCGATCCACTCGGCCGGTTCGCCCGTGCGCGGGCCCAGGATCACCGTGTCGACACCGAGCTTCGTGAAGCCGCCGATCTCCCGCAGGAACGCGTCGAGGTCGCCCGCGGTGACCGACTCGCCGCCGTAGACGATCGTCTTGCGGATACGGTCGTAGTCGCGCCCCAGCCTGTCGCAGTGACCGCGCAGCACGTCGAGCTTGTGGCGCAGCTCGTCCGGTGTCGCCACGATCAGGTTGCAGGCGTCCGCGTACTGGGCGACCAGCCGGAGGGTCTTCTTCTCGCCACCGCCGCCGATCATGATCTCGGGGTGCGGGCTGCTGACCGGCGCGGGCACGCACAGGGTCTCGGCGAGTCGGTAGTGCTTGCCCTCGAAGGGGCCGTTCGTCTCCGGGTCCCACATCTGCAGACAGATCCGCAGGGTCTCCTCCAGCCGTTCGAAACGCTCCGCGACCGGCGGGTACGGCACGCCGAGGCCGTGGTGCTCGCGGTCGTACCAGGCCGCCCCGATGCCGAGGGTGGCCCGGCCGCCGGACAGGACGTCGAGCGTGGTGGCGATCTTCGCGAGGAGTCCGGGCTGACGGTACGTCACTCCCGTTACCAGCGCGCCCAGTTGGACCGTGGAGGTGTTGCCGGCCAGGAAGCCCAGCGTGGTGTAGGCCTCCAGCATGGCGTCCTCGGCGCCGCCGTTGAACTCCATCTGGAAGTAGTGGTCCATCACCGAGAGCCAGCTGACGCCCGCCGCCTCGGCCGCGGCGCCCGCGGCGGCCAGCTCGGGCCCGACCGCCGCCGGCCCTCCGGAATGGTTGAACCGGTTGATGTGTACGCCGACGCGCATGCCCGACTCCCTCTCGCGGTCCACCCGGACCTTCAGACCTTCACCGTCCTTCGTGACGGTAGGTCTTCGAGCGCTCTCGAAGTCAAGCTCCCCGTCTAGGACTTGGCGGCGGGTTCCTCGTCGGCCGCCCGTGTGGCCCACAGGCTGGTGAACGTCGTCACCGCCAGGACCAGCACGATGAAGCCGAGGGAGAAGGGGATGGAGATCTCCGGGACGTGCACACCGGATTCGTGCAGGGCATGCAGCACCAGTTTGACGCCGATGAAGCCGAGGATGACCGACAGGCCGTAGCTGAGGTGGACGAGTTTCTTCAGCAGGCCGCCGATGAGGAAGTACAGCTGGCGCAGGCCCATCAGGGCGAAGGCGTTGGCAGTGAAGACGATGTACGGGTCCTGGGTGAGGCCGTAGATCGCGGGGATGGAGTCGAGGGCGAAGAGCACGTCGGTGGAGCCGATCGCGAGCATCACGACGAGCATCGGGGTCATGATGCGCTTGCCGTTCTCCGTGATGAACAGCTTGGTGCCGTGATAGCGGTCGGCCACGCCGAAGCGGCGTTCGGCGATCTTGAGGAGCTTGTTCTCCTCGTACTCGTCGTTCTCGTCGTTCCCGTGGCCCTTGCGGGCGTCCTGGACGAGCTTCCAGGCGGTCCAGATCAGGAACGCGCCGAAGAGGTAGAAGACCCAGGAGAACGTGGAGATGATCGCGGCACCGGCCGCGATGAAGCCGGCGCGCAACACCAGGGCGACGAGGACTCCGACCATGAGCACCCGTTGCTGGTACTGGGACGGCACCGCGAACTTGCCCATGATCAGCACGAAGACGAAGAGGTTGTCGACGCTGAGCGACTTCTCGGTGATGTACCCGGCGAAGAACTCCCCGGTCGGCCCGCTCCCGCCGTAGAAGAACAGTCCGAGCCCGAACAGGCAGGCCAGGACGACCCAGACCACGGTCCAGACGCCTGCTTCCTTGAGGGAGACGTCGTGGGGTTTGCGGCCGATGAGGAAGTCGGCGCCGACGAGGGCACAGAGGGCGGCGATCGTCAGCAGCCAGACGGTCAGGGAGATGTTCACGGGTGGTGCTCCTGGTGCATATGGGATCTCGACATCGTTGTCGGCACGGATGATCCCTTCCACGTCCCGAAGGTGAACAACAGGTCACGTCCTGACAAGGCACCCGCCGGACGGCGGAGAGGTTCCGCCGGACGGCGGTGGGCCGATCGGGGGTACACGCGCGGATCATGGCCGCACGAGCCGCCGCGCCCAGCGTCAGGAGAAGCGCATGACTTCCGTCCCGCCCCCGCCCCCGTTCGACCCCGAACTCGCCGCCGCGCTGGAGTTGCTCAAGGAGTTCATCTCGCCCGGGATGACGATGGAGGACATCGACGAGATCCGCCGGGGCCCAGCGATCACGCAGTCGATGCAGATGGATCTCACGCTCGACGGAGCCTTCGCCATCGAGGACAGAGAGGTGGCGGGCCCGGTCGGCGGGCCCGACATCACGCTGCTGATCTGCCGTCCGACCGCACCGGCCACGGCTGGCGCGCTGCCCGTCATCTATCACGTGCACGGCGGCGGGATGGTGCTCGGCGACCGACGGGTCGGGGTGACCGGGGCGCTGGAGTACGCGCGGGAGCTGGACGCGGTGGTGGTCTCGGTGGAGTACCGGCTGGCGCCCGAACATCCGCACCCCGCGCCGATCGAGGACGTGTACGCCGGTCTGCTGTGGACGGCGGAGCACGCGAAGGAGATCGGCGGCGATCCCGAGCGGATCGTCATCATGGGCGCGAGCGCCGGCGGCGGGCTGTCCGCGGCGCTGGCCCTGCTCACCCGGGACCGCGGCGGCCCGCGCCCCATCGGCCAGCTCCTGCTCTGCCCGATGCTCGACGACCGCAACGACACCCCGTCCGCGCACCAGATGACCGGCGTCGGCGTCTGGGACCGCACGTCCAACGAGACCGGCTGGACCGCCCTGCTAGGCGACCGCCGCGGCGGCCCCGACGTCTCGCCGTACGCCGCACCGGCCCGCGCGGAGGACCTCACCGGCTTGCCCCCGGCCTTCCTCGACGTCGGCTCGGCGGAGACCTTCCGCGACGAGGTCGTCGCCTACGCGTCCCGCCTCTGGCAGTCGGGCGGCATCGCCGAACTCCACGTCTGGCCCGGCGGCTTCCACGGCTTCGACGGCTTCGCTCCCCAGGCGGCGGTCTCACAGGCGGCGCGGGCCGCGCATGTGAGTTGGCTGCGGCGGTTGTTGGGGGCAGGTTGAGGGGGTGAGGGCAGGGCTGCAACGGCACCGGTGCGCCGCGACGTCTCCGACGTGGCCGGGCGGCGCATGTGAGCCGGCTTCGCCATGAGTGCGGTGAGAGCGCGCCCACGGTGACACCGGCATGCCCTCCGCGCGCGGCACACCAGGCAAGCCCCCCGGCCACTCCAAAGACGGCCCGAGCACACCGCCCGCGCCCCGGCGTCTCCCCCGCCACCGGCATGGCACACCGGACACGGAGGCCGCCGGCGGCGCGGACCTACGACCACGGCGACACCGGCGCGGCGTGCACGAGCGGCACACCGGGGAAGCCCCTCAGTCTGGCCAGGGACGGACCGAGCGCGATACCCACGTCCCGTCCCTCCTCTCCGCCGGTGGCATGCCGCACCATGGGGTTATGAAAGAGCTGGCCGGGCGCCTGACCGCGCTGGATCCGGACGCCGGTGCCGCCGTGCGGGTCATCGGGTACTTCGATCGGCTCGCCGAGTCGCGGGCCGGGCTCGAGGCGCTGGTGCGTGGGGCGGCGGTGCTGGCCGGGTGTGCCGCGCGGCTGGTCGACGCCGAGCGGCGGGTTCGGGTGCGGGTCGAGGCGGACGGTACGCGCAGGGACAGCGAGGAATCGCCGGATCCCGCCTGGCCCTCCGCCGCGCTGACGCCGGGCGGGGCTTCCGCGCTCTGGCTGGAGCGTACGGCGCAGGCGCCGCCCAGTGTCGTCGACGCGGTGATCCTGGAGCGGGCGGCCGGTGCCGTGCGGCTCGTGCTCGATCGCACCCGGGGTCGGGTGCCCGCCGAGGACCCGGAGTTGGTCGAGACCCTTCTCGACGCCACAGCTCCCGAGGCGGCCCGGCTGCACGCGGCCCGCCGTCTCGGCCTCGACGCGGCCGACCCCGCGACCCGCGCCCGCGTTCTCGCCCCGCTCGACGGACGGCCCCGCGTCCTCGCCGCGCCCCGGGACACCGGTACGTCCGGCGCGCGAGCCGCGTCGGATGGTGATCCGCAGGCGGCCCATGACGGCTCCGGTCCTCAACCACCGCACACGGACACCGAGTTGCCCGTAGGCCGACTGGGTGTCGGCCCGGCCGTCCCGGTACTGGACCTGCCCCGCTCCTGGGCCGCCGCCCGCACCGCCCTCCGCTTCACCGCCGACGGCACCGCACAGGACCCCGGCCCACGCGTCGTGCACGCCGACGAGCTCGGCGGCATCGCCCTCCTCGCCGAACTGGTCGTACCGGGTGCCGAACCGCCGCCCGACGTCCATGACGTGGAAGCGGCGGCGGCCAACGCGCCCTGGCTGCTGGCCACTTTGAGCGCCGTGGCGGGCACCACGAGCCTGCGCGCGGCGGCCACCGAGATCAACGTCCACCACTCCACGCTCCAGGACCGGTTGACCCACGCGGAGTCCCTGCTGGGCTGGCCGGTACGCACTCCGCAGGGGCGACTGCGGCTGCAACTGGCGCTGACGATGCGGCACTTGGCGCGGCCGTAGCGGTCAGGGGCGGCGGCCGGCAGAGACCGGGTTCCCGCCCTCCCCGACCTCGGCGTCCCCGTCGTCTCCCTGAACGCGCACCCCGAGCTCTCGCGCCACCTCGCGCATCTTGGCGATGAGGAGATCACTCGGGTTCCTGGCATTCTTCGGCCGTCATCGGCGGTCCGTGCTCGCCCCGACAGTCCTCCCCGCAGTTCTCGTGCCGGGTGATGTGAATGTCTTATGCCATACCTGTGGACCGTATCCGCCCGCACCGACAACAAACGGTCAGGCGACGGGACTTGGCCATCTCCGCGCCACGCGGAATTCCAGATTCGGTGCGGCTGAAGAGGAGTCATAGCAAGCGCTTGTCGCTACATTTTGACATGAGCGCCGCAACACTCTCCCCCTCTGTCACTCCGCAGGAGGCACTTCCCCATGCGCAGACTTCTCGCCTGTCTGGCGGTCGCAGCCGCGGCCCTGGGCGGGCTCACGGTGGCCGCCGCGACACCGGCCGCCGCCGCCAGTTCGGGCAGCTTCAACGTGCTCACGTACAACGTCGCCGGGCTGCCGGAGTGGTTGTCCAGCGCCTCGACGCCGCGCGACACGAGCACCACCGCGATTGGCACGCGCATCGCCCCGTACGACATCGTGAACGTGCAGGAGGACTTCAACTACCACGCCTACCTGTACTCCACCGACACCCACCCCTACCGCACCGCGACCAGCGGCGGCGCGGGCATCGGCAGCGGGCTCAACACCGTCTCCAACTACGCCTGGGACGGCGACGACTTCGAGCGGGTCGGCTGGAACTCCTGCCAGGTCGACTCGGGCGACTGCCTGACGCCGAAGGGCTTCACCTTCATGCGGGAGCGGCTGTCCGAGGGCGTGTACGTCGACTTCTACAACCTGCACACCAACGCGGGCACGAACGACGGCGACGAGGCGTCCCGCGCGGACAACCTCAACCAGCTGACCTCGTTCATCGGCACGCACTCGGCCGGCAACGCCGTCGTGGTGATGGGTGACACGAACACCCGCTACACCCGCACCGCCGACACCATCGCCGAGTTCGGCGCCGCCAACGGGCTCACCGACGCCTGGGTCAAGGTAATCCGCGGCGGCGTGGCACCGGCCAAGGGCAGCGACACCCTCCTGTGCGACCAGACCGGGGCCACCGTGCCCAACACCTGCGAGGTCGTGGACAAGGTCCTCTACCGCAGCAGCAAGCTGGTCACGCTGAACGCGACCTCGTACAACAACGAGCACGCCAAGTTCCTCACCTCGGACGGCCTGATGCTCTCCGACCACGACCCGATCACGGTCGGTTTCACCTGGTCGCAGAACGCGGACTACCAGCTCAGCGACCAGTTCGGCGGACCGCACGGCGACTACTACCAGGACATCAACAGTGTCCCGGCGGCCGCCCGCGCCACCACGATCTCGCTGCGCGCCGGCTCCCGCGTCGACCAGGTCGGCATCACCCTCGCCAACGGCACCACCCTCACCCACGGCGGGACCGGCGGCACCGCCTCCTCGCTGACACTGGGCAGCGGCGAGTACGTGACGACGGCGTACCTGTGCGAGGGCAAGTACAGCGACACCACGCGGATCTTCTACGCCAAGTTCACCACCAACCTGGGCAACACCCTGGCCGGTGGCACCACCACCTCGGACTGCGTGACCCGCACCGCTCCGTCCGGCTGGCAGATCGCCGGCTTCCACGGGCGCTCCGGCGACGAGCTGGACAAGGTCGGCTTCATCTACACGAAGCGCTGACCCGAAGCACCGACCCGAAGCACTGCCCCGTCGCCGTAGCGACGAAGTACCCAGCCTGGTACGGCAGTTGAGAGCCGGATCATCCGCCACAGCGGGCGGTCCGGCTCCCTGCGTTCCGGCCGCGTCACGCGAACGCCGGGGGCACCAGTCGCCCGCGTGAGATGAGCGAGGTCGCCTGCTTCAGGCGGTGGACGTGGATGCTCAGGCCGTAGCCGTCGATGCCCGGGACGGTGGCGACCTTGGTGGTCAGGTACCGGTACAGGTGCTCCGTGTCGCGGCAGATGACGACGGCCATCACATTGGAGTCGCCGCTGATCGCGGCGGCGAAGGCGACCTCGTCGTGGGCCGCGAGTTCCTCGCCGACGCGCTCCAGGTGGGCCGGGGCGACGCGCAGCCACAGGGTGGCGTTGAGGGCGAACCCCAGGCGCGCGGGGAGCAGTTCGACGTCGTAGGCGAGCGCCCCCGAGTTCTCCAGGGTGTCCAGTCGGCGGGCCACGCGGGCCGTGGACCAGCCGGTGGCGTCGGCGAGTTGGGTGTGGGTGGCACGGCCGTCCTCCGCGAGAGCGTCGAGCAGCGGGGTGTCCTCGGCGGTGAGCGGCACGGGTGGTCCGGTGGGCGCCAACTGCCGGTCGCCGACCAGGTGTTGTACCTGCTCGGGCGTGAGCCGGCCGCCGTAGCCCGTCCAGTCGCTCACTCCGGATGTGCCGAACGGATGGATGAGCAGGTCGATGCTCACGTCCAGAACCGATGCGGACTTGGGCAGTTGGCGCAGCAGGACGTCGTCGCTCGCCACGTGCACCGGCGCGGTGATGACGCAGATGATCTCCGAACCGCCGGACGCGAGGCCCGCGTAGGCGATGTCGGGCCGTCGGGCGAGCGCGTCGGCGAGCGGGCCGACCCGGTCGGGGCGGCAGCGGATCCGGGCCAGCCAGCGGGCGTCGCCGTGGACGGCGGGGTCGACCAGGCCGACCACCCGCATCACCCCGGAGCGGCGCAGGGCGTGGAAGCGGCGGGCGGCGGTCTGCTCCGAGACCCCGGCCACCTCGCCGATCAGCCGGAACGAGGCGCGCGCCGCACACTGCAGCGCACGGAGGATTTTCCCGTCGACTTCGTCCATCATGAAGGAAGTGTGACATCGAAACGGCGCCGGGTAGAGGTTTCTCGTCGCTTCTCGGTCTCACGTTGGTGATTGTCCATGGCGGAGCCGATCCTGAGACGCGTGCCCGTTCGAGTTCGAGGGCACCGCATTCGAGAAGGAGAGTTCCCCGTGAACGTCACGATCCCGGCGAGCGGGCGGCCCGAGCAGCGGGCGGGCACCCTCGTCATGGCCTGTCTCGGCGTCTTCGTCGCCTACTTGCCGGTGACCACGGTCGCCGTGAGCCTGCCCGCCATCCAGTCGGCGCTGCACGCGTCAACCGCCCAACTGTCCTGGGTCCAGGACGCGTTCGTGCTGCCCATGGCCGCGTTCATCCTCACCGCCGGTGTCTTCGGCGATGTGCACGGACGCAAGAAGGTGTTCCAGGCGGGCCTGTTGTTCTCCGCGGCCGGTGCCGCCGTGGCCCTGTCCGCGCAGTCGGTCCAACTCCTGTGGATCGGCCAGGCGTTGGCCGGTCTCGGCGCGGCGACCCTGCTGCCGACGACCCTGGCGCTGATCAGCCACGCGGTGCCCGACCATCGCGAGCGCGGCAAGTTCATCGGCCTGTGGGCGACCGCCCTCATGGCCGCGCTGGCCGTCGGCCCGCTGATAGCCGGAGTCATCCTCGACCACGCCTCCTGGCGCTGGATCTACCTGATCTCCGTCCCCGTCCCGCTGCTCGCGCTGGGCGTCGCCGCCCGCCTGCTGCCCGACTCCCGGGCCCCGCACGGACGGAAGCTGGACTGGCCCGGCCAGTTGACGGCCACCCTCGCCATCACCGCGCTCGTCTACGGCGTGATCGAGGGCGGCGCCGGTTCCTTCACGGACGTCAAGGTCATGGTGGCGCTGTTCACCGCGGTGGTCGGCGGGGTCGCGTTCGTGCTCGCCGAGCTGCGCAGCGAGAGCCCGATGCTGGATCTGACGCTGTTCCGCAGCCCGGCGTTCACCGCCACCACCCTGGTCGCGATGATCACCTTCCTGGCGCTGATCGGCTTCTTCTTCCTGCTCAGCCTCTACTTCGGTCTGGTGCAGCAGCTCGACACGCTCCAGGCGGCCTGGCGGCTGCTCATGGTCACCGCGGCGGCGATCGTGGTCGGCCAGCCGGTCGGGCGGCTGATGCACCGGGTCACCCCGCGCGTCCTGATCACCGGCGGTCTGCTGGTCATCTCCGCCGCCCTGTTCTCGCTGACCGGCGTCGACGCCGGCACCTCGTTCGCGTCCATCGCCTGGCGGCTGGCGTTGCTGGGCCTGGGCATCGGGACCGTCCTCACGCCGATGACCGCGACCGCCGTGGCCTCCGTGCCGTATCAGCAGGCCGGGATGGCGGCGGCCGGCAACAACGCGTTCCGGCAGGTCGGCGGTGCGCTCGGCCCGGCCGTTCTCGGCGCCCTGCTCACCACCAAGGCGCTCGACACGCTGCCCGGCCACCTCACCGACGCCGGGGTGACGGGCGCGACCCAGCGGAGCATCGTCTCGACCGCCGACGCGGGCGGCCTGGGCGCCGTCGCCCGGATGAATCTCGGCGCGGACACCGGCCGCGCCCTGGGCGCACTGGGCGACTCCTTCCTCGACGGCATGCGGCTGTGCCTGGTGGTGGCCGGGGCGCTGACTCTCCTCGCCGCGCTGGTGTGCGTGCTGTTGCTGCGCCGCCCGCGCCAGGAGTCCGGGGATACGGCGGCTCCGGTAACCGGTGCGAACACCGCTGCCGCCGCCACTGGGTCGCCAACGGCACGTGTCGTAGCGGCAGTTGATCCGGCACCGAACCGCTGAGGCACGAACCACCCATGGGCGGGACCCCGTTGCGCGTCTTCGGGGCCCCGCCCGCTGTCACCTCAGATCGATACGGCGACAGCGGTGAACGTCGTGTCCGGCGTCTGCGGGCTGGTGAAGCGGGCGTTGACGAGATAGAGCCGATTGCCGAAGCGGGCGGCGGTCGTCGGGACGTCGAAGCGCGGGTCGGTGATCGTACGGCGCAGGGTCGCGATGGTGGCCTTGGCCTCGAGGTCGAACACGCTGATCCGGTTCAGCCGGTTCTGGACGACGTACAGGGTCCGGCCGATCCGGAACAGCCCGTCCCCGTTGACCACGTCCGACGCACCGCTCAGCGCGATCTCCGTGGCGTGGCCGGTCTTCAGGGATACCTGGTAGAGCTTGCCGGGTGTGCTGCTGACGACGATCAGGCCGTGCCCGTCCGGGGTGCCGACGATGCCGTTCGCGTTGTTCACGCCGGGCGTCTGCACCCAGTCGCCGGTGAGCGGGAGGGCGGTGACCTCGCCCGTACGGCCGCGCGGTACGCCGTAGAGCACCGCGTCGAGCGAGTCGGTGAACCAGGCGCGGTCGCCGAGGAGCGTGACGTCGTTGATGAAGTGGCCGGTGGAGGCGGTGAGTTGATAGGTCGTCAGGACGTCACCGGTACGGGAGTCGACGACTCTCGCGACCCCGGTGCTCCCGGCGACATACAACAGACCGTCGTGGTCCAGCTTCAGCCCGACCGACACCCGTCCGGTGGCGCCCTCGGTCAGGATCTCGCCCTCGCCGGTGCGCAGGTCGGTGCGGTGGATGGCGCCGTTGGCACGGGAGCCCAGGTAGGCGTAGGGCCTGCTGCCGATGGCTATGCCCTCGGGGAGGAAGCCGTTGGGCAGGGAGAACTCCGTGGGCCAACTGGCCGAGGTGGTCGATGAGTTGGCGCTTGCCGTGCCGGTGCCGGTCGTCACGGCGAGGGCGGTCAGGGCGGCGCCGCCGAGGAGGGCGCGCCGGGTGGGGTGGAGGTGTGCGTGGGGGTGGATCCGGGTCATCGTTCAGGCCTCCGGGGACGAGTGGGGGTGAACGGGGGCTGCGGGAAGGGTGGCTGGGCGGGCTCGGTGACTCGGGCGAGCCCTGGGGATCGGACCCCGGGGCTCGGGTGAAATCTTCTTCAACTCCGCCCCAAGGCCTGGTATTTGGGTAACGGCCCATCACTCCCCGGAGTTCCCACGCACCCCACCCGCACCTACGGGTTCGGGCTCCGCACTGTCCGCCGGTACGACCTTCTGGAGGCTGCTCCCCTCCACGTCCAGGTCGGGCAGCAGCCGGTCCAGCCAGGCCGGCAACCACCAGGCACCCCGCCCCGCGAGAGCCAGCACCGCCGGTACGAGCGTCATGCGGACGGCGAAGGCGTCGATCGCCACGCCGACCGCCAGGGCGAACGCGATGGGTTTGATGAGGGAGTCGTCCAGCGGGAAGAACCCGGCGAAGACGGTGAACATGATGAGCGCGGCGGCGGTGACGACCCGCACGCTGTGCCGCGCGCCGTCGACGACCGACTGGCGGGCCCGGCCGGTGTGGGCCCACTCCTCACGCATCCCTGACACCAGGAACACCTCGTAGTCCATGGCCAGTCCGAACAGCACGCCGATCAGGATGATCGGCAGGAAGCTGACGACAGGACCGCTGTGCGGCACACCGAGGACGTCGGCCAGCCAGCCCCACTGGAAGACGGCCACGACCAGGCCGAGCGAGGCGCCCACCGAGAGCAGGAAACCGACGGCGGCCTTCACGGGGATGACCAGTGATCGGAAGACCATCATCAGCAGGAGCAGGCTCAGGCCCACGACGATGGCGACGAAGGGCAGCAGGGAGTCGCTGAGCCGGTTGGAGACGTCGATGTTGACGGCGGTGGTGCCGGTGACCGCGATCGAGGCGCCGGTGGTGGCCCGGAGGTCGGACGCGGCCGAGCGGATGTCGCGGACGAGTCGGTCGGTACGGACGCTGTCGGGACCGGAGTCGGGCAGCACCGTGACGACGCTCTGTGCCGGGTCGCTGGTGGCCTCGGGCGGCAGCACGGCCTTGACGTTCTTCAAGGTCCGCAGTTTCGCGGCCACTTGGGCGCCGACCTGTGAACTCGTGGCGGCCGTAGGGTCGTTGGTCTCGGCCAGGACGAGCAGTGGGCCGTTGAATCCGGGGCCGAACTTCGCACTGATCGTGTCGTAGGCGGTGCGCTGGGTGGAGGCGTGCGGGGCGGAGCCGTTGTCCGGGAGGGCCAGGCGCAGGTCGGCGGCGGGCAGCATGAGGGTGACCAGGATGCCCGTGACGGCCAGCACGGTCAGCAGCGGCTTTGCGATGACCCACTTCGTCCAGCGGGTGCCCAGGGTGGCGCGGCCGGTGGTTCCCTCGGCGTCGGTGGCTCCTTCCGCCTCGGCGGCCCGCCGGGCGGCGCGACTGCCGGGCTTGGGGGCGAGCCGCGTACCGGCGAATCCCGCGACGGCGGGGACGAGGGTGATCGCGGCCAGCACCGCGATGAGGACGGCACCGGCCGCTCCGAGACCCATCGTGGTCAGGAACGGGATGCCGATGACGCTCAGCGCGGCGAGCGCGATGATCACGGTCGCACCGGCGAAGAGCACGGCACTGCCGGCCGTGCCGACGGCCAGCGCGACGGACTCCTTCGGGTCGACACCGCGGGCGAGTTGCTGTCGGTGGCGGGAGAGGATGAACAGGACGTAGTCGATGCCGACGGCCAGGCCCAGCATCAGGGCGAGCGTGACGGCCGTGGAGGAGATGCTGACCACGGGCGCGAGGGCGAGCAGCCCGCCGAGCCCGGCCGCGACACCGATCAGCGCGGGCAGCAGCGCCATGCCGGCGGCGAGCAGCGAACCGAACGTGACGACGAGCACGAGCAGCGCCACGGCGACGCCGATGATCTCCGACGGCCCGATGTGAACTCCCTTGCTGTTGAAGACGGAACCGCCCACCGAGGTCCGCAGCCCGTCCCGCTCCGCCGCGTGGGCCGCGCTCTTGATCGCGTCCACGGACGAGGTCCCGACCTCCGCGGTCTGCACGCGGTACTGGACCTGGACGATCGCGGTCGTCCGGTCGGCGGAGACAGCACCGGAGGCGCTCGGGTCGACGACCTCGCTGACCTGGGATGCCCGCTCGGTCTCCGCCACGGTCCGAGCGATGACGGCCGCATACGGGGACTCGGTGATCCGGTGCCCCTCGGGCGCCGTGAAGACGATCTGGGCGCTCGCGCCCGCCGCCTCCGGAAGGGTCTTGCTCAGGCTGTCCAACGCCCGCTGCGACTCGGTGCCCGGCACCGAGAAGCGGTCGTCGAGCTTGCCGCCGAAGACGCCGACGCACGTGATGAGCGCGGCCAGCACGAAGAGCCATATACCCAGGACGAGTTTGCGGTGCCGGTAGGCGCTGTGGCCCAGCCGGTGCAGGAGGACAGCCATGACTAACTCCCTGGAAGGGGGCGGAGGAAGGGGGGATGTCGATCGACGAGCCGGACTTTATCACCTGCTCAAGTCGCTCGACAGAGTCGTTCAATCGTGACGCGCCCCCCACCCGGCATATGACCAGCTCAGAAGGCAGGTTCAAGTGACAAAAACATTCGACCTTGTCGACTGACAATGTCGCATGTAAGTTGTTGGACATCCCCTTCAACTTCACCGCCGTGAGCCAAGGAGTGACCATGCCCCGTACGCACAGCACGCGGACCGACGTCGTCGTGATCGGCGCCGGCCTGGCCGGACTCACCGCAGCCCGCGAACTCGTCGCCGCGGGCAGGTCCGTGGCCGTCCTGGAGGCCCGCGACCGGGTCGGCGGGCGGCTGCTCAACCACGACCTCGGCGACGGTCAAGTCACCGAGATCGGCGGGCAGTTCGTGGGCCCCACCCAGGACTCCATCCTGGCGCTCGCCAAGGAGGTCGGCGTGGCCACGTACGAGGCCGCCGTGCCCGGAGAGCGGGTCTACGTCCGCGACGGCAGGGCCAGGCGGTTCGCGGGGCACACTCCCCCGGACCTCCTCGCCCTCCCCGACATGGGCATCGCCCTGGCCCGCATCGGCCAGGCGGCGGGCAAGGTGCCCCCGGCGGCTCCGTGGCGGGCGCCCAACGCCCGTGACCTGGACGGAATGACGTACGAGACCTGGTTGCGCAAGGCCGAACTCACCGGCGACGCCGTCGACTTGATCAACATCTTCCTCAACTCCGCGTACGGCGGCGAGGCGCGCGACGCGTCGGCGCTGTTCAGTCTCTGGTACGTCTCGACCTTCGGCGACGAGCTCCACCCGGGCACCATGGAGCGCGGCACCGGCACCTCCGGCGGTGCGCAGGACAGCCGGTTCGTCGGCGGCTCGCAGCTGGTCGCGACCCGGCTGGCCGAGGAACTCGACGGCCGCGTCCACCTGTTGGCCCCGGTGCGCCGTATCAGCCAGGACGCCGACGGAGTCACCGTGGTCTCCGACGCCGGGGACTGGCGGGCCGACCGGGTGATCGTCGCCGTACCGCCGCTCCTCGCCTCGCGCATCGTCTGGGACCCGCTGTTGCCGCCGCAGCAGGACCAGCTGTTCCAGCGGCTGCCGTTCGGCACGCTCATGAAGTGCGTGGCCGTCTACGACACCCCGTTCTGGCGGGCCGAGGGTCTGTCCGGCATGGGGCTGCTGCGGGGCGGCTCACCGATCCGCGAGATGTTCGACAACTCCCCGCCCGACGGCGGACCGGGCGTCCTCATGGGATTCCTCGGCGGCAAGGAGTGGCGCAAGTGGGCCCACCGCCCGGCGGGCGAGCGGCGCGGCGCGGTGCTGCGCTCCTTCGCCCAGGTCGTCGGGGAACGGGCCTACGACACCGTCGACTACGTCGAGCAGGACTGGACCGCCGAGCAGTGGACGCAGGGCGGCCCGACGTCCGTCGCCGCCCCCGGGGTGCTCACCGAGTACGGGGAGTGGCTGGGCCGGGCGTTCGGGCGCGTGCACTGGGCGGGGTCCGAGTTCTCCCCGTACTGGAACGGCTTCATGGACGGCGCGGTCCGCTCCGGCCGGCACACCGCCACCGAACTCCTGCACCAGAGCTGAACGAGACCAGAAGTACCGACCCAGAAGCCCTCGAAGTACGAACCCGGAAGAAGGAGAACCCCTCATGACCAAGTTCCACGTCACCGAACACGCCGTCGTCGACGCTCCCGTAGAGCGCGTCTGGGAGGTCGTCTCCCGCACCGACCGGTGCGCCGAGTGGGTCGCCGGTGCCATCGAGGTCACCGACCACCACGGCGTCGCGACCGTGGGCAGGACATACGCCGAACGCAACCGCACCCTCGGCCCGCTGCGCACGAATTCGGTGTGGACGGTGGTGGAGATCGATCCCCTGAGGCGCCGCGTCGACACCGGGGTCGGGTTCGCCCCGCTCAAGGACGTGACCAGCATCTTCGAGTTCGAGCCGACTCGAAGCGCCGACGGGAGGGAGGCCACGCGGATGACCTACCGCGTGGAGTACGTCATCGGTCTCGGCCCCGTCGGGCTGCTGCTCGACCGGATACAGCGACCGGGCATGCGCGCCAACATGCGCACCTCCATGGCCGGCCTGAACACCCTGATCCGCTCCGAGACCGTCGGCGCGCACGGCTGACCGACCACACGCGAAGGGCGCCCTCGTACCGTACGAGGGCGCCCTTCGCCGCGTCAGCCCAGCGGCACGGGCACCAGTTCCAGCCGCCCGCCCGCCATCGCCACCACGGCGGCCACGAAGGCCTGGAGGCAGGTGCGCTCGGCCTCCTCGTCGGGCAGCGCGAGGTGTTGCAGCATGAGCCCGTCGAAGCCGGCGAGGAAGAACCGCGCGATCGCGTCGACGGGCTGCGCGAGGGATTGGCCGGTGCGTTCGGCCGCTTCGGTGATCAGCTTCGCGGTCACCTCGGTCACCCCTCGATAGTGGGCTTCGAGGGCCTCGGTCAGAGCGGGCGAGCGGAGCGCGAACATGGTCAGTTCCGTGAGGAGTTGATGGCTTTCGGGCTGCTCACGCACTGTCCGCCACAGCGCGGCCACCAGCGCGCTCGCCGTCTCCTCGAACCCTCCGTCGGCCGGCGCCGCCCGCTCGACCTGGGCCACCAGATCCTCCGTGAGCTGCTCCATGACCGCGAAGTACAGCCCTTCCTTCGTACCGAAGGTGTAGTGCACCGTGGCCTGGGCGACCCCCAGCTCGGCGGCGATGGCACGCGTGCTGCCGGCCGCGACCCCCTCCCTCGTCATGAAGTCGATGGCCGCTTTGATGAGCTGGGGGCGGCGCTCGACCGCGGAAACATGAGCCATGACCCCATCATACCGACTGAGTCCCATGAACAAGTCGTCCGAACAAGTCGGGATTGGCTCTGAACAAGCCGGGATTCGCGCAGCACAAGTCGGGATTCGCGCAGCTTGCCGGCCGTGACCGCGCCACGGCCGCTGAGGTCCGGTCCCTGGCCGCGCGGGTCAGTTCGCGCAGCTCAGCGAGTGCATACGTTTCCTCCACCACCCGTCGAACGGGACGACCGAGGAGGCAGGCTCGTGAAGGAAGACAGCCAGTTGGACACGTGTGTGATCGGGGCAGGGCCTGCCGGGCTGGCCGTCGCCAGGGCCCTCGCCGAGCGGAAGCTGCCGTACACGCATCTGGAACGGCACACCGGGCTCGGCGGTATCTGGGACATCGAGAACCCGGGCGGCCCGATGTACGAGTCGGCCCACTTCATCTCCAGCCGGACCCTGTCGGGCTTCGGCGGCTTCCCGATGCCGGACGACTTCGCGGACTATCCGCCGCACCGGCAGATCCTGTCGTACCTGCGGTCCTTCGCCGACGCCTACGGACTGACGGACCGGATCGAGTTCGGCGTCGGGGTGGAGAGCGTCGAGAAGAACGCGGACGGCACCTGGACGGTCGTCCGGGCCGACGGGCGGGAGAGCCTGCACGCGCAGGTCGTGGTGTGCACGGGCTCGCAGTGGCACCCCAACATCCCTGAGATTCCAGGGGAGTTCGGCGGCGAGGTCCGGCACACCGCCGGTTATCGCAGCGCGGAGGAGCTGCGGGGCAAGCGGGTGCTGGTCGTGGGTGCGGGGAACTCCGGCTGCGACATCGCCTGCGACGCGGCGCGGACGGCGGACCACGCGGTGATCAGCATGCGGCGCGGGTACTGGTTCATCCCGAAGCATCTGTTCGGGCACCCGGTGGACACCATCGCCAACAGCGGTCCGCATCTGCCGATGTGGCTGGCGCAGCGCGTCTTCGGCGGCCTGCTGCGGATCGTCAACGGCGATCCCACCCGCCTGGGCCTGCAGAAGCCGGACCACAAGCTCTTCGAGACCCACCCGGCCATCAACTCGATGCTGATCCACCACCTCCAGCACGGCGACATCACCGCCAGGCCCGGGATAGCCCGCGCCGAGGGCAGCACCGTGCACTTCACGGACGGCACGCGCGACGACTTCGATCTCATCCTGTTGGCGACGGGCTACGTCCACAAAGTCCCGGTCGCCCAGCGGTACTTCGGCGACGAGCAGCATCCCGACCTGTATCTGTCGTCGTTCTCGCGCGAGCACCAGGGCCTGTTCGGGATCGGGTTCGTGGAGACCAACTCCGGCGCCTACCAACTCTTCGACAGCCAGGCGCAGTTGATCGCCGGGTATCTGAACGACACACGTCACGGTCTGACCAACGCCGAGCGTTTCACCCAGATGATCCGCGCCGACCGGCCCGACCTGTCCGGCGGGCTGAAGTTCGTCGCCTCGCCGCGTCACACCGGTTACGTCGACAGCGGGGCGTTCGTGAAATACCTCGGCAAGGTCGCCCGCCAGATGGGCTGGCGCACCGAGGGCCAGGCTCCGCCGCTGCGGTCCGCCACCCACCGTGTGGAGGCGACGGCATGAGCAGGAGGTTCGACTTCACCGACAAGGTCATGCTGGTCACCGGTGGCGCCGGCGGCATCGGCAGCGCGCTGTGCCACCGCTTCGCCGCTCGTGGCGCGCGCTGTGTCGTCGTCGACATCGACGAGGTCCGCGCGGAGAAGGTAGCCGCCGGGCTACCCGGCCTCGGCCACACCGGCATCGGCTGCGATCTGCTGCAACGCGCCGACGTGGAGCGGCTGTTCGAGCAGATCGCCGATGGCTACGGTCGTATCGACGTGCTGGTGAACAACGTCGGCATGACCAGCGCGGAGCGCTTCGACGTGCGCAGCGTCGAGAGCATCGAGCGGGAGATCTCCCTCAACCTGACCTCCCCGCTGGTCGCCACCCGGATCGCGATCCCCCTGCTGAAGGCATCCCGGGACGCCCGCGTGGTGACCACGGTCTCCCTCGGCGGGATCTTCCCGCTGGGCGAGACCCCGATCTACACGGCGTCCAAGTTCGGGCTGCGCGGCGCGATGCTCGCCATCGGCCTCGACCTGCGGAGCAAGGGCATCCTGGCCGGGTCGGTGCTGCCCTCGGCGACCGACACCCGGATGCTGCGCCAGGAGGCCGTGGACGGCGGCAACTCCATGCAGTTCCAGGACCCACCGCAACAGCCGGCGAACGTCGTCACGGCCGTGGTGAGTCTGCTGGACCGGCCCCGGCTGGAGGCCTACCCCCGGTCCGGCGAGTCCCGACTCGTGCGTTTCGCGATGCTCGCACCGAACCTCCTGCCCAAGGTCTTCCCCCTGTTCCGCAAGCGCGGAGACCGCGGCATGGCCCGCTATCTGGAGGAGCTCCGCCGCCGGGGACTGGCCCGACAGACCGACGGGCGCTGGGAGTTGGTGGAGGAAGCATGACCAGGAACGACACGCTGTACATCACCAACCCCGCCACCGGCGAACCGATCACCACCCTCCCCGCCACGAGCGCCGACGACGTCACCAAGGCCGCCGAACAGGCCCAACTCGCTTACGACACCGGGACTTGGGCACGCCGACCCGTCCGTGAACGTGCCGCCGTCCTGCTCCGCCTGGCCGACCTCATGCAACGCGACGCCGAGACCCTCGCCCGGCTGGACAGCGAGGACGCGGGCAAGCCGATCACGGAGTGCCGGACGGGGGACGTGCCGGGCGCGATCGAGTCGATCCGCTGGTTCGCCGAGGCGGCGGACAAGGTCTTCGGCCGGGTCGCACCGGGCGGACCCGACGGCCTGGGCCTCATCACCCGTGAACCGGTCGGCGTAGGCGCAGCGATCCTCCCGTGGAACTACCCCTTGGCGATGGCCAGTTGGAAGATCGGCCCCGCCCTCGCCGCAGGCAACTCCCTCCTGCTCAAACCGGCCGAGGCGACCCCACGCTCGGCCCTCCACCTGGCCGCACTCGCCATCGAGGCCGGCCTGCCCGACGGCGTGCTCACGGTCCTCCCCGGCTACGGCGACGAAGCCGGCGCGGCCCTCGCCCGCGACCCCCTCGTCCAGGCCCTCTCCTTCACCGGCTCCACCGCCACCGGCCGCCACATCCTCAAGGCCGCCGCCGACACCAACTTCAAACGCGTCTCCCTGGAGATGGGCGGCAAGAGCCCTCAGGTACTGATGCCCGACGCGCTCTCCTACGGCGACGAGCTCATCGGCGACATGATCGAGGCCGCGTTCCTGACGATGGGGCAGAACTGCACCGCCGGTTCAAGGGTGTTGGTGCATCGCGACATCGCCGAGGAGGTCGTGGAACGGTTCGTGGCCGCGGCGAGGGAACTCGTCATCGGTGATCCGGCCGACCCGCGCACCCAGCAGGGACCGCTCATCGACCGCGCCGCCTTCGACCGGGTCGCCGGTGCCGTTGATGCCGCCCGGGCGGCCGGGGCCCAGATCCACACCGCGGGACTCCCTCACGGGCTGCCCGCGCGCGGTGCCTACTACCCGCCCACCGTCATCACCCGCGTCCCTGCCGAAAGCGCCGTACTCACAAGGGAGTTGTTCGGTCCCGTGGTCACGGTCGAGACCTTCGGCTCGGCGGACGAGGCGGTACGGATGGCCAATGCCACCGAGTACGGGCTCGCCGCCTCCGTCTGGACCCGCGATCTCGACACCGCGCTGCGGCTCGCGCGGGGCATCGAGGCGGGCGTGGTCTCCGTGAACGCGTACAGCGAGGGGGACATCACCACGCCCTTCGGCGGGTGGAAGCAGTCCGGGTTCGGCGGCGCGGAGAAGTCGACGAACGCCTTCGACCAGTGGACCCGGGAGAAGACGGTCTGGATCCGCACCCGTTGACCCGATCGGCGGGTAAAGCGGGCTGCACCCACGCCCCTTGACCCGTCCGCGGGTGAAACCGACCTGAATCCACACCCGTTGACCACCCCCTGACGGGGTCACTCGCGGTGCGCCGCCGCCCGGAGCAACTGCTCCCGCAACTGCACCGGGGAGGTGCCGTGCCAGCGGCGCACCGCGCGGCGCAGGGCCCGTTCGTCGGAGAATCCGGCTCGGCGGGCGATCTCACGGAGCGTCAACTCCGGGCGCAGCAGCAGCTGTTCGACGCGTTCCCGGCGTACGCCCTCGGCCAGTGCCTCGTACGTCGTGCCGCAGTCGGCGAGTCTGCGGCGCAGCGTCCGTTCACTCGTCGCGTGCCGTCGGGCCTGCTCGCCGAACGAGGGGATCACCGGGAGGCTCTGCGCGACGGACACCTCCAGCACTTCCAGGAGGTCCTGTTGGTCGGTGCGGGAGGCGAGTTGGGCGTCGAGCATCTCCAGGATCGAGGCGTACGTCACCGGATCCCGGCCGGGCATCCGGGCGCGGGCCCACGCGGGGTCGATGACGATGCGGTCGGCCGGGGCACGGAAGCGGACCGGGCAGCCGAACAGGGCGCCGTAGAGCTCGCGTTGGCGGGGTGGTGGCGAGGAGAACTCGACCACGCGCGGGGTGAAGTCCGGGCCGACGGCGAGCCGGGAGAGGGTGACGACGGAGGCGAAGCCCTCCTCGATCAGGAAGGACGCCACGCTCGGGTCGACGGCGGGGTCGGGGAGGTCGGCGCGCAGGACGAAGGCGCCGTCCTCGTCCACGAGGGTCGACCAGACGGTCATCGCGCCGGACAGGTTCTGGTACTTCACGCCGGTCTCGATGGCGTGCCGGAGTGTGTCGTCGGCCAGCAGCGCGAAGCCGAGCAGGCCCCACGCGGTGAGGTGCTGGGCCGCGCCGACCCTGAGGCCGAGCCGCTCGTCCCCGGTGAGTTCCACCGCGCGCCGGATCACCGCGCTGCCCTGCCGGTACGACACCCGCAGCGCGGCCGAGCGCATGAGCCTCTCGTCCAGGCCGACCTCGCTCAGCAGGGGCCGTAGATCGACACCGCGTGCTTCGGCGACGACGACGAGATAGCGCAGGATGTTCGGCTGGATCGTCGCCGACGTGCTGCGGCTGGTCCCGGGCGGGTCTGCCGGGGCGGGGACGGGGAACATCGCACTCACCTCCTCGTGGGCGACCACCGTAAGCATCCGGACGGCAGCGGTCGTACGGGCTGGCCGCCGAAGTCCCCTCAACGGCCCCCGGTGTCCTGCGTTCGCCCCGCCACGGCTGATTACGGTCTGTGCATGTCAGTCAGTACTCCGGGCCGGGCCCGTATCGGGCGCCCCGCCGACCGCGCGGGTGCCCGAAGGGCGACGACCCTCGCGTTCGCCGCGCAGGGCATGTCCGTCGCCGCCGTGTACACGACCGTCCCCGCCGTCACCGAACACCTTCGGCTGTCCCCGCTCCTCACCACCGCCACGCTGGTCGGGGTGGCCCTGACGGCGGGGGCCGGCAGCTTCCTGGGACTGGCCGCGGTCCGCGTCGCCGGTCCCGTCGCCACGATGCGCGGGGCGCTGGTCACCATCGCCGTCGCGCTGACACTGGTCGGCTGGGCACCCGGCACGGCAGCCGTCATCTGCGCGTACGTCCTCTTCGGCCTCGCGGCCGGCGCCCTCGACGTCGGGATCAACACCCGGGGCGCCGCGATCGAACGCGCCTACGGCCGTAGCGTCTTCGGGTCGTTCTACACGGCGTGGAGCGTGGGTGGCGTGCTCGCGGCGCTGCTCACCGCAGGGGCGGCCCGGCTGGACCGGCCGGTGGGCGAGGACCTGGCCGTGCAGGCGGGCGTGCTGCTGGTCGTCGCCGTCTGCCTGCGCACGCACACCCTTCCCGCCGCCCAAGTGCCGTCCGCGCAGCCGCCGTTGGAGCGCGGTCTGTGGCTGCGGATCCTCCCCTTCGGGCTGGTCCTTCTCATCGTCTACGTCGTGGACTCGACCGTGTCCGCGTGGTCGTCGGTGTATCTGCGGCAGACCCTCGACGCGTCGCTCACGGTGGCGCCGCTGGCGTACGCGGCGTACCAGGCCGGCACGGTCGTCGGGCGGGCGACCGTGGACCGGCTGGTGCAACGGGTCGGTACCGTCGCCGTCGTGCGCACGGCCGCCCTGGTGGTGGCGGGCGGCCTGGCGGGGGTGGCCACGGCTCCGAGCTGGCCGATCGCCGTGTTGGCGGCGGGAGTTGTGGGGCTGGGGGCGTCGGTGCTGGCCCCGCTCTGCCTGGCCTCCGCCGCGCGGCTGCGGCCCGGCGCCGCGGAGACGGTGCTGGCCCGGCTCAACCTCTTCAACTACGCGGGCGTCGTCACCGGCGGCGCGGTGAGCGGGCTCCTGGGCTCCACCGGCGAGTTCCGGCTCGCGTACGCGCTACCGGCCGCGCTGGCGGTGCTCGTGCTGGCCGGTGCCCGCCACTTCACGCAGCCGCCCGGGACATCCGAGACATAGGAAACGAGCCAGGCAATGGGCGGGATATGGCCATCCCATGGGCAGGCCGCAATCGGTCGTTCAACCGGCGCTGCCAGCGTCGCGCCCATGAACACTCCTCGCATGGGCCTTCCCGACCGGCTCGCGGACACCCTGAGCATGCCCGAGCAACACGAATACCTCCGCCGCGCCTTCTCCCGCCGCGGTCTGCTGCGCGGTGGCGCGGTCGCCGCGACCGGGGTCGCCCTCGCGGGCGGCACCGCCGGTGCCGCGGCGGCGGCGACGCCCACGCTGGTGACGGGCTCGGCCACGGCCGCCGTGCACGGTTCGCTGGTCGCGCCGTTCGGCCGGCACCTCGCCTACGGCGCCGATCCGCGGACGCAGATGCGGGTGTCGTGGCAGGTGCCGCTGCCGGTGAAGAAACCCTTCCTCCGGATCGGCCGCAGCCCCCTCGACCTGAGCCACCGGATACCGGCGGAGGTGCGCGACCTGTTCACGCCGACCGGGATCGGCAAGAGCGCGGACATCGACCAGTACTACGTGCACGCCGCGTTGGACAACCTGAGCCCCGACACCACGTACTACTACGGTGTCGGCCACGACGGCTTCGACCCCGCCGACGCGGGCGCCGCGCACACCATTTACTCCTTCAGGACCGCTCCCCGCACGCACAGCACCCGGCCGTTCACGTTCACCGCCTTCGGTGACCAGAACCCGAGTTACACCTCGATCGGCCTCAACGCCCTTGTCCAGGCGCAGAATCCGGCGTTCCACCTCCACGCGGGAGACATCTGCTACGCGGAGGAGACCGGGCACGGGCTGCCCGGGGACGCGAGCAACTACGACGCCCGCCAATGGGATTCGTTCCTCGCGCAGATCGAACCGCTCTCCAGCCGGGTGCCGTGGATGGTGGCATTCGGCAACCACGACATGGAGTCCTGGTACTCCCCCAACGGCTACGGCGGCAACGAGGCCCGTTTCACCCCGCCCACCAACGGTTTTGACGCCACGTCAGCTCCGGGCGTGTACTCCTTCGTCCACGGCAACGTGGGTGTGGTCTCGGTCGACGCCAACGACGTGTCGTACGAGATCCCCGCCAACAAGGGCTACACCGGCGGCAAGCAGACCGCCTGGCTCGACAAGCGGCTCACCGAACTCCGGGCCCGTACCGACATCGACTTCATCGTCGTCTTCCACCACCACTGCGCCTTCTCGACGACCAGCTCGCACGCCTCCGAGGGCGGGGTGCGCGAGCAGTGGGTGCCGCTGTACGAGAAGCACCAGGTGGACCTGGTGGTCAACGGCCACAACCACGTCTACGAGCGCACCGACCCGGTCGTCCAGGACAAGGCCGTACGCACCCTGCCCATCGGCGGCACCCACGAGCCGACCCGTGGCGGTGTCGTGTACGTGACGGCGGGCGCGGGCGGCGAGAGCGTGTACAGCTTCCCGGTGGCCGACAGCTACGAGGGGCACGAGGACGCGATCGACTCGGTGCCGACGTACTGGACGGGCAAGGACGGCCAGGTCAGCGAGAACGTCGATTGGTCCCGGGTCCGCTACACCGGCTACTCGTTCATCCGCGTCGACGTGGCGCCTGCCGCACCGGGCCGTACGACGACCCTCACCGTGCGGGCGCTGGCCGCGACCGGTGCCGAGGTCGACCGGTTCACGGTGTCCCGCAAGGTGAAGAAGGCCGGGCACGGCCACTAGTACAACGTGGAGCGGCGGCCACCGACGTCGTGTCGGTGGCCGCCGCTCCAGCACTCCAGTCTGCGTGTCAACTGACCCTGGGGAGCAGCACCTTGGCGTGGCGGCGGGGTTCCAGGGGCGGCCGCGACGAGGTAGCTGCCGCCGCCCGCCGGACCGTGCGGCAACGCAGGAACCGGACGACCGGTCGGCGGAGCGGCAACTTCCTTGCCAGGCAGGCGCCCACCCCGGCTACAGTGCACAGCGTGTGGGCGGACAACGCGGACAACCAGGAGCGCGAGCCGCGTGCCGGCCAGGCCCCGCGAGGTGACGGGATCCGGCGGCGGGCCACGATCCACGACGTCGCCCAACTGGCCGGGGTGTCCCGGCAGACGGTGTCCCGGGCGGTGAACGACAAGGGTGAGATCGATCCCGCCACCAAGGAACGCGTCCTGGAGGTCGCGCGCCTGCTGGACTACCGGCCTAGCCGGTTCGCGCGGGGGCTCGTCCGTAAGGGCGCGGTGACGGCCGGGCTGGTGCTGCCGGATCTGATGAACCCGTTCTTTCCCGAGGTCGCCGCCGGTGTGCTGGAGGCCGCCGAGGAGCGCGGCTGGCAGGTCGTGGTGTGGGACTCGCGCACCGACGAGAACCGTGAGCTCCAGGCCCTCGACAAGTTCTCCCACCAGGCGGACGCGGTCGTCGGCTACTTCAAGAACCCGGACGACGTCCTCGCCACGCACCTCGGCGGCGTACCGACCGTGGTCCTCGAACGCGGGCCGCACCAGACCCGGTTCGGAGCCGTCGGCATCGACGCCGCCGCCGGTGTCGCACAGGGCATCGCCCATCTGGTGCGGGCGGGGCACCGCAGGATCGGCATGCTCGACGGCGACCGGATCGACGCGCCCGCACCTCGCAGAGAGGCCTTTCTGGCCGCCGTACGGCAGCACGGACTGCCTGTCGACGGGAGCTGGGTCGTGCCCAGTCCCGAGCACAGCGTGGCGGGCGGCGAGGCGGCCATGGCGCAACTGCTCGACGCGCGGCCTGAGTTGACCGCCGCCTTCGGGTTCAACGACCTGATCGCCGTCGGTGCGATGCGCACGGCGCGGCGCCGCGGTCTGCGGGTGCCCGACGACCTGGCCGTACTGGGCTTCGACGGGCTGGCCCTGGGCGAGTTGGTGGAGCCGGCGCTCACCACCCTACACATCGACAAACGGCGGCTTGGCCGACTGGCCGTCGAGCAGGTCGCCCGACTCAGCACGGGGCAGGAGCCGTTGACCGGCGCCGACGCATGGGTGATTCCCCAACTGGTGGTGCGGGCCTCGGCGTAGCCCCGGCCCGCCGCACTCCCACCCGCTCCGGCCGCCCCCTCCCGCGATCCGTAGAAAGCGCCAACACAACTACCGTGCACGTCCCTTGACACTGGTTTTCGGCCGCCTCGATACTCAACGGCAACGTTCACGTGAACGTTCACGACCCCCACGTAACCGCCCGGTTTCGCGCCGCCCGATGTCGGACCACCCCCCTCTCATCGACCGTTGTCGACGTCCTCGCCTCTCCCCCTCCTCCCCGGCCGTGGCATGTCCGGAAAGTGAGTGCGCGCCCATGGAATTCCGAACGATGTCCCGCAGACGACTGCTGGGGGCCTCCCTCGGCGGCGCGGGTGCCGCCCTGCTGGGCCTGTCGGGGTGCGGGAGCGACCACGGCTCCGTCTCCGCCGGCACCGACCACCTGAGCATCTGGTACTGGAACGGCGCCCTGAGCGACAAGCTCCTCGCCATCTCCGCCCGCGGTGTGCCCGGCGTACCGGGGCTGAAGGTGAAGGGCTCGCCGATCGCCGGCGACTACAAGTCGAAGCTGCGCACCAGCATGGCGGCCCGGGCGTACGTGCCGGACCTGGCCTGCGCGAACTCCGACGTGTCGCTGTTCTTCCCCGACGAGGGGGAGTTCCTCGATCTGAGGAAGCTCGGCGCCGATGCCCTGGAGGACCAGTACCTGGACTGGAAGTGGAAGAGTGGCATCAGCCCGTCCGGGCGGATGATCGGCTTCCCGCTCGATGCCGGACCGACTGCGCTCTACTACCGCCGGGACCTCTTCGAGAAGGCGGGCCTGCCCACCGAACCGGCGGACGTCGCGGCGGCGACCGCCACTTGGGACAAGTACCTCGCGCTCGGCCGGACGCTCAAGTCCAGGGCGCCCGGCAAGCCGTTCCTGGTCTCCCAGATCAGCTACGTCTTCCGGATGGCCCTGTACCAGAGCCCGAAGCAGTTCGTGGACGCCGACAACCACTTCATCGGCGACCAGCAACACGTCAAGCGCGCCTGGGACTTGGCGGTGGAGACGTACCGACAGGGGCTCAGCGCCCGGGTGTTGGACAGCACGCCCGACTACAACGCGGCCATGGGTCGCGGCAAGGTCGCCTCGATGATCACGGCGGTGTGGGCCATCGGCGGACTCAAGGACGTGGCACCGAAGACCTCCGGCGCCTGGCGGCTGACGGCGCTGCCCGGCGGTCCGACGAACTACGGCGGCTCGTACGTCACCATCACCCGCTACTGCCGTGACCCCGAAGGCGCCTTCGCCTGTCTGAAGTGGCTGCTCGGGCCGGAGAACCAGCTGAAGAGCTATCAGGAGATGGCACTGTTCCCCACCACCCCGGCCGCGTACAGCAAGCCGGCGATGCGCAAGCCGGACCCCTTCTTCGGCGGTCAGATACCCGTCGATGTCTTCGGCCCTGCCGCGGAGAAGGCCCCGGTCATCTTCTTCAGCCCCTACGAGGACATCTGCAACACCCCCGTCTTCCAGGAGCTGACCAACGTGGAGACCCTCGGCAAGAACCCCGACAAGGCCTGGCGGGACGCCATGAACGCCTGTGAGCGGACGCTGTCCCAGCAGGGGGTGAGCTGAGATGGCGACCGTCGCGGGAGCCGAGCGGGCGCCTACGGCCGGAAGCGGCGCCGAGGCCGTGCGCGACGCCAACACCGGTGCCCCTCGCGGGCGTTGGCGACGCCATGTGCCGCCGTATCTCGCCATCTCGCCGTACTACGTGCTCTTCGCCGTCTTCGGCGCGTTCCCGGTGGGGTTCTCGCTGTATCTGTCCTTCCAGGACTGGGACGGCATCGGGGACATGCGGTTCGTGGGGCTCCAGCAGTACCGCTGGCTGCTGCACGACTCGGTGTTCTGGCACTCGATCCTGAACACCTTCGAGATCTGGTTCATGTCGACGGTGCCGATGCTGCTCCTGGCGCTGGTCATCGCGTTCCTGCTGAACGCGCAGGTGCGGCACGCCACCGCCTACCGGGTCGCGTACTTCATCCCGAACGTGACCTCGATGGTCGCCATGACCATCGTCTTCGGCTCGGTCTTCGCCCAAGCGGGCCTGGCCAACTCGCTGTTGAAGGCGATCGGGGTGGACGGCGTCGACTGGCTGACGTCCTCCCTCGGCATCAAGTCGGCGATCTCCATCATGATCATCTGGCGTTGGGTCGGCTACAACGCACTGATCTTCCTCGCGGGCCTCCAGGCCATCCCCACCGAGCTGTTCGAGGCTGCGCGGGTCGACGGGGCGAGCAGTCGGCAGACCCTCTTCCGGGTCCTGGTACCGCAGTTGAGGCCGATGATCCTCTTCGCGGTCATCACCTCCACCATCAACGGCCTGCAGATCTTCACCGAGTCGCAGGTGCTCTTCTACTCGGACGACCCCGGCACCACCGGCGGACCGGGACAGGAAGGGCTGACCATCGTGCTCTACCTCTGGCAGAAGGCCTTCAACGACCACCAGTTCGGCTACGGCGCGGCGATCGGCTGGTCCCTGTTCGCGATCATCGCGCTGTTCGCGATCATCAACTGGCGGCTGGTGTCCGGCTCCGAGCGCGAGAACCGTCCCCGTATCTCCTGGCGCAAGGGAGCCCGCAATGGCCGCTGACCGGACGACCGCCGTCGGCGCGGGACTCGCGATCGGCTCCGGCAGCAGGCGCTCCCGTGTCGGGGTGCGGGTGTTGCTGCTGCTCGGTGTGCTGGTGTCACTGTTCCCCTTCTACTGGCTCGTGGTGATGGCCTCGATCACCACCCAGGAGATCCTGCGGTTCCCGCCCCGGCTGGTGCCGGGCACCCATCTCCTGGAGAACATGCGGCAGGTGATCCACCGGATCGATTTCTTCGGTTCGCTGTTCAACACCGTCGTCGTCTCGGTGACGGGCACGGCACTGGTGCTGTTCTTCGACTCGCTGGCCGCGTTCGCCTTCGCCAAGTACGAGTTCCCGGCCCGGAAGTTGTTGTTCGGCATCCTCTTGGCGACATATATGATTCCGGCCCAACTGTCGCTCGTGCCGCAGTTCGTCACGATGGCCGACTTCGGCTGGGCCGGTTCCCTCAAGGCCCTCGTGATACCCGGCGCGGCCAACGCGTTCGGCATCTTCTGGATGCGTCAGTACGCCCAGAACTCACTGCCCGACGAACTCCTGGACGCCGGCCGGATCGACGGGGCCGGCTTCTTCCGCCTGTACCGGCAGGTGGCGCTGCCGCTGTTCCGGCCGGCGCTGGCCTTCCTCGGCATCTTCACGTTCATCCAGCTCTGGAACGACTACATCTGGCCGCTGGTCGTCCTGGTCAACCCCGACCGACTGACCCTCCAGGTCGCCCTGGCCAACCTCAACGTCGCCTACAACACGGACTACGCCGTGGTGATGGCCGGCGCCCTGATGAGCGTGATCCCGCTGATCGTGGTGTTCCTCATCGGCGCCCGGCACTTCCTGCGGGACCTCGCGGCGGGGGCGACGAAGATGTGAGCGGAGATGCCGTGAATGCCTCGCCTCCCCGTGCCCTAATTGCGACAAAGGGTCTTTCTTATCGCCTTCTGTCTTCCCGGCGCGGGGAGGTACTGCGTACACCGTGCGGAGTTGTCCGCCCTGGATATGCCGAATCTCATTTGACTGCGCTATATTTCACGCCTCAACTCCACGCCTCAACTCCCCTTGCCTATAGGCGTTTCCCCTCTCCCCGCCTCCCGTGAATTCATTTCGCCCAGGCCGGTACCACCCGTTTCCCTCTCCGTGATACGCCTCACCGAAAGCCCCCCAACTCCGTGGCAATCACCCTGCACGAGGACCGGCCGCCCGCCGGTCGCCATGCAGCCGTTCCGTCCGGCAGCCTGTTCCGACGGATCTACGCACCGCGCACCAGCGACGCCCTGGCGTTCTCCATGTCGACGTACGCCATGCCGCTGCTGGTCCTGGCGATCACCCGGTCCTCGTCGCTGACGGGCCTGGCGTTCGCCCTGGAGTGGACACCGCGGATCGCCGCGTTCGTGCTGGCCGGCAAGGTGGTGGACCGGCGCGGTGCGGCGATCGTGTGCTTCCTCGCATCGCTGCTGCGGGCCATCGTGCTGGCGGGGGCGGCCGTGGCGCTGGCCATGCTGCCGCGCGGCACCGAGGAGACGGTGACCGTGCTGGTGCTGGCCGCGGTGACCGGCACCCTCACCCAGTTCAGCTTCGTCGCGAACGAGGCCGTGGGCGCGATCGTCACCCGGCGCGCGGAGAACCGGCCGCACGGAGTGCAGTCGGTCCTCATCGGCATCGACCAGACCGCGATGCTCGTCGGCCCCCTGCTCGCCGGCTTCCTGCTACTGGTCGGCCCGGGCTGGATGCTCGGCTGTCTGACCGGGCTGTCCCTGCTCGCGGCCGTACTCGGACTCCAGACCCCGCCCACCCCGCTGCGTTCCGCCCGCCCGGACGGCGAACGCACACCGGGCGGCATGAGCACCGGGCTGCGCATGCTCCGCAAACTGCCCGCCCTGCGCTGGCTGGTGGCGGGCCTGGCCTGTTCCAACCTCGCCCTCGGCCTGCTCCAGTCCGCCAGCCCGATCATCGTCGTCGAGAACTTCGGCCGCTCCTCCGCCGACGTCGGCACCCTGTGGTCCGCCGCGGCGGCGGCGACCCTGCTCGCGATCACCCTGTGTCGGCTCGCCCTGAGCCGCGTCGACCTCTGGGGCGTGGGAGTCGTCTGCGCGACCTTCGCCTCCGCGGCCTGCCTGGCCCTCCCCCAAGCCCCGTCCTACGCCGCCTACATGGTCCTCATCGCACTGTTCATGGCGGGCGACGGCGGCCTCACGGTCGTCCTGCGCACCCTGCGCTCGCTGGTCATCCCGGCCACGGCCTTCGGCACCACGCTCTCCCTGACCATGCTGCTTCTGCTGCTGCCCTTCCCGGTGGCCGGCATCCTCGTCGCCGTCACCCCGCCGACCCACCTCGACACGGTCGTCCTGGGCTGCGCCCTCGTCCAGGCGGTCGCCCTGGCCATCACCTTCGCACGGCTGCGCAACGAGCCGACACTACGCGCGTCCGCCGACCGGCCACCCCATACCGTGTTGCCCGACGAGCCGTCGACGAGACCGCGTTGACCTGGCGGTGGGACGAGGTGGACCCGGCCCGCCATCCCTGCGACGGCGAGTTCACCACCTGGGGAGCCTCAGCTCGTACCCGGGCCGGACCCGCCGCATGTACGCGGTGTCGTCCCGGCCGCGCACACCCGAGTCGAGGTAGAGCCGGTGCAGCCGGTCGAGGGCGTCGTGGTCGAGTTCCACGCCGAGGCCGGGACCGGTGGGGACCTCGACCGCGCCGTCTCGCAGTTCCAGCACTCCGGGGAGGACGATGTCGTCGGCCGAGTTCCACGGGTAGTGCGTGTCGCAGGAGTGGTCGAGGTTGGGGATGGCCGCCGCGACATGGGTCATGGCGGCGAGGCTGATGCCCAGATGCGAGTTCGAGTGCATGGACAGGCCGAGCCCGAACACCTCGCAGACGACGGCCAGTTCACGGGTCCGGCGCAGCCCGCCCCAGTAGTGGTGGTCGGTGAGGAGCACCTGGATCGCGCGCTGCTCGATCGCGGGCCGCAGATGCTCCCAGGCGACCACGCACATGTTGGTGGCGAGCGGGAGCGGTGACTCCTTCGCGACCCGGGCCATGCCGGGGATGGTGGCGGTCGGGTCCTCCAAGTACTCCAGGACGCCGTCCAGTTGACGGGCCACGTACGCCGACGTCTCCGGCGTCCAGGCCGTGTTGGGGTCCAGCCGCAGCGGCTGCCCGGGGAAGGCCTCGGCCAGTGCCCTGATCGCGGCGATCTCCTCGTCGGGCGGGAAGACACCGCCCTTGAGCTTGAACGACCGGAAGCCGTACCGCTGTTGCATCAGCCGGGCCTGCTCGACGATCCCGGCCGGGTCCAGCGCCTCACCCCAGTCGTCGCCGACCGCGGGCCTGCCGTCGAGGGCGGGATGCTCGGCCCACTTGTAGAAGAGGTACGCGGCGAAGGGCACGGCGTCGCGGACCTTGCCGCCGAGCAGGTCGCTGACCGGGCGTCCGAGCAGCTTGCCCTGGGCGTCGAGGCAGGCCACCTCGACCGCCGAGCTGGTCCAGCCGCGTTCGTGGGAGCTGGGGACGGTCGGCCGCAGGGCGGCGTCGATCGCGGCGACGAGGGCCGTCGTGTCGAAGACGTCCATGCCTACGACGACCTTCGCCGCCGCCTCAAGTCGCTCCAGTCGGACCGTCCCGCCCGTGGACTCGCCGAGCCCCACGGTGCCGTCCTCCAGCACGAGTTGGAGGACGGAACGCAGAGCAAGGGGCTCGTGGACGCCGTTCGAGTTGAGGAGGGGCGGGTCGCGGAAGGCGATCGGGGTGACGATCAGTTCGCGGATCCGGGTTCCTGCCGTACCACTCATGCGCCCAGCGCCTCCAGGCCATGGCCGATCGTTCTCACCAGCATCTTGCCCCGCTTCAGCACGCCGCAGTCACGCCTCAGGCCCAGGCCGTCACGGGCACGAACGAACTGTCGGTCCGGAAGAGGTCCGTGCCGTCCGTCGGGTCCACCCGCAGTTGGTAGTTGTAGTGGCGGAGGTAGTAGCCGGGGTAGTTGTACGACTCGAAGCGCAGCGCGCCGGTGGCGGCGCCGGTCCGGGCGTAGAACGTGGCGTCCCCGGCGAAGGTCGACGTGCCGTCGTTCGCGTCGAAGCGGCCCCGGAAGTCGTAGTGGCGCAGGTAGTTGCCGGCCGAGTCCCGGAAGGAGAAGCCCGTCGAGTCGGCGAGGCCCGCGACGACGGTGAACGTGGACGCCTGCTTCAGGGCGGTGGTGCTGGAGCTGGTCACCACCGGCAGGTTGAGCAGCGAGGACACCTCCTGCCAGTAGCGGGTCGTGTAGTTGGCGGATCGGAAGGAGCGCGTGACCCCGGTCGCGAGGCTCGGGCCGCCCGACACCGTCTCCTTGATGACCGTGAAGTGCCGTGCCGTACCGGAGAGGGTGGTCAGCGCGGTCGGCGCGGACCAGTTGGCGAAGGTGTCGTAGCTGTCGCTGTAGTAGTAGGTGCCGTCGCCGTAGCCGTCGTAGAAGATCCGCCAGCCGCCGTTGTCGAGCTGCACCACCGAGGGGCCCTCGCGGTAGCTGCCCCAGCCGGCCCAGTCGCCGGTCTTCGAGAGCGTGTAGGGGCCGGTGAGGCTGGTGGCGGTGCCGTACTCGATGTACTTCGCCGTCTCGTTCTTGGTGAAGGCGTGGTAGGTCGAACCGATCCGCACGATGTACGTGTCGATGTGGTTGGAGCCGATGCCGGACAGCGCGACCGGTGAACTCCAGGCCGTAAGCGCGGAGTTGGAAGCCTTCAGCCGGTACGGCGTGAAGATCCACTCGTCGTCGGTGGTCGAGCAGGACACGATGACGTTGACACTGCCGTCGGCGTCGACGAACCACTCGGGCGCCCAGGCACGCGACAGATTGGTGATCGGGACCGTGTAGTCGTACAGGAACGTCCAGTTGACCCGGTCCGAGCTGCGCGCGAAGCCGATGGTGGTGCTGACGTCCTCCCAGGTGTGGGTGGTGTACGTCAGGTAGTAGAAGCCGTCGGTGTGCTTGAACACGCTCGCGTCGCGGATGCGGTTGCTCGGCGGGGTGTAGGCGGAGGCCTGGACGAGGCGGAAGTCGGTGGCGTCGTCGGACTGGTAGACGTTGACGGTGCCGTCGTCGCTGTTGAGGAACGGGACGATCGTGTAGCGGGTGGCGTAGCCGCTCGCCGGGGCGGCGGCCAGCGCCGTGCCGAGCAGCCCGGGCGCCTCACCCAGGACGAGCGCCGAGGCGGGCAGGACGGCGAGCGCGCGCAGCAGGGTACGGCGGGACGGTGTGGGGGGACGTGTGGTCACGGGCGGCTCTCCCGGAGACTCGATGTTCGTGATATCGAACCCAGTTCGTGAATTCGGTCAGAAGGTAGGGGTGGGTCAGGAGCACGTCAATGGTTTGCGCAATGCTGAACGATCTCTGTGGGACGCCTGTGGCGTACGGCCGGTGTGCGGCCAATCGTCCACGCCACGCGGGAAGTTGCCGCATCCGCAGCACACCGCCCGCCCGGACGTTACCGTTCGGTAGACCACGCGCTTCCGGAGGTGCCGCATGACGCCCGACCGTTCCGCAGGCCTGGCCGAGTCCGCCCGTGCGCTGGCCGCCGGGGAGGTGACCGCGCGTGCACTGACCGAGGAGGCCCTGGCCCGGATCGACTCGACTCAGGCCTCCCTGAACGCCTTTCGGATCGTACGGCGGGAGGCGGCGCTCGCCGAGGCCGAAGCCGCGGACAAGGAACTGGCCGCCGGAGTCCGCAAGCCGCTGCTCGGCGTGCCGGTCGCCGTCAAGGACGACATGGACGTGGCGGGCGAGCCGACCGCGTTCGGCTGCCGGGGCGAGTTCCCGCCGGTGGCGGAGGACGGCGAGGCGGTACGACGGCTGCGCGCGGCCGGTGCCGTGATCGTCGGGAAGACCAACACCTGCGAGCTCGGGCAGTGGCCGTTCACCGAGGGGCCCGCGTTCGGCGCGACCCGCAATCCGTGGAACTCCCGCCATACGCCCGGGGGTTCGTCCGGTGGATCGGCGGCGGCGGTCGCCGCGGGGCTGGTCCCGGCCGCGCTCGGCTCGGACGGCGCGGGCTCGGTACGCATCCCCGCCGCCTGGACCCACCTCATCGGCGTCAAGCCGCAGCGCGGCCGCATCTCGACCTGGCCGCGCGGCGAGTCCTTCCAGGGCATCACGGTCAACGGCACCCTCGCCCGTACGGTCGCCGACGCCGCCCTGCTCCTGGACGCGGCCAGCGGCAACCACGCACGGGACCCGCACCAGCCACCCCCGCTCACCCTGTCGGAGGCGGTGGGCCGCGACCCCGGCCGGCTGCGCATCGCCCTCTCCCTGAAGCCGCCGTTCACCGCGCTGCCCGCCCGACTGCGACCGGACGTACGGGCTCGGATCCTCGAACTCGCCGAGAAACTGGCGCAGTTGGGCCACACGGTCGTGGAGGACGATCCGCCGTACGGGCAGATCGGGTTGACTTTCCTCCCCCGCGCCACCGTCGGCCTCGCCGAGCGGGTCCGCGAGGCACCGCACCCCGAACTCCTCGACCCCCGCACCCTGGAGGCCGCCCGCCTCGGCCGACGGCTCGGCGGGGCCGCGCTGCGGGCGGCGCGGCGCGCGGAGGCGACCCTGCACGACCGGTTCGGGGCGTTCTTCGGGAGGTACGACCTGGTCCTCGCGCCGACAACTGCCGCTCCCCCGCCCCTGGTTGGCGCGATGCTCGACCTGGGCGGGCTGGCCACCGACCGCGCGATGGTCGCCGCCTGTCCCTACGCCTGGCCGTGGAACATCCTCGGCTGGCCCGGCGTCAACGTCCCCGCGGGCTTCGTGGCGGGCGGACTCCCGGTCGGTGCCCAGCTGTTGGGCCCCTCGAACAGCGAGCCTCTTCTGCTGTCCCTCGCCGCGCAGTTGGAGGCGGACCTGCGCTGGCACGAGAGGTGGCCGGAGCCGATCGCCGCGGATTCCCCGGCGGTATAAGCCTGTTCGGCCCGTACCCTGTGACCATGCAGGATGCGTCGATGGTCGGGCTGATGGGGCGGGTCACCGGGACGATCGGGCCCGGACTCGTCGGCGAGGTGATCGTCCGGGTGCGCGGCGGCGCCGAGCACTTCCTCGCGTACGCCGCCACGGGCACGGACCGGATCGAGACGGGGACCGTGGTGATGGTGGTGGAGCACCTGCCGCCGAGGACGGTCTACGTCACGCAGGCATACGACAGTTGAGCCCCCTCCTTCGCAGGTGAGAGCGTTTCGGGGGCGTATGCGTCAAGATTGCAACAAGGATCCGTCAGCGTCTGTACCCCGGTGTCGCACAGGCGCACACTCCCTTCGTTCGGTGCCGAAAGGGCACCATCAAAAGGGGGCGTATGCCGATGGTCATCGGCGTCGTAGCGGGGGTGGCGGTTCTCGCCGTTCTCGTACTGATAGGCCTGTTCAAGTCGATGTGGCGGGTCGCGGAGCCCAACGAGGCACTCATCATCTCGGGCTCCAAGCACCGTACCGAAGGCCTTGAGGAAGGCATGGGGTTCCGCATCGTCACGGGGCGCGGCACGCTGGTGCTGCCGGGTGTGCAGGCGGTGCGCAAGATCTCGCTCGATCTCAACGAGACCGAGCTGCACGTGGATTGTGTGACCACCCAGGGCATTCCGCTCAAGGTGCGGGGCGTGGTCATCTTCAAGGTCGGCGACGACTTCGTGTCGATCGCCAACGCGGGACGGCGTTTCCTCGACCAGCAGAAGATGATGTCGGAGCGGGTGCACAACGTGTTCGCCGGTCATCTCCGGTCCATCGTGGGCGGGTTGACGGTCGAGGACATGATCCGCGACCGGGAGAAGCTGACGGGGCAGACCCGTGCCGCGTGCGGTACGGAGATGGAGAAACTGGGTCTGATCGTGGACTCGCTGCAGATCCACGAGATCGAGGACCCGACCGGGTACATCAAGAACCTCGCGATGCCGCACGCCGCCGCCGTACAGCGGGACGCGCGCATCGCGCAGGCCGAGGCCAACCGGCTTGCCACCGAGGCCGAACAGAAGGCCGCGGCACGGATGTCGGAGGCCACTAGGGACAGCGAGATCCTCCAGGCCGGCTACCAGGCCGAGCGCGACAAGGCGGCGGCGAAGGCCCGACAGGCCGGACCCCTCGCGGACGCCGCGGCCCGGCAGGACGTCGTCGTCCAGGAGACCCGGATCGCCGAACTCGACGCCCTGCGCCGGGAACAGCAGCTCCAGGCGGACGTCCGCAAGCCCGCGGACGCCCAGGCGTACGAGACCCGGGCCCGCGCCGAGGCCGAGCGCGACGCGCGGATCTCCGCGGCCCAAGCCAAGGCCAAGGAGACCGAGTTGGCGGCCACGGCCGAGGCGAGCCGGATCAAGACGGCCGCGATCGCCGAGGCCGAGGCGACCCAGGCACGCGGTGCCGCCGCAGCGACGGCGACCAGGGCGACCGGTGAGGCCGAGGCCGCCGCCGCCCAGGCGAAGGGTCTCGCCGCCGCCGAGGCGACCCGGGCCCAGGGTCTCGCCGAGGCGGAGGCCATCAAGGCGCGGGCAGCTGCTCTCGCCGAGAACCAGGAGGCCGTGGTCGCACAGCAACTGGCCGAGAACTGGCCGGAGATCGTGAAGGCCGGCGCGTCCGCGTTCGGCAGCATCGACAACATGGTGGTCCTCAACGGGGCGGACGGCATGGCGGAGATGCTCGCCAAGGCGCTCACCATGGGCGGCACGGGCCTCGGCCTGGCCCGCCAGCTGCTCTCCTCGATGAACCAGAACGGGCAGACCCCGAACGGGACTTCGGCCCTGAACGGGAGCATGGCACCACCGTCGCAGAAGGTGCCGGTGGAGAAGGACGAGAAGTGATCGTCTGACGGGCGCCCGGCGTCCGCGGTCACGGAGGCACGTTCTAAGGTGCCTCCGTGACCGCCTTTACCGATGAGAACGTTCCGGGCCGCTTCGGCCCCTCCGCCACCACCGAGGCCGACCCCCGTGAGGTCGGCAAGGTCCGTACCGAGTACTCCCCCGCGCACGACGGCGACCCGGACCCCGGCGAGATCGTCTGGACCTGGGTGCCGTTCGAGGAGAACGACGGCCGGGGCAAGGACCGCCCGGTGCTCGTCGTGGCCCGTGAGCCCGGTGGGACCCTGCTCGCCGTCCAGCTGTCCAGCAAGCGCCACGACGGCGACCGCGAGTGGGTGGCGATCGGCAGCGGCCCATGGGACAAGTCCGGGCGCGACTCGTGGGTCGACGTGGACCGCGTCCTGCGTCTGCACGAGGACGGCATGCGCCGGGAGGCGTGCGCGATCGACCAGATGCGCTTCAACCTCGTCCGGCACCGGCTGCACGAGCGCTACGGCTGGACCTGAGCGGCCGGCACTGCTACTGCTCGACCTGAGCGGCTAGCTCTGGAGCTGACGCTCCGGAAACGCCCGTACGAACGCGTCCCGGACCGTCGCACCCGGTGTGCGGTCCAGGACGCCGAACACCACGTGCTCGAAGGCCGCGGCGAACCGTCCGCCCGGCCCGAGCAACGTGTGGAACGCGCCCGCGACCTGCGCCGGGTCGTTCTGGAACACTCCGCAGCCCCAAGCCCCCAGGACCAACCGCCGGTAGCCGTGCGCCACGGCCGTCTCCAGCACCCGCTCCGCCCGTACGGCGACGGCGTGCGGCAGCTCGGCCGCGCGCTCCGGTGCCGTGCGCAGGACGACCCCGGCATTCGGGGCTGCGGCGGTCAGGAACCCGGCGGTGAACGGTTCGTCCAGAAGCCGGCCCTTGTCGTCGCGGAAGACGGGGACGGCCGGTGAGTGGATGACCCGGTCCGTGTAGAACGGGTCACGGTGGGCGCGGTGATGGTCGTAGAAACCGCGGGCCTCAAGCAGGCACGTGTAGAGCGCGGAGGCGCGGCACAGGGCCTCCTCCTGGGCCTGCGCGCCGTTGAGGAAGCCGCCGCCGGGGTTGCGGGCGGAGGCGAAGTTCAGGACGGCGACCGGGCCGGTCAGTCGGCGGGCGGCCTCCAGGCTGCTCTCGCCGGTGACCTCGAAGACCGTCTCCACGGGCGAGAACGGTGATATCCGCACTGGTTCCGGGCCGTACAGGCGCGTACCCGCACGGGCCGCCTCGACCTCCGCGGCGATCGACACCTCGCGCCCGTCCGCCGCCGCGCGGTAGCTCCCGGCCGCGACGATCTGCTCGGTCTGCTGCGCGATGCCGCGCAGGCGCGGGCGCCAGGCAAAACCCCCGTGTACGCCATGAGCGCGCGCCCCGCGAGCTCCCCCGTGATCTCCCCCGTCGTGCTCATACAGGCATCGTGAGCGATGCTGGTCGTGCGATGCAACAGAGTTTCCGGGTCCGGCGAACGGCCGGAGAACCGGATATTACCGATCCCGAACGTGGCGATACGCACCCTTGTGCGACTCGACGCGAGGGTCTTGGGTGGTACGAGTGTGCCGACCCGGGCCCAACCGAAACCGGGCCGGTGACATGGTGGAATCTCAGGAGGATCCCGACATGTCCGATACGGCAAGTGACTGTAGCGACTGTACGGAGCCCCGTACCGCGGTCACCGAACCCGAGGTGGAGGCCCTGGTCAGGGGCATCTGCTTCAAGACCGGTCCGCCCCGAACGCTCGGGGTCGAAGTGGAATGGCTCGTCCACGAGCTGCGCCTGCCGCAGCTCCCCGTGACACCCGAACGACTCGAAGCGGCCTACGCCGCCTTGAAGACCGTGCCTCTGAGGTCGGCGCTCACCGTCGAGCCCGGCGGCCAGTTGGAACTCAGCTCGTCGCCCGCCGCCTCCCTGATGGAGTGCATCGGTTCCGTCTCCGAAGATCTCGACACCGTCCGCGCGGTGCTGCGCCGTGACGGCCTGGGGCTGGTCGGCGTCGGCCATGATCCCTGGCACCCGCCGCGCCGGTTCCTGCGAGAGCCGCGCTACGACGCGATGGAGCGCTGCCTCGACCGCACCGGCCCCGCCGGCCGCCGCATGATGTGCACCTCGGCGTCCGTGCAGGTGTGCCTCGACGCCGGTTACGAGGAGCCGGGTCCGCTCGGCCTCGGCCGGCGCTGGTGGCTGGCGCACCAGCTGGGCGCGGTCCTGGTGGCCGCGTTCGCCAACTCCCCGCTGGTCGGCCGCAGCCCCACCGGCTGGCGCTCCACCCGGCAGCTGATCTGGATGGAGATCGGCCCCGGCCGCGCGGGCGGCCCGACCCTGGACGCGCAGCCGCGTGACGCCTGGACGGATCACGTCCTGGACTCACCGGTGATGTGCATACGGCAGGACAGCGGCCCGTGGGAGGTCCCGGAGGAGCTGACGTTCCGGGAGTGGATCAGGTCGGGGTCGCCCAGGCCGCCGACCCGTGAGGACCTCGACTACCACGTCTCGACGCTGTTCCCACCGGTCAGACCGCGTGGCCACCTGGAGCTGCGCATGATCGACGCGCAGCCCGGCGACGACGGCTGGATCGTGCCGCTCGCCGTGACAACGGCGCTGTTCGACGACCCCGAGGCCGCCGAGACCGCCTACCGGGCCGTGAAGCCGCTGGCCGAACGGACCCAGGGGCTGCCCGCGCCGCACAACCCGCTGTGGATCGACGCGGCCCGCTACGGGCTGTCCGACCCGGAGCTGCACGAGGTCGCCCTCGTCTGCTTCGCGGCGGCCCTGGAGGCCCTGCCCCGCCTGGGCGCGACCACCGAGGTCACGGACGCCGTTCGCGCGTACTTCGACCGCTATGTAGTCCGGGGCCGCTGCCCCGCCGACGATCTGCTCGACCGCGTGCGCGGCACGGACAGCCGCCCGCACGGGAAGGAAATCCGCACATGACCGACGCCTCCATCGCCGCCGACACCGACGCCGACACCTCCGCTGACATCGATATCGAGGCGCTCAGGCAACGGGCGTTGACCACCCTGACCACGGCCCGGGACCGCACCACACTCCTCACGAGCTGTGTGGACGAGCCCGAACTCACCGCCCAGGTATCGCCGTTGATGTCCCCGCTGGTCTGGGACCTCGCACACATCGGCAACCAGGAAGAACTGTGGCTGCTGCGGGCAGTCGGCGGCCGGGACGCGATGCGGCCCGACATCGACGGCCTCTACGACGCGTTCGAGCACCCGCGCTCCGAACGCCCCTCGCTGCCGCTGCTGCCGCCCGCCGAGGCCCGGCAGTACGCGGCCGAGGTTCGCGGCCGGGTAACGGACATCCTGGAGAGCCACGCCTTCCGCGGGACCCGGCTCACCGACCTGGGCTTCGCCTTCGGGATGGTCGCCCAGCACGAACAGCAGCACGACGAAACGATGTTGATCACCCATCAACTCCGCACGGGCCCGCAGGCGTTGACGGCTCCGGACCCGGACCCGGTCCCGCTGTTCACCGGCCCGTCCGAAGTCCTGGTCCCCGGCGGCCCGTTCACGATGGGCACCTCCACCGAGCCATGGGCGCTGGACAACGAACGGCCCGCGCACCGACGGGAGGTGGCCCCGTTCCACATCGACACCACCCCGGTGACGAACGGCGCGTATCTGGCGTTCATCGAGGACGGCGGCTACGACGACCCACGCTGGTGGACGAAGGAGGGCTGGGCGCACGTCCGCCGCAACTCCCTCACGGCGCCGGAGTTCTGGCGTCGGGAGGCGGGCCAGTGGCTGCGGCGCCGGTTCGGCGTCACGGAGGCCGTACCGCCGAACGAGCCGGTGGTGCACGTCTGTTGGTACGAGGCCGACGCCTACGCCCGCTGGGCCGGACGCCGGCTGCCCACCGAGGCCGAGTGGGAGAAGGCGGCCCGCCACGACCCGACGGCCGACCGCTCGATGCGCTACCCGTGGGGCGACGCCGACCCGGCCCCCGAGCACGCCAACCTCGGCCAACGCCACCTGCGCCCGGCCCCGGCCGGCAGCTATCCGGCAGGCGAGTCACCGCTGGGCGTACGCCAGTTGATAGGTGACGTGTGGGAGTGGACGTCGAGCGACTTCCTTCCCTACCCGGGGTTCAAGGCGTTCCCGTACAAGGAGTACTCGGAGGTGTTCTTCGGCCCGGAGTACAAGGTGCTGCGGGGCGGTTCGTTCGCCGTGGACGAGGTGGCCTGCCGGGGCACGTTCCGCAACTGGGACTATCCGATCCGGCGGCAGATCTTCTCCGGCTTCCGTACCGCCCGCTCGGGGGCCGTCTGATGTGCCGTCACCTGGCGTACCTGGGACCCGAGGAGCCGCTCGGCCGACTCCTCGTGGACCCGGAGCACAGCCTGTACCGCCAGTCCTGGGAACCGCGTCGGCAGCAGCACGGGACGGTCAACGCCGATGGTTTCGGGGTGGGTTGGTACGCCGAGGGCGACCCGGTGCCGGGCCGCTACCGGCGGGCCGTACCCATCTGGGGCGACCAGTCATTCGCCGACCTGGCCCGCGTGGTCCGCTCGGGCGCGCTGCTGGCCGCCGTACGGGACGCGACGTTCGCGGGTGCGGACGGGGAGGCCGCGGCGGCGCCGTTCGCCGCGGGCCCCTGGCTGTTCAGCCACAACGGCGCAGTCACCGGCTGGCCGCAGACCCTGGCGGCCCTGGCCCAACGCCTGCCGCCGGTGGACCTGTTGTCGCTCGATGCCCGCTGCGACTCGGCGTTCGTGTGGGCGCTGGTCCTGAACCGGCTCCGGGCGGGCGACGAGGAGGGCCAGGCGCTGGCCGACACGGTGACGGAGGTCGCCCATGCGGCCCCCGGTTCCCGCCTCAACCTCCTTCTCACCGACGGCGAGACGATCGCCGCCACCGCCTGGGGCGACACCCTCTGGTACCTCTCGGAGCCCGGCCGCCACACGGTCGTGGCCTCCGAGCCCTACGACGACGACCCGCACTGGCAGGAGGCCCCCGACCGCACTCTTCTCACCGCGACCCGCACCGAGGTCCTCCTCACCCCCCTGAAAGACCTCGCACCCGCACCGTCGAAGGAGCCCCGCACGTGAGCCCGTTCCTTCTCACCCGCACCCTCCCCGAGGACGCCACCGACGCGGCCCTGCGCGCCGACGTCCTGGAGGGCCTCACCAGCACCCCGAAGACCCTCCCGCCGAAGTGGTTCTACGACGCCCACGGCAGCGAACTCTTCGAGCAGATCACCGAGTTGCCCGAGTACTACCCCACGCGCGCCGAGCGCGAGATCCTCGTCGACCGGGCCGGCGAGATCGCCGCCGCGACCGGCGCCCGCACCCTCGTCGAGCTGGGCTCCGGGTCCTCGGACAAGACACGCCACCTGCTGGACGCGCTCACCGGCCTGGCCGTGTACGTCCCCGTCGACGTCAGCGAGAGCGCGCTCACGCAGGCCGGGCACGCCCTGATCGAGGAGCGCCCGGGTCTCGACGTGCACGCCCTGATCGCCGACTTCACCGGCGACCTCACCCTGCCGGAGACCCCGGGCCCGCGCCTCCTGGCGTTCCTCGGCGGCACGATCGGCAACCTGCTCCCGGCGGAACGCGCGACATTCTTCGCGCGTATCCGCGCACTCCTCTCCCCCGGCGACGCGCTGCTGCTCGGCACGGACCTGGTGAAGGACGAGCAGGTCCTGGTCAGGGCGTACGACGACGCGGCCGGAGTGACGGCCGCGTTCAACAAGAACGTCCTGACCGTCGTCGACCGCGAACTCGGCGCCGATTTCGACGCCGACGCCTTCGACCACGTAGCCCTCTGGGACAGCGCCAACGAGTGGATCGAGATGCGGCTGCGCTCCCGCACGGACCAGACCGTGAAGATCCCGGCGCTCGATCTCGCCGTCGACTTCACGGCCGGCGAGGAACTCCGCACCGAGATCTCCGCGAAGTTCCGCAAGGAGGGCGTGCGGTCCGAACTGGCCGCCACCGGGCTGGAGTTGGCCCACTGGTGGACCGACCGGGAGGGACGCTTCGCGCTGTCACTGAGCGTGGTGCGCTGACGTCGGGTGACGGGCCGTCTCGCGCACTGCCGCACCTTGGGGCACCGTGGAGTAGCGCGTGACGCGCCCGTCACGGCCGAGAGGAGTACCCGCATGTCCGAGCACACGTACCGGGTCACCGAGATCGTCGGCACCTCTCACGAGGGCATCGACCAGGCCATCCGCAACGGCGTCGCCCGCGCCGCGCAGACCCTGCGCAGCCTCGACTGGTTCGAGGTGACGCAGGTCAGGGGCCAGATCGAGAACGGGCAGATCGAGCACTTCCAGGTCGGCCTGAAGGTCGGCTTCCGCATCGAGGACGAGGACTGACCGCCGTAGCGGCTACAGCCCTCAGGTCCGGCCCTCCCCCTCCTGTGCCGCCTCCAGCGCGGCGGAGGGGGCGGTCCAGCGGGCCCGGACGACCCTGAACCCGGCCCGCTCGGCGTCGTCGCAGACCAGCTCGTCGTCGTCCACGAGGACCCGGATGTCGCGGTCGCGGGCGAGCCGCTTGAGGACCTCCAGCTTGGTACGCCGGGCAGGCCTGCGGTCGTCGTTGCGCCGCATGAAGACCCGCCCCTCGGGCAGCCCCTGCGCGGCGAGCCAGGCGAGTGTGTCGCGCCGGCAGCGCTCGGGCCGCCCGGTCAGATAGACGACCTCGCACTCCTCGGCGCTCTCCAGCGCGAGCGCGACGCCCTCCGCGAGCGGCGGGTCCTGCGCGGCGGCACCGAAGAAGCCGTCCCAGTCACGCGGCTTGTTCTCCAGGAACCGCTGCCGGTGCGCCGTGTCGGCGAGGGTGTTGTCGAGGTCGAACACGGCGAGCGGCGGGCGCTTGTTGTCGGCGGTCACAGGTCCACCCTAGACAGCGCCCGCACCCCGGCAACGACCGCCCGAGGCCCTGGCCTCATGCTTCTCGTATGTCTGCCGCTTCCCCCGCCCCTCGTACGTTCCTGATAGGCGCCGCCCGTGAGCGGCCCTGCACCCTGGTCGTCTGCCGGGGCTGCTGCTGCGGCGACCCGCGCAAACACCCCGGCACCGACCACGCCTGGCAGTTGGAACGGCTGCGCGCGGGTGCCGCCCAGCACGGTTTCGCCGTCCGTACGACGGACTGCCTGGGCCCCTGCGACCAGGCCAACGTGATCGTCGTCCAGCCGTCGGCGGCAGGGCGCCGGGCCGGTGGGCGGCCGACCTGGGTCGGGTTCGCGATGGACGACGACTGCACGGAGGAAGTGCTGGAGTGGGCGGCCGCGGGCGGGCCGGGGATCGCCGCGCCGCCCGTCACGCTGGAGCTGCAGTTCATCGACCCGCCCCGGGACGCACGCGTCCGGTCCCGACGGTGAGAACCGTGCCCGCGACCCTCGATTGCTAATGGGATCCATTTTCATATAGCGTCCTCGGTGCCTGCCAGCCCACCGAGGAGGAATCCCCATGGCCGTCCCCAAGCGGAAGATGTCCCGCAGCAACACCCGCCACCGCCGCGCCCAGTGGAAGGCGACAACGCCCACGCTGGTGCCGGTCACCGTCGACGGAGTACGCCACCTCGTCCCGCAACGGCTGGCGAAGGCGTACGAGCGCGGGCTGCTGCGCCCCGAGGACTGACCGGCACGGGAATGCCGGGGCCTCCCGGGCGTTGAACTGAACGTGAGCTTCGTGATCGCCTCGACCCCCTTCTCCGTCCTCGACCGGTCCCGCACCCGCGAGGGGCACCCGCCCGCCGAGGCGCTGCGCGACACCGTGCGGCTGGCGCGGGAGGTCGAGGGGCTGGGCTATCACCGGTTCTGGGTGTCGGAGCACCACGGCGTGCCCGGGGTGGCCGGTTCCGCGCCGACCGTGCTGGCCGCCGCCGTCGCCTCGGCCACTCGGAGCATCCGGGTCGGGACGGGCGGGGTGATGCTGCCGAATCACCAACCCCTGGTCGTGGCCGAGCAGTTCGGGGTGCTGGAGTCGCTGTTCCCGGGCCGGATCGACATGGGACTCGGCCGCTCGGTGGGCTTCACCGACGGCGTGCGCAAGGCGCTGGGCCGTGGCAAGGACGACGCCGACGACTTCGCCGGACAACTCGACGAACTCCTCGACTGGTTCCGCGGTACGTCACCCACCGGCGCGCACGCGCGACCGTCCGAGGGCCTGAGCGTCCCGCCGTTCGTGCTCGCGATGGGCGAGGGCGCCGACATCGCGGCCCGGGCCGGTCTGCCGATGGTGATCGGAGACCTCCGCAACCGCGACAAGATGCGGCGCGGAATCGACCGCTACCGCGACAGCTTCCGGCCCTCCCCCTGGGCCCCGGAACCGTACGTCGTCATCTCGGGCACGATCGCCGTGGCCGCCACCCCCGAGGCGGCCCGACGACTCCTCGTCCCGGAGGCCTGGTCGATGGCGTACTCGCGCACCCACGGCACCTTCCCGCCCCTCCCGCCCGCCGAGCGCGTGGAGCAACTGCCCATGACCGACAAGGAGTTCGGCTTCTACGAGGCCGGGCTCACCGGACAGCTCGCGGGCACCGAGGAACAGGTGGCCCACGAGCTGGAGACGGTGCTGAAGGAGACGGCGGCCGACGAAGTTCTCGTCACCACCAGCACCTACGACCGCGAGGCCCTGCTGGACTCCTACCGGCGGCTCGCCTCCCTCATGGCGTGAGCACCATCCGGAAGCGTGCCGCCCCGGACAGCATCCGCTCGTAGGCCTCGCCCGCCTGGTCCAGGGGTACGGTCTCGACCATCGGGCGGATGTTGTGCAGCGCGCTGAAGGCCAGGGTGTCCTGCACGTCCTGCGCGGTGCCGGACGGGTGGCCCCGAACGACCTTGGCGCTCATGAGAAGTTGGAGCGGGCTGATCCCCAACGGCGCGGTGTCCGCCCCGATGACGACCAGTTCGCCGCGGGGTCGCAGCCCCTCCACCGTCGCGGTGGCGGCGTCGGCGTTGCCCGCCGTGGCCAGCACGACCTTGGCGCCGCCGAGAGCCTTCAGCGCGTCCGCGACATCGGTGTCCGCCGTGCTGTCGACGTAGTGGTGGGCGCCCAACTGCTTGGCGAAGTCGGCCTTTTCGGGGCCTCGCGCGATCGCCACGGTCTCGAATCCCATGGCGGCCGCGTACTGCACGCCCAGGTGGCCGAGGCCGCCCAGTCCGAGTACGGCGACCAGGTCGCCCGGCCCCGCGGAACTGCGCCGCAGCCCGTTGAACGTGGTCACGCCCGCACATCCCATGGGCGCGGCGGCGCTCGCCGAGAGGCTGTCGGGGATCCGGGCGAGTGCGTCGACCGGCGCCACGGTCATCTCCGCGAAGCCTCCGTCGTAGGCCCAGCCGGGCACCTTCATGTTCTCGCAGACGATGAAGTCGCCCTGCCTGCACGGGGTGCAGTGGCCGCAGCTGCCGCCGAACCAGCCGACGGACACCCGGTCGCCGACCCGCCAGCCGCTGTCGGAGGCGCCCTCGCCGAGCGCGTCGATGTGTCCGGCGATCTCGTGCCCGGTGACGAGCGGGAAGCGCACACCCGGCACTCCGGCGTTCACGAAGAACGTGTCGCTGTGGCAGATCCCGCAGGCTTCCACGGCGATCCGCACATGGCCCGGTCCCGGCTCCGGTACGTCCCGCTCGGCGATCGTGAACTCGCCGCCGGCCGCGCCCACTTGCGCGACTCGATAACTGCTCATGCCTGTCTCCCAGAGGGATGCGAATGCGGCTCGGCTAGTGCGCGGCCGCCTGGCGTGCGCTGATCTCGATCGTTCCGTCCCTCGCGTCGACCCTGGCCTGCTCGCCCGCGTTCAGTTCGCCGGCGAGGAGCATGTCGGCGAGCCGGTCGTCGACCTCGCGCTGGATGGTGCGGCGCAACGGGCGGGCGCCGAAGTCGGGTTGGTAACCGAGGTTGGCCAGCAGGTCCGCCGCCGCGTCGCTGACCTCCAGGGTGACGTCCTGGGCGTGCAGCCTGCGCCGGGTGTGTTCCAGCAACAGGTCGACGATGTCGCGCAGTTGGGCGCGTTCCAGGCCGCGGAAGACGATGATCTCGTCGATGCGGTTGAGGAACTCGGGCCGGAAGTGCTGGTTCAGGACCGGCATGACCGACTCACGGACCTTGGCGTAGTCGTCGACCCCGGCCGCGAGGATGCGGTCGGCGCCGATGTTCGACGTCATGATGACCACGGTGTTCTTGAAGTCGACCGTGCGCCCCTGCGAGTCGGTGAGCCGTCCGTCGTCGAGGAGTTGCAGCAGCGTGTTGAAGACGTCGGGGTGCGCCTTCTCGACCTCGTCGAGCAGCAGCACGGCGTACGGCTGCCTGCGGACGGCCTCGGTGAGCTGGCCGGCCTCGTCGTGGCCGACGTATCCGGGAGGGGCACCGACCAGGCGGGAGACGGTGTGCCGTTCCTGGAACTCGCTCATGTCGAGGCGGATCATGCGGCTCTCGTCGCCGAAGAGGGCGGCGGCGAGGGCGCGGGCGAGTTCCGTCTTGCCGACGCCGGTGGGGCCGAGGAAGAGGAAGCTGCCGATGGGCCGGTTCGGGTCGCTCATGCCGGCCCGGGCGCGACGTACCGCGCGGGCGACGGCGGTGATGGCCTCGTCCTGGCCGACGACCCGCTCGTGGAGGTGCTCCTCCAGCTTCATCAGCCGGGCGCGTTCCTCCTCGGTGAGCTGGGCGACGGGGATGCCGGTGGTGCGGGAGACGACCTCGGCGATGTCCTCGGCGGTGACCTTGGGCACCTGCTCCTCGGCGGAGCCGCCCGCCTTCAACTCGGCCTCGGTGTCCTTGATCCGGTCGCGGAGTTCCTTGGCCCGCTCGTACTCCTCGTCGGCGACGGCCTGGTCCTTCTCCCGGTTGAGGGCCGCGAGCCGGTCCTCGACCTCGCGGGTGTCGGAGAGCGGGGTCTTGGCGCGCAGCCGTACCCGTGCCGCCGCCTGGTCCATCAGGTCGATGGCCTTGTCGGGCAGGAAGCGGGCGGTGATGTACCGGTCGGAGAGTTCGGCCGCCGCGACGACGGCCTCGTCGGTGATACGGACCTGATGGTGGGCCTCGTAACGGTCGCGCAGGCCGCGCAGGATCTCGATGGTGTCGTCGACGGTCGGTTCGCCGACCAGGATGGGCGCGAAGCGGCGCTCCAGCGCGGAGTCCTTCTCGATGTACTTGCGGTACTCGTCGACGGTGGTGGCGCCGATGAGGTGCAACTGCCCGCGGGCCAGGGCGGGTTTGAGCATGTTCCCCGCGTCGAGAGCGCCGTCGCCACCTCCGCCCGCGCCGACGACGGTGTGCAACTCGTCGAGAAACAGCACCAGTTCGTCGCTGTGCTCGCTGACCTCGTCGAGGAGTTTCTTCAGCCGCTCCTCGAACTCGCCCCGGTACTTGGTGCCGGCGACCATCCCGGCCAGGTCCAGCGAGACGAGCCGTTTGCCCGCCAGGGTCTTCGGCACGTCACCGGCGACGATGCGCTGGGCGATGCCCTCGACGACGGCGGTCTTGCCGACGCCGGGGTCGCCGATGAGGACGGGGTTGTTCTTGCTGCGCCGGGACAGCACCTCGATGGTCTGCTCGACCTCCTCGTCCCGCCCGATCACCGGGTCGAGCCGCCCGGCGCGGGCGTCCTCGGTGAGGTCGCGCCCGTACTCGTCGACGGTGGGCGTGCTGCTGGGCCGCTTCCGCTCGGGCTCGGAGCCACTCGGCACCCGGTCGCTCTCCCAGCCGCTGCCGGTGAGCGCCTGTCCGGCGGCCGACTCGGGGTTGGCGGCCAGGGCCCGCAGCAGGTGTTCGGGGCCGATGTACGAGGAGTCCTCGGCGCGGGAGATCTGGTACGCGTCAAGGAGGGCGCGCTTGGCGGCCGGGGTGAGAGTGGTGGGTTCGGTCTTCGGGCCGTTCTCAGCTCCAGCGGTCAGCCGTTCCCGGATCCGGTCGGGGTCCGCGCCCGCCTCGGCGAGCAGCCGCCGGGTCGACTCCTGCTCGGTGGCGGCGGCCAGCAGATGCCGGGCGTCGAGTTCCTCGCTGCCCTCGACGGCGGCGATGTCCCGCGCCTGGGCGACCAGCTCACGGGCCCGTTCGGAGAGCAGGCTGCCGATGTCGACGCGCTGGGCCCGACGTGATGGCGACGCCGGACCCGAACCGCCGAAATACCGGGACATCAGCTCGTCGAATTCCTCGAAGGGGCTGCGTCCGAAACCGAATCCGGGAGTAGTCATGACCACGGACCTTCCATGCGGCAACTGGGCGGCGACTGGTATCCGTGTCTTCCAACCTGGCACAGCGCGGACGCCCCCGCACCCCCGCAGGTCACCGGGCACCACACGGCGTGCTCGCATAGACTCGCCGGGTCATGCACAGCCCCGGCACCCCCCGCACCCCCCACGTCCCCGACTCCTACGTCCGTGTCCGCGACGCCCGCGAGCACAATCTCCAGGGCGTCGACGTCGACATCCCGCGGGACGTGTTGACCGTGTTCACAGGCGTCTCCGGCTCCGGAAAGTCGTCCCTCGCCTTCGGCACGATCTACGCGGAGGCCCAGCGCCGCTACTTCGAGTCGGTGGCGCCGTACGCCCGCAGACTGATCCACCAGGTGGGAGCCCCGAAGGTCGGCGAGATCACCGGCCTCCCGCCCGCGGTCTCCCTCCAGCAACGCCGCTCGACCCCGACCTCCCGCTCCTCGGTGGGCACGGTCACCAACCTCTCGAACTCGCTCCGGATGCTGTTCTCCCGCGCCGGCGACTACCCGCCCGGCGCGGAACACCTCGACTCGGACGCCTTCTCCCCCAACACGGCGGCGGGCGCATGCCCGGAGTGCCACGGCCTCGGCCGGGTCCACCGCACAACCGAGGCGTCCCTCGTCCCCGACCCCTCGCTGTCGATCCGCGAGGGCGCGATCGCCGCGTGGCCGGGCGCCTGGCAGGGCAAGAACCTGCGCGACATCCTCGACACCCTCGGCTACGACGTGGACGTACCGTGGCGCGAACTCCCCGCCGAACAGCGGGAGTGGATCCTGTTCACGGACGAGCAACCGGTGGTGACGGTCCACCCGATCCGGGACGCGGACCGCATCCAACGCCCGTACCAGGGCACGTACATGAGCGCCCACCGCTACGTCATGAAGACGTTCTCGGACACGAAGAGCCCCACCCTCCGCACCAAGGCGGAACGCTTCCTGACCAGCACCCCCTGCCCGGTCTGCGGAGGAAGCAAGTTGCGCGCCGAGTCCCTCGCCGTGACCATCGCAGGCCGCACAATCGCAGACCTGGCCGCGCTACCACTCTCGGAGTTGGCAGGCACCCTCAACGGCACGTCGGAGGCCGCACGCGTCCTCACCGAGGACCTCACCTCCCGCATCGCCCCGATCCTCGAACTGGGCCTCGGCTACCTCAGCCTGGACCGCGCGACCCCCACCCTCTCGGCGGGCGAACTCCAACGCCTGCGCCTGGCAACCCAGTTGAGGTCCGGCCTCTTCGGCGTCGTCTACGTCCTCGACGAACCGTCCGCCGGCCTGCACCCGGCGGACACCAAGGCCCTGCTCACGGTCCTGGAGCGACTCAAGGCGGCGGGCAACTCGGTGTTCGTGGTGGAGCACCACCTCGACGTCATGCGCGCCGCCGACTGGCTGGTGGACGTGGGCCCACTGGCAGGCGAGCACGGCGGACGGGTACTGCACAGCGGACCGGTGGCCGACCTGGCGGCGGTGACGGAATCGGCGACGGCGCGCTTCCTCTTCGACGACTCCCCCGCACCGGCCCGCGAAGTCCGTTCACCGCGAGGCGAGTTGAAGGTGGGCCCGGTGACGCGGCACAACCTGCGGGACGTGACGGCGGAGTTCCCCCTGGGCGTGTTCACAGCGGTCACCGGCGTCTCGGGCTCGGGCAAGTCCACACTCATCGGCGAGATCACCGAGGAACTCCCGGGCGTGGGACGCCTGGTGTCGGTGGACCAGAAGCCGATCGGCCGCACCCCACGCTCGAACCTGGCCACCTACACCGGCCTCTTCGACGTCGTCCGCAAGGTGTTCGCGGCCACGGACGAGGCACGCCAACGGGGTTACGGCGCAGGCCGGTTCTCCTTCAACGTGGCGGGCGGCCGCTGCGAGACCTGCCAGGGCGAAGGCTTCGTCAGCGTGGAGCTGCTCTTCCTGCCGAGCACCTACGCACCGTGCCCGGACTGCGGCGGGGCGCGCTACAACCCCGAGACGCTCCAAGTGACGTACCGGGGACGGAACATCGCGCAGGTCCTCGACCTGACGGTGGAGAGCGCGGCGGAGTTCTTCGCGGACACGGACACCCCGGCCGTGACCCGCAGCCTGACCACACTGCTGGACGTGGGCCTGGGCTACCTGCACCTGGGCCAACCCGCCACCGAGTTGTCAGGCGGCGAGGCCCAACGCATCAAACTGGCCACCGAGTTGCAACGCGCCCGCCGCGGTCACACCCTCTACCTCCTCGACGAACCAACAACCGGCCTCCACCCGGCCGACGTAGAGGTCCTCCTCCGCCAACTCCACGGCCTGGTCGACGCGGGCCACACCGTGGTGGTGGTCGAACACGACATGGCGGTGGTGGCGGGCGCGGACTGGGTGATCGACTTGGGCCCGGGTGGAGGAGAGAAGGGCGGGAGGATCGTGGCAGCGGGCCCGCCTGCGGATGTGGCGAGGGCCAGCGGGAGCACCACGGCCCTTTACCTGGCAAACGCGCTGGCGTAAACCCCTTGCTTTTAGGGGCGCGGGGAACTGCGCGACCAGCCCCCACGCACCCGCAACCGACCGACTACCTCAGAACACTCCCAACCCATTCCCGGGGCAACCCATGAGTGTCGTGAAGGTAGCGATAGTCCTCCTCACTCAACGGCCCCCGAAACTCCGGCCGAGACAACACCCGCCGCCCCCGCACAAGCAGTTGAGAGAACCGCCGCTCCTCATCCAGCAACACCCCCCGCACAGTGCCGGTACCAACAAACTCCCCCGGCAAGTCGGACAACGTACGCGAGTCATCACCCCGCCACAGAGCCATGAGCAGCCGCCGAATCAACCGCCGCACCACATATCCACGCCCGGTGTTGGAAGGCCGTACCCCCTCCTCCAGGACGACGACACTCGACCGAAGATGATCACAGACCACCCGCACCGAGCGCTCGTCCAGATCCCACAACAGCGGAACCGTCCTCATCCACGGCTCGAACAGATCCGTCTCATAGACCGACCGCCGCCCCTGAAGGACAGACACCAGCCGCTCCAGCCCCATCCCCGTGTCGACGTTGACCTGCCGCAGCGGAACCAGCCCACCGTCCTCGCCGCGCTCCAGCCGCATGTGCACGTGATTCCAGATCTCCACCCAGCGCGAATCACTGGTCGGGGTGCCCTCCGGCGGCCCGTCCCCGGTCCAGAAGAAGATCTCCGAGTCAGGACCACAGGGACCCACGGGCCCGTTGGACCACCAGTTCTCGTCCTGTGTCGACTCAACCGGCACACCCAACTCCCGCCAGGTGTCCAGCGATTCAAGATCGGGCCCAACCTGCTCATCACCGCCGAAGACAGTGACGTACAACTTCTCGCGCGGGATGCCGAAGCCGTCCCGCAGCAGCTCGTACCCCCAACGCAGGCTCTGCGGATGGCTGTAGTCGCCCAACGACCATGAGCCGAGCATCTCGAACACGGTCAGGTGGGTCAGGTCGCCGATCTCGTCGAGATCCGTAGTGCGCAGACAGCGTTGGACGTTGACCAGCCGCCGCCCCTGTGGATGCGGGCGGCCCTGGAGATACGGCGTGAGCGGGTGCATGCCGGAGGTCGTGAAGAGGACCGGGTCCGAGGGCGGCGGCAGCAGCGAGCTGCCGGTGATCAGCTCGTGCCCGCGTTCGCGGTAGAAGTCGAGGAACGTACGGACGATGTCGTCGGTGTTCATGGCGGTGAGTCCTTCGCGGGTCGGGGGAGACCGGAAGGGACCGCGGGGCAGCGTGCGAAGGGGCTGGAAACGACACACCCGGCGGTCCGTTTCCGGCCGCCGGGAGAGGTCAGTGAGGTTCAGGCGTCGGCGGCCGGCGAGCTGGTCGCTCGCGCGGTCGCGGTGCCGGTGTGCCTGATGATCCTCATGGACGCCACGCTAACAGGACGCCTCCGCGCCGTCCTGCGGATTTTCACCGGGGCCTGCGCCACGGAGGTGCAGTGGTCCTGGTGCTGGGGCTGAGCCGTCACCCCGGCCTGTGCCGCATACGCGAGGGAGCGGCGGTCGGGGTGGCTGCCGGCGGCGATGGTCTCACCCACCTCCACCTCGGCGACGAGCCCGCGCGTCGACACCACCCGCCACACCGAGGTGAGCAGGGAGTCGCTGCCGACGAAGGCGGGCGCGGTGCTGGCGGTGCCGTCGGTCGTGTAGTGCAGGCCGACCGGCTGGACGGGGACTCCGGCGTCCAGTGCGGCCTGGAAGACGGCCCGCCGGAAGTGGCCCTGGGCCCGGCCGCACCAGGTGCTGCCCTCGGGGAAGACGGCGACCGCTCCGCCCGCGCGCAGGGCGCCCGCGATGGAGGCAACGGTCTCGGGGAGGGCACGCAGCCGGTCGCGGTCGATGAACAGGGCGCCGCTGCCCGCGGTCAGTGTCCCGGCGACAGGCCAGTGCCGGATCTCGGCCTTGGCCAGCATGCGGGCGGGGCGTACGGCGGCCAGCAGCGGGATGTCCAGCCACGAGATGTGGTTGGCGACCAGGAGCAGTCCGCCGGTGGGCGTGGTGGTGCCGGTGATGCGGAGCCGGATGCCGGCCGCCCGGACGATGGTCCGGCACCACCAGCGCACCGCGCGGGCGGGGATCCGCGCGCCGACGGGGGTGAGTGCGGCCCCGGCGGCCACCACGACCAGGACGGTCACCAGGCGCAGCACGGCGCGCGGTACGGCCGTGACGGACCCCTTCGAGTCGATGCACGCCCTGGGGGTGCAGGGCGCGCTGGGCAGCCAGCCGCTCATCATGCCGGGACGAGCGAGAGGAAGTGCCGCAGATAGCGCGGGTTGACCCGGCGCATCGACAGCAGCACGTACAGGTCGGCGACCCCGAAGTCCGGGTCGTGGGCGGGCTCGCCGCACACCCAGGCGCCGAGGCGGACGTATCCGCGCAGCAGCGGCGGGAGTTCGACGCGCTCGGCGGGGCGGGTCACGCCGTCCGCGCTCCAGGGCAGCAGCGGTCGTACCCGGAACTCCTCGGGAGCGAGGTGCTTGGCACTGACCCGATCCCAGGTGCCGGCGGCGAGGGCGCCACCGTCGGCCAGCGGGATCGAGCAGCAGCCGGCGAGCCAGTCGTGGCCGCGGTCGACCATGTAGCGGGCTATGCCGGCCCAGATGAGGCCGATGACGGCGCCGTCGCGGTGGTCGGGGTGGACGCAGGAGCGGCCGACCTCGACGAGGCCCGGGCGGATCGAGTCGAGCGGGGCGAGGTCGAACTCACTCTCCGAGTAGAGCCGTCCGGCGACCGCGGCGCGCTCGGGCGGCAGCAGCCGGTAGGTGCCGACCACCTGCCCGGTGACCGTGTCGCGGACGAGGAGGTGGTCGCAGTAGGCGTCGAAGGCGTCGACGTCCAGGCCGGGCTGCGGGCTGGAGAGGTGGGCGCCCATCTCTCCGGCGAAGACGTCGTGCCGCAGCCGCTGCGCGGCCCGCACCTCGTCCTCGTCGCGGGCGAGCGTGACGGTGTAGCGGGTCGGCGCGGCGGGCTGCGAGGGACGGTCGAGGGTGGAAACGCCGGTCATGGCTCTCTCCTGGTCACGGGCCGGGGACGGCTCAGCGGCGAGCGGTGCCGCCATACCTGTTGTGCCGACGCCGGCTGTCCGTGGTGTGACCCGCGAAGAGAGAGACGATGTGGGGTTGTTGAATGCCAGGGGTGCTTGGCGGAGCCGGGGTTGAGCACCACTCCGGCTCCGCCCGTCCGCACCCTGCCGGCGAACGTTCGGTGAGCTGGGACGTCTAGCGCTTGGCCACCTTGCGCGTCGCCCGCAGCCACTCCTTGTTCATCCCGGTGATGGAGAACAGCGGGATGCCCTTCGGGCAGGCAGTCGCGCACTCACCGGCCAGCGTGCAGCCGCCGAAGCCCTCGTCGTCCATCTGCGCGACCATGTCGAGGACGCGGGTCTCGCGCTCGGGGGCGCCCTGCGGAAGGACGTTGAGGTGGTTGACCTTGGCGGAGGTGAACAGCATCGCCGCGCCGTTCGGGCACGCGGCGACGCACGCCCCGCAGCCGATGCACTCGGCGTGCTCGAAGGCGAAGTCGGCGTCCGGTTTGGGTACGGCGGTGGCGTGCGCTTCGGGGGCCGCGCCCGTCGGGGCCGTGATGTAACCGCCGGCCTGGATGATCCGGTCGAAGGCCGACCGGTCCACCACGAGGTCCTTGACGACCGGGAAGGCGGAGGCGCGCCAGGGTTCGATGTCGATCGTGTCGCCGTCCTCGAAGGACCTCATGTGGAGTTGGCAGGTGGTGGTGCGCTCCGGGCCGTGCGCGTCGCCGTTGATGACGAGGCTGCACGCGCCGCAGATGCCCTCGCGGCAGTCGTGGTCGAAGGCGACGGGGTCCTCGCCCTTGAGGATGAGTTCCTCGTTGAGGGTGTCGAGCATCTCCAGGAACGACGTGTCCGTGGAGATTCCGTCCACTTGGTAGGTGGACATGGCGCCTTCGGCGTCGGCGTTCTGCTGCCGCCAGACGCGCAGGGTGAGCTTCATGCGTAGCTCCGCTGAGTGGGGTGGACGTACTCGAAGACCAGGTCTTCCTTGTGCAGTACGGGAGATGAGCCGGTGCCGGTGAACTCCCAGGCGGCCGCGTAGCTGAACTCCTCGTCCCTGCGCTCCGCTTCGCCGTCCGGGGTCTGCGACTCCTCGCGGAAGTGGCCGCCGCAGGACTCGGCGCGGTTCAGTGCGTCGAGGCACATCAGCTCGGCGAGTTCCAGGTAGTCGACGATCCGGTTCGCCTTCTCCAGCGACTGGTTGAACTCCTCGCCGGTGCCCGGGACTTTGATCCGCCGCCAGAACTCCTCGCGGATCTGCGGGATGCGCTCCAGCGCCTTGCGCAGTCCGCTGTCGGTGCGGGCCATGCCGCAGAACTCCCACATGAGTTCGCCGAGTTCGCGGTGGAAGGAGTCGGGGGTGCGGTCGCCGTCCACGGAGAGGAGGAGGTTGAGGCGGTCCTCGGTCTCCGCCAACACCTCTTGTACGGCGGGGTGTTGGACGCCGATCTCCTCGTGTCCGGGGTGCCGGGCGAGGTAGTCGTTGATCGTCGCCGGGAGCACGAAGTAGCCGTCGGCGAGGCCCTGCATCAGCGCGGAGGCACCGAGCCGGTTGGCGCCGTGGTCGGAGAAGTTGGCCTCACCGATCGCGAACAGGCCCGGGACCGTGGTCTGGAGGTCGTAGTCGACCCAGAGGCCGCCCATCGTGTAGTGCACGGCCGGGTAGATCCGCATCGGGACCGTGTACGGGTCCTCGGCGGTGATCCGGGCGTACATGTCGAAGAGGTTGCCGTACTTCTCCTCGACGGCCTTCCGCCCCAACCGCCCGATGGCGTCGGCGAAGTCGAGGTAGACGCCCTGCCCGCCGGGGCCGACGCCCCGCCCCTCGTCGCACACGTTCTTCGCGGCGCGGGAGGCGATGTCACGGGGCACGAGGTTGCCGAAGGCCGGGTAGATGCGCTCCAGGTAGTAGTCGCGCTCGTCCTCGGGGATCTGGTTCGCGGGGCGCTGGTCACCCTGCGCCTTCGGCACCCAGATCCGGCCGTCGTTGCGCAACGACTCGCTCATCAGCGTGAGTTTGGACTGGTGGTCGCCGGTGCGCGGGATGCAGGTGGGGTGGATCTGCGTGAAGCACGGGTTGGCGAAGAGCGCGCCGCGCCGGTGCGCCCGCCAGACGGCGGTGGCGTTGGAGTTCATGGCATTCGTCGACAGGTAGAAGACGTTGCCGTAGCCGCCGCTGGCGAGAACGACGGCGTCCGCGAAGTACGTGTCGATACGGCCGGTGATCAGGTCCCGCGCGACGATCCCGCGTGCCTTGCCGTCGACGACGATCAGGTCGAGCATCTCAGTGCGCGGGTGCATCTCGATGTTCCCGGCGGCGATCTGCCGGGAGAGGGCTTGATAGGCGCCGAGGAGGAGTTGCTGCCCCGTCTGGCCGCGGGCATAGAAGGTGCGGGAGACCTGCACGCCGCCGAAGGAGCGGGTGTCGAGCAGGCCGCCGTACTCCCGGGCGAACGGCACGCCCTGCGCGACGCACTGGTCGATGATCTCCACCGAGATCTGCGCCAGGCGGTGGACGTTGGACTCGCGGGCCCTGAAGTCGCCGCCCTTGACGGTGTCGTAGAAGAGGCGGTGGACGGAGTCACCGTCGTTGCGGTAGTTCTTCGCCGCGTTGATGCCGCCCTGCGCGGCGATCGAGTGGGCGCGGCGCGGGGAGTCCTGGAAGCAGAACTGGACGACGTGGTAGCCCTGTTCGGCGAGGGTGGCGCCGGCCGAGCCGCCCGCGAGGCCGGTGCCGACGACGATCACCGTGTGTTTGCGGCGGTTGGCGGGGTTGACCAGCTTGGCCTCGAAACGGCGGGTGTCCCAGCGCTCGTTGATGGGGCCGGTGGGCGACTTGGTGTCGGTGACGGGTTCCCCGGTCGTGAAGTCCGCGTATTCAAGGGTCATTTCAGCTCACCACTCCGGTCATGACGCCCACGGGCACGGCGATGAAACCGGCGGTGAGCAGCAGCGCGAGGACATTGGCGACGGTCTTCAGGGCGCGGTCGCGGCTGCGGCTGCCCGCGCCGAGAGTCTGCGCGGCGCTCCAGAAGCCGTGCCGGACGTGCAGGCCGAGGGCGAGCATCGCGACGATGTAGATGGTGTCGCCGTACCAGGTGGAGAAGGTGTCCACGACGTTCTGGTACGGGTGGCCCTCCTGGAAGCCGCCGGAATGCACGGTGCCGGTGGTCAGGTCGAGGATGTGCCAGACGATGAACAGGCCGAGGATGATGCCGCCCCAGCGCATGGTGCGCGTGGCGTAGCTCGCCCGGCGTTTCTTGTGCACGTACTTGCTGGGGCGCGCCTTGATGTCGCGGCGGCTCAGCTGGTACGCGGAGACGGCATGGGCGATCACGGCGACGACGAGGACGATCCGGATCAGCCAGAGCGTCCACTCGTAGTGCATGAAGGGTTCGCCGACGGTGCGCAGCCAGTGGGCGTAGTGGTTGAACTCGCCCGCACCGAAGAAGATCTTGAGGTTCCCGATCATGTGCACGACCAGGTACAGCAGCATGATCAGGCCGCTGACGGCCATCACCGTCTTCTTGCCGACGGAGCTGTCCCACACCGTGCGCGCCATCGACGGCCGTCGGTCCGTCCGCGTTGCCAGAGCCATGGCAAGCACGCTAAATGTCAAGAGGCCGATCGGTCCAAGACATGGTCTGCCTGGATTCCATAGGCTACGGCTATCGTGGGTGCATGCAGTTCCAGCAGCTCCAGTACTTCGTGGCGGTCGCCGAGACCCGGCACTTCACGCGGGCCGCCGACGTGGTCCATGTCGCGCAACCCTCCCTTTCACAGCAGATCAAGGCGCTGGAGCGGGAGCTGGGCGCGGCTCTGTTCCTGCGGGCGCGGGGCAACATCACGCTCACGGACGCGGGCGAGGCGCTACTGCCGCTGGCGCGGCGCATCCTGGCGGACGCGGACACGGCCCGGCACGAGGTCCTCGAACTGGTCCAACTCCGCAGCGGCCGGATCAGGTTGGGTGCGACCCCGAGCCTGTGCACGGGTCTGCTGCCGGATGTGCTGCGCGCCTTCCACGACCGCTATCCGGGCATCCGGCTGCTGATCGAGGAGGGCGGTTCGCACGATCTCGTACGCGAACTCGCGCGCGGCGCCTTGGACTTGGCCCTGGTGGTGCTTCCGCTGCCCACGCCGTCACCGGCGTTGACGACCGTGGAGCTGCTGCGCGAGGACCTGGTGGTCGTGTCCTCGCCGGAAGCGACGGCGCCGGGTCGCGGGCGGACGGTGCGGATCTCCGACCTGGAGGGCGAGCGCCTGGTGATGTTCCGGCACGGCTACGACCTGCGTGAACTGACCGTCGCCGCGTGCCGCGCCGAGGGCTTCGAGCCCGACTTCGCGGTGGAGGGCGGCGAGATGGACGCGGTCCTCGGCTTCGTGCGGGCGGGGCTCGGCGTGGCCGTCGTACCGCGCATGGTGGCGACGAAGTCCGGGCGCGGGCTGCGGGTGACGCCGCTGGCGCGGCCCGGGCTGCACCGGACGATCGCACTCGCGCATCGCAGCGATGTGGCTCCGCCGCGGGCGGCCAGGGAGTTGCAGCGGATGCTGTTGGAGCGCTGACCGCCGCCTAGCATGGGGTTTCTTTCGCGGGGGTGACGAGAATGCGACGCATACGGTGGGTGGGCGCGGCACTGCTCGGGCTGGTGCTTGCGGGCTGTTCGGGCGCGGGGGGCACGCCGTCCGGGGAGACGAGTCGTACGACGGTTTCGGTGTCCGGGGCGCCCAGCGCCTCGCGGTCCCCCGTCACCGGCTCGGACTGGCACGCGTGGACCGCTTCCTACCCCGCGGTGGACGGCCGTTGCGAGGCGACGGCTCATCAGGTCGTGTGCCGCACCGGTTCCGGCGGTTTCGTCGGGCGGTCCCGCAGCACCGGCGAGGTCACCTGGTCCGTCCCGCCGGCCGGCCGCGGCAAGGACGCCGAGCTGGTCGTCGACTCGGCCACCGAGCGCGCCGTGACCAGCTCCGGCGCGACAATGAGCGCGGCGAATCTGCGCACGGGCAAGGCCGCCTGGACGCATCGGCTGACCTTCGGCTCCACCGTCCCGGTGGTTCTCAAGGTGGCGGACGGGACCGTCTTCGTTCTCGAGACCCCGACAGCGGGCGCGAAGATCATCACCCTCGCCGCCTTCCGGATGTCCGACGGCAAGGCGCTGTGGCACCGCAGTGTCGCGGCGGATCCGTACGGGGACATGGCCGCTTTCGGAGGCCGCGTCTACACCATCGACGGCACGAAGGTCACCGCCCGCGACGCCCGCACCGGCGCCACCGTGGCGACCACTCCCCAGGGCGTCGAGTGCTCGTACCTCATCTCCGGCGGCAAGTACCTCGTGTGCACCGGCAGTCCGATCTCCGCCGGGGACACCTTCCCGCCGCTCCAGCGCCTGGACCCGGACACGCTCCGGCCGCTGAAGACCGCCGAGGACACCGGCGACAAACCCGAACGCGGGGTGATCTCGTCCGACGGTGTGCTCGTGCTCTACGAGGACAGCGCGGAGGACCCGGGCGGCGGCGCCTGGAACGCGTACGACCTCGTCCACCCCAAGAGGCTGTGGAGCTACAACACCACCACGGAGGAGGCGGAGTTGGCCGACGACCGGTTCGTCACCTTCACGCCGGTCAACGACGCCCCCGTCCGAGGGCGCGTGATCACGATCGACCTGCACGCCGGCCCGAAGGCGAAAGGGGCCGCCGCGCCCCGCATGTCCGCGCCGTACTCGCAGAGCCGGTACGGGGAAGGCCCCCGGCTCGTCGTGCCGGGCGGCGACCCGGACCATCTCGTCGTCCAGGCGGCCACCCATCGCAGCCTGCGGTCGATCGCGCTGCCCTGAGGCAGCGGTCGTTCAGCCCGTCGCGTCCACCAGCGCCAGGTCGTGCAGGCGGTCCGGCGGGCCGGGGCGGGCGTAGTACCAGCCCTGGGCCGTGTCGCAGCCCAGTATGCGGAGTTGCTCGGCCTGCGCGCCGGTCTCGACGCCCTCGACCGTCACCGTGAGGTTCAGGCTGTGGGCGAGGGAGACGATGCCCTCGACGATCTTGAGGTCGACGGGGTCGGCCGGGAACTGCTGCATGCTCTGGGTGAAGGAGCGGTCCAGCTTGAGGATGCTCACCGGCAGCCGGCGGAGGTTGGCGAGGTTCGAGTAGCCGGTGCCGAAGTCGTCCAGGGCGATGTCGACGCCCATCTCGGCGAGTTGCCGCAGCGGCTTCAGCAGGTCGTCGTCGGCGCCGATCAGCGCCGACTCCGTGACCTCCAGGCAGAGCGCGTCGGGGGCGACGCCGGTGCGCTCCAGGATGTCGACGGTGTCCTGGACCAGGCCGGGGTGGGTGAGCTGGCAGGGCGAGAGGTTGACGTTGATGCGCAGGGGGACGCCGTCGCCGTAGGACTCGCGCCAGGCGCGGGCCTGTCGTACGGACTGTTCCAGGACCCAGCGGCCCAACGGGACGATCAGGCCCGTGTGTTCGGCGAGCGGGATGAAGCGGTCGGGGCCCAGCACGCCGTGCTGCGGGTGCAGCCAGCGGACCAGGGCCTCGGCGCCGCGCACGGTGCCGTCGCCGAGGTGGACCAGCGGCTGGTACTCGATGAAGAACTCGTTGCGGTCCAGGGCGGCCGGAAGTGCCGTCGTCAGGCCGTGGCGGGTGATCGCGCGGGCGTCGGCCTCGGGGTCGGCGAGTTCGAAGCGGTTGCCGCCCGCGGACTTGGCGCGGTACATGGTGATGTCGGCGCTGCGCAGCACCTCCGCGGGGCCGCGCTCGCCGGCCGGGCCCTCGACGATGCCGATGGAGCCGCGCACAGTGAGGTCGCGGCCGTCGATGCTGACGGGAGTGATCAGCGCGTTCATGATGCGGCCCGCGAGTTCGTCGACCTCGCGCTCGGTGTCGGGGCCGGTGGTCAGCGCCACGAACTCGTCGCCGCCGAGCCGGGCGACCATCTCGCCGGGTGCGGTCGCGCAGGACTGCAGCCGGTCGGCGACCTCCACGAGCAGCCGGTCGCCGGCCGCGTGGCCGAGGCTGTCGTTGATGGTCTTGAAACCGTCGAGATCGAGGTAACACAGGCCGAACCGCTGGTTGTTGCCCGCGCCGAGGGCCTTCTCCAGGCGTTCGAAGAACAGGGTGCGGTTCGGGAGGCCGGTGAGGGCGTCGTGGGTCGCCTCGTAGCGCAGCCGCAGGTTGAGCAGCCGGCGCTCGGTGGTGTCCTCCATGAGGGCGAGCTGGTACTGCGGGTTGCCGTCGGCGTCGCGCAGCAGGGAGACCGTGAGGTTGGTCCACAGGACCGTTCCGTCAGGTCGGTAGAACGCCTTCTCGACGTGGTAGTGCTCGCGCTCGCCGCGGACGAGCTCGTCGTAGAGGGTCCAGGTCTGGGGCGCGTCGTCCGGGTGGGTCCACTCTCGGACGTTACGGCCGCTCATGGTCTGGTCGTTGATGCCGAACATGCGCAGCAGCGCGCCGTTGACCTGGAGGATGTTGCCGTCGAGGTCGGCCATGCCGATACCTATGGCCGCGCCCTCGAAGACCGCGCGGAAGCGGGCCTCGGTCGCGTGCAGGGCCTGGGCGACGACGCCCTGGGCCTGGAGGGCGGCCACGGAGATGGCCTCCTGCTCGGCGAGCGTGCGCTCGCGCAGTTCCTGGGCGAACCCGGCGGCCATGGCGTGCTGGAGGCGGGCCGAGCGGATCCGCAGGTCCTCCTGAGAGCCGTCGCCGCCGCAGTAGAGCACCAGGTAGGCGTCGACGCACTCCAGGGTGTGGGTGAGGGCGTCGGGGTCGGTGCAGTGCGCGGCGACGAGGGCGGCACCGACCGCCTTGCCCTCCGCGGCCTCGAAGTTCCTGGCGCGCAGCGCCTCGCTCAACCGCCGTGCCAGCGGCAGGAGCAGCTCCTCGAACTCGGGCCGGGTCAGCGACGTGGAGGTCGCCGGGAACACCGCCCGGCTCCAGATGGTCGCGAACCTGCGCAGTCTGCCCTCCGGCCCGTCCGGCTCCGCGATCACGCCGTGCGTCCTACGCCGGCGAATCCGGAGAAGGAGTACGGATCCTCGTCCTCCAGCACCGTGTCCGGCCGCCACTCCGGCATCGGCACCAGTCCGGGTTCCACCATGTCGTACCCCTCGAAGAACCGCGCGATCTCCTCGCGCGAGCGCATGATCAGCGGATTGCGAATGTCCTTGTACACGTCGACCGCACCCTCCGCCCGCTCCGGTGGCAACGGGATTCCCTCGTACGAGGCATGGGTGAGGATGAGCAGGCTGCCGGGCGCGAGTGCCTCGCGCAGCTGTGCCACCGCCCCGTACGGGTCGTCCGTGTCTTCCACGAAGTGCAGTATGGCAACGAGAAGTAAGGCCACTGGCCGATTCACGTCGATCAGGCGCTGAACCTCGGCGCTCGCCAGAATCTCCTGGGGCTTGCGGAGGTCGGCCGCGACGACGTCCGCGGTCTCGTTGCCGGCCAGGACGGCCTGGCTGTGCGCGACCGCCACCGGGTCGTGGTCGACGTACATGACATGGGCGCCGGGGCTGGCCGCCTGGGCCACCTCGTGGACGTTTCCGAAGGTGGGAATTCCGGAGCCGATGTCGAGGAACTGGGTGATGCCCTCCGCGGCCGCGAATCGCACGGCGCGGCGCATGAACGCCCGGTTCGCCTGCATGATCTTGGGAAGTCCCGGGAGGAACTCCATGGCCTTGCGGGCCGCTTCCCGGTCGACCTCGAAGTTGTGCGAACCGCCCAGGTAGTAGTCGTAGATACGCGAAACGCTCGGCACCGAGATGTCGATGCTTCGTGGTGCCCAGGCGGGACGCTCCATGTATCTCTCCAAGGCGTAGGCGATCCAGTGTTCGAGCTGAGGCTACTGATCGCCCGCCAAAGGGTCGAGCGGAAACGGAAATTGACCATCCGTTCCCGCCGATTGCCGGTGGCACGTGCCGAATTGATGTGCGGGGACACGCGGAGAAGCGCGGCGAATGCCGGAATTGACGTACGGAGGACGCCAAAGCGGCCCGCCCCCTCCGTGCGGTGCGGAGGGGGCGGACCTGGGGTCGCGCGCGCTGTGTTGTTCGGCATTCCTGTCGCTTGCCCGCGACCCTCCCTTCCGCGTTTCGAGTGCCGAGTGGGCGGGGGGCGATCAACCCTGGGGAGGTTCTCGCTACGCCGCGGGCGCGCCGACCGCTTTACCTTCAGGGGAGACGGCGTACCAAGTGCCGCCCACGCCCTGACCGTTGGTCTGTCCGGCGGCCGTGTCACCGGAGAAGGTGTAGATCGGCCAGCAGTCGACGGTCATCTGCTTGGCGCCGTCGGACCGGGTGAAGCCCATGAGGCCCTTCTTCTCGACGCCCTTGGTGTCGTTCGCCGAGACGATGCCGACGGCCGGCCACTTCTCCGCGCAGGCGCCGACACAGTTCGAGACCGACTTCGGCCACGCCTTGTCCTTGAGGAAGCGGTAGACCGTGTGGCCGTTCTTGTCGACGACGATGTCGCCGAGCTTGGCGTCCTTCTTGACGGACAGACCGGGCAGGCTGGCGAGGGTCGCCTTCTTGCCGTCGGGGGCGAGCGCGTACCACTTGCCGCCCACGCCCTGGCCGTTGACGTCACCGGCGTTGACGTCCTTGGCGTAGCGGTAGGCGGGCCAGCCGCCGATGGTCAGCTGCTTGGTGCCGTCGGTGCGGGTCACCTCGCCGAGCAGGGACTTGTCGATACCGGCGCCGGCCGTGGCGTCGTTCGCGGGAACCGGCGGCCAGGCGGTGGCGCAGTCGCCGTCGCAGTTCGACTTCGGCGGATTGGCCGTGTCGGCGTCGAATCGGTAGAGGGTGAGCCCGGCACCGTCGCTCAACACCTTGCCGAGGTCGGGGTTGTTGGCAACGGTCAACTGGCCCGCGGGCTCGGCGGCCGCGGCCTGCTGGCCGTCGGCGCCGTAGCCGTTGCCCGCACCGGTGCTGGCACTGGCCGTCGCACCGATACTTCCGTAACCTCCGGCCGCCGCCGTGGCACCGACGTTCTGTGCCGCAGAGGAAGGCGTGGTCACATTTTCCGAACCGCACGCCGCCGTCAACGCCATGACGGACACGGCCGTCGCCGCGAGTGAGGCGCTCCGCCAGGAGGTCTTCATCGTCAACTCCCCATAATCACCTGGATGTTGCAGCGCCCGTCTGTGCCGCCGCACGGTCCTAGGTACGGGTGGGGACCACGGAAGTGTTCAACCGCCGCACAAATTTCTTTACGACACCTGTGACACGGCACCCCCTCTCGCATGCGCGTACGCATCCGGCCACCCCCGAACGCCGGTTCGTCAAACCGTCGCGCCCCGTCTTCCACTCCTTCGGGGCAATCCTTTCGCGCCCCGGCGCGCCCCCGCCCGCGAGGCCTCATGATCTCCGTCGTGCATGCACCCGAACCGACCCGAACCGCCCTCGCCGCAAGGGTCTTGACCCTGGTGACGCTGACCTGGCTGCTGGCGGGCGCACCGGCGGGCCTGGCAGCGGCCGACGCCTGTGCCTACGCCTCGACCGGGCCGGACGGCACGGAGGCGGTGGCGGTGGCCGGCGGAGGCGACTGGCCGACTCCCCCGGCCTGCCCGAAGCCGACCCCGCCGCCACCCTGCCCCTCCCCGACGCCCACGCCCACCCCGCCACCGCCGAAGCCCACCCCGTCTCCCCCGCCGAAGCCCACCCCGACTCCGAAGCCGACGCCGAAGCCGCAGCCCACGCCGAAGCCCGTGCCGCCGACGCTCGCTCCGGCACCGCGCCCGGCACCGGCGGCTCCGGCGCCCCGGGTGATCCCGACCCCCACGCCCACTCCGACACCCACCCCGACGCCGACGCCGACTCCGACGCCAACTCCCAAGCCCAGCCCGCATCCCTCGGCGTCCCCGGTGAGTTATCCGAAGTACCACGCCCAGCCGCGTCCCCGGCCGGCCACCAACCGGACGCCGCCGGTCGTCTACGTCCTGCTCATCACCCTGCCCGCGGTGGTCGCCATCGTCGCGCTGCGTCCACGCTGATCCCCGGAGGAACCTCTTGTCGGAATGGCTTGTTCTCGCCCTCGCGATGGCGGCGGCCTGTGTCGTCGTCGTCATCATCACGTTCCTCCGCGAACGCTCGGCGTCCGAGGACGAGGACCCCAGTGAGACCCCGGACGTCATCGAGTACATGACGATGTGGATCGGCGTGGTGTACGCCATCGTCCTGGGCCTCGCGATCGCGGGTGTATGGGAGGCCCGCAGTGCCGCCCAGGACCACGTCCAGGCGGAGGCGCAGGCGCTGCACGAGGTCTCGGAGCGGGTCCAGGCCTATCCGCCGGACGCGCGCGACCGTATCCGGGCCGACGTCAACGCCTACGTCTCGCAGGTCGTCGACGTCGAGTGGAAGACGATGGCCGACCACGAGAAGCTCACCCAGCGCGGGACCGACCTCCTCGACCGCATCCGTCAGGACGTCACCGCCTACCAGCCGAAGACGGACTTCCAGGCGCAGGCCTACCAGCCGCTCGTCGACCAGGTGGCCGCCGCGGACCAGGCACGCAACGCCCGCGCGGACTCCACCGGGGCGACCATGCCCTCGGTGGTGTGGTTCGGGCTGCTCGCCGGGGCCGTGATCACCATCGGCATGGTCTTCGCACTGCAGATCCGGCGTACGACCCGGGAACTGATCCTCGCCGGGCTGTTCTCGGCGCTGATCGCCTTCCTGCTGTTCCTGATCTGGGACTTCGACGCGCCCTACAGCCGCGGTATCACGGCGTCGGCGCAGCCGTTCCTGAACCTCTTCCCGCACATCAAGGACTGACGGCCCCTCACCGGAGCCGGTCGTCGGGGGACGTCCGCCACACCGCGGGCGTCCCCCGGTCGCAGGAACGGTGTCCCCTGTGCGGCCCACACGGTTGCCCCATTCGCGCGACTGCGATCGCGGGAGCGCACACATGTTCCTAGCGTTTCGGTCATCGAGGTGCATTTACGGCGCAAGCGGAAAAGGTCCGCTGCTGCTCCTCGGGGACCCGGAGGAACCACCATGCGCGCGATACGCGTCGCTTCGGCCGCACTGCTGGGCATCAGCGCCCTCGCCCTGTCCGCGCCGGTCGCCGTCGCGAAGGGCGACGGCAACCACAACATCACGCCGTTCGGCTTCAGCGTCCTGCCCTCGACGATCGCGGCGGGCGGCCAGGTGACCCTGCGGCTCGACCGGGACCAGGGTGGCTGCAAGGGCTCCGCCACGGTCTCCTCCGGGGTCTTCGACACGGTCAGGATCTCGCCGGGGCAGTCCTCGGCGACGGCGATGGTCGACTGGGACGCGAGGCCGGGCGCGGTGTACCAGGTGACGTTCACGTGTGACGGCGTGAGCGGCTCCACGGGTCTGACCATCGCCTCCGGCCGCACGAACAACGACATCCAGCCGCTCCAGCCGGCCCAGCAGATTCCGCGAGGGGTCCACGCCGGTGAGGGCGGCAGCATCGCCGGCTTCGACCTCAAGGAGCTCGGCATCGGCGCGGCCCTCATCGCGGGCTCGGTGGGAGCGGCGTACCACTTCTCCCGCCGCCGTACCGGAGAGGACGGCGCCTGACCGCAGTACCCACCCGCACAGGCCTTCGCCCCGGAACCCGCAAGGGTCCGGGGCGAAGGCCTGTCATGTGCGACTGAACTCCGAAGGGGAGGAGGTCAGATCCCGCGCTCGGTGCGGCGGCGCATCCAGAACACCCCGCCGCCCACGACGGCCGCGGCGACCAGGCCGCCGCCGATCGCCATGTCGGTCGGGGTCGCCCCGGCACTGCTGCTGCCGCCGAGCCCGCCGCGCACACCGCCGATGACCGTGTAGGCCGAGTCACGGGTCAGCGAGGAACCGTTGGAGCAGCGGACCGTGATGCTGTACCCGCCGGGGGTGGCCGACCTGCTGATCCTGGCCGTTCCGCTGGACGTCGTACCGGAGCCGTTCAGGAGGGACAGGTTGGCGGGGCGTTCGAACCCCGGTGAGGTGGCGATGGCGTTGCCGCCGCTGAAGCAGCCGTCGACCGTGACGGTGAGCTGTCCACCGCGGGCGATCACGCTGGGCAGGGCGAGAATGTTGCTGGGGCTGGCGCCCATGCCGTCCGCGACGGCCGCCGGGGCGGCGAGCCCCAGGACGGCCACCGCGGCACCGGCGGCAGCCAGGGCACGAGTTGTACGCATGTCATCCTCCGCGGAAGGCGCCCCGGGACCCGTCCCCGGTCGATCGGCGAGAAAACGCCTCCCAGACGCACCCTCAGATGCCTTGCGCGCGCCCGCATTTCGAGAATGGTCCGTCCTGGTGAGAGGACACGCCGGGGGAAAAGCGCACAATCGGATATTGCCGCAGGTCACGGACCGTCAGAAAATTCCTGCGGGCGTCAACTCGTATGGCGCACATAAGGATGTCCGGGCCACCCGTTCGCGCTTTCCCCGTCGCCGGTTCCGGCTTCCGGACTTAGCGTTCTCGTATGCGCGATTGACGGGGCGACGGCCGCGTCGAGAGGGGATGGCGAATGTCTGCGTCGGAGCTGTCCGAGCTTGCCGAAGAGGAGGAGCGGCAGAAGAAGCGCGCCCCGTGGGGAGTGATAGCGCTTGTTCTGCTGACCGGTCTCGCGCTCATTCGGAATGGTTCGGGGGAGTTCGACATCGGGCCGCCTCAGCCGGCCTCCGCCGCTGCCGCGGACGCCCGGACCGGCCACACCACGTTCGGCAAGGTCCCGGCCCCGCTGCCGTACTCCGTCGCCGACCGGGTGCGGATCCCGGCGATCCGGGTCGACGCCCCGGTCATGCCGGTGGGCCTGGACGCGGACGGCTGGGTCGGCGCTCCGCCGCCGGAGGACCCGAATCTGGCGGGCTGGTTCACCGGCGCCGTCTCCCCCGGCGAAAAGGGCACGGCGGTCGTCGTCGGCCATGTCGACAACAAAATGGGCCCCGCCGTGTTCTACGGACTCGGGGCCCTCAAGAAGGGAAATCGCGTCGAGGTCGCGCGCAAGGACGGAAAGACGGCCGTGTTCGAGATCTACGGCATCGAGGTCTTCGAGAAGAAGGACTTCCCCGGCGACCGCGTCTACGCGTCCAAGGGAACTCCGGAACTCCGCGTCATCACCTGCGGCGGCGGTTTCTCCAAGCAGAACGGCTACGACGGGAACGTCGTCGTCTTCGCCCGCCTGGTCGAGGTCCGCTGAGCGTTCCCCGGCCGGGCGGGCGAAAGCCCGTCAGGTGGTGGTGCGTCAGGTGGTGGTCCGGCGGCGCGGCAGCGTCATGTGGTAGCCGGAGTCGAGCAGGTGCGGCAGGTATTCGCGCAGCGCCTTCACGCTCTGGGTCCGGTCGCCCCCGGCGTCGTGCGAGAGCACCACGATGCCGGGGGCGGCGCCGTCCTCGACCGCGTTGACGATGTGGCGGACGCCGGGGGTGTCCCAGTCGAGGGTGTCGACGGTCCATGCGAGGGGTTCCATGCCCAGCTCGGAGCCGAGTTGGAAGGTGGCCCGGTTCCAGGCGCCGTAGGGCGCGCGGAACCACTGGGGGCGTTCGCCGTAGGCGTCCTCGATGACGTCGCTGGTGCGTTCCATCTCCGAGCGGATCTGACCCCGGGTCATCTTCGTCAGCAGCGGGTGCGACCAGGTGTGGTTGCCGACGACGTGGCCCTCGTCGGACATGCGGGCCAGCAGGTCGCGGTTCCAGTCGGCCATCTCGCCGCACACGAAGAACGTGGCGCGCACGTCGTACTCGGCGAGGGTGTCGAGGATGTGCGGGGTGTAGCGGGGGTCGGGTCCGTCGTCGAAGGTGAGCACCATGGTGTTGCCGCGTCCGGACATGCGCAGGAAGGGTTCGTGCCGCACCGGGACATGGGCGGGGGCGGCGTGGGGTGCGCCGTATCCGGCCACGGGCTGGAGGCGGTAGGAGGAGGGTTTGCGGGCGAGGCGCGGTGGGGGTCCGGCGGCGGGGGCGGCGGCCCGGACGGGGGCGTCGTCCGAGAGTCCGGAGTACAGCAGACCGGCGGTGCCGGCCGCCCCGACGGCGGCGGCGCCGGCGAGCAGGGCCCGTCGGCGCGTGAGCAACTGATCCTTCTTCATGACTCATCAGTCGCCCGCACGAGCCCCGACGGCCCCCGGCAACACCGGTGCGGCGGCAGGAAAGCACCCGCCCGGCCCAGCGTTCGCGCGCTCAGCGGCGCCGGACGAGGGGGAACGGCAGCGTCTCACGGATCGTCAGACCGGTGAGGAACATGACCAGTCGGTCGACGCCGATGCCGAGTCCGCCGGTGGGCGGCATCGCGTATTCGAGGGCATCGAGGAAGTCCTCGTCGAGTTCCATCGCCTCGGGGTCTCCCCCGGCGGCGAGCAGCGACTGGGCGGTGAGCCGGCGGCGCTGTTCGACGGGGTCGGTCAGCTCGGAGTAGGCGGTGCCGAGTTCGGTGCCGAAGGCGACCAGGTCCCAGCGTTCGGCGAGCCGCGGGTCGGTGCGGTGCTGGCGGGTGAGCGGGGAGACGTCGGTCGGGAAGTCCTTGTAGAAGGTGGGCAACCGGGTCGGTTCCTCCACGAGCCGTTCGTACATCTCCAGTACGACGTCTCCGCGCCCGTCGTCGGCGCCGTACGGCACGCCCGCGCGGTCGCAGAGCCGGTGCAGGCGGGCCAGTTCGGTGTCGGCGTCGATCTCCTCGCCGAGCGCCTCGGAGATCGCGCCGTGGACCGTCTTGACCGGCCAGAGCCCCGAGATGTCGTACTCCTCGCCGTCCTTGCGCGCGACGGGCGAACCGAAGGCCGCCGTGGCCGCGCCCTGGATGAGTTCGCGGACGAGGTCGAGCATCACGTCGTAGTCGGCGTACGCCTGGTAGGCCTCCAGCATCGTGAACTCGGGGTTGTGCTTGTAGGAGACGCCCTCGTTGCGGAAGGTGCGGCCCATCTCGAAGACCTTCTCCATGCCGCCGACGCAGAGCCGCTTGAGATACAGCTCGGGGGCGATGCGCAGGTACAGGTCGAGGTCGTAGGCGTTGATGTGGGTGGTGAAGGGGCGGGCGTTGGCGCCGCCGTGGATCTGTTGCAGCATCGGGGTCTCCACCTCCAGGTACCCGCGCTCCAACAGGCCCTGGCGCAGGGCCTGTACGGCGGTGGAGCGGGCGCGGACCACGTCCCGGGCGGCGGGGCTCGCGACGAGGTCGAGGTAGCGCATGCGGACCTTGGCCTCGGGGTCGGTGAGGCCGCGGTGTTTGTCGGGCAGCGGGCGCAGGCACTTGCCGGTGAGCTGCCAGGAGGTGACGAAGACGGTGGGTTCGCCCTTGTCGCTGGTGCCCGCGCGGCCGGTGGCGGTGATGTGGTCACCGATGTCGGTGTCCGTGACGAAGCGGTCGAGGCCGGGGCCCGACTCGGCGCGGGTGAGGGCGAGTTGGTGATCGCCGGACCAGTCGCGCAGGGTGAGGAAGACGATGCCGCCGAGGTCGCGCACGAGCATCACCCGCCCGGCGACGGTGACTTGGTCCCCCGTGCGGACCTCGGCGAGGGTGTGGGTGCGCTGCGGGACGCCGACCGGGTAGGGGTCGATGCCGGCGGCGCGGAGCCGGTCGAGTTTGTGGTGCCGGACGCGGACCTGTTCGGGCAGGCCGCTGTCCGGGCCGTCGGCCTCGTCCTCGCTGTCGAGGCCGAGCGCCGACAGGGGCGGCAGGTCCTCGGTGGTCGCGGGGTGCGGGCCGCTCTTCTGGTGCCCCTTTCCCCAGAGTTGGCGCAGCGACGGTACGGAGACGAAGCCCTCGGCGATGCCGGAGGCGAGGCTGATGCGGGCCAGGGAGGCGGTCTCGCCGTAGCAGATGAAGCGGGGGTACCACTCGGGGTGGTACTTGGCGTTGGAGCGGTAAAGGGCCTCCAGTTGCCACCACTTGGAGAAGAACAGCAGGAGGCGGCGCCACAGGCGGAGCACCGGGCCTGCGCCGATGCGGGCGCCCTCCTCGAAGGCCGAGCGGAACACGGCGAAGTTGAGGGAGATGCGGTGGACGCCCAACTTCGGGGCGGCTGCGCAGAGTTCGGCGACCATGAACTCCATGACGCCGTTGGGGGCGGTGCGGTCGCGGCGCATCAGGTCGAGCGAGACGCCGTCGCTGCCCCAGGGGACGAGGGAGAGCAGGGCGAGCAACTTGCCGTCCTCGCCCAGTGCTTCGACGAGGAGGCAGTCGCCGTCGGCCGGGTCGCCGAGGCGGTCCAGGGCCATGGAGAAGCCGCGTTCGGTCTCGGTGTCGCGCCAGGCGTCGGCGCGGTCGACGACCTCCTCCATCTCCGTGTCGGTGAGGGTGGCGTGGCGGCGGATGCGGCAGGTGGCACCGGCGCGGCGGACGCGACTCACGGCCTGCCGGGTGACGCGCATATCGCGGCCCGCGAGGTCGAAGTCGGCGACGTGCAGGATGGCCTCGTCGCCGAGTTGCAGGGCGCCGAGTCCCGCGCGGGCGAAGGCTTTCGCCCCGTCCTCGGAGGCGCCCATCACCGCGGGGGCCCAGCCGTGCCGACGGGCCAGGTCCAGCCAGGCGGCGATGGCGTGCGGCCAGGCCTCGCGGTCGCCGACCGGGTCGCCGCTGGCCAGGCAGACGCCGGCCTCGACGCGGTAGGTGACGGCGGCCTTTCCGCTGGGCGAGAAGACAACCGCCTTGTCGCGCCGGGTGGCGAAGTAGCCGAGGGAGTCCTGGCCGCCGTAGGCCTTCAGGAGGGCGCGGATGCGGTCCTCCTCGTCGCCGTGCAGGGCGGCTTCGAGGCGTTGGGAGCGGAAGAGGACGGTGGCCGCGTTCAGGAGAGCCAGCGCGCCGAACAGGCCGAGGAGGAAGAACAGGGCGCGCGGCGGGCGGCCGTCGAAGGAGCGGCCGGAGACCAGGCCGCCGCAGACCCGGTCGGCGGCCCAGCCGAGATGCTGGCTCGTGGGCAGGGTGCCGGGGAACAGGGCGACCAGTCCCCAGCCGGCCAGGATCGCGACGGCGAGCCCGACGAGGAGGACGGCGAGGGCCCGTCGTACGGCCGCGCGGCGGGAGGCGGCGTAGAACTGCCTGCGGGCGACGATCAGCAGGACCAGCAGCAGGGCGCACACGATGAGCGACGGGAGGGACTCGGCGTACAGGCCCAGGGCCACGCCCAGGGCGTCGGTCAGGACGAGCAGGCCGAGGTAGACGACGACCAGCCACCAGGCGATCTTCTTGCGGGCGGCGGTCGCGGCGGCGAGCAGGAAGAGGAAGACGGCGTAGGCGAGGTTGGCGCTGACGGGGACGATCAGCAGGTCGAGGAAGCGGACCACCGGGCGCAGTACGCGGCGCAGCGGGGCGATGAAGGCGAGCAGGACACAGAGCAGGCCGAGGGCGCCGAAGAAGGTCGCGAAGCCCTCGGGCACCCGGCTGAGGAACCCGTTGCCGGGCGGCCGTATCGGACCCTTGGTGTCCTTGGGTCTGGCAACCTCCACCGTGGCAGTCATGGTTCCGACTGTAGGAACAGGGCGGGCGGCGCGCCCGTCGAGCGCTACCGGGCGGGGTCCGGGACCTGCGGGTTCCGATAACCTCACGGCCGTGACGGAACAGCACTCAACTCAGTTCGAGCGGGGCACTGACGGGCCCAAGGTGATCGTGGCGGGGGTGGACGGCTCCGACTCCTCGCTCCGAGCCGCGTCCTACGCCGCGGGCCTGGCCAGGCGCCAGGGCGCGCTGCTAGCTCTCGTGTACGTGCAGCCGGTGCTGGCGGCGGGCGCGGCCATGGGGGCACCGGTCGCCGACACGACGGACGAGATCGCCGAGAACCTCGTCGCCCAGATCCGCCACGAGACCGAGCGCGTGAAGGGGATATTCGACATCCGCTGGGAGTTCCACACGTTCCGCGGCGACCCCTACGGCGGCCTGGTCAAGGCGGCCGACGAACTCAAGGCCGACGCGGTCATCGTGGGCGCCTCGGAGCAGGCGGGGCACCGGATCATCGGGTCGGTGGCGGTGCGGTTGGTGAAGGCGGGGCGGTGGCCGGTGACGGTGGTCCCGTAGTCCCGTAGTGCTGTAATCCCGTAGTCCCGTAGTGCTGTAGACCTACGTCTCCGGACGGTGTTCAGGTGGCTTCTGGCGTCCGACGATGTTCGGGTGACAGCTCCCCCTTTCGATGTGGACGCTTTCCTCCGCCGCCCGCTCACGGCCCGCCTCGCGACGAACGGCCCGACCGTGCGCCCCGTCTGGTTCCTTTGGGAGGACGGGGCGTTCTGGGTTCTGACGGGGCCGTGGGCCCGGCTGGTCGACCATGTCCGGGCCGATCCGGCGATCGCCCTGGTCGTGGACGAGTGCGACCTGGCGACGGGGCTGGTCCGGCAGGTGATCGCGCGAGGGCGGGCCGAGATCCTGCCCTTCGATGTCGAGCGCGGCCGGCGGAAACTCGTGCGCTATCTGGGCACGGACGAAGCGCTGTGGGACGAGCGGTTCGTGCGCTACCTGTACGCCGACCCGGCGACGCACGGCACCGTGTGGTTGCGGTTGGAGCCGGTCTCGTTGAAGGCCGCGGACCTGAGTTTCGTCACAGGGAGCGGAGAAAGTCCGTGAGGATCTCGTTGAAGCGGTCGGGCTTCTCCATGTTCGGGTAGTGGCCGGCGCCTTCGATGGTCGTGGAGCGGCCGTTCGGGACCGTGTCGGCGAAGCGCTGCGCCATGGCGATGCTGTCCGGCCAGTCGACGGCGCCATGGATCGCCAGGACCGGGACGTCCAGCTTCGGGACGCGGGACCACGGGTCTGCCAGCGGGACGTACCAGTCCTTCTCGCCCGGGGTGTGCTTGGAGATCGTGTGAGCGGTGAGTTCGCGCAGGCGGCGGATGACCGACGGGGCGACCTGGTCCGGCGTGCGGTGCGGGCCTGCCACGCCCCGCGTGAACTGGTCGAGCCAGCCCGCGATGTCGCCGGCGGCGAGCAACTGCCCGGCGCGGGCCGTGTGTTCCAGCAGCTCGGGGTCCTTGTACGCGAACACGCTGGTCCCGCCGCCGCTGACGACGATCGCGCGGACCAGTTCGGGATGCTCCAGCGCGGTGTCGGTCGCGACGGCGGCGCCCATGGAGAGGCCGACCAGGACCGCGGGGCCGAGGTCGAGGTGGCGCAGGAGACCCGCGAGGTCGTCGGCCCAGCGGAACGGTTTGCTCGCGTTGGCCGAGAAGCCGTGGCCGCGGATGTCGGGGGCGATGACGCGGAAGTCGGCGGCCAGGGAGGGTAGTTGGGCGTCGAAGACGCGGTGGTCGGCGAAGCCGGAGTGGAGGAGGACCACGGGGTCGCCGGTGCCCATGTCGCGGTAGGCCAGGTCCCCGTCGGCAGATGCGAAGAAGCTCAGTTCCGAAGCAAGTTCCGAAGCAGCTGTCATGACAACCAAGGTGTCATCTTGGGACTGGGTTTGGCAACCCAGGTGTCATGATGTGTTCGTGAACGACTCCCCTCCCCCGACTCCCCCGACTCCCGCGCCCCACCCCCCCCACGAACTCGGCCATCGCCTCACCGAGGTGTTCGACCTCGTCGGCCCGCTCTACCGGCGCGCCCTGCGCAAGGTCGAGCAGGGCGAACCGGTCGAGGGGGTCACCGTCGGCGTACGCGCCGTACTGGACCTGCTGCGACAGCACGGGCCCATGACGGTGCCCCAGATGGGCCGGACCCAGGCCCTGAGCCGGCAGTTCGTGCAGCGCATGGTCAACGAGGCGTCGGTCCACGGCTGGGTGGAGGCCATACCCAACCCCGCCCACCAGAGGTCCTCCCTGATCCGGCTCACGGAGGAGGGCCGCGCCGTCATCACGTCCGTCCTCGGCCGCGAGCACCACCTGAACCGCCAGGTCGGCGGCGATCTGACCGACGCCGAGGTCAGCGCGTGCGTGCGGGTGCTCACCGAGATCCTCAGGACCTTCGACCACGTGGACGTGGACTGACCGTCCGCTACTTCCCCATCACCAGCCCGTCCTTCGCCGCGCCCCGGCTCAGCACCGCCTCACGGATACGGTCGCGGTCGCCGGTCAGGTCGGCGCCCTGCCCGATCGCCTGGCCGACGTCCACGACCCGACCCGCGTCGATGTCGAACAGGTGCGGGATGAACTCCGCCTTGGCCACCTCCCAGCGCCCGCCGGGCCGGGCGGGCGGTACGAAGGTGAAGCGGCCGACGGTGCTCAGGTTGCCGCCGGGGTCCTGGGTGCCCGCGTTGTCGTACATCGCGCCGGTGATCTGGTCGCCGAGCCCGTAGACCACCCAGGTGCCGTTGACCTTCTCGTACGGCTGCGGGGTGTGGGCGTCGGTGCCGAGGATCAGGTCGATGTCCGGGCGGCCGTCGGTGCGGGCGGCGGTGAGTTCACCGGCCAGCGCCACCTCTTGCGGGTCGGGCGCGGCCTGGCCCGTCGTGCCCCAGCGCAGGGAGACGACGACCACGTCGGCGCCCGCGCGCCGGGCGGCCCGGGCGTCGGCGAGGACGCGGGCGGGGTCGAGGAGGTTGACGGCCCAGGGCTCGGCCGGCGGGAGCGGGACGCCGTTCGTGTCGGCGGTGTAGTCGAGGTGGGCGACCTTCGCGGGCCCGGCGCGCAGCAGGGTGACCGTGCGCGCCTCGGCGTCGGTGCGCGCCGTTCCCGTGTGCCGTACGCCGGCGCGGTCGAGGGTGTCGAGGGTGCGCTGGATGCCGACGGTGCCCTCGTCGAGGCTGTGGCCGGACGCCGTGGAGCAGCTGTCGTAGCCGGTCGCGGCGAGGCCCTGGGCCTCCTCGGGCGGGGCGGCGAGGGGGACGGCGCCGGTGGAGTCGCCGTAGACGGTCTCGATGTGACACAGCGCCAGATCGGCGTGCGAGACGAGGGGTCGGACGGCGGCGAGCATCGGGCGGAAGTCGTAGCCGGTGCCGCCGGCGTCGAAGCGGGCGCGGTCGAGGACGGAGCTGTGCGGGAGGATGCCACCGGCGGCGACGAGGGTGAAGCCGTGGGCGGCGGGGGGCGCCGGGCGGCCGGATGCCTTCGAGGTGTGGTGCTGGGCCTGGCAGGCGGCGGCCGCGGTGAGAAGGCCGGCCACGGCGACGGCCACCTGTTGTCTGCGTGCGATCATCAATTCACCCCACTGTGGTCATATTTACCCACCAATAGGTATGAACTTCACCGCCCCCGCAAACGACTTCCGGCCTCTGATGACCCGTCCGGTGTGCGCGTGCGGCGGATCGCCGGGCGGCGTGAACCGTTCGTCGCACCGTTCGTCGACGCGATCGACCGTCCGCCGCAAGCCCCTCGTGCGCCCCCTGTCCCCGGGCGGCCCCCTGCGATGCCATACGGCCATGACGGCCGGACCCACGCTCAGAGACGGAACGACCGCCGAGCACGAGCTCGCCGCACTGCAGCGCGAGCACGGCAGGCCGCTCTTCGCGCTGCTGCTCCGGCTCTGCGACGGCGACCGCCAGCGCGCCGAGGATCTCGTCCAGGAGACCCTCGTACGGGCCTGGCAGCACCCCGAGGCGCTGCGCGCCGACGCCTTCGAGTCCGTACGGCCCTGGCTGCTGACGGTGGGCCGGCGGCTCGCCATCGACGCGCGCCGGGCCCGGCAGGCGCGACCGCCCGAGGTCGGGGACGCGGTGCTGGAGAACGCACGCGTATGCGCCGATCACGCGGAACGGTCGGCGGCGACGCTCGATGTGCGGGAGGCTGTGAAGACACTCACTCCGGAGCACCGTGAAGTCCTGGTGCTCGTGTACTTCCAAGGGGCGAGTGTGGCGGAAGCCGCGGCGACCCTCGGAATTCCGCCCGGTACGGTGAAGTCCCGCGCGTACTACGCGCTGCGCGCCCTGCGCCGGGTGCTTCCGGGTTATGCGGCCGACCTGCGATGAAACCAATCCATTGGTCAAACCTCCGTAAAGCGCCTTGCTCAGAAGCCGGTTGAGTAATCGGCTGTCCTCATCCGTGTTCCGGACTGGGGGGCTCGGGGTTCCTGACGGAACCCCGAGCCGGGCGACGCGCACGCACCGGAGGAAGGCAGGAAGGGATGCTGCACAGAGGTCAAGAGAGCACGGACGGCACCGGTGGCGGTGAGCTCACCGTCCCCATGGCGTGGCTGTACGCCGAGTACATCGCCGACGAGTTGCTGCGGACCGGCGACCTGATGCCGCCGACGTCCTTCGAGTTCCGTGCGGGACGGGACGCGCTGGCGCTGACCATCTTTCTCTCCGACACGGACGGCGAATTGTCCGGTATCCGAGTGGTGACCCAGTTGGAGACCTGGCTTTCGCTCACGGCGTACGACCAGCCGTGGCAGGACTGGGTCGGGGAACGTATGTCCAAGTTGACGGCCGAGGCCGCCGAATCCGGCGCCGACGCCCCGGACCTGGCGCTCGCGGAGGCCGCCTGGCGCTGGCTGGAGGAGACCGAGCTGCTCGCGCCGGACCTGGACGCGGTACCGGGTCCGGGAGGCGGTTCGGTGACCGGTGAGGACGACGGACCCAAGGTCTGGACGCCCGCCTGGCAGCTGGGACTGCCGCTCGGCCATCTCGCCATCCATCTTTTTTGAAACGGGACCAATCCATGCGCCCACCCGCTCCGAACTGTTGGTTGCGATTCTGTGTGTGCCTTGAGTGATTCGGCTTGCTGGTGCGTACCGATGGGAGCAACGAGTAACCCCACCCGCACCTAACGGCACGAGGATTCGGCATGAGGTCCCTGGAAAGGCATCGCGACGTCGGCGCGTACGCGCTCGGCGTGCTGGACGAGGCGGACGCCTTCCGCTTCGAGGATCACCTCATGGAGTGCACCAGTTGCGCGGCTCATGTGACCGAATTCGGTCCCGCCTCACGGCAGATGATGCTGTACCGGCGTGCGACGCCGCGCTCTGTGCACCCCATGGCACAACCCGGTCCGCGGATGCTGGACCGGTTGCTCGGCGAGGTGGCCTCGCGGCACCGGGCCGGACGGCGGCGGTTTCTGTACGCGGTGGCGGCCTCGGTGGTGTTCGCCGTGGGCGGCCCTGCGGTGGCGACCCTCGCCGCGCACGGCGACAGTGCCGTACAACTCACCGCGACCGACGCCAAGTCGGGCGTGTGGGCGCAGGTCACGGCCGCGAACGAGAACTACGGCAGTGATGTGTCCCTGAAGATCAAGGACGGTGCGGGCCCCCGGTCCTGTCGTCTGGTGGTCGTCGGCCGCGACGGTTCCGAGCAGACCGTGACCAGTTGGATGGTGCCCGAGCACGACGCGACGATGATCACGATGGAGGGTGGCGCGGCGATGCACCCCACCGAGATCGACCACTACGACGTGCGGACGGCCGACGGACAGCAGTTGGTACGGCTCACCTCGCACTGAGGTCACCTCGCACTGAAGTCCCGACCCGCGAGGGCCAGTTGCCGCAGGGCCCGTGCGGAGGGGGTCCCCGGGTCCGCGGTGACGAAGACGACCTGCTGGTCGTCGTGCGGGACGGTGAGCACGTCGCAGTTCACCCGCAGCCGGCCCGCCTCCGGGTGGGTGAGGGTCTTGGTGCGGTGCCCGGGGGTGTGCACCGGGTCCGTCTCCCAGATCTGCCCGAACTCCTCGCTGCCGGCGCGCAGTTCGGCCAGCAGGCGGGCGAGTCCCGGGTCGTGCGGGTAGCGGTCGGCGGCGCGGCGCAGCCGGGCGACGAG
>Ga0307515_10000326_pt1 | contig 118027 bp, 108 predicted proteins | sample 17_EM_MG_FD_194513 | JGI IMG/M metagenome (GOLD analysis project Ga0307515, IMG submission 194513) | Populus trichocarpa ectomycorrhiza microbial communities from riparian zone in the Pacific Northwest, United States - 17_EM | ecosystem: Host-associated > Plants > Roots > Unclassified...
TCAACTTCAGGATGTAGCAGGGAGCATGTCTCTCCTTGTTTTGAGTATAAAGGCTGCCAATGAAACCAATAAAGAGAATGATGTACCAAAGTTAATATTTTGCACATAACAGTAACATATATGATTGTGACCATAAATAGAAAAACCCGAAAAGGAGAACCAGAGACTGGAACCGACGGGTCTAGCCAAACCCGGCAAAACCCGCGGGTTGACGCGTACGGGTACGGGTTTGGCCCGCCAAGAAGCTCCGGGTCGGGTGTTTGGACGGGTCTGGAACCGAACCGAACCGTTTTTCCGGTCCAAACCCGGACCGCTGGCGGGTTACCCGGACCCGTTGCTAACACTACCGAGAGGTCTGCAAACAGTTAGTTAAGCAAGGAAATGTTGATAACGGATATATGATAAAGAAAGATTTGTTGTGCTATAAGAACAGAATTTATGTCCCAGAAGGAATGCGGCAAAGGGTAATAATGTCGGAACATGATTCAAATGTAGCAGGGCATTTTGGAAGAGAAACAACAGTAGAGTTAATCTCTAGGGATTTCAATTGGCCAAATATCGAACGGGATATACGGAAGCATTGCAACAAGTGGGATGTATGCCAATTGACCAAAGCACCGAGCCATGCGAAGCCTGGTCTTCATCACCCACTCGAATTACGGGGTAAACCATGGACGCACAGTAGTACAGACTCTATTACCGATTTGCCAGGGTCCGAAGGAGCAACAATGATTCCATTTGTAGTAGACCGGTTGTTGAAGATGGCGTATTTCATACCAATTAAAAAGAAGGATTCGACGACAGTAGCCACATGATACTAACACAACATATGGAAGTATCATGTCTTTCCGGAAGACGTTCTTTCAGATAGGGATTCCACATTTGCAGGAAGTTTTTCACCGACTGATATAATTTTTTCGGAATCCAACGAAGCATGTCAACTGCTTATCATCCGCAAACCGATGGTCAGACTGAACAAATTTATCACGTGACTGAATCATACCTGCGATATCACTACAATTATGAGCACAGTGATTGGGCTTCTATGTTAGCGATGGCCGAGTACGCTTATAATAGTTCTAAACATTCGTCAACTAACATTTCACCATTCTATGCTAATTACGGCTTCAAACCTCGAATGAATTGGCCAACAGAGATCCAGTTCAAGAATCCAGCTTCAGAATTATATGGTCATTATATGAACGAAGTTCATAGGAAGCTGAAGAAGAGACTGAATGAAGCGGAAGAAAGAATGCGGAAGCATTACGATAGGAAACGGAAGTCGATCCAAGCGTTAAAAAAGACAGAGCTGGGAATGCGGAACGGAAGAAATATTCGAGCAAATCATCGGTGCAAGAAACTCGATGTCAAGATGCTGGGCCCTTTGGAAGTTGTTTCAGTATGGAGCAATCTCAGATACTGCAAACTTACGCTGCCCGATTCCTGGAAGATGCTTTCATTGTCTAATATCAATTTACTCCAAAGTTATACAAGTACTGACGTTGAGAAACAAGAAATAGAGATCGAGGCCGATGGTAATGACTGGGTGATGGAATCGATAATTGCAAGAGGACCCTTGGATGACAATCCACAACATCATGTGTTTTTGGGTAAATGGAAGGTTTCTACACAAGAAGAAAATATGTGGGAAACATTCGAAAACGTGGCAGAGAGCACTTTGACATTGCTCGAGGAATATTATAAAAAGAATCCAACAACAGAAAGAGACGGAAGGTTTACTGGCAGGAAGAAGAGTAAGGTATCGAAAAAGAAATAATGACGATTTTACTATGAACACTGGAATTTAGGGCGTTGAATTGTATGTTGTTTTATTTTGGTTTGATGTTAGTGCACCGTTGGGTCCACCTGTCTTCGAGATGGGGGTGATGTTAGGGGTTATCCCCTACTAGCGATAATTATACTTGATCATGAATACAAGATGCATACATATCTACGATATGCATAAGACCTATGTATGTTTCATTCAAGTGGTCAGTAATATGCTGTTTAGCGGGAGTACATATTAGTCGCACGAAGTTAGGGTACTTGTTGCACACCTGGAGACTGTTCGTGGCATGCGCGTTGTTGCGCACGGCCGTTGATAGTCAATATTCAATTAACGAGGAATCTTCGCCCCTACCAGTAACGAACTAACATATGGTGGAGCACTTTCCGTACGGAGAATGGTCTCGACCTTAGCATGACGTAACTGAGGGATCCATGATGTAGGCTTTGAGCCTATTGCGAACACCATCCATTAATTTGATTAGTATGGATCGCAATGTAAACTCGTATCGGATCCGAGCTTATGTGTCAGCAATCTACATTAGCATAGTATTGGTTGGTCGCCGATTCAATCTATGATGCAATTAAATCACTCATGTGCATGAGTGATTCAACACGCGATGAGGTTCACCATCTTGGTTGGTGGAAGTTCCAACTACTGACTAAGAGGATTGCAAGGAGTTTTAAGTAAGTCTGTGTTTGCGGGCGATAGATGGCCTGATTGTCAGGAGTGTAATGCTTTCAAACCACATTGCTTAAGCACGCGAGTGATAAGGAGGGCGTTCTTGGTTATAGTAGCAAGGCGTGGGGGCCTGGGACGTTACTATACAGTGGGAGCATTGTCGTGAAGGAAATGAAGGGACAAGCAGCGAGAACCATTCAACAAAGAGCACTGCAGACGATCTTGAAATATTATTAAGAATTCCATCTATCTATCTACATCATTGCTTCCTTAATGCACACTCATGACTGGGCATTGTATGTCGGAACATCACTACACTCCTGCCGAGTACGCAATGCAACAGATTGTGAAGTCTTTAGGCAATCTTATTTATCAGTTGGAAGAAGCCCGTTTAACCCTCACCTACTGGGTGGTTTTCCATTTTTGCGATCAGGAGAATATCGAATACCCGGTGCTCAGATTACTGAACATAGGCGCATTACCATTCGAGGAGTTTACCATGGATTTGTTGTTCGACGGAGTGACTTGATCATCATCTATTTGGGTCACGGTTGTTGGAGACGATTTGATTTGGCAGCTCTTGCAAGAAGAGGGCAAGTGGTTGAGTTTCGGGAAGAGACGAGGAGAGACAGAGACAACTAGATAAGCTACTGTACTTAGTCAATAAATGTTGTATTGATTATTGGGACTAAGATCCCCCGGAACAATCGACAACCACAAAGGCTGAAACAACATTGGAGGAGATGTTGAATGCTATCGGAGACAGTTCGAGCGATCAAGCAAGTTCGCGAGATGAGGAGGATGCGGAAGCCAATCATGATGATGAGGAAGATACAGAGCATGGCTAGCTGAGCGAAGATGATGAACCTGGCTGGGTTATGGGCACAATCTCCAAAACGGTACTGCATTGGATGGAGCGCTTTCGGCAGAAGCAGATGAGGTATGATGAACTGACACAAACCGGATGGGGGGACGCAGCCTACTCTTTCCATGAGAGAGATACAGACTTTGGGACGACTGAACTGAGGGTTCCGGCAGTTCTGAAGACCCAAACAGATGCAACAGCAGCCACACCATCACCGACAACATTTGGAGAGCTTATGCAGGTTTTTGATATCGTCCCCGGACAATCCCAAATGCCACAAGTGACGTCTTGACAGGGAACTAGTCAAGTGAGGGTGGGTTTGGAGAAACGTCAAGCAGACAATCACATAGTTTCTCCCATGCCCGACGCGGTGCCCGATTTGTCACAGAGGGTGAGTGCGACACCAGTTCAACCCGTAAGCATTTGCGCTAGGGTAAAATGTCGCAACCTAATTACCATGCAGAAATCGGATTCTGACAAAGACATGGTGACGGCTCTCGCGGCACCGGAGGAATAAATATCGAAATGTGTATTTTTGACGACGTATCTCGAGTAAAAGCAATTTGTACCAACTTTGTTATGTGTCAGCTTTTTCTGGATTTCAGTGACCAAATTGCCAGACAAGATTATTTGTCAGTGTGTGTGCAACGGTCGTACGGGGCATGCAAATGTTCCAGACACCAAATCAAGTCGATTGACAAACAATAAACTATACATGGAGTTGCCTGTTACGGTTAAATGATAATACAAAACCTGAATTTGAGACAACATTTACAAATAAAGTATAAGTCAGTGATGTCACATGACTCATAGAAGGAGCAGTCTAAGCATATCCGAAACCCATATGAATGACAGCCGTTAGTCTGCATCAATCCATGCATCCAACTATATCACTCTCTGCTCAGACCTTCTGCACATAGTCGAATAATCTGAAATTGCGTATCGTACATCATGGAAATCGAGGAGAATGATCTGGATAAGGAATGGTGAGGACGTCACGCTATGAATATCTAAAACAAGTGCATAGATTCACATGCGATCGATTGCCGTCCAAAAGCGCTGAAATGAGATGGACATATTCCATTCATTGGGAAGGTAACATGAATAGTGGTGGCTCCGAAACTGAGATGTCTCGATGATTTTGGATTCGAATGATAATACATAGACACAGTATACTGGCTGCCAAAATAGACTGTATGGAGTTTATGCACAATGGTTGAGCACCCAATCACTGTTACTATGTCTGTAAGGTGAGCTCAAAGGTGAGCGTCAATGGAGCGTCAACAATTTTTGGCATTGCTTCTTTGAAAATCCAGATGGTTTCGCTGCAATCTTCATTCATAATCGAACTGTAGCCAGCCTTTGTATTCACAAATGGTTGCGACAACATCGCTACTATGTCCTAAAACTAAGCGTCAACGGAGCGTCAACGACATCTGGCTGTGTATATTGGAAAATGCAATGGCGTTGCGGCGACATTGAGCCATATTCGAACTATCAGCCATCTATCCAGGCAAAAATGGATTGGATGACTTCGTCACCATGCCCTGAAAATGAGCGTCAATGGAGCGTCAACCATTTTAGGCCTTGCATCTTGGAATTTCCAGGGGCAATGAGACTACTTTGATCCAAAATCAAACAATTGGCCGCCTTTCTAGGCAAAAACGCGTTCGACAACTTCGTCACTATGCCCTAAAAATGTTCATTAAAGGAGCATCAACCAATTCAGGCCTTGCATCGTGGATTATCATAGGGCTATCAGACTACTTTGACCCATAATCGAACGATCGGCTGCCTGTCTACACAGAAATGCTTTCGACGACCTCGTCACTATGCCCTAAAAATGAGGGTCAACGGAGCCTCAACAATTTTAGCCCTTGCATCTTGCAATATCAAGGGGCTAAGAGAATACTTCGATCCATAATCAAACTGTCGGCCGCGTTTCTATTCAAAAATGCTTTCGACCACCTCGTCAGTATGCCATAAAAATGAGAGTCAACGGTTCATCAACGATTTTAGGCCTTGCATGGTCGAATATGATGGGGCTATTAGACTACTGGGATACATAATCGAACTATTGGCCGCCTTTCGAGGCAATGATGCTCACGACAAAATTGTTACTGCGTCCCAAAATGAGTGTCAACGGAGAGTCAACAATTTTCGCTCTTGCATCTTGCATAATCCAACGGCAATGGAACATAGGTAACCCAGAATGAACCCATCGGCAGCCTTTATTGGAAAAAATGCTAGTTACGATATCGCATCCGCCTCCTACGATTGAGCGCCCGCCGAGTGTGAACAGTTTTTGTGGAGGCCCAGAACACTACAAAGCAATGAACTGCATTGTGCTGTTCCCAGATCGGGTTTTACGCGGTCAGTCTTTGCAATCTAACCTTGTATACAATCTCAGAAATATGCATGCAATGTCATACAGATCTGATTTTTTCACTTGTAGCAGTAGAGTCAATATTTGAGAACCCGCAGTCTGCTTTGCTGTATCATTAGTTTGGGGAGTCTTTCGAGTCGGAATACCCAGTTGACTAATTCCTACCGCCCTGTCGGATCAAAAATCATTGAACACCTCATTGCTCAAGGTTACGATCTCTTCCAAAAATGAACATGTCTGTATTAGTGATTTGAGCGACCACACTTTACAAATCATCTCCAATGCTTGGTGGGCTTCAATGAATGTACACTCGAAGCTGCGTATTGCATAGAATAATTCCCGACATGCGCCTTCGTGGCGATTCGATTTACACTGCGGAATCGAAGAGACCAGCAGCCCTGGCATCATATGTATTGTTTGTCATCAAGTTCTTCGCCATCCATCAGAACCTGGGACCATCTCAATGGGGTAACACTTGCTGGCAAAAGCTCACATTGCAAAGTTAAACGAATTAACAGAGTCAGAGGTGACTGAATTGACTAGTTCGACTGTCAATGAAACAGCTTTGGCCATTCTCAACAGCTAACGAAGTCGCGGAATCACAAATGTAAGTTCGCACAGAAAGATCAGATTTGACATCCAGTTGGATCCATATGGACCGAAATGACAGAAAAACGGTTCCAAACTGGCAGATGAGTACTTTGAGACTTCCGAATATCACCAAGACACGTGGAATCGCTACCTCCTGTTAGGATTTGTTTTGCCTCAGATTCCATGGGACGCTATATCAAATTTAGAGCTACGACTGTCATATAAGGCATTACGCGATCACATAGTGCTGGCGTCTGGTACGACCGTTAGCATCATTTGCCGGAGGGAATATGCACTGACCGTGGATGCAATTACGGAGCACTTGCCGTCACCAAATGAACTTCGTTTAGCTCTGGACAGATGGACAGCAACGACCAAACTAGTGAGAATGTCCGTCATTGCTTACTATATGGATCCAAAATGGGAATTGGGTCAAATTCAACTCACTTTCGATGAGGTTGATCGCCTGTTCGTTTCACCTTTCGAAAGCTGATTAAGGATGACAGGTCAAGGGCAAACATACTGGAACAAGCCTGGCAGTCCATCAGAAGGGCGCTGTTGATCGTGTTGAGTTTACCGATGGCCGTTTGCTTGGAATTAGGACTGATAATGCCTCCTCAAATCACTCGATGACATGGGAGCTGCAATCAACACTTGAGGCCTCTGTAATCGATTGGCCTGCATTAAGGAACCACTTACCTTGCATGGCCCACGTCATACAGCTGGCTTTAGTTGCATTCATGAGCAGTCTTGATGTCAAAGGCCGCACCAAGTCTTGGGAAGCCCATGAGCACGATTAGCAATTTGGAGAAAACAAATGCGTAGACACTGGGAAGAGTCAAAAGCTTCGAAAAGATGGCAATGCTGAAATCAATAAGGTGTCGGCCATGAAACCAGGTTTAGCAAAGATAATTGAGAGAGTACATATTTCAAGGTATTTTGAAAGAGCTGAAACTGACCTTGATATAGCAAAGAATGCTTGCTGTATTGATTACGCTAACACCTGGTCGTCAAAACGAGTTCATTGACTGTCAGACGGCCAAAGTCCGCATCGCGGTACTTCCGATCATTGAGGTGGAGACCCATTGCAACTCGACCCTGGAGTTGCTGGAGTGCGCCTTCCGATTTCGGGACTTCACATGAGAGTGGCTCAACAACCCAAAATATAGCGATTACCGGCCACTCTTCACAACTCAAGACGAATGGACCAATATGAAGAATGTCATGGAAGTGTTGAGGCCATTCCGATATTGGACCCTGTGGATGTTGAAGAGGGATATAATCACATTGGATCACGTTATCACAGCGTACAATGATATGTTCGATCTCATGGATGGCGTGATGCAACCTTCGGCTGCGGAAAAAACACCATTGGAGGAAGACTTGTTCTTCGCCATGAAGTTAGCTCGACAGAAGCTGTCCAAAAATTACCCAGATGTTTCTCCATTGACGGGAATGCTTCTCATTTCTGGACATAACCTCGATCCTTTCTGGAAGTTCGCGATCGTTTAGGAAGTGGGACAAAGGGATGGATATGAATCCCGAAGACGAGACATCCTATACTAACCAATACCAAGAGGCCTATCTGTAGTATGGGGATAATGAATACTGCGCAAAACATCGACCTGTGCCGGCCAATAAGCACGAAAGTTTACCGAGGAACAATCTTATCTCCTCCAAAACGGTTTAAGGATCCTGTTGATCATCCTTTGATTCATACGATGGGTCCAGCAATGATACAACTACTTGATACCTAACAATGTGGCAGAGACGACACCAGCACAAAACGATGGCGCATCACTCTTATTGACCTCTGCCAGTCTGTATTTGAATTCGCCGCCTGAGGCACCAAAGAACTGGGGGCAAATTGATACAAGTCTCAATGATTACCACTCCGACCCAATCCAGATTAGCAGTACATTTTGGTTACCAGACATAACCGACTGGTGGTGTCAACAGGAGGAAACGCACTCTAAGTACGCCGATCTCTCTAATGTGGCGCACGACATATTGTCCATCATACAACATGGTACCGGAGTGGAGGCCAGTTTGCCCTTGGCCGAGATGTTATCGGCTTGAGGCAGTCAAAAACCACATGCGAGACTCTTCGCGAAAAGGTCATTGTAATCCCGTCCGCTCGGGCCAATATTGGGATTTTGGCAGGCAGTGACCCATTATCAGATACAACGAACACAGAAAACCACTCGGAAATGAAGAAAGAGGCATAGGGAAGGAAATTTCACAGAATGGCCAAGGTTCACAACGTTTACGAGATGTGGCAGGGCGGCCAAAACCCACGTGCTACCCAGACGGAATCTCGTGCTCAAAATACGCAGAGGACTGCCATGAGATACATCGCAGACACAGAAGAGATCGTCAAAGCATCGTGCTCACTCTTTCAACATTGCGGTGCAGCTGCATTTGCATTGTCAGAAAGATCTCCTTAGCCACCACCTTTGTCGGCAAAGGACCTCCCGGGAGGACAAACTCAAATATTGAATGTCTGCTAGGTCTTAAGCATCAACTGTCATCCAGTCGAAAGTGATGAGGACAGCCTACCTGAAAGCATTTCGGACATCGAACATTGGCTTAACTGGGATGGGGACTGTCATAACCCTAGTGACAGCGTAGACCATTGCGCGGCGGATGTTGAATCTGATATACAGCAAGACAAGAGCCACAAGGATCCGGAATGGCCAGAGCAGAGGGAGGAGAATGCCGCGCCAAATGATCCCAGATGGATTCAGCCAACACGGAAGTCAATGAGACACGCTGAAATGGTGTTGATAAGGGTCAATGCACTTCAAACAAGCAGGAATAAGGGAGTGAAAAAAAAGTAGGACAGAATGCATCAATGTTTCACCAGCTTCTATATGTATCTTGAACTAGAGGTTCATTTATTGATATATTATGGGCGAATGGTGAGCAGTAGCTTGTCAATATCGGTTGATAAACAGATGTATAGCAGGCGCAATGAAGCTTTTGGAAAGATACATATATTTTAGTCGTGTGAGAGCGAAAAGTGCAAGAATGTTACTGTGCTCAGCTTTGTCACAAGGCCAAGTCTCAATCTGGCAGAAAGACTACCAATATATTCAAATCATAATGAAAACAATTATCGATGGCAGCTGATGTTGAATGGACAATGCATTAAAATGAATGTCGACGGAGGTTCAACAATGTGTGGTTTTGTAAGTACGGTAATTGTACAACAATTTGGTAGCTGTAATGCATAACCGATATGTTCACAGCCTTTATAGGCCAATGAGACAGCGAGATGCTTCCTGCCGCATCCTGAGAATAAGCGTCAATGGAGGGTCAACAATTTTTGGTTTCACATTTTGGGTAATTCATGTTCCGAATGGTTATAGACATCAATTCGTCAGATACGGACAGCCTTTACTGGGAAAAACTACAGAGACATGCTCCCTGCTGCATCCTGAGAATGAGCGTCAACAGAGCGACAAAGAATCTAAGCCTCGCATCTTGGGTGATTTAAGTTCCGATTGGTTGCAGAGATCCATTTATCAGATAATGGCAGCCTTTACTGGGAAAAACTACAGCGGCATGCTCCCTGCCACACTCTGAAAATGAGCGTCAACGGAGCGTCAACAGTTTCAGTTGTTGCATAATTGGTAATCAAGGCATCACGCTGATCTCCGCGTTCATAACGAAATTATTGACCGCTGTGATAGACAAAATTCCATGTATCAAAGGTACAATATCAATTCCAAATTAATCAATATTGCAAGCTGCAAAGCATGCAAAAACAAATCCTTGGTTGTTGAAAATGCGATTCTGACAAGATACTATTCACATACTTCAAAAGCAAGATCCTTAATTGAATCGATGGATGGACTCGCAGGGCGACCCGCTGACAACCCGCCCATTTGAAACGGGTTGGGAGTTAACCATCGAACCGTACCCGAGTCGACGGTTCAGGTTGATTGCCCACCCGGACCACCAATTTCGGGATGGTTCTGGTTGCACCCCGACCCGGAGCTGAAGTGAAGGTCCGGAACCGTTGCTAACACTAATTATCACTACTACGATCCAACCCCTAACAATAGAATCTACGGCCATACGTGTAGTACGTACATGTATCATCAAGTATAGATACTTAGGGTAAGGTACCCCTGTAACACTAACGTTTTGGAAAAACTTCGCCATGCCAAGATGGGCTATGAAGAGACATCAATGTTTTGGCATTGGAAGGGCAGGCCCCACACTAAATACAATATCTACCCGCGAATAAGAATCTGACATATGATTTTTGTTTTCATTTCTTATTAGCATCATTATACTGCAACTATTATTAGTACTGTTTACTAAGAGTGTACGCGGTTCCCCTCCCCAATGAACGATCTGGAGTTCAACTACTAATAAAATGTACTACTATACATGCTGTCCCTAATCCTGGATCGCTTTGAAAACAACATCAGTTATGTGGGGCACAGTGTATTTCGTGGCTGGCAAGTATAATTCAGTTTACTGAGAAATCTAGCTATTATCAACACTATAAGATATTCCTGTCGGATTATCTTAATAACTGTACATTTACTCCGTTTGACCAGCCATCAGAGATTTTAAACAATGTTCCTGATTCCGATATTCCTGAACTACATCAATAGCGAGCAATCAACCAATGTCCGAAACCGAACCGCCTTCCCTTCACCCAGTCAACTACATTGGTGCGCATCACACAACATTTTAACCTTACCAACGACAAACTTGCGAAAATATACGTCAGACATATTGGAACGCGGATAAAGAGTATTTGAGAATGTTGACGATGGGATGGCCTTATCAGTTACAAGCAATATCAATTGCGTGCATAGACTTAGTATCTACGTTAGAGTCTTTTGATGACGTGGTCATCCAGGGACAATACAGTTAGACGTAGGATTGCTGATACTTCTGAAAACCTGTCCTATCATGGAAATTAATGGAGGGATTGTGACCATACTTCCCATTTAACATTGCACTATGGTTGGATGAATGATACCACAATCAATATTACGTACTCCGCGAGATTAATTATATGCATATCCTCACGTTATTAATTTATGTTGGACATTAGTACCTGTTTACATTATGGATTGGAGGTGTACTCAGTGCGGTCTGGCACCCTGTTTGGACTTAGCGGTGATCATTCTGGAGGCCTCAGAAACTACGATAACCTTTTGTCAGATTTGAGTATATCATTTATATCGACTACCAACTTACTTTGTTTGGACATATGCATACCATAATCATATACAAATCATGGACATGTACCTACGACTTACATCAGTATTAAGGAATACCTATCTGGAGGTATAGCTTCATAGGTGGAAGCACCCCCGTAACAATGAACTACATACCAAGACAACTATTGAGAACAAGGCACCAATATAACCCCTTGTTGAAAGACAGTTACCCTGCAGACAGACTGATAGGCGATAACTCCACTGTGAGGGCAATAGCCAACAACCCCACAGAGGGGATGAGAGGTATCTACATCACTGACAGAATGAACTCTGAGAACAGCTACTGACCTCAAACTCAGACAAGGAAACACATGAAAATAAAGACAATATGTTGTAACTGAACAATGGATGACACTAACCAGAATGAATCTTACGAATTCAAACTGACAATTCTGACCAGATTGGGGGGAATGCAATGGAGAATATAACTACTTAGGCGGGAGAACTCTCAGGAAATTGAACCTGACTGATAGACCACATGGCAAGTAGCTGAGAGAGAAGACTGTGAGAGGTGGTAATGCTGGGCTAGGCAAAGAACAAAAGAAAGAGGTCACCTCAAAATGATTGTCAATTAACCCAACTCCCCTTCCAGGATCTTCCAAACTAGCAACTAACCTTAAATAATCAATTACTCTAAATGTGCTTTCTGATCCACCATGAAATCTCCACACCCCAACAACAGTACCAATGAAACTGTACAGTGAGCTCACTTGATCAACTTCCACATCCACCACCACACATTCTAGTGGTAATGCTTGTTTCACAGATACTGGATCGTCCACCAACTGTGGATGTTCTAAATTCCCTCATAGCTCCATTCACACAATCAATGGCAATTGATTGACAGAATGGCCCTCAGCATCACTCAGAACACCTAGCGAATGGCACTCTTCCTGTTACGGGGGTGCTTTACACTGAGCAACTATACATGTGAACGCAAGAATTAGGTACGCGGCCGTTCATTCTATTCCTTAATTCTGCTTCCCATAAGGTGCCGTTCCTTTTGTTAACTGTATTGCTCGATGACAATTTTTGATTTGATGGTTTCCTATCCTATCTGCAGGCCAAGCGCAACGCAGACACTCTCATGATGCTTCAGGTCGGCCTATTTCAGATAGGTCAATTCCTTTGGTTTCAAGATACTTGACATTCTCTTTCTTGGAGGATTATATTGTCTGTTTCAAAATTTGATTTGCTTTCTTTTGATTCTTGGAAGTCCTGCAGAACCTCTGTCTTGTTGCTTTCAATTCTTGCAAGAATTCGTCACAGTCCGGAAGAATCTGATCCTGCGTAACCGATTCATAATAGGTTCAATTGCTTGACCAACTCCGGTCTTGCGACTGGACTTCCGATCGTACTCGGAGATTATCGATATGGACATTCAATCCTCGTTATAATTCTATCATTGAAGATATCCACCAAACGCTTTGCGCCAGGAAGATGTAATTGGTATCTCTGGCATAAGAGATATGATCACCCTGAGAATATAAAATAACGTGGTTATTGTTCTCGAATGTGATAGTTATCAATAGGATGATAATGAAGGTGTTGCGCTGCCGCTACAGAAGGCTAATAGATTCTTGTATAGATATAGGTATCATAAAAAGGCAATAACAAATAAGGATAGTATTCCGCTGGTAGGTATCGATGTTTTTTCGCTACTAAAGCTTGTTCTCTTCATTGCCAGAACAATGTGGTCTCTTTACAGTCCTTGAAACTGACTTCAACTAATTGTTAGTCCCTCATGATAGCCACGTATCTGTACGCGTTACATTGAAAGAATGTACCTGGCAGAGGTGGCCACCAATCCCTATGGTTATTGTGTACATGCATGATATCATTCAGCAATTAAATTCCGACCATAACTTCAACTTGGACATCTCCCAATTGTCTGATTTCGGTAGTTGGACGGTTTCACTCGGTGACCAACCTATACTATGCCAACGAAGTACTTGAACGCTTTGAGAATCTATCTCCCAGGCTCTGTTGAGACAGGTTCTCTCCAGGCTTATGCCAACTTCATAATTCACTCAGTTATGTCATGCTTAGGTTACCATGACCGGGACGTGCCTCAACGAGGTGAAGAATTCACATACTCGCATTTGACTATCAACTACTGTGCATGTCACTATGCAATGTCCCGCATAGTGTCTAGGACATGAAAGAAGATTGAAACTACTAGCACTGCTGATGTACATGAACATCCCAGTAAGGCTTGGTAGCTGCAAGTCTGTCTGCCAGCCGCGGCTGTCTGCAACCGTTTAAAAACTCAGCGTAGATTCCCACTGAAGTATACACCACGTGACCCTTTGTAACTTCTGGCTTGGTATAATGCATCCGCTTGTTACCAAGAGTCACTAGTCTCTATCACGGGAGAACCAGTCACATCACCCCCTTCTCTAAGATCGCTGACCTCAACGATGCTCTGTCGTAAGAAGTGAATATAATTTTTCTATCTCTCAAATACCAAGACAACACAAGTGTCTTTCATGATTCCTTATTCATTCATAATGTATATAACATTTATCGTACGTCGACATAACAAGTTAAATGCTTAATCGTCCGTCGACACTCTTAACAATTTATTGACCGTCGACACAAAATGAAATCCTTCTTTTTGATTCTTATGTTGGACTTCGAAACCTGTAACATCACACTCTTCTCAACATTGGTGAAGCAACACCCTCTGCCGTCTTTTGCGGACGATCTCGCAACATGCGTTTACTCCTCGGCATGTACATACAGATTGTTGCAATTAACTCGTTCACTCCTTTGATGTAATCGCAGGTACATATATGTTCTCAGACAGTTATTCTTATTATTGTAGAGTACAGTAAAGACTGGAAGTTCTGTACTTGTACTAATACCACATAAGTGTGATCGAATAACTTGTAGCACAATTCATTCATTCCAGTGCTACGTATAACCTCTTGATTATCTACTTCTTTAATATCATCGAAGGTACATATGATTAATTGTGCAACTACTCAAAAGGTTCATTTGAATACCGTACTCGTGCAGGGATTTTATCTCACGTCAATTCCTCTCAAATAGTCCATTTACTGAAAGGATTCTTTTATGCGCAGTGTTCAGGCTGCCAACGTAAGGTACTCCGATTGATACGTGTAAACTATCATCAAAGTGCATTCGGGATGTCTTAAAATGTTCCAAAGAAATGTTCCGTACAATCCACTATCTCTGCCGTGACATTATCACCCGCAGGAGGGTTAGATAGGACATCATAGAACACGCCCGAAGAATCATTTAATTATGTGCCTAGAGTTTTGACCCATAACGTCACTTGCAATAATTGATAGATTCAACTACAAGCTGTACTCATGCCTATTGGATGTAATCCGAAGGTAACAAGTATAATCCCCCATTTAGTCATCGCTTAGTACTTGATCATTTATGTCGAATCAGATAATGGCATCCTAAGTCCTCATATACATGAGTACCTGGAAAGAACAGAGTATCTTTCGGTCTCTATGAATCGGTATCACTATTCACAGCTGTAATTTACGTTTCTCAATTACGTAGATACTACTTAGCTTCATAATATGATGATTGAATTGTACTCCAAGCAATCCTGATTATAACTGTAATCATGTTCAATGATTGAATGGATTGTAATTGAATTTCTGAAGTTTGTTTGTAAATTACGGGAATACCTGAGGATGCCATACACATCTTTGATTCTCTTTGTCGAAGATGATTCGAATATGCATGAGGATACCTCAAGTATACTTTGTATTACATTGTGTGTCTTGTCGAAGGTGGTTTGAATATCGATTAGAATACCTGAAGATGTCATACGCATCCTCGTTTCTCTTTGTAGAAGGTGATTCGAATATCGATTTCAATACCTAAGGATGTGATACACATCATTGCTTCTCTTTGTCGATGGTGATTCCATTATCGATGGGAATACCTGATGATGTCACACACATACTTGTTTTTCTTCGTCGAAGGTGATTTGAATATTCAATGATCATACCTGAAGATGTTATACACATCCTTGTGTCGCTTTGCCGAAGGTGATTCGAATATTTGAAGGTACATATAAGCCATTCTATCACGATCAACAAGTTGATCCATAAACCACAATGTGTTTCAAAAGAATGATATTAACACTAGCTTCCGTTAAGAATGTCCATTAATCCTAATAACATTTCTTTCAAGATCCTAGTGATGAAAGTATCTTTATTCATAGCATATTATTGATCATACATTTCGATTACGAGTCAGAATACCTGATAATACCAAATGCATCCCAGTTTCTCTTTTGTGGTAATGTAATTTTTTTATTTTTGTATTTTTTTATATTTGTTATGAGATAATAATTTTTTATTATATCGTAACTTCAAGTTGTTGATAATAATTTTTTAACCATCATTTAATAGTTTTTACCCCTTTCTTTTTATGGCAAATCTCATGTTGCCATCATAGAATATCACTCTTTTTTGTAATAATAATATTATGGAAGTAACTTCCTCAAATAATAATCAGAGTTCATATCATTGAAGATGTAAATAATGACAAAATTTGGTGAGGATATATGAAGACATTGTTATGCATTCAATTTATTTACTGATTCGAACCTGAATTTGATTCAAAGGTATTATTGATGAAGTGATATCGAAGATATCCATGACTGAAGTAATGAACAAACATAATATCGACGAAGTAATATTGAAGATATTGATTATAGAAGTAATATGCCAAGGTAATATCGACAAAGTAATATGGAAGATATTATGCAACCACCTAGGAACTGTTCAAGGTAGCATTCAACTGCTTCGCACCATGGTCTGTAAGTTGAACTGATGATCTTTCATAACTTCGAAGAGGTGACTTCGTAGACTTTCAAAGCAATTATCTCATATTCTGCATTAGGATGACTTTTTAGTTCAATGGTATCCCTGAGCGGATTATTGGACAAATTTTCAAACCAATCCCGTGACTCTGTTTGGTTTGAGTCACTTCTTTGCCCGTAGGACGACCACTCGTCATCTACCTTTCACTCCACGTATTCTCCTGCTATATCCTCAGAATATTCATGATTCGCACCTTCCTTGTTCCAGTGTTATTCAACATCATGAAGCTCTCTTTCGAATATTTTCTGGTAATATTCTGTGGCTTTGTCCCAGCCTTTATCATGCCCTGCCAAGAGCCCTTGGTTATAACCATCGGTATAACCGCTATCTGTCCCTTCGTTATACATCCTCCAGTCCCGAGGTGTGTCTTTATCAATTTTTGCATATGCTACTTGAATAGATTCTACGAAATGTTAATTCGATTCGTATTGTGGCGATAAACGGTTTTTTTCATAAAGCCGATAATATCGCATGAGCATTGATTGCTCAATAAGGTTACGTAATAGAATCATTATTATTGATAACGCAATAATGATCAATATATTATACCGTCGCTCCTTCGGAGAGCAGGTAAGATCTACCACTGGCTGCATTAAGCCGATGATTTATTGACATCGCAATAACACTACTCGGTTTTGTCGTCCACTTTGCAGCCGCAATCCCACTCGTCGGCCCACGACCGATATACTCACCAGTGATTTTTGAATACTGGATCGTCAATCGTAAGCAATTCTCCGTTAGTTGCTGATTGGAGATACTATTCTACCCAAGATTTAGGTGTCTCAGGTTTTTGGTGGAATATAGGATTATTCCAGTCGGTCTCTGATATGTCAGATAGAATCGTATCTATCGAACAGAACTTATCAGGTGGTTTCTGTTCGAATAGATTACGTGTATACCCGGCAAAATCAAAGATATTGATTATATAATTAATTCTTTCCCCAGAATTGAATTCTGCCGTCAGGTTCCTACAAGGGATTGTTGTTGCCAAATGCTAATTTATACCAAGCTTTATCTTCGGGTACTGATGTAAGCTCCTTATGGTATATAGCCTTATTCGGTGTTTTCTTATAGCCGTAATCATACACATTTTTAGCAAAAGGTATTTGAAATAGGTGTCGGCTGGTTATCTTGTTTTTTGCAGTAGCTGCAGCTAGTGTTAGCAACTGGTCCAAATTCCCGGGTCGGTTACAGGGTCGGTGCCACCCGAACCCGGACCGTTGCAACGGGTCTTACCACACAAAAACCCCGGCCCATTGGAAATGGGCCCATTTTACCACCAAAAGCCCGGCATTTCAAAAGCACAAGTTGGCCTCCATTCAAGCAATTGAGTTCTGATCGTATAATGACATGATCAGTACGTAGATTGTGCAGTTCCAGCCGCTCTTGCACCTCCCGATCTCATATATGTGATCCGACCAATATTTGTCGAGTCGCTATCGAAAACCCGCTAATTTCGCTGAAAATTTGCTCTTTTTTCACAGCCACTCAACGAATATCAGTCGGATCGCAAATCGGATAATGGGAGGTGAAAGAGCGGCCAGAACTGCACAATCTATATACTGATCATGTCACGATACAATGAGAACCCAAATACATAATTGGAGGCAAAGGTGTAGGAACTGTAAAGTTTGAACCACGGTCCGGTTTCAATCCGGCGGAAAATCGGCAGGTATATATCCGGTCCGGGTAACAAACCCGCCTAGACACAGCGGGTCGGGTTTTTGGCCAGGTTTTGAACCAAACCAAACCGAACTGCAGGCCAAAAACCGGACCGCTGGCGAGTTACCCGGACCCGTTGGTAACACTAAGCCAAGCTCAACACAGACACTCTCCTGATGCTTTACGTTGGTCTATTTCAGATAGATCGATTCCTTTGGTTTCAGGACACATGACCATCTCTTTCTTGGGGGATCGTATTTTCTGTTTCAAAATTTGATTTTCTTTCTCCTGATTCTTGGTATTCCTGCAGAACCTCGGTCTTCTTGCTTTCTTTTCTTGCAAGAATTCCTCACAGTCTGTAAGAATCTGATCCTGCGTAACCGATTCTTAATCGCTAGAATTTCTTGAACAACTCTGGTCTTGGGAATGAACTTCCGATCGTACCCTTAGATTATTAATATGGACAATCAATCCTTGATGTAATTCTATAATTGAAGATATTCACCAAACGCTTTGCGCCAGGAATATGTAATTGTTATCACTGGCGTAAGAGATAATTTTCTTGAGAGAGAGTATGGAATAACGTCGGTATTGTTCTCGAAGGTGATAGTGATCAATAGGATGACATTAAAATTCCTGAGCTGCCGCTACCGAAAGCTAATAGATTCCTGTATCGATATAGATATCATAAATACGCAATAATAAATAGGGATATTCTTCCGCTGGTAGGTATTGATGTTCTTTCGCTGCTAGAGCTTGTTCTCTTCATTGCCGGAACAATGTGGTCTTTGTATGGTCTTTGAAACTCACTTTGACAAATCATTAATCCCACATGATCGGCACGGATCTGTACCCCTTACATTCAAAGAATGCGCCTGGGAGAGGTGGCCATGAATCCCTATGGTTATCGTGTTCATGCATGATATCATTTGGCAATTAAATTCAGACCACAACTTCAGCTTGGACGTCTCCCAATTGTATGATTTCGGTAGTTGGATAGTTTCACTCGGTCACCAACAGATACTATGCCAAAGAAGAACTTGGACGCTTTGAGGATCCATCTGCCAGGCTCAGTTGAAACAGGTTCTCTCCTGGCTCATGCCAACGTCATACTGCCCTCCGTTACGTCATGCTTTGGTTACCATGACCAGGACGTGACTCAATGATGTGAAGAATCCGCGTACTCGCATTTGACTATCAACTGCCATTCATGTCACTATGCAGTGTCCCGTGTAGTGTCTAGAAAATGAACGAAGATAGAAACTACTAGCACTGCTGATGTACATGAACATCCCAGCAAGGCTTGGTAGCAGCAAGTCTGTGAGCCAGCCGCGGCTGTCTACAACCTTCCCAAAACTCAGTGTAAATTCCCGCCAAAGCATACACCATGTGACCCCTTGTAACTTATTGCTTCGTATAATGCATCCGCCTGTTACCCAGTGTCACTAGTCTCTATCAAGGGAGAACTGCTAACACTTCCAAATGAAGTGCACCTCAGTGGGTACAGGTGCCAAAATTTCCAAGTATATCTTCACATCATGATGTATCTCATTGTACACTTTGCAGAATCATGAGAATGAACACATGATGTCGATGTCTCTATGCTACTACTTTCGAATGATCCCGTGCACAATATCGTTGATTAACGCATATTACAAGGTTGATTCGGAGCCACTTTAACCGATATTGAGAGATGTGTTCCGGGATGTAGATAGCGGAGTATGTTTCAATATGAGATTGCACCAGGAGAGGAGACAGAAGAACCAGCTGAATCAACCGATCGTTGGCGTTGCGATTCTTATAGTCCCACAGAATCATATCAGCCGTAATATAATCGCCAAGTGAGCCTTGGCTGAGTAGTTAAAGTTGGAAATGCTCTTCATTACCCTTCCAAGAGATTTCAGAGCAACAGTGGTAATGAAACTGCAGCATGATTCTGTACATGCCTTCACATTGAGATACAACACTCAACAAATTAATGTCCCAAATCATGATCCTGGCACTCACGGCCCCCCACACATTGGCCCGGAAACCACATGTATACTTCCGCTCGCCTCTTGTTACTCGGTCCAAGTTGGAGATTTGCTCAGACAGATGCTTGTTGTGGTATACCTTCCTGTGATTATTGGTGAAGCAACCCTACCTCCAGTGCAAGCCATGGATGAAAATACCATCAGTGAAGCCGAAAATTTAATCAACATGAAACTGGGCAATATACTGAAAGTGTTCCAGGACTGGTTCTGCCAGATGTGGAAAGCACATCCACCCAGAATAGAAGGTTACAAGACTGCCAGAGTGTACACCGTCCGAGTTGACGATGCATCTTGGTATACACCAACAAATGTCCCAGCTCCACATCCACCCACAGGATATACTTACTACCAATTGCAGCCTACTTTTAGACAAAGCCTAGAGTAACAATAGGGACGATGTATCAATTGCAATGGGCTGAGACACGTCCACACATTTAGTCCTGATGAGTGCACCAACCAGGCAGAGGGATTTTTCGATCCCAATGAACATTAAAAGACAAAGCTTCGATTGAAGAAGAACAAATGAAAGATAGTTAACCGAATATTGACCAGCAGGAAAGTTGTGGTCAATGTGAGAGCACTCTGGAGAAGACACTTGCCAACAGCAGTTGGGAGGGGGAGTGTCCACAATCACCATACCACAGCTGCCAGAGCTGCAGCATATTCCATGATCCATACTGTTTGAGAGAGCCAGCAGCCCAGGCCAGTTATCCAGCTAGTTGAGTTAAGGGCAACTAGTCAAGAATTGGTCGAGAGTTACGATGGGCAGAAGTGGGAGATTTCTATCAGGACCGAGGAGAATCAGAAGAGACAAAATAGTAAAAATCCATAATTAAAGAAGTCGATTGATAGGAACAGAGCTTTTTTTGGTAAAGTGGATGGCAGATACACTGGGGAAGACATGGAAGCAGTTGAGAAAGAAGGGAAACCGTCAGTCAACACCAGGGGACAATTGAAGACAGTGAGAAAGCCAATGGAAACAGGCATGAGGTAGCCAGAAGAATGGGACATGCAGGAAGGACCAGTTGTTGAAGAGTATGGTGGATGAATGGTGTTAGGGGAGTGGTCGATGGAAGAGGAGTATCCCCAGGATGGTAACATTGGCATTCATGGCCCGTTTAGGCATGGGAACCAACTCCCCAACTGCAAATATTTAGCGATGCAACCACAACTCTGAGGGGGTGGCCTGGGAGCAGTATAAACTTACTTTCTTCTGTCTTGAGAGCGTTTTGGCAAAAATTAAGGACTGTACAGGAATTGGGTGCTGATAAACAAGGCAGTTTTTGTTGGGAGGGTTGTATCAGGATCAGCTCCCCAAAAACTCGAAAATGTCACCGGGCAGCCCAGATGGACAACTCTGCCCATAACCCCCCGAAATATCCTTCAAGCTTAATGCTAAGGATATGCTCTGAAGTCCCAATATCATTACACACAAAAAATTCCATCTGCATTGTGCCTGATAGTTGAGGCTCCGAGGGAGGATACCAATACCCATTGCACAGCTCTCATAGTGAACAAGGCTAAAACCCACTTTGTCAAACATCAAAGAGGGCATATCTAAGTTACCCCTCAGCCAGAGCTGGAGTTGCAGGCAATTTTAAGTACACCATGAGGAGGGAAAGTAGCTGGGATGGTGGCTTTGCCAGCAGGAAATCCCAGCCAGAAATACCAAATCTCCACCCAAACTTTGCTAAGCATGTTCAAAATGCAAGTAACAGTGGTGGCTAGTGTTAGCGATGGGTCCGGGTAACCCGCGAGTGGTCCGGGTTTGGACCGCGAAAACGGGTTGGTTCGGATCCAGACCCGGCCGCAATCCCAACCCGCTGACTCATGGCGGGCCAAACCAGTACCCGTACCAGTCAACCTGCGGGTTTCGCCGGGTTCGGGTAGACCCGTCGGTTCCAATCTCCGGTTCTGCGTTTCGGGTTTCACATTTATGGTCGCATTCACATATGCTACTGTTAATCGTATAATATTGACATTTGTACTGCACGGTTGATTTTCGACATACTAGCCGCCTTGATGTGCAAAACAAGCATACTCCCGCGCCCAACCACATCCTGAAACTGAGCGTCAATCTAGCGTCAACGATATTTGGTCTTGCATCTTCGGTAATATGAGTGGTGCTTAATCACATGCATCCATAAAGAAGGATATGGCAGCCGTTATAGGCAGATATGTACGGTTTATTCTAGCCACATCCTCCGGGACAGTAACAACTTATTTCATTTACAGAGCTAACACTCAGTATTCTTGAGCCTTTTATCGTATAATAACAGTCAAAACGATGTATATAGTCAATAACCACCACATCGCGCTGTAATTAACCATGTTGGAAGGCCAACAATCGTTGACACTCTGTTGACTTTGATTTTGAAGATGGGGCAGGAAGCGTTTCACTTTCATTTTCACCTATAAAGGCAGCCGATAATGAGTTTATGACAATGTGCAACCTGTCGCCCCGCAGATTACCCATGATAGCTGACCAACAATCGTTGACGCTCCGTTGACGCTCATTTTCATGATGGGGCAGGGAGTGTATTGCACTCTGTTTTGCCGAAAGAGGCAGCCAAAAATTTCTCTATGACTGACTACAATCTATCGGAGGTGTGGTTTCCCAGGACACATGACCAAAAATCGTTGACGCTCCGTTGACACTCATTTTCATGATGGGGCATGGAGGGTATTGCTATCTGTTTTGCCTATAAAGGCAGCCAATAATTCCATTATGACTGACTACAACCGATCGGAGGCGTGATTTCCCAGGACGCATGACCAAAAATGGTTGACGCTCCGTTGACGCTTATTTTCTTGATGGGGCAGGGAGGGTATTGCAATCTGTTTTGCCTATAAAGGCAGCCAAAAATTCCGTTAGGACTGACTACAACCTATCGGAGGTGGGATTTCCCAGGATGCATGACTAAAAATCGTTGACGCTCCGTTGACGCTCATTTTCATGATGGGGCAGGGAGTGTATTGCAGTCTGTTTTGCCTACCAAGGCAGCCAAAAATTCGTTTATGGCTGAGTACAACCTATCGGAGATGTCATTTCGCAGGACGCATGACCAAAAATCGTCGATGCTCCGTTGACTCTCATTTTGCCATGGCTGTATCCAAAATATGCAATCAATTAATTTGGCACAGTCTATCATTCACGTTATTTTGGCTGCCTTTCTGGCATTTTCATTTACTTCCTTCTTGATCACTACGTTGTTCTTTAATAATACATAGATATATATATAAATAATCTCCAAAATCCTGTGTCTTTCGGTCAATGCTCGTCATCAGTTGTAGGATTGCTCAATCCGCTGCTTTTGACTTCCAAATGAATGTTAGCCGCATTACCACCCAACAGATAGTGTACTAACGTTCCTCAGTCAGCATATCTGGATCGATATCGGTATCGTGCCGGGTAACCTCATCATCATCAAACAATTCTGTCCAGGGAAGTGCTATATGCGAATACGTATATCCGGCCGCCAAATTGCCAATTTCAGAAGTTTGAATTACAGAAGTGTTACCGGTTGGGGCGGGTGGGGTGCCTGGCGGAGGTGGAGTCGGTTCTGCAGTCCGCTCTCCATGTCAGTCGGGTGGAGGTGCACCTGTTCCTTTGCGTCTCCAGCGTGTCTGCAGATTCTTTGCGGTGCCATGATGGCAAGGAAGGCAGCAGGACGTTTGGTTTAGACATAGCATTGCCGGGTGTCTTTGTATCACAGCCTTCACCTTTTTGTGCCCAGGAACCTCAACACCCCGCTTCTTCACTTCTCAGACCTCGGCGTGTGGTTTCTCAGTGAGGTATTTCGTTTCCTCGATTGCGGCGCGCGACAAGCCTTCTTTGGCCATTTGGGCCATATTCAACGCCAGGCACATGTCAAACTGTTCCAGCTGTACCCAACCTCCATGCCTTGCCATAGTTGCAGACATGTTGAAAACCTACAAGGCATTAGTTGCTGCTTCTAACAATGAAAGTCGGCTGTTAACACTACCATATACGCTTCCGTAGCCTCCTCTACGGTGATCAACGCCTGTTTTGTCCACTCTCAGGGATGCTTATCAGGAAATTCACCAGCAAAAATCCCAGAGCTGACAACATCATGATGTTTGATTTCGCGGACTATGCCGACAAGTGCCTTTGTCAACCATGGAGGTTTCGCATTACGGACAGCGATAAATTCGTTGTGTAGCTCTCTACGGACACCCGCTGTACATTATACAGTTAATTGACTGCCAATTGCCTCGATATGGATACACTCACATCCCACCGCATGATGCTTCGTATTTTTCCTGCTTCCAGCCTTGCCGACAATTTTTAAATGTGCATTCTCGGTCATATGTTTGGTGACTGCATTGGCAGCATTGCGGTGAACTAACTTGTGTCTGCGCGCTTGTTGTCTGCCAAGAATGTCCGTAATTGATGTAGCGCCTGCCAATCTGCCGGTATTCGATCCACTCTCACCTGGCGGAGGTGGTTGTGTATCCATGATGTGCTGGGGTGGAATGGGAGAGGAAGATGATAACGAGAGGAAGTGGGAAGCCCAGAGGACTGTATAGTTAACTTCATGTCAGAATGGAATAAGTAGCAGCCAACATGATCGTTATGCTCAAGATGAATCCTACTGAGTATGGCTGCAAGTTGCAGGGGTTTCCCACCGCCCCACCAATTGCAAAGAGTCGGTCTGATGTTGGTTGTTTGTTAACAGGGAGAGATTACGGTGTAAGACTGCCGGAATTGCTCAATTGCTACATAATAATAGGATGCAGTTCCAGGGAAATGACCTCTGCTGATGTTTGTCTCAAATAATCCCCAGGATATTACATGAAAGTGACGCAAACAATCATGTTATGTCGTACGGTTAGCATCACTATTGCTGATTTATTGAAAGTCAAGATGGAGATTTTGCTTCGTTCAAGATGAGTAAACGTACCAACCTTGACATAAAAGACACAGCTTGCCTCCATATTGTCCATAACTTGCAACATCCAACATCTCCCCCAACAACAGAGTCCACGCAAATTACAATGGTCAATGCTCCGAAAAAGGACGTTTCACCACTCCCGGCAGGCAGATACGGTAAATCGACAAAGCGGTCAACCTAACCACGTCATCAAGCAAATGAAGGCAAGAGCTGGTTGAAGGCAGAGAGAGTCTGAGCACTTGGGGCATTGCGCAGCTTGAGATTCAAAAAGATGCTTGCAGCGGAGAAACGACGAGAAACACACTTCTCAAGCAATGAAGAGAAAGAGAAATGGATTGAGGATTATGTTGAGAGAGAGACCGCTGGGGCACGAAAGCGAGGTGAAGACGCAGAGACAGCAGTTCAACAAGAGCAGGACGAGATGATGCATGGTGAAATCGCGGGATTGACGTCCAGAGAGCCTGAAAAGACGTTTAAGGAGATGCTGGTTGCTATCGGAGACAGTCTAAGTGCTCTTGCAATTTCCGACGATGGGGAGCATGGGGAAGACGATGAGGATCAAGAGGCTGAGCAGGGCAAGCTGAGCGGTGATGACAAACTCGGCGGGGTGATGCGCACAATCACCAAAACGGTACAGCAGCGCATGGAGAGCTTTTGGCAGCAGCAGATGAAGCTCGACGAACTGACTCAACCCGGATGGGAGGATGCAGCTGACTTCCTCTGTGAACATGATAAGACGTACGGCACATCCCAATTGAGGGTTCTGGCTGTCGTTCAGCCGCAAACGAATGATGATGCTCCGGCACCTCCGCCGACAATATTTGGAGAGCTTTTATGGAGTCTTGACATTGTCCCCGGGATATCGCCAAGGCCGCAAGGGACTTCTCGACCAGGAAGTAGTCATACTAGGCTAGGTTCGGTGAAGCCGCAGTCAAAATGCAGCATACCTAGTCGTGAGCCAGCTGCGGAGCGAGATTCGTCCACGTTGCTGCAACCGAAGCCAGTTGAACCAGTGAGCTTTTACCATTGCATATAGCCTCCCGCTTATTGCCATATAGATATCGGATTCCGACGAAGAGATGGTGACAGCTCCTGCGTCTGCCGAAGAATAGATATGCAAACTATAATTATTGACGTCCGATCGCTGTGAAAAGTAAGGTGTTTACCAATTTTGCTACCTGTCAGCTTTTTCTTGATTTCAGTGACCAAAGTGTGAGACATGATAATTCATCTGTGTATGTGCAAGGGTCAAACGCACCATGGGAATGTTCTAGAATCCAAATCGCACTGTAAGACCGCAAAAACCTTCAGTTTCCTTTCGCATGTGACTTTTAAGCGACAAAACAAAAGCAATATTAGTGACGAAATGTGCTAAAAAAATTTAAATGAGTGATGTCATATGTGTGTCATGGAAATAGCGGTCAGTGCGCATGATGAATCAATCTGAACGACAACCGTCATGCAGAATTCATCCATGTATCCAACTGCATAACTCGCCGCACAGACCTGGTGCACGTGGTTGAGATATTTCAAATTGCGTATGGTACGTCATGGAAATTGAGGAGACGGAGCTGGATAAGGAATGGTGAGGAAGTCGAGCTAGATTTGCCAAAAACTAGTGAAATGATCTACATACCGTCAACTGCCTGCCGAAAGCGCAAGAATGTGATAGGGCCACGTCATTTCTCACTCAGATAGCATACATAGCAGTTGATCAGATATCGAGAGGTAACAAAACTCCTGGATGCAAACGATAATACATACATACATAATACTGGATGTCAAAAATGCGTATATGATTCGTTGCATACAATTCTTGAGTGTACAAAGGCTGCTTTGATGTGATTAATGTGAGCGTCACCAGAGTGTCAACGATTTTAAGTCTTACACATTCGGCAATTAATGGTCTGCATTGTCACATCCTTCCAAAGTGAATGTATAAGTCGGCATTATCGTGAAAAAAGCAAATGACATGCACGTTGCCACATCCTATAAATGAGCATCAACGGAGCGTCAACGATTTTTGGCATTGCGTCATGAATCATCCAGCAGGCTGTGCGGGTACAGTTAGTCATAATCAAACTATGGGCCGCCTTTGAATAGAACAATGGTGGTGGCAACATTTCTACTATGTCCTAGAAATGAGCGTCAACAGAGCCTCAACCACTTTTGACCATGCATCTTGGAATATACATGGGCTGTGTGGCGACGTTACTCCATCATCGCGCTATCGGCCGCCTTTCTAGGCAAAAACTCTTGCAACCAGGTTGCTACTATGTTCTAAAAATGAGCGTCAACGGAGCGTCAACAACTTTTAGCCTTGTATCATGCAGAATCGTAGTGCTTTCCGGCGACATTAGGCCATAATCAGATTTTTGGCTGACTATCTAGGCGAAAACGGTGGCGACGACATCACTACTATGTCCTAAAAATGAACGTCAATGGAGCGTCAACCACTTTTGGGCATGCATCTTGGACAATCAGAGGGCAGTGCGGCGACATTGACACATAATCGGACTATCGGCCGTCTTTCTAGGCAAAATTACTTTTGATGACATCGTCACGATGCCCTAAAAATGAGCGTCAACGGAGCATCAACAATTTGAGGCCTTCCATCTTACAAAATCAAGGGGCTATGCGGCTACAATCATCTATAATCGCACTATCGGCCGCCTTTCTAGGCAAATATGCTTGGGACAAGGTCATAACCATGTCCCAAAATGAGCGTCAACGGAGCATCAACGAGTTTTGCGCTGGCACCATGGATTATCTCACTGGGATGGAACGCAGATAAACCACAATCAACCTATTGGCAGGCTTCATTGGCAAAAATGCAAGTGAGGATATCTCGTTCGCCTACTACAATTCAGCGCTCATGGTGCATCAAGCCTCCGAACGCTACACAGCATTAAACTGCATTATGTCGTTCTTACATGGAGTTTTACACGGTCAGTCCTTGCAATCTGTCCTTGTATTCAACTTCATAAATATGCATCCAATGTCTTACTGATTTGATTATTTTCCTTGTAGCTGTAGAGTCAATAGTGAAGAGCCCGCAGTCCGCTTTACATGATTGTTATTTTCGCCACTCTCTCGAGTCGGAATGCCCAGCATCCTATTTTCTACCGCCATGTCCGATACAAAATCTTTGAACACCTCATTGCTCGAGGTGATGATCTCTTCCAAAAATGAACATGTCTTTATTCGCGATTTGAGCGTCGTTACTTTGCAAACCATCTTCGATGCTTGGTGGGCTTCAATGAATGAAGGCTCGATGCAGCGTAGTGCTTGGAAAAATTCTAGACATGCACCTTCGTGGCGATTCGATTTACACTGTGGAATTGAGGAGACCGGCAGCTCTGGCATCATATGTATCGTTTGCCATCAAGTTCTTCACCATACATCAGAACATGGGACAAGCTCAATTGGGAAACACTTGCCAGCAAAAGCTCACATCGCAAAGTTAAATGAATTAACAGAGTCCGAGGTCACTGAGTTGACTAGCTCAATGGTGGATGAAACGGCTTTGGCTATCCCAAAGAGGCAAGGAAGTTGAGGAATCAGAATTGTAAGTTTGCAGAGGAAAATCATATTTGATATCCAGTTTAATCAATATTGACTGAAATGACAGACAAAACGTTCCAGACTGGCAGCTAAGGACTTTGAAACTTCCAAATTTCACGAAGACACGGGGAATCGCTACCTCATGTTAGGATTTGTTTCCCACCATATTCCATGGAATGCTATATCAAATCTGGAGCTGCGGGGGTCATATAAGGCATTACGCGATGACCTAGTGCTGCCATCTGTTACGACCCTTAGAAACATTTGCCGGAGGGAATATGCACTGGCAGCGGATGCAATAAAGCAGCAATTGCTGTTACGAAATATAGTGAGTTTAGCTTTGGACGAATGGACATCAACAAACCAATTGGCCATAACGTCGGTCATTGCTTACTATATCGATCGAAATTGGGCATTGAGTGTAGTTCAACTCGCTTTCGATGAGGTTGATCGCCTATTCTATTCCGGTTTCGAAATCTAATTAAGGATGATAGGTCAAGGGCCAACATACTGGAGCAAGGTTAGCCGTACATTTGAAGGGCGTGCTGATCGTTTTGAGCTTACTGACGGCCGTGTGCTTGGTATTACGACTAGTAATGCTTCCTCAAACTACTCGATGACACGCAAGCTGCAATCAACACTTATGGCCTCTGGGATCGATTGGCCGGCATTGAGGAACCACATACCATGCATGGCGCATGTCATCCAGCTCGCTTTAGGTGCATTCATGAGCAGTCTCGGTGTGAATGGCCGCACCAAGTCTTGGGAAGCCGATGAGCGCAATCAGCAATTTGGAGAGAATTAAAGCATGGACGTTGGGAAGAGTCCAAGACTTCAAAAAGAGGGCAATGCTAGAATCAATAAGGTGCCGGCCATGAAACCCGGTTTAGCAAAGATTATTGAGAAAGTACGTATTTCATGATATTTTGAAAGTCCTGAAGCTGACCTTCATATAGCAGAGAATGCTTGCTGTATTAGTTACACTTACACCTGGTCGCCGAAACAAGTCCATTGAGTGTCAAAAAGCCAAAGTCCGCATTGCAGTACTACCGATTATGGATGTGAAGACCCTTACGAACTCTACACTGGAGTAGCGCCAGTGCACCTACCGATTAGGGGAATTCACACGCGGGTGGCTTCAAAACAAAAAATACGGTCAATCCCGGCCGCTATCACAACTCAGGATGAATGGACGATTGTCAAGTATGTCATGGAAGTATTGAGGCCATTTCAATATTGGACCCTTTAGATATCGAAGAGGCATCCAGTCACATTGCATCACGTTATCACCGTGTACAATGACATGTTTGATCACATGGATGGCGTGATGAGAGCTTTGGCTAACAAGAAGACCCAATGGAAGGAAGACTTGTTCTTCGCTGTGAAGTTAGCTCGACAGAAGCTTTCCAAATACTATGCTGAAGTGACTCCAACGACGGGCATACATCTTATTTCTGCACACATCCTCGATCATTTTCGGAAGTTAAGATTGTTTAGCAACTGGGACAAGGGAATGGATATTAATCATTAGGACGAGATATCCTACACAACACAATACCAGGAGGCCATTCTGATGTATGGTGAGAACAAATACTACGCCAAACATCGACGTGTGCCGGTCAATACACTCAGATCCAGACCAACCAGCAATCTCATCCCCTCCCCACCGGCTTCAGGGTCCTATCAATCATCCTTTGATCCATATGATTCATCAAGCGATGATGAGCAATACTTAACGCCTAACAATGTTGGTGAACTGACACCCGGACAAAGCAATCGCGCAGCCCGCTTCTTGACGGCCGCTAGGCTCTTTTTGAATTCGCCGCCTGAAGCACCAAAGAACTGGGGACAAATTAGTCCAAATCTCAATGATTACCACTCCGACCCAATGGAGATTAGCAGTACATTTTGGTTACCGGACATAACCGATTGGTGGCGCCAACAGGAGGAAACACAGTTCAAGTACGCCGATCTCTCCAATGTGGCACGCGACATATTATCTATCATACCACATGGTGTCGGAGTGGAGGCCAGTTTTTCCCTTGGCCGAGATGTCATTGGCTGGAGGCAGTCAAAAACACCATGCGGGACCCTTCGCGAAAAAGTCGTCGTACGGCAGTTTGCTCGAGCCAATCATGGAATGTTGGCTGGCACTGACCCAGAACTGGATACAATGAACACAGAAAACGACTCGGAAATGAAGAAAGAGGCAGAGGAAAGCAAATTGCACAGAATGGCCAAGGTTCACGACTTTTTGGAGATATGGCAGCGCAGCCAAAACCTACCTGCTACCCAGAAGAAATCTCGCTCTCAAAACAAGCAGATGACCACTGTAGGATACATTTCGGACACAGAAGAGATCGTCAAAGCATCGTGGTCACTCTTTCAACATAATGGTGCCGCTGCATATACATTGTCAGAAAGAACACCTTTGCCACCAGCTTTGTCTGCAAAGGACCTCCCTGGAGGAAGAACTCATATCTTAAATGTCCACCGAATCAGGGGAATCAACCGTCATTCAGTCGAAAGCGACGAGGATAGCGCACCGGAAAGCATTTCGGACACCAATGATTGGCTCAACTTGAATGGCGACTTGGATAATCCAAATGACAGCGAAAAGGATTGCGCAGCGGACAATGAATCTGATATAGAGCACAACAATGGCTTCGAGGATTCTGAATGTGCAGAGTGGCAGGATGTGAGCGCCACGCCAAATGTGCCCGAATTGGTTCGGCCGACACGGATGTCAAAGACACAGGCTGAAAAGGAGTTACTGACGGTCACTGCAGTAGAAACGCGGAGAAATCAAGGAGGGAAGAAATAGTAGGACAGAATGTGTCAATGGTTCACCAGCTTTATGTAGCTTGACCGAGAGTTTCAGTTAGAGATGTATTATGGGAGAATGGTAACAACTAACTTGTGAGTATCGGTTCATAAATAGATGTATAGCAGGTGGAATGCATCTTTTGGCTTGATACATCAATTATAGTCGTGGGAGCGTGAACAGTGCAAAATAGTTACGCCGCTCGGCTTTGCTACAGGGCCGAATCTCAATCAGGCAGAAAGACTACCGATGAAGTCAAATCAGGATGAAAACAATTATTGATGGCAGCAGATGTTGAATGGACAATACATTAAAATGAGCGTCAACATAGCGTCAACAATTTGGGATCTTGTAAGTACGGTAATTCACCAGTGACATGGTCGTTGATATGCATAACGGACGTACTGGCAGCTGTTATTGGCAATGGAGATAGCAACACGGTCACCGCCCCATTCTAAGCGTGAGCGTCAACAGAGCATCAATAATTTGTGGTCTTGTAAGTACGGTAATTCAGCAGTGACTTGGTCGTTGTTATGCATAACGGACGTATTGACCACTTTTATTGTGAAAGGAGATAGCAACACGGTCACCGCCCCATCCTTAGCATGAGCGTCAACAGAGTGTCAATGATTTGTGGTCTTGTAAGTATGGTATTTCACCCGTGACCTGGTCATTGTTATGCATAACGGACGTATATGCCGCTTTTTTTTGCAAAAGAGATAGCAACACGGTCACCGCCCCATTCCTAGCATGAGCGTCAACGGAGCGTCAACGATTTTTAGCTTTGCATCTGGAGTATGTTATGTTCCGATTGGTAGCGGATATCCATTTATGAGATGTTGGCAGCCTTTACTGGCAAAAACAACAGCGACATGCTCCCTGCGGCATCCTGAAACTGAGCGGCAACGGAGCGTCAACAGTTTTAGGACATGCAGATTTCGTAATCAAGGCATCGCGCGGATCTTCGCGTGCATAACTGTATTATTGCCCGCCTTGCTAGCCAAAAATACCATATATTGAAGGTGAAACACATATACTAAATTACTCGATATTGGAAACTGTTGAACAAGCAAAGGCATATTGTAGGTTGCTGAAAACGCGATTTTGATACGATAATATTAACACACTGCAAATTCAAGAGCCGTATATGAATCTGTAGATCGACCCATTGGGCGACCCGCTGACAACCTGCCCAATTCAGACAGGCTGGGAGTTTACCATGGAACCGTACCCGAGTGAGCCGTTCGGGTATGTTGACAACCTGGACCGCCAATTTGGCAAGGGTTCTGATTAGACCCGGACCCAGACCTGCAGTGACGGTCCGCAACCATTGCTAACACTAGTGGTGTCTCAATAATGAAAGGCATCGTTTTGTGGAATTCAATCACCTGTAAAGGAGAAAGGTGGGTAGTGGTGCAGAGACATGCGGTGGGTTGCCAGTTCAGAGAGCGAATTTTGGTGGGGCAGTAAGACTTACCAAGTCATATCACACAATTTACAATTCACTTTGACAGACAGTTTTATTTGCTAATAAAGCAGACTTGATAAAAATGACGGCGTCTGATGAGTATTTTTAAACGTGTGGTGAGGTGGTTGACTGGATGGCATGTCTGGGCCAGGAACCGTTACTATCCAAGTGATATGGTGAAGGAATGGTTGATTCCTGGTGGAGGATCTACAACGTGTGGATGGGTTTCTAACAAGCATTGGACCTGAGCTCAGTCAAATATAGCCGATTTCGTTATACCGTGAGTAGACAATTTCCAACCTACGCAAACGAATTGAATGTAGCCAGTGTGTCACCAGCGCATGGGGACATGTTGACTGGCCCGGCCAAATGATGCAGAGATCACGGTCTGGATAGTTGGTAGTTGATGCCAGATGTTTGTCATTCTCTAGAAACTCTTATGTGGTACTGAAACAATCCATAAGCATAGCATTATATAAGAGGAGAAATCACAGGAATTGAAGTAATTCAAGGTGGAGACAATAGCTGGCTGGACATATATACAAAGGAGATGTATATACGTATTTAATTGGAAAGACTGGGAGAATCAATTATGAGTATGCACAGAGGATGCTGCACATTGTAACTAGTCAGTAGATCATTTGAACACTTCACTTCCAGTGCCTGCAGCCCACCTATCAAACCGACAATGGGACAAACGGCAGGCCAAGACGTTCCAATGGGAATAGATGCATTGTGTAGACCATAACCAAAAGGGTTGACAATACCAATGACACACAAATCAGTAGAGTTGTAATATAGTGGTGCAAGATACCTTCCAATTGGCCAAGTTGCACCCCATCGCAAAGATGATTCCAACCATTCTTATATATCACTTACCTATCATCAAGAGATATCAGTGGATGAATATTGATGACTGGGCCATAATTTTCGCCAACCGAACATAGAATGATCAGCTAAATATGCCCACCCACTGAGTACAACCAGGAATAGAGGAGGGGATCAAGTGATGACTTTCTAAAAAGATACATGAACAGAATACTAGAGAAGTCAGGAATGACATACAGACTTGGATATGAATGAGTATGCGCATAATTCCCCCACATGTATATAAGGAGCTTCCTCCTGTGAAATTTCTAAGGAAAGACAGCCACAGTACTGTTCTAATTATCTTCCTCTGTTCACCAACAGCTGTAACCAATATTCTAACCTCAACTTGCACCAATGACCAATAACTTAGATCATGTATGCATCATTCATCGATATCCCGCTGGTACCCAGGAACAACATGTATTTCAAGGCCTCCTCAACTACTACCACCACAACGACCATCTCCATTACAGCAACCGCCAGTCCAGCCACCTCCACAGACAATACCAGCGCCGCCACAACTGCTGCAACAACCATGAGCGCCACCACCACAACTGCTGTTATTCTGTATGCCTCCTCCTGGGATTGCTGTACTATTGCTTGTGATCCTACTCCATTATCCCTTTCATTGGAGACAACAGCACAACCCAGGAGAGCTTTCTTCTCCAATTGACCAGTTGGATTGCAACATGAAGCTGCGGAGTTTGCCACTAGGAAGCTCTCCACTCAAAGGCTGGGGAATTTGATGTATGAAATCAAGGATTTCTTCGGTGACATTACTGGTGGTGGTAATTCTCATCTCACACCACTATCCAACATCGTAGACACAAACCTTAAGTGGAAGATGTTGAAAAACAACATGCACAATGTGTTCCTTGACACTCATAATTGCTCCAGAAGGGTATGAGAGATTATCAAACAACTGCAATCTGTCCAATGTAGGATAACACAGGAAACAAACAAGCTAGGTGACATCTGGCAGCACTATCCTGAACTCTAGGCTATCTTAAATGACGCCAACAGAAGTGAGATATGGCTAGTGTTAGCGACGGTTCCGGACCATCACTTCGGGTGCGGGTCTGGGTCCAAACCGAACTGTTGCCAAATTGGCGGTCCGGGTTGCCAATATACTGCAACCGTCGACCCGGATATGGTTCGATGGACATCTCGCAACCTGTCTCAATCACGCGGGTTCTGTGCGGGTCTCCCAGTGGGTCCATCCATAGATTCTTCGTAGGCTCTCATTCTTGCAGTTTGATAGTAGTATCTTATCGAAATCACATATTCAACAGCCAATAATTTGACTTTGCATGGTTTGCAGTTTGGGATATCGATTATTTTGGAATCCATGTTTTTCCTTTAATATGCTGTGTTTGTGCCTTTCAAGGCGGTCAATAGTTCTTTTGTGTGCTCGAATATTCATGCAGTACCATGATTACGACACATACAAGACAAACACTTGTGGACGCTCCAGGTGTGTTTATTTTCAGAATATGACAGGGAGTGTGTCACTGTTGATTTTACCCCTAAAGGATGCGAATATCACCTCAATGGATGTCTGCAACCGATCGGAACTCACATTACCCACAATGGAAAGCTAATTGTTGTGGACTCTGTGGTGACACTCATTCTCAGAATGGGGCAGTGACTGTGTAGCTGTGTCTTTAGCCTATAAATGCTGCCAATATGCAGGTTATGCATAACAGTTGCCAAATCACCATTCAATTACTGTAATTACAAGACCAAACATCATTGAGGCTCTGTTGACGCTCATTGTCAGAATGTGGTAGTGACTGTGTTGCTTTCTGTTTTGCCTAAAAAGGCTGCCAACGCATTGGATATGCATAACCGCGATCAAATCACTGCCCAATTATCTTACTTTCAAGACCGCAAATCGTTGACACTCTGTTGCCGCTCACTTTTGGTGGTAGCGGCATCATCGATATGAATATTCCTAATAGAGGCGGCCAACACATTGATTATTGGTTCATCCCAACCCACCACCGATGGATTTTGCAAGTTCCAAGAACAGAAATCGTTGACGCTCCGTTGACCCTCAGTTCTAGAATGGGGCAACAAGTGTGTCAGTTTCGTTTTCACCTGTCAAGATGGCCAATACTTCCACTTCTGGTTGATGTGACTTTACAGACCTTTCTTTGCTGAAAGCGTAAAACTAAAAATCTTTGACACTCCGTTGAGGCCCACCTTAATGTCATACTAACAGTCATTAGATGCTCAACAAATCTTTGCAAGGTGCATACAATTAGTATTGACAGCCAATCTATCATCTCTACGGCGTAATCATTTGCATCCAGAAGCTTCGAGTCCTCACAATTTCTGATCAAGCATTACACACAGGATATGAGTGATGAACGACTTGGGCCCATTTCAGTTCGGTTCTTTTGACAGGCAATTTACGGCATAGTGATTGATCCATGAGTTTTTGATATATATAGCCCGACTTCCCTTCCTTTCCTTATTCAGCTGATTCCCCTTTATTTCCATGATCTACCATAAGCAATTTCCAAAATCTTGACTATGCACACCAGGTCTGTGTGGAGAGCAATGCAGTTGGATGCATGGATTGATGCAGCCTGACGGTCGTCATTTATCCGGTTTCCTATTGCACTTTGACATCTCTTTCGATGGATCGTATGACATCACTGACTTATATCTTGTTAGTAAATTTTGTCACGATGGTAGTTGTTGTTTTCTGACATAACTGTAGCGGGCAAGACAATATCAACCATGTTGGTCGTCTAGGAACCTGATTTGGTGTCTCGAATGTTCAGATGGCCTGTATGACCCTTGCACATGCACAGATGAATTATCATGTCTCACAATTTGGTCTCTGACATTCAGAGACAGCTGGCAGGTTGGAAACTAGGTACAAGATATCCTTTTGGTGAGATATGTCATGAAGAATTGCTATATGGGTATCTATTCCTCCGGCGACACAGGAGCTTCCACCATTTCCCTGTCCAAATCCAATTTCTATATGGAAATGAGCAAGGGACGCTATTTGCCGGGGTAAAAGCTTCCGGGTTCAACAGACTTCAATTTCTGAATTGGTGACAAATCAGGAGCCAGGTCGGGCAGGAGAGACACCTATCATTTGTTTGGCATATGATTGCACATAGGGGATACACCAGGGGCAAAATCAACGTCAACTGAGGGTCGTCCATTTCAGGTCTTGCATCGTGGGTAATTGGAGTGGCGATTGGTTGCGGATATTCATTATTGAGGTACTGGTCGCCTTAATGCATAAAAGAGGTAGGAACGCGCAGCCTGCCCGAGGATGAAAATGAGCGACAATGCAGAGTCAACGATTTTTGGGTATGCATCTCCGGTAATCTAAATGGTGCTTGATCGCCGACACCAATAACCCAGGAGTTGGCAGCCATTGTAGGCAGATACGCAAGAGATATCCCTGCGACAGCCTTCCGGACTGTCACAACTTATTTCAAATACAATGCCGCAAACAAGAGTCCATGAGTGTTTTAGCCTATAAACACGGTCAAAACTTCGTATACTGGCAATAACGGCCACATCACGCTTTGATTGACCATGATGAAAGGCCAAAAATCGTTGACGCTCCGTTGATGCTCATTTTCACAATGAGGCCGGGAGATTGCGCGTTTCTTTCTTGCGACTCAAGGCAGCCAGTATGTTGATTATGGATAGCAATGACCAAATCACATTGTAAGTACTTGACATACAATGCCAAAAATCGTGGACACTCTGTTGACACTCAGTTTTAGAATTGGGTGGGGAGGGTGTCTCTCATTTCTTTCATTATAAAGGCGGTCAATCTATCTAAAAAAGACAATGACATACCATAGTCAGTATTTTGCAATTAACAGTAAAATATCTGAATGCAACCATAAATAGAAAAACCCGAAATACTGAACGGGAGATTAGAACCGACAGGTCCAGCCAAACACTACACAACCCGCGAGTTGTTGGGTATGGGTCCATGTTTGGCCCGCTAAGGTGCAGCGGGTCAGAGCTTAGGACCGGTCTGCAACCAAACCCACCTGTTTTTGCGGTCCAAACCCAGACCGCTGGCGGGTTTTCTGGACCCGTTGCCAACACTAGATATGGCTGCAAGGATCCCTGTTCACAACCCAAATTTTGAGAGACTTTACACTAGCAATGAGATTGCTCAGTTGAATACTGCTCTACAGCCTCACCAAGCTAATTCAGAAGTCGAAAGCCAATAAGTGGTAATCCTCCACACGCTGCCACGCAGGGAAACAAATAGTTCGATCAAGACTGCATTGTGCTAGAAGAAGGAATTGACGATGAAGCCATAGGCCTGATATTGCTCTGGGGTTTGATATTGCCACCCAATTAGTACCCTCACTTGGATGACTCCAATTACGCCACTCAGCTATATATCATCTCGCCAGCAATACTACCTGCAAAGGATGAGATCCCTCTACCCTCTCCATTCCTCGATGAGAGTGAGATCCCTCCACACATAACTATGACAAACAACGACATATTAATTGCCCATGACATTGATGAGGGTACCAATGTTTGACGGCTATCAATTTACTTGACCAAGCTTGGGTCGGAAGTTACAGCCAGTTGTCACCCTGAGATGGATGTCAGTACAAACCTCTCTGGTCACAGAGCCCAAGTGTGCTGTACCTTCATCAGCAAAAAACATTTCCATCCGGGAAGAATGGCTGCGTCAGAGTGGACGGGCTCAGGCAGAGCAATCATAGACACCCCGGTGGGAGATTACTCCGTGCCCGGCGTCAATACCACGCAATACATTGCATATCGCCCTTCGATCGCGGTTTCACTGTTTCTTCCCACACTGTCAGTGTCCAATTTGAAACGAAGGCTCTGGTGATATGGCCAACTGTGACCATACATCGGAATGGGTGCATTGGGTACCCACTTGCATCGGGATTGTAATGCAACCGGTGACGCTGGGAAAATGTCTCCTCGCGTTCCTTCTACTTGTGCGCGAAATGCAATGCTCTCGTTATGAATTATACACATCATTCCAGGTCCCCAGATCTAGGTGGCTATTGACAATCCATCGCTCATTCCTTCCGTCTCCTGTTGTACTACTAGTAGCTATCTCTGGAAGTACATGCTCATAGCAGACGATGTATCCCCTGCTGAGAACTTACAAAGCAACGGCTGGCGGTGCTTTGCTCACTTGAACAAATTGCGAGACGGGATCCAAGATACCCAAGTTTTCAGGTATTGTGCTAAGCGCCAGGGCTAACCAGTACTCAACGAAAGCTACATCCTCCACTAGTGCCTTGATTGTGAATAGTCGTTGCAGTTGCCACGGGAGAAGCCCATTCAACGCGCCATAAGACCTTCGCAGGGGTTACTTTACCTACACCCTGTCATTCCGTGGGTCCCCTCTGCACCAGCTCTGGCTTCCGGTGCATCGACACATCTGAGGTATGTATTTACCTTCCAATCGCACAACTGGAACATAAACACCATTGTCAATAGAGAGCTCCAGTGCGTGCTGTTGTTCATCCAACATATATGTCCTGTGATGACTCTTATGCTTGATAAACTCCGGCGTACCGCCATATATTGCCACCCAGTGTGCTGCGTCTTGCGTTGGGTTGAGCAATGCTCTGGGGTCTTTGATCATAGCGTCAGGATGCTTTCCAACACGGCGGTTTTGGGGTCCCATGAATTGAGGCTCCGCATATGACTGGGCGCTCAGTGGGGCAGCCAGATCAGCACCGAAAGGGACGACTTTGCAGGCAGCAGCGTTGTTCTCCCGACGCTGAGCGAGGGCATGGAGATTGAGCTCTCTCTTTTCGAAGCAGAGAATGTGATGCTGAAAGGTGATTACTTGTGGCAGGTAGTTGATATTGTGATTGGAGGCATTCCAACCGACCTTGAGGTTCATGTTATGTGCTTGTTGATGTCTTGCGGTAGAATACTGTGGCAAGGCTCCGTATCGACAAATCTGTTCAACCAAATCAGATATCAAGTTGATCTTTGGAAAGGTGAAGTCGGCATCTAACGCCTTGGAAACATCCATCTTGTGGGTGATACAATCCCGCGAGGCATTCATATCTCGCCGCTTCTTGGAGAGTGATCAAGTTTCAGCATTTGTTTCGTCGTCTACATTTCGCTTCTCCATGGGTTCCGTTCTCAGGGCATAGGCTTTGGCCGTAGCCTTTTTGCTGGCTTGGCCGAGTAAGAACATATCTTTGAAGGGGTGAAAATGACACAAGGCACCCTCCATGTAGCTCGATGTTGCATCATCGTGAGATTTATATCAAGCATAAATATAGAATTCTGACCATGCCCGTGTGCACTGAATTGTGGGATTGAATGTGGGACGCTGAGCAGGGCTTCCGCCTTGTAGAGACCAGGTTACAACTCCTAGTAGGTCCCAGCTCATTTTGTTCATCTCTTGCCCATTCCAGTGAGAAATGTCCTCATATGACTTTGTTTTCGGTGTGAGGTCGTGGTAAGCAGGCACAGATAACCAGATTCCATTGTACATGTCAAGCCATTGGTGCATCTTCATGAAGTGGCAAATTCACTTCTGAAGCTGGTCAAGCTAGCCGATCTGCATTGAATGGAGGAGGTCGGGCTTCGGGAGGTGGCTCACGATACAGGGACAATGTCGAAACACATTGAATTCTTTGTGAACATGGCACAACGAGAGTTCGTCATCCGCTGCCTTAGTGTTGGCAACGCAGGAGGTTCTATATAGATTGTGATCCCGCCACGGGTGTTGCTTGTCATGAGGGACATGATCTCGCAGTTCGTACATTGGATGCTCGCACCGAAGTCAGACATGCCGCTTGAGATGAAGTAGGTCGCTATGATCTGGGAAATCAGCAAGCGATCGTGCTAAAGCCGGTTCGAAATGCCTGAAGTTGCCCACAGCACAGGGAATGTTGTAATACCCGTTCTCAGTACTGGGATTGTGTTTAAAGGTGAGAGGCTACAGTACCTGCCGGAGGACTTGATTCAGCACCTCTCAGTTTGTTTGCCGCTGCTCATTGGGCAGTTTCTCAGGATTGTTGCTGTTCTTGATTGAAATCGGCAGGAGAGGACCCATTGGGATGCTGTGCGTTCAGGGCATCTGGCAGATCGTTGATTATAGATTGCGAATCTTCATATATATAGGGCTCTCATTCTTGTTGCTAGCAAAATTCGAGAGATGTTTTCCGTCCGGCATAAGAACAAGGGAACCAATGTATCCCACACCCAGCGCGTTGGCTTAAGGTTGATTAGCATGTGATTATCCTTGAGTATTTCTCCTTACATGTGTCTCCCACCACCAGTCCGCAGTGTGCATTGTGGTATAGAGGCGTTTCGGTTGTGTATTGCTGTTACAGCAATGCTGACTGGCATAAATGAGATGCTTGGCGTCGGCTGGCTGCCGCATCAACCATCTCATGCTTTTGATGATGTCATGACTCAGGTATTTGATAGGGCATTGGTGATTGTCATTCAATCTCATATCGTTGAGAGTGTGTAGTTCCCACTCCCTGAGAGTCTGATCATTTGGCATGTTATCCATGAGCTTCTGGACACAATTGCCGTTTTTGAAGCTTGGGAAATGCAGAGAGGTGTTTCCTTCGTTCAGCACGTTGTCATAGTATGTATTCATGTCATTCTTCTTGATCCCACTCTGGATAATGTTGGACTGACCACACATCGCGAACGGGCAGTAGGGATTGTTTCGTAGGTTCATCTCAAGGCAACACTGAGAGTCGCGTTCCCTTGGTTCAGCAATGAAATCCCTCAGCGGAGCTCTGCCGCCTGAGAATAATTCAGTCTGCGGAAGAGGAGGTGGCGGTGGTTGATAGTGTTAGTCTGCGATGGTTTCGACAGGTTCGGGGTAGGGAACCGCATCCAAGTCTTCGACCGAGACAGTGTTAGCGTTGGATTCAAGATCCTGAGCGGGTTCAATGCGTCGTTGCGCACTCCGAATAGTTAGATTCTTCTGGCGTGCAACTCGAAGGGGTTTGGGAGGCTGTAATTTACTATGTTTAAGTCGCCAGCTGTCTCAGGTGAACTTCTTTCCGCATGAAAATTCTGGGCAATAGAATGGAGTCTTCTCCGGCATTGTCGACGACACACGAGGAGTGCAGTATACACTGTAGAAAGGTCCGAAAGTTGGGGCTGGGCCTGAGCAGCCTGGTGGGTGTAAGCTCACGATGCTTTCAGCCAACTTGAGTGATTTTGTGAGCCTCAACAACATCACAAGGAGGTTCCTTACATGCCAGGAGTTGCAAAAACGCTGCATGCATGATGTCCCATAATACTATGAATAAGATAAAGCCAATACAAAACCCATAAAGCGAATAAACCCTGAGCGATTGAAAGACCTCATGACGCGTGTAATAATCAATGCCTGAGATAACTGGATTACAACTAAGGAAATGAACAAGACATGAACCCGACCATAAACTGAATGCAACAACCATCACCTCCTCTGCGATGCGAGGACTGGTTCACTCGTCGTCTACCGAGCATTCCGGGCGCCACAGAGGGAGTGCGAAACACGCGCAAGTGACTTCGAGCGTAGGGACACCTGGTAGAGGGACATCGGGGACAGGGACATCGGAGAGAGGGATATCTGGGAGAGGGATATCAGGGAGAGGGTTATCACGGACACTGTCCCCACCTGCCGATTCGCCGAGTAGCTGCCGATGCACATCCACATCAGTGGTGTTTCTGGCTGTCTCAGCTTCTCACCGAGTTGGCACCGCTGGGTGAGGTTTTTGCAGCGTCACAACCCCCAAAAACTCTGGTCCACAAACAGGATGAGTCTCCAGAGTTCGTGGTGGTGGGCGAGTCACCAGGGGTTGTGGCTGTGGGGCGCGTGCCGGAAGTTGTGGCCGTGGGGTATGCTCGCCAATCGCCAGGCCTTGATCAGGCGGCATGATTGGCTGATCGTCTACCAGGGTATCTACATCGTCAACCGATGTATTGACCATCTCCCCCTGGCCAATTGTCCGAGGTTCTTTGCCATCATCCTCATCCTCATCCTGCTCCTCATCCTTGTCCTCCTCCTCCCCCTCCTCCTCCTCATCCTTCTGCTCTTCATGTTCCTCCTCTTCGTCTTCCTCCTCTTCAGTGTCACCGTCCATTTCAGTATTCACATCGCCGTTTTAATCACCGCTGCACGGTGTGTCCACATCATCCTCCATGTGCATATCCTCATCCCAATCATGTGCTGAGTCATATTCGCTCTCCGAGTCCTCCGTAGAGTCGGTATCATCATCGGAGACAATTGACACGGAGGGCGACGCGTCCGGCGCCAAATATTCCCGCTCTAGTTAGCCCTCCGTGTCCTAGTCTGCCTTATACATGTTTGTCTGCAACTGCAATGCTACGGCACGAGAGATATCATCTCCCCATGGGGTTTGTTTAACAGTACATTTCATTCTACCGTTTCCCTCCCCATTCCCCTTTCCTTCCTCCATTGCATTCCCCTTCCCCTTCACTTTCCCCTTCTCGTCTTTAGTCGCCTTCCCTTTCCCCTCCCGATGCATTGTGTCCTTCCCTTTCCCGATCCCTTTCTCAGATCCCTGCATGTCCTCCACACCATTGCCATCATCGTTGTCATTGCCATCGCCAGGACGGCTCCTTCCCCTGCCCGGCGCGATGGGAAAAATCGGGTCTTCATCATCTTCATCCTCGTTGATTATCTCATCCCATTTCAGTGGTCCTGTTAGGGGTTGTTTCATAGCAGCAACAATGATACTTCATTATAGATACAAGATGAATACATATCTACGATATGCAGAACACTGGTTCATGTATTAGTCAATTGGTCAGTACAATGCTGTTTAGAGGGAGTTCATTGTAGTCGTGCAAAGTGTGGGTACTTCCTTCACACCAGGAGACGTTGCGGGGCATGCATATTTATTACACATGGCAGTTGATAGTCAATTTGAGATTACAAGGAGTCTACACCCCTACCCGTAACGGGATAGGATGCGGCAGAGCATGTTCCGGTCAGAGAACAGTCTCGACCTTAGTGTGACGTAAGTGAGGGATTAATGACAATGGCTTTGAGCCTAGAGCGAGCACTATTCATTAGAATGATTAGTCTGGATCACAATGTAAACACATATCGGATACATGCCTACCAGTCAGCAATCTCCATTGGCATAGTATCGGTGGGTCGCGGATTGAAACTATAATGCAATTAAATACCTCACGTACGTGAGGGATTTGAGAGGTGATAAGCTTTACCAACTTGGTTGGTGGAAATACCAACTACCGACGAATACGATTGCGAGGAGTCTAATCCATGTCTGTCTTTGCGTGTGATGGATGGCCTGATTGTCAGGAGCGTAATGCTTTCAAACCACATTGTTCACGCACGAGAATGATCAGAGAAGCATTGGTTGTATAGTAGCTAGGCGTGAGGGCCTGGGACTTTGCTTTAAAGAGGCAGCAGTGTTGTGAGAGAAATAAGGGGACAAGCAGCAAGAAACATTCAACACAGAGCACCGAAGATGATCCTAAAATATTATTAAGAATTCTATCTATACTTTACCACACATCATTACTTCCCTTATCCACACTCGTGACTAGGCATCGTATGTCTGGACATGAATTCCCACCTGCCCAGTATGCACTAGAACGGACGTCGAGTTCTTTGGCATTCTTCTCGTTAAGTTGGAACAGAATCGTTTAACCCACACCTACCAACTGGTTTTACCTTTTCGTGAACTTGAGAATATCGACCACCTGGTGCTCAGATATCTGAACACTTGCGCTTTACCATTGGAGGAATATTCTGAGGATTGGTTGTTTGACAACGAGGCTTGATCTTGATCGATTCAGCTGACGGTCACAGGAGGTGTTTCGATTTGGAAGCATTTGCAAGAGGAGGGCAAGAGGTTGAGTTTTGGGAAGAAACGAGGAGAGAAAGAGAAACTTAGACAAGCAGCTTTACTTAGTCAATAAATGTTGTATTGATACTTGGGACGAAAAAACCCCCGTAAGGGTATTATATTTTAACCACTCTTCGCTGTCGCAAGATGTTGAGGATTATATATCGACAGAGTTACTTACTATCCAACGGTTAAATCGAATGACCCGTCGTTATCCCACACATATGTGTTTGGAGTGCCAGAAGTGCGAAGACAACTTCTGCTGTTTATCCCTGGGCCAAAGGATATGTTCAGAACACTGCAATGGAAGAGATTCTTTCTGCGTCAGCTGCCCGCTATACAATATTGAAGAACAGAGTCCAGCGGAAATTTGACAACTGTGCAATTTCTTGTCTGAGTGTTACAGGGATTAATACCTAGGTAGGATAAACGGAAGAGATTCATATATCTTATAGCAGAGCTGTATGGATTATTGTACACTTAAGGACGGCCCCCATAAGGACGAGGAATCAGTTGAACTCAACAGGTAAATCAACCGCCGGTAGTGTTCGCAACGGTTCCAACCCGCTAGTACGGTTCCGGGTTAGGGTTGGAACCGGAACTGAACCGTTGCAACGGGGCTTACCACACGAAAACCCGGACCGTTGCAATTGGGCCGGTTTTACCAACAAATGCCCGGCATTTCAATCTCACAACTTTGCCTCGAATTAAGTATCTGAGTTCTGATCGTATTGTGACATGATCAATACGTAGATTGTGCAGAATTAGCCATTCTGTCTGCTCCAACAGTCAGATTTGCGATCCGACCAATATTCTTTTAGTTGCAATCAAAAACCGGCTAATTTCGCCCAAAATCGTGCGTTTTTTCAAAGCCACTCAACGACTAGTGGTCGGATCGCCAATCTGAACGCAGGAGGGCACGGGGCGGTTAATTATGTACAATCTACATATGGATCATGTCACGATACGATCACAACCCATATACTTAATTGGTGCGAAAGTTGCCGGAACCGTAATCTGGAACCGCGGTCTGGGTACAACCCGGCAAAAAAACCGCGGGTGTATGTCTGGTCCGGGTAACAACCCCGCCAAGACAATGCGGGCCGCGTTTTTGGCCGGGTCTGGAACCGAACAGAACCAAACCGCTTGTCAAAACCCGGACGGCTGGCGGGTTACCCGGACCCGTTGCTAACACTAAGGTCCGCTGGACTACAGTCACTTTATACAGAATGGCAGGCCCAGCAGATGATTCACGTTCAACAGCAAGGCGCTGGCACCCAGCAGCTCGAGAATCGACAAACCCCGATCCCCAGCGGTAAGGGTTATCCCAGACTGGTGCCAAGAAGATCAATGAAGAATAGAAGCGGCCCGAAAGGAATACTTGCCAATGAAAGAGCAAGAAGAGCTGAACAAAGCAGCCAGTGGTCAGGGTAAAGGCGAAATGAGACAAGCGGATTCCGACGTAGTGCAGCAACAGTTATCGGATCTCGCTCAACTGGTCATCCATGTCATACAGGCACTTAAAGAAGAGAAAGACGTCCTGGAAGAACAATTTGAGTCGCGTAAAAGTGGAATCCTAATTGTGGCAAGTCGAATGCAGACTGAAAAACTTAGGATGGATTCCGAAGATTCCGGAGTAGGAGTGATCCTGCAATTCTCGCAAGCAATCTTGCAGGTGGTTCGCTCGGGCATTCATATCCTACAAGGTCAACATAATCAAATAGTACAAGAAGCTACAGATTTGTTTTGCGGAATACCCTGAGAACAAGAAGCCATGAGCAAGAGAATCACAGACAATTGTCTGCAGATTCAGGCTGTTAAAGCATCCAATCAGGGAAATTTGAAAACACTGACGACAGCGTCTCTCAGAATTGACGAAGTTAATAAACCAATGGCAGCTATTACTACTTGGTTGGAGAATATGCCATCTAAAAGAGAGTCACCCCAACATTAAGACCTGATGGACGATCAGTTAGCACAGGTAGAAGATATTAATATCGGGTTAACTACGGCTATGGAAGCATACAAAGTTTCCGAATTTACGCCTTTCCAAGCGCGGCAACATCAGCAAAATGTGAATCGGTCCGGAAGCAACACGCAATACTCCCAGACACTCCGGTCGGCCTCACCAGTGTTTCTAAGTACTTCTAGATTCTCCCAGACCCCCCTGGAGCTAAGCAATGTGCACTCATACTCTGCAAGAGCATTCACAGGTGCTCCTGAAAGCACCCACAGTTGGGGAAGTGCATTCATGATGCTACCAGATTTGAGTTATAGGATAGTCAAAGTTTGGAGCTCCTGAGGCCTCTGTGGAGGTCTGTGGCAGACTTCGAGAGCAGCCAAGACCGCTGCACAGCACTCAACCACAAGGCAGTTCATCTTATGATATTCATCTTTGTTACAGTCACAAGAATCACTACATCATAATATGGCATGCATTATGTAATTCTCAGTATATAAATACATACGGTCAATCTGGCCGCACATGGTAGTCGAGCATAATTGGAGGAGCACCTGGACACGCCCATTGAGAGAACTTAGAAATGCACCCCTTGGAGGCCGTTGAGGTGAAACGATGGAGCTAGAGGGCAGAGAGCCCACCATCCACACTCCCCCGCACCTCTCGCGACATCCTAACGGTATTCATCTGGAAGAGTGGTTTTACTAAGAGGAGCGTTGGAATCGGGTGCGAAGATATAATCCTACCTGGCGTTGATGATCCATGCCATTGTGTGGATCCACATCTCGGACAGAGCGAGTGAGACCAAAAGTTGGGAAAGATAGAGTGCACATTGTCATTGTATGATAAGATAAGATAGAAATGAGATGATGTGTATCTACTCCGGGGTCCGCCGAATAAATCCTCCGCGTCAGTCTATCCACCTCCGTTACCCCTGTATTTCGGTAAACCGGCCGTTGCTCCTTAAAGCTGAACACAGGGGCTGTGATCGAGCGAGTTTGGTTATGCATTTGGAGGCCGTTATCGTGCGAACTTGGAGGGTGTAATCGAGTGTATATGGAGATACACTTCGAAGGCGTGTTTGAGTGAACTTAGATATGCACTCCGAGATCGTGATCGAGCGAGTTTGGAGATACGATTGAAAGCCATGATCGTGCGAACTTCGAGGCTGTGATTGTCTGAGTTTGGAGGCTGTCATCCAGCGAGTTTGGAAATGCACTTGGAGGCCGTGATTGTGCGAAATTGGAGGCTGTAATCGAGTGTATTTCTAGATACACTAGGAGGCCGTGATCGAGTGAATCTACAGATGCACTTCGAGATTGTGATTGAGTGTGTTTGGAGATGCACATGGAGGGCATGCACGTGCCAACTTGGAGGTCGTGATCTGGCGAATCTGGAGATGTACTTGGAGTCTGTTGTCGTGCGGGCATGGAGGCCATAATCGAGTGAATTCAGAGATACACTTGGAGGCCAAAATCGAGTGAACTTGAAGATGCACTCCGAGATCGTGATCCAGCGAGTTTGGAGATACACTTTGAGGCCATGATTATGGGAACTTAGAGGCAGTGATCGTGCGAGTTTGAAGGCCGTAATCGGGCGTGTTTGGAGATACACTTGGAGGCCGTGATTGAGCGAGATTGGGGGAGAACTAAGAGGCGGTCAATCTGGAGTCGGTAGTTCGGGAGGGAGGTGCAACGGGAGCTGAGACTCTTTTCACTAGGTAACTCGTACGTGTGGGAATATAGAGAGTTGAGTACAACATGGTCTGCCGAGAGATAACACTGGCTGGGAGCGGGAGACAGTCGATCATGGGATTATGCAGTACGCAGCGTATGCTGTACTCGGTGTTAACTATTGATCATGGCATGGAGAGATAGAGAGCGATGACATAACTTCGTGTTCTTAAGTGATGGTAGAGTTGAGGACAAGAATGAGAGAGATGACAGGTGATGGGGGGAATCATGATGAAGAACTGGGACTTCAGAGAATTTCATATGTGAGTCAATATACCATCCCCAATGTGGCAGGTACGAGTGCCGATCTGATGTGTAATTACACCGATAGGAGTTCTCCCAAACCCAATCAGGCAAGTCGTACCCCTGATTTCTCATATCCTCTCGTATCGTCCACATTGTTCTCATCATTATCCCCATCTCTCTCTTTCTTGTCCACAACTCTACCATCATTGCAGAACACAAAGATAAGGTATTCTTGTCTATCTGTCAATGTCATGATTATGAGTGTACACCGAGTACAGCATACACCGAGTAGAAGCATACACCGAGTACAAGCTTAGACCGAGTACAAGTATACACCGGGTAAAGGCATACACCGAGTACAGCATACACCGACTACAGCATCCACCCAAGATTGTTTGTCTTCCCTCCATTCTCATAATTATTAGTTGACCCCTGAATGTAGCTTCAGCTTCCTGCGTGCCTCCCTACACGAACGACCACCATCAGCCAGCTCTGCAAGCGAGCGCAAAGGAAATGTCAGCTATTTACATTCCCACATTTGCAAGGTAACAAACTGATGAATAGAGTTGGGGCTCCTGGCGCGCCGTCCATCGACCGCCTCTAAGTACTTGTCCAAAGTCACTTGGGTACTGCCTCCACCTCTAAGTTCGCACGATCATGGCATCCAAGTGTATCTCCAATCTCGCTCGATCATGATCCCGACGTGCATCTCTGAGTTCACCCGATCATGGCCTCCAAGTTTATCTCCAAATCCCCTCCATTACAGCCTCCAAGATCGGGCGATCACGACCTCCAAGTGCATCTCCAAACTCATTGGATTACGCCCTCCGAACTCGCATGATCACGGCCTCCAAGTTAGCACCACGATGACTTGCAAGTATATCTGCAAACTCGCTCGATCACGATCTTTGAGTACATCTCTAAGTTCACTAAATCACAGCCTCCAATGGTATCTCCAAATCCACTCGATTACGGCCTCCAAGTTCGCATGATCACGGCCTCCAAGTGTATCTCAAAAGTCGCACTATTACGGCCTTCAAACTCGCACGACCACGGCCTTCATGTTTGCACGATAATGGCCTCCAAGAGTATCAGTAAACTCGCACGATCACGGCCTGCAAGGTCGCACGATCATGGCCTCTATGTGAATTTGCAAACTCGCATGATCACAGCCTCGGAGTGCATCTCTGAGTTCGCTCAATCGATGTCTCCAGGTGCACCTCGAATTGCTATCGAGCACCGCCTGCAGCAAGTCCAGATATACCGTGTGTAGATGGGTAGCTATATAGATACATAGATGACAATTCAAACTGAATACATGAGTTTCAATAATTGTTGAACGATAAGTGGTAGCTATGATTTCCAGGCGCACGAGCAGCATTCCCAAAGAAGATGTTGTATTTCCCAGACTGCGCTACTGTGATTCGGGGTGCTCCCAGATATGTCGCCGGCGAGCCCTGGCGCTCCCAGTCTTGTTGTTGGTGCTCCCAGGATTGGCGCCGGCGCTCCCAGCTACTTTGAAGGCCGGCAGGAATGCCCTCCTAGGGTCTGATACTCTCCTGAAATTGTTGGATCTAAGGTGACACTCCACATCCTCTCAAACACTCCTGGAGGCTTCCAGTGACTAAAATACATTTTGCTGATGAAGTCGGCCCTTCTGGAACCCAGACTTATGTACATCCCGACAGAAGTGCAGCAACAGCCCCTGAATCAATAACAGTATCTAGTCTTAGGGATATCGAGAGCGAACCTTCCTGCAGAGCACTCTGGAGAGAAGGCACAGGAAGTCAGCGAGCAGCCAGTAATGCAGGAGCAGGCGAAGGCGCAGCAGGTGAAGCTGGTAATGCAGCTGCTGGCGACGGAGCAGCGGGAGCTGGTGGAGGAGCAGCAGGTATTAATGGCAATGCAGTAGATCCACCACCACCAGGAGATCCACCGCCGTCAGATCAAGGAGGAGCAGGAGGAAGATGAATGTCGAAATGACAGAGGCGAATCAAGGAATTGGAATTTGCCAAACCACTTATAATCTGAGAACCTAAAAGGTTCGAAGGAAAACCAGCAGATGATGTCGATACTTGGTGGATGGTGGTACAGGTCTATATCTAGGACTGTCACGGGGGTACCTTATCCGAAGTATCTGGACTTGATGATGCAAGTATGCACTAGGCGTACTGCCGTAGATACCAGTTCCTCTGGTCCATGTATGCAGACATCGAATCCTTAGGAATACACTGTAGAAAACTCCTCTGCTTTATTGATACAGGTTCCGCAGGGACCTTTTCTAATCATGTACGTGACAACACTTCAGTCTGTTTCCTATATGCTTTCCGTTCGTCCCAGGATCTCTGGAAGAACTGCTTCGCTCTTTCAACAAGTTGAGACCACTAAATACATCCCAAATAGATTTACTCTAGATTGCTAAGTCCTTGGATCAGATAGTTCATCTGGGACATTCTGTCTGAATGAATCGGGCCCAATTCGTTGGAAGACCTAGGATCCTCTTGGATATCTCAAGGCGTTACCAGTACTTCTTTTTGGCATTGAGTTTTATCTAAAGAATGATTCTTCTCAGCCTGAGGTGACGCTTCGAGGGCCAAGGATAATCTTCTATTTTCCTGAGTGGTAAATTCGGATTGTTCTCGCCACGTATCGATATGCATAATCAATGTTTGTTGTAATCCTATAATTGAAGATATCCACCAAATGCTTTGAACCAAGAATAGGTATTGATTGTCACTTGCGGAAGAGATAGTTTTCTCAAGCACGTGTACAATAATGATGTTATTGTTTTTGAAGATAATCGGCATTCGTTAGGAGAATTTCCTCAAGGTGCCGGGCTGCCACTACAGAAAGCTAATAGATTTTAATAATATAATAGGTATCAAAAAAACTCAATAGTATATAAGAATATTCTACCACTGGTACGTATTGATCTTCTCATCGTGTTAGTGCTTGTTCCTACTCATTGCCGGAACAATGTGATCACTGTACCGTCTCTAGAAACCCTCTTCAGACGATGATTCAATCCGTCATGATAGCCACGGATCTGTGAGCCTTACTTTCATAGAATGCGCCTGGTGGAGGTGGCCACGGATCACTCAGGTTATCAAGTTCATGCATGATATCATTTCGGCTGATTAAAATCAGACCACAACTTTAATTTAGACATCTCACAATCATATGATTTCGGTAGTTGGAACATGCAAAGAATTACCCGATATTGAAAATGCCTCATCGCAATAAATAACTTCTCGCAGTTATCAATTATAGCGTGATTGGTTTATTCGATGACCAACCTCCAAAACTATGACAACTTAGACTTTAGATGCTGTGCCAGCAATACTGATCAAATCAATGGAGCATTGTTTGCTCCAGGCTTTCGCCAATATCATAAATCCCTCACTAACGTCATGCTTAGGCCACAATGCCGGAACGTGCCCTACCTTTTCCTGGCCCCTTCAGGGTAGGGGTGGGGAGTCCGCTTACTCGCATATTGACTATCAACTGCCCTGAGCATATACCCATGCATGTCCCACATAGTATCCAGAGCATGAAAGAAGATACAAACTACTAGCACTGCTGATGTACAAAAACATCCCAGTAAGGCTTGGTAGCTGCAAGTCTGTCTGCCAGCCACAGCTGTCTGCAATCTTCCCGAAACTTGATGTAAATCCCCGCTAAAGAATACACCATGTAGTCCAACTTGTATCTTCTTGCTTGGTTAGAGCATCCGCCTGATACCACGTTCCACTATTCTCAATTTACATTAGCAAAAAGTAATTCGGTTTGGGAGCCATACGCAAACCTCCCAGACACTCCGGTAACCCTCACCAGTGCTTTTAAGTACTTCCAGATGCTCCCAGCCCCCCCTGGAGCTTTGCAAAGTACACTCAGACTCTGCAAGAGCATTCTCACATGCTCCTGAAAGCACCTGCTGTGATGGAGGCGCATTCAGGATGTTACGAGATTCGACTATTAGGATAGTCAAATTTGGGAGCTGCTGAGACCTTTGCGCAGGTATGCAGGAGACATCGAAAGCAGCTGAGACCACTGCACGAAGTCTGGGGGAGACTCGGTGCCATATTCACACACCATCGGTTCTTAAGATTCTCTAACCACAAGGCATTTCATCGATCATATGGGTCTCTGTTAAAGTCACAAGATTCGCTACATCATGATATAGCATGTATTATCTAAGTCTCTCTATATATATACATACGGAGACACAGTGTTCACGGAGATGGACCCAGCGACAGGCAGTATATTTTGGGAGACCCCAGTGTAGATAGGCGTCATCGCATTATAAGACATACACACTGTATCTTTCCCAGCTCTTGGACTGATGCACTCTTGCCGAGCTTTCGTAGATCCACGCAATTTGTGGATCCTCATGCACTCTTGCAAAGCTTTCACAGATCCAAGCAATGTGTGTGGTTCATCAAGGCCGGGTATCCCTTCATATCCTCTCACCCTCTTGCTACGCTTCCCGAGCTAGAACCGCTCTTTCACACGAATTCTTCCTTCGGATACGATGCGACATACGGTGGAGTGTTGCTGACGCGCTGCCTGCATTCTAGCTCCACTGTTTCATCACACCATGATCAATTGTACTTAGAGATACACCCCGAGGCCTTTATCAACCGAGTTTGGACATACATTTGGAGGCTGAGATCGAGCAAGGTTGGAGATGCACCCGGAGGTAGTGATCAAGGAATAGACTTGAAGGATGTGATTGAGCGAGTTTCGACATACATTTGGACGCTGAGATCGAGCGAGTTTGGAGATGCACTTGGAGGCCACGATCGAGAGATACAGTTGGAGGATGTGATCGAGCGAGTTTGGAGATGCACTTCGAGGCCGTGATGGTGCGAGGTTGGATATGCACTTGTAGGCCGAGATCATGCGAACTCAGAGGGCGTAATCGTGCGAGTTTCGAGATGCAATAGGAGGCCATGCTCGAGTGAGTTTGGGAATGCACTTGGAGGCCATGATTGAGCGAGATTGGCAGAGTACTTGGAGGCGGTCAATCTGGAGGCGCTAAATTCGAGTGGGAGGCGCGACGGGAGCTGAGACTCTATTCATTGGTTGACTCGTAATTGTGGGAATATAGAGAATTGTGTACAACACAGTCTGCCAAAAGATGAGACACTGGCTGGAAGCGGGAGACAGTCGATCTTGGGATGATGCAAGTACGCGATGTAGGCAATACTAAGTGAATGCAGTACCCCGTGTATGCTGTACTCGGTTTATGCTGTACTCGGTGTATGCTGTACTCGGTGTTAACGCTTGATTGTGGAATGGTGACATAGAGTGCGATAACTAAACTTCGTTTTCTTAGGTGATGGTACAGTTGAGGATGAGAAAGAGAGAGATGAGAGGGTATGAGGGAATTCATCATGAGAAACTGGGAATTAAGAGAATTTGGTGTGCGAGTGAATTTACCATCCCCACTACGGAAGGTACGAGTCCCGATCCGGTGTGTAATTACACCGACACGAGGTCTTCCCAACCCAAGCAGGCAGGTCGTTCCCCTGATTTTTCAAGTCCGCTCGTATCCTCCACATCATTCTCATCATCATCCCCCATCTCTCACTTCCTCGTCCACAACTCAACCATCATCGAAGAACACGAAGTTAAGTTATCCCTCTCGATCTCTTGATGCCATCATGATTGGTTGACACCGAGTACAGCATACACCAAGTACAGCATACACCATGTACAGCATACACCGAGTACAGCACACACCGAGTACAGCATCCACCCAAGATTGTTTGTTTTCCCTTCACTTGCATGATTAGAAGTTGACCCATGAATGTAGCTTCAGCTTCTGGCGTACCACCCTACACGATCGACCACCATCAGCCAGCTCTCGATGAGAGCTCAAATGTACAGTCACATCATCACATTCCCATAGTTGCAAGTTAACTGACAAATGAATTGAGTCTCAGCACCCGGCGCACCGTCGATCGACCGCCTTCAAGTACTCGTCCCATCTCTCGCGATCACGGCCTCAAAGTGCATCTTCAAACTCGCTCGATCACGGCCTCAAAGTTCATCTCCAAACTGGCCTGATCATGTCCCCCAAGTGTATCGCCAAACTCAGTCGATCACAGACTCGAAGTGCATCTCCGCACTCTCACGATTATGACCTCCAAATTCGCACAATCATGGCTGCCAAGTGCATCTCCAAACTTGCTCGATCACGGCCTCCAAGTGTATCTCCCAACTCGCTCGACTATGGCCTCCAAGTGCATCTCCACACTCGCTCGATCATGATCTCAAAGTGCATCTTTATGCACACTCGATCATGGACTCCAATAGCATCTCCAAACTCCCTTGATCACGGCCCCGGAGTGTATCTCTGACTTCACTCGATCATCATTCTCAGGCGCCCCTCGGAATCCTCTCAAGCACTGCCCGCAGGCAGTCCAGATATACCCTGTGTAGATGGGTAGCTATATAGATACATAGATCCATAGATGAGAATATAAACAGAATACATGAGTTTTAACAATTGTTGGATGATAAGTAGTAGCTATGATGCCCAGGTGCACTAGCAGCGTTCCCCAAGAAGATGTTTTTCCCCGACTGCTCTTCTGTGATTTGAGATGCTCCTAGACTTGCCTCTGGCGCTCCGACACTTGTCGTCGGTGCACCCAGATATTTTGCCGGTTAACCTGGACTTGTCGCGGGGGCTTCCAAGAGCTCCCAGGCGCACCCGAAGATCTCTCCGGCTCTCTGAGGTGTTCCCAAACATATTACCATCTCTCCCTTGGTAGTCCTGTACCAGTCATCAGAGGTCTCAGTTATTCCGACGGCCGTCCGGATTGCCCTCCTAGGGTCAGATACTCTCCTGAAATTGATGCATCTAACTTTACACTCCACATCCTCTCCGACACTGCTGGAGTCTTCCAGTGACTATAATACATTTTAATGATGAAGGGAGAAACCCTGACAAGGACCAGCCAGAAAAGTTTCCCAGGGATGACAGAACCATCGATTGGATAGGATCCTTGATGCATAAATATGCTGCAGCCTGGCATATCCAATGGCTCATGGGCACCTTGAATGGTGTACATCCGAAATCTATGACCAGATATACAACTGACTTTATGCTTTGGTTCCAGGACTGAGATGCCAAGGATGAGGCATATGCCGATTTTGAAAAAGTACGGCACACATCATGCATTACAGATATGTTCACCAAGATGCAGATGTACAACAACAAAGCATTGGTGACTGGTGTGGCCTTTAAGAATTTGATCTTAGAATAACATCAGAAGAAAATTCTCTACGAAATGCATACCGTGGATCCAACTGGCAAGATGGATCAAGAGATTTCTATCCTCATTACGAATGCCAGGAGGATGGCAGAAAAATGGGATGCGGCTAGGAAAAACCTCAACCTTAAGGTTTCCCTTCGATCCCATGAATAATTCGAGAACAAATACGGATATCAGGACAACCGGGAGTCTTTTACAAAGGAACGGAAATCTAACAACAGATTTAACAAGGACCGGTACAATGAAAAAGACCGGAAGAATCGAAAAACATATAAGGAAACCGAATCAAAGAACTCTTCAGGGCAACAACAAAGAATGGCCATGGGAGAATGCTTGAGGTGTGCCTGGCCTTCAGACAGGAATGGCAGTCACCAAGTCAAGGATTGCAAGAGGCCAATTAAACTGGATAAGGGAACTGCAAGTTATCCAAAAGCAAAAGAATACCAGAAAATGAATATAGCTGGTATGCAGATGGATAGCAGTGACAGTGAAAGCGACAGTGAAGATGACAGTGAGGCTGAAAGTGAAGAGGATGAGGAATTGGAGGATAATGATTCCAGGGAAAAAGAATCAGACGGTGGGGCAATGGATAATACGGAGAAAGATATGGTGGAATATCAGGAAGAGAAGAACTGGTGGGAATCGGAATCAGAATCCGATTAAAAAGATACAATAAGCTTTTTGATTGAAACTTATTGTTTTAACACACCTAAAGAGAGTTAGAAAGACCTTTTTGTGTGGTTATTTTATTTTTCCTCTGGGGATCACCGGAAGGTTGAAACTGCCAGTCAGTAAGGAAATACGTCAACAGAATACCAATTTACAATATATTGCACTACACATCGTACAATATACTGTGTCTCTATTATGTACCCATTGCGGTGACGCTATTGTCGAAAGGATAGCGATGACTAAACGCAAAGCAACAGAGCCTTTATAAAGGCATCCCAAGAAAATCAACACTTCTACCAATTTTGTTTATTCCCAATCAGCATCTCGACCAAAATAAACAAAGTTTCTTCCACTAAGATCGGCAAGCGACCGATATATAAATCCGTTATCCATTATAATGGACAATACTTCCGATTACGATGCATGCTTGAATTAGTAAGTCCATCCTTTGCGATTTCACCTGAAGCGACTAAGGCTGTCGCAATACCAGCGGTTAAAAGAATGACGCCTGTTCACACCGAGGACATTTAGGGAAAAGAAATTTCTACCGATGGATTGTTCCCAGTCCCACATGGGCTGTCCTTTGGTAACCATAGATCCTTCCATGAGGAGGATCCTGCATTTGAAGTGTTAAAAACTTCAGCAGATTCTGATGCGCTCATACCAGCCTGGTACTTAGAAAAACATAAAGCCAGGGGAATCACGACTGGCCATCCACATTTTCCATATTATTCAAATGAGTGTTAAGGATACGGCAAAATACATCCAAAATATCCCATAACGTATGATAAGATGATTTTGCTAAGCGATAAAGCAATACATATTGGAGCGGTGGTTATGAGCAATCCATCCGTTCTCCAGTGACAGCCACCTCAATATCATAAGTTTTTTCTTTTAAGTGATCCGGAACAAGCAGAAAAGTTACCAAGTAATTAGCTGCTGTGATCATAGAATTGAGTTATTAGGTTCCGAAGACAAGCTTCAAATGGGACCTATATACCAATCATCACAAGAAGAAGAAAAACCATTAATTCAGTTTCTGGACAAAATGATTAAGGAAGGGAAGATCGGTCGATCTAGCGGTATGGTAGGAAGTCCGATCCTATTTGCACCTATACCAAACGGAAGAGAGTTGCGATTGTGTATCGACTATAGAGATTTGAACGACTACACGAAAAAGGATCGCACACCTTTAACAATCATGGAGGAACCCCGAAGCAGGCGAAGAGAAGCTACTCATATTACCAAGGTCGATCCTAAGTCAAGGTTTGAATTGATCATAATCGCCTTAGAACATGAGTGTTAGGGGCTCTCCCTTAATAGAGACTAGTGGTACTTGGTATCAGGCGGATACTCTAACCAAGCAAGAAGATACAAGTTGGACTACGTGGTGAATTCTTTAGCGGGAATTTTCATCAAGTTTTAGGAAGATTGCAGACAGCTGCAGCGGGCAGACAGACTTGCAGCTACCAAGCCTTACTGGGATGGTCATGTACATCAGCAGTACTAGTAGTTTGTATCTTCATTCATGCTCTGGATACTATGTGGGACATACGTGGGTATATGCGCACGGCAGTTGATAGTAAATAGGCGAGTAAGCGGACTCCTCACCCCTATCCGTAACGGGTGAGGATCAGGTGGGGCAAGTTCCAGCGCTAGGGCCTCAACATGACGTAACTGAGGGATTCATGATGTTGGCTAAAGCCTGGAGCAAACACTACTTCATTGATTGAGCACCATTGCTGGCAAAGCATCTAAAGTCAACATTGGAATAGTTTTGGTGCTTGATCACCAAGTCAACCTATGACGCTATAATTAACAACTGGGACAAGCTATTAATTGCGATACGGCATGGTCAATATCAGGTTATCGTTTGCATGTTCCAACTACCCAAATCATATGATTGCGAGATGTCTAAGTTAGAGTTGTGGCCTGATTTGAATCAGCTGAAATGATATCATACATGAACACAATGACCTCAGGGATGCGTGGCCGCCTCTCCCAGGCGTATTCTATGAATACAAGGCGCACAGACATGTGGCTATCATGAGGGATTGTATCATGGTCTGAAGAGGGTCGTGAGGAACTATAAAGAGATCACAATGTTCCGGCAATGAGGAGGAACAAGCTCTAGCAGCACGACAAGATCAATACCTACCATCAGAAGAATATCCTTATTTAGGACTGCGTTTTTATGATACCTATTATAGTATTAGAATCGATTAGCTATCTGTAGGGGCGGCCCCGCACCTTGCGGGACTTCACCTAACGAGTGCCGATTACCTTCGAATACAATAACGACTTTATTGTATACGTGCCCGAAATGATCATCTCTTACGCAAGAGACAATCAATAAATCTTCTTTGCTCGAAGCAGTTGGTGGATATCTTCGATTATCGGATTATCACAAAGATCGATCATTCATGTCGATTCATTCTGAGAGCAATCCGAATTTGCCGCTCAGGAAAATAGAAGATTATCCTTGGCCCGCGAAGCCTCACCTGACGGTCAGAAGAATCATTATTCAGATACAACTCAACGCCAAAAAAAAGTATCGGTAATGCCTTGAGATATCCAACAGGATTCTAGGGCTTCCAACGAATTGGGCCATATTCATTTAGATAGAATATCCCACATACACTATACGATCCAAGACCTTAGCGATCTAGAGGGTATCAAGTCGGGATGGGAACAGCAGGCTCAAGTTGTTGAATGAGCGAAGCAGTTCCTTAAGAGATCCCCTAAGGAAAAGACAGCATTTAGGAAGCTCACTGAAGTGTTGTCACATACAAGATCAGGAAAGGTCCCAGCGAAACCATTATCCAAGAAGCAGAAGAGTTATCTACCGTCTATTCCTGAAGATTCCATTTCTGCATACTTGGACCAAACGAAATGGTATCCACGGCTGTTCGCCTAGTATGTACTTGTATGATCCAATATAGATACTTAAGGTGAGGTACCCCTGGAACAATGAGAAGTTCACGGCTTTTGGTACCAAGTTCGGGTTATACAAATATATGGTGATGCCATTCGGAATGTGCCATGCACCAGCAACTTTCCGGAGAGCAATTGTCAGAATCCTAAGTCTGCTGTTGGGAATCAAGTTGGTACACAACACAAAAACCCATATCGATGAAGACGAAAGAATGGTAGTGGTAGCATATATTGATACCATATTTATTGCCACTAAAGGGTCATTTGAAAAACACCATAAGCAAGTTTCGAAAGATTTTCAACTACTTATGGAGGAAAATAGGTGAATCTACATCAATAAGTGCGTTTTCGACACTACCCAAACCGCTATCCAATGATTTATAGTGAGCGGGGATGGTGACAGAATGGTTCCGGATATAGCTAAGGCAATGGATGATTGGCCCCGACCTAAGTCAAGGAAGGATATCCAACAATTGTTTGGACTATGGAATTTCTATCGCCGATTCATTCACAACATCTCAGCGATAGTTTCACCAATTACCGATCTATCAAAACACGAAGTTAATGTTGCCTGGGGAGAAGCGCAAGAGGCAGCTTTCCTGACAATAACTATCTTGTGTACCTTGGGGAAATCTCCTATCCTCAGGCATTTTGATCCCAATAGACCGGCACTTTTGAACCCAGATGCATCAGATTCCTCTATCGCAGAAATCATATCTCAGAAGTTTGAAGATGGCAGAATTCATCAGGTCCATTTCGTCTCAAGGAAATTGAATCCAGCGGAATTGAATTATGACGTTTACTCTAAAGAAATGTTAGCCGTGGTTTACTCATTGAATAAAAACTGAAATTTCTCACAAGGCGCAATGCATAAAACAACAATTTAGTCTGATCAACGAAATTTGACATCCTTTAACACCGCGATTCTCCTAAACCAACGCCAAGCTACATGGGCAGAGTAGCTAAAGCAGTACAATTTTGAGTTGTTATACCGGGAAGGCACATCAATTTGCCAAAGCAGATATACTTTCTAGGGGCCCAGCATTCACCTCTACAGAAGGGGGTACAATTTCAGCAACTCATCAGACTGTGCTACGAAAAGAGCAATGGTTCGCAGTTGGCGCTATGCCTCTACAAAATGATGATGTAGAAACAATTCAGTTGTCGGTGTTAGACATCGAAGCGCTATTGCCAGAAGCAAACGCAAGTATCCAGGAAGAATCCATGCATGATAATCATCACCGAGAAGTTTGCAAGCACGTAGCCAGTCAATGGAAAGTCAATCAGGAATACGCGATAAAGGATGATCTGCTATGCGATAAGAATAGGATATATGTCCCAGAGGGAATGCGACCAAGGATAATAGAATCGGAGCATGAGTCAAAGGTAGCAGGTAATTTCAGAAGAGACAGAACGGTAGAGTAAATCTCTAGGAATTTGTATCAGCCAAATATGGAACGGGATGTATGCAGGCATTGTAACGAATGCGATATATGCCAAAGGACCAAAGCACCTAGCCATACGGAGCATGAACTCCTTCATCCAGTCGAGCTACCGTGCAAACCATGGACACATATTAGTACGGAGTTCATTACCGACTTAACACAGTCTGAAGAAGCAACAATGATTCTAGTAGTAAGGGATCGGGTTTCGCAGATGGTGCATATCATACCAATCATTTACAAAGAAGTCCACAACAGTAGCCGGGTCTTACTTAGATAACGTATGGAAATATCATGGCTTTCCGGAGGAGTTTGTCTCAGACAGGGACTCCACATTTATGGGATGTTTCTTTACAGATCAATACAATTATTTGGGAATCCTACAAGGTATGTCAACAACCTACATCAGCAAAATGTAAATCGGTCCGCAAGCCACATGCAAACCTCCCAGACACTCCGGTAGACCTCACTGGTGCTACCAAGTAATTCCAGATGCTCCCAGGCCCCCCTGGAGCTAAGTAAAGTGCTCTCTGACTCTGCAAAAGCATTCTCAGATGCTCCTGAAAGCACCTACATTTATGGAGGTGGCATTCAGGATGCTCCAAGATTTGACTTATAGGATGTTCAAATTTCAAACAGATGAGACGTCTGCGCAGTTCTGCTGGAGACTGCGCGAGCAGCTTCAGACCTCTGCGCAGTTCCACGGTAGACTTAGTGCCGTATCCTCACAGCAGCGGTTCTTAGGGTTGCATAACCACAACCCATTCTGTGTATCATATTCGTCTTTGTTACAGTCATAGAATTTGCTTCATCATAAGTATGGCATGTATGACCTATCCAAGTCTCTCAATATATATACATACGGGCAATCTGGCTGCAGACGGTACTGGAGCGTACTCGCAGGAGCACCTGGCGACTCTCATTGTGAGAACTGCTAGATGCAGATGGAGGCAGTGAGCGAGCAATTTGGAGATGCATTTGCAGGCTGAGATCCAGCAACTCAGAGATGCACTTGGAGGCCGAGATCGAGTTGATCTCAGAGATGCACTTGGAGGCCGTGTTGGAGAGGGGTTGGAGCTGCATTTGGAGGCCGAGATTGGGTACCGCAGAGAAGCACTTGCAAGCTGAGATTGAGTTGAACTCAGAGATGCATTGGCAGGCCATGATCGAGCGGGTTTGGAGGTGCATCTGGAGGCCGAGATCAAGTAATGCAGCAATGCCCTTGGAGGCCGAGATCAAGTTGAACTCAGGGATGCACATGCAGGCCGTGATCGAGCGAGTTTGGAGATGCATTCTGAGGCTGAGATTGAGTAACGCAGAGATGCACTTGGATGCTGCGATCAAGTTGAACTCAGAGATGCACTTGAAGGCCGTGATCGAGCGAGTTTGGAGATGCATTTGGAGGCTGACATCGCGTAACGCAGAGATGCATTTGGAGGCCGAGATCATGTTGAACTCAGAGATGCACTGGGAGGCCGTGATCGAGCGAGTTTGGTGATGCATTTGGAGGCCATGATAAAGTTGAACTCAGAGATGCACTTGGAGGCCGTGATCGAGCGAGTTTGGAGATGCATTTGGAGGCTGACATCGAGTAACGCAGAGATGCCCTTGGAGGCCGAGATCAAGTTGAACTCAGAGAGGCACTTGGAGGCCGTGACCGAGCAAGTTTCGAGATGGATATGGATGCCGATATCAAGTGGAACTCAGAGATGCACTTCGAGGCCGTGACCGAGTGAGTTTGGAGATGCAGTTGGAGGCCGAGATCGAGTAACGCAGAGATGCACTTGGAGGCCGGGATCAATTTCAACTCAGAGATGCATTTGCAGGCCATGATTGAGCAGGTTTGGAGCTACATCTGGTGGCTGAGATTGGGTAACACAGAGATGCACTTGAAGGCTGGGATCAAGAGGAAGTGAGAGATACATTTGCAGGCTGTGATCGAGCGGGTTTGGAGGTGTATCTGGACGCCGAGATCCAGTAACGAAGAGATACACTTGGAGGCCAAGATCAATTTGAACGCAGAGATGCACTTGGAGGCCGAGATCGAGTATCCCAGAGATGCAAGAGGAGGCAGAGATCAAGTTGAACTCAGAGATGCATTTGCAGGCGGTGATCGAGCGGGTTTGCATGTGCATATGGCGGCCGAGATCGAGTATCGCAGAGATGCACATGGAGGCCGAGATCAAGTTGAACTCAGAGATGCATTTGGAGGCCGTAATCAGGCGAGTTTGGAGATGCATTTGGAGGCAGAGATTGAGTAACTCAGTGACACTGTTGGAGGCCCAGATCAAGTTGATCTGACAGATGCACTTGGAGGCCCTGATCGTGCGAGTTTGGAGATGCACTTGGATGCCAAGATCGTGTAACTCAGAGATGCCGTTGGAGGCAGTGATCGAGTGAGGTCGGAGATGCATTTGGAGGCCATGATCAAACACGTTTGGAGGAGTACTTGGAGGCGGTCGATAGGAGGCGCACCGGGTGCTGAGACTGTATTCATCGGTTAACTCATAATCATTGGAATGAAGAGAATTGAGTACATTGAGGTGCGCCGAAAGATGAGATACTGGCTGGGAGCGGGAGACAGTGGATCTTGGGCTGAGGCAGTACTAGGTGTATGACGTACTCGGTGTATGCAGTAGTCGGTGTATGCAGTATTCGGTGTATGCAGTACTCGGTGTATGATGTACCCGGTGTAATACTCGCGATCATTGCGTGATGAGATAGATAGGGATAACCTAACTTTGTGTTCTCAGGTTATGGTAGAGAATAAGAGAAATGAGAGGAGATGGGGGAAATCAACATGAGAAACAGGGACTTAGGAGAATTTGGTGTACAGGTCAATTTACCATTCCTTATACGGCAGGTACTGCATTCAATCGGGCAGGTAAAAACACCGATACGAGGTCTCCCAAACCCAATGAGGCAAGTCGTACCCCTGACTTCTCATATCCGCTCGTATCCTCCAAATCGTTCCCATCCTCATCCCTCATCTCTCCCTCTCTACCAACCTCGCAGAACACAGAGTTAAGCCATCCCTCTCTATCTCTCCATGCCATGATTATGATTTAACACTGAGTGCAGCATACACCGAGTACAGCATACACCGAGTACAGCATACACCGAGTACAGCATACACCGAAGACAGCATCCACCGAGTACAGCATACACCGAGTACAGCACACACCGAGGACAGCATTCAACGAACGCAGCATACACCAAGTACCCAATACACCGAACACAGCATACACCGAGTACAGTATCCACCAAAGATTGTCTGTCTTCCCTTCATTCTCACAATTACGAGTTGACCCGTGAATGTAGCTACTGCTGCCGGCGTACCTCCCTACACGATCAACAGTCACCAGCCAGCTCTCCATCAGAGAGCTCAAACGTATAGTCATCTCATTGAGTTCCTGCGGTTGCGAGTTATCTAATAGCATCCGGCGCGCCTTGTATCGACCACCTCCTAGTACTTCCCGACTCTTGCTCGATCATTGCCTGCAAGCGCATCTCCAAACTTGGTCGTTCACGGCCTCCATCTGTATGTTTGAGTTCGACTTGAACTCGGCCTCCAAGTGCATCCCCAAACATGCTTGATCATGGCCTCCTGGTGCATCTCTCAGTTCACTCGATTATGGTCTCCAAGTGCATCACCACATCCGGCCAATCACGGCCCCCAAGGTTGTACGATTATGGCCTCCAAGTGCATCTCTGCGTTACTCGATCTCAGCCTCCAAATGCATCTCCAAACCCGCTCGGTCACAGCCTCCAAGTGCATCTCCAAACTCGCTTGATAATGGCCTACAAGTGCATCTCTGAGTTAAATGATCGCGGCCTCCATATATATCTCCAAACTGGCTTGATTATGGCCTCCAATTGCATCTCGGAGTTCACTCGATCACGGCCCCCTGGTGCATCTTGAAACTCGCTCGATCATGCCTTGCAAGTGCCTCTCTAAATTCACACAATAACCGCCTCCAAGTGTATCTCTGAGTTCACTCAATTGTCATCTCCAGGCGCACCTCGAATTGCTCTCAAGCACAGCCTTCAGCCAGTCCAGATATACCGTGCGTAGATGGGTAGCTACATAAATAAATAGATACACAGATGAGAGTACAAACAGAATACATGAGTTTCAGAAATCGTTGAACGATAAGTAGTAGCTATGATTTCCTGGTGCACCAACAGTGTTCCCAAAGAAGAGGTTGTTTCTCGCAGACTGCAATACAGTGAGTGGAAGTGCTCCCAGGGTTGTCGCCGGCATTCCCAGAGTTGTTGTCGGCGCTCCCATGTGATCACAGGCTTGTCGTCAGCGCTCCCAAGTTCTCCCAGGTGCACCTGCAGGCCACTGCCTCGGTCCAGTAAACCCTGGGATTTGACCACCCTGGGATTCTGGTCTGACAACTGTCAGACACTCCCAGAGGCTCCCAGTGAAATAATTACATTTTGCTGTTGTATCATCTGCAAACTGATAGTCAGACGGTACAAATGAATCAGGTAATCAAAGCATACCTACGTTCCCATTGCAACTACGAACAGAACGATTAGGCTTCAATGTTAGCAATGGCCGATTACACTTATAATACTTCCAATCATTTGTTGTTAGCGGTTGTTTCCTCGCAACGATAAAGATACTTGATTATGGATACAAGATGCATACATATCTACTATATGCATGACACCTGTGCATGTATCAGTGCAGTGGTCAGTCATATGCTGTTTAGTGGGAGTTCATATGTGTCGCGCAAAGTGTGAGTACTTCGTTCACACCTGGAAACTTTCCGGGGCATGCGTATTGTTTATGCATGGCAGTTAATAGTCACTATGTGATTACTGGGACTCTTCGCCCCTACCGGTAACAGGGTAGGATGCGGGAGAGTACGTTCCGGTCGGAGACCAGTCTGGACCTTATCATGAGGTAACTGAGGGATTAATGATGAAGGCTTTGAGACTAGAGCGAGCACTATTCATTAAGGTGAGTAGTCTGGATCGTGATATAAACTCGTATCAGATACGAGCTTACGCGTCAGCAATCCACATTGGCATAGTATTTGTTGGTCGCCGATTAAATCTATGACATGATTAAATACCTCATTCACACGAGGGATTTAAGAGGTAATAAGCGTTACCAACTTGGTTGGGGGAAGTTCCAACTACCAACGAATACGATTGCGAGGAACCTAAATTCAGTATATCTTTGTGGGCGATGGATGGCCTGATTGTCAGGGGCATAATGCTTTCAAACCACACTGCACACGCAGGCGAATGATTAGAGAAGCTTTCGTTGTTTAGTTGCTAAGCGTGAGGGCCTCGGACGTTGCTATGAAGAGACAGCAATGTTCCGAGAGAAATATGGGGACAAGCAGCATGAAGTATTCAACACAGAGCACCAAAGACGACCCTAAATCTTTATTAAGAATTCTGTCTATACTTTAGCACACATCATTACCTCCCTAATCAACACTCGTGACTGGGCATTATATGTCAGGATGTGGATACACACCTGCCGAGTAGGCACTGCGACCAATCATTGAGTCTTTGGGCAATCATCTGTTCTAGTTGGAAGAGGCCCGTTTAACCAACACTTACTGAGTGGATATACATTTTTGCGAACTCAAGAATATCGACTATCTGTTGCTCAGATATCTGAACACCGGCACCTCACCATTTGAGGAGTTTTCCGAGGATTGGTTGTTCCACGACAAGACTTGATGATTGTCTATTTAGCAGACTGTCACTGGAGGCGTTTCGATTTGGAAGCTCTTGCACGAAAGGGGGAAGACGTTGAGTTTCGGGATGACACGAGGAGAGAAACAGAAACTGGGATAGCTTGCTGTATTTAGTCAACAGATGATGTATTGATACTTGGGACTATGAAACCCCCGTAACAGTATAATATTTTAAGTACTCTTCGCTGTATCAGAAAGTTGAGGATTGTATATCAACAGAGTTCCTTATTATCCAACGGTTACATTGAGTAACCCGGCGTTATCTCATACATATGAGTTTTGAGTGCCAGAAGTGCAAACACACCTTCTGCTGTTTATACCTGGGCCAAAGGACCTGTGCAGAACACTGCAATCAAAGAGATTATTTCTGCGTCAGCTGCCACCTATACAATATTGATGAGAAGAGTCCAGCGGAAATTTGCCAACGCTGCAATTTCTCGTCTGAGTGTTACGGCTATAAATACCTAGGGAGGATAAACGGAAGAGATTCGTATAACTGACAGCAGAGCTGTATAGATCATTGTACCCTTAAGGACTGCCCCCATAAGGACGAGGTAGCGGTTGAACTCAACAGGATAATTCAACCGCCGGACCACAGTCACCGTATTCGGAATGGCAGCGCGCAGCAGACGATTGACGTTCAACAGCAAGGCGCTGGCACCCAGCAGCTCGAGAATCGAGTAACCCCAATCCTGAGCGGCAAGGGTCATCCCAGAATGGTGCTAAGAATATCAGAGAAGAATAGAAGCGGCCTGAAACGAATACTTGCTACTAAAAGAGTCAGACAAGCCAAACGAAGGAGAGAGCGGTCATGGCGATGTTGAAATGAGGGAAGCGGATTCCGACTTTGTGCAGCGACAGTTAACGGATCTGGCTCAACAGGTGGTCCATATTAGACAGGCATGACAAGAAGAAATGGACATCCTGGGAGAAAAATTCGACTTACTCAAAAACGGCATCTAGATTAAGGAATGTCGAATGCAGACTGACGGACATAGGATCAATTCCAAAGTTTCCGGAGCTGGAGCGATGATGCGATTCCAGCAAGCAGTCTTGCAGGAGGTTCAATCAGGCATTCATATCCTACAAGGTCGAGATAATCAAATAGTACAAGAAGTTACAGCTTTGTATAGCGGAATACGCTGAGAACAGGAAGCTATGAGCAAGAGAATCACAGACAATTGTCTGCAGATTCAGGCTGTTAAAGCATCCAATCAGGGAATTTCAAAAACACAGATGACAGCGTCTCTTGGAATTGACGAAGTTATTAATTCAATCGCAGCTGTCACTACTTCGTTAAACAATATGCCATCTCAACTGGAGTTACGCCAATATCAAGACCTGATGGACGATCAGTCAGCCCAGGTAGAAGATATTAATACCGTGTTAACTACAGCTATGGAAGCATATACAGTTTCCGAGTCTATGCCTTTTCAAGCGCAGCAAGCCGGCCCTTCTGGAACACAGACTCACGTAAATCCCGACAGAGGAGCAACAAAATCCCCCTAACCATTATCAATATCTATTCTTAGGGATACCGAGAGCGAAGTTTCCTGCAGAGCACTCTTGAGAGGAGGCACAGGAAGTGAGGGAGCAGCCAGTAATGCAAATTCCAATTCTTTGTTTCGCCTTTGTCATCTCGATGTTTCTCTTCCTCCTGCTCCTACTTGTTCAGATGCCGGTGGATCTCCTGGTGGCGGTGGATCTCCTGCATTGCCATTACCACCTGCTGCACCTCCGCCAGCTCCTGCTGCACCTCCACCAGCTGCTGCAATACCCGCTCCACCTGCTTCACCTCCACCAGCTGCTGCAATACCCGCTCCACCTGCTTCACCTCTGCCAGCTCCTGCCAAACCACTTAAAATCCGATCGCCTAAGTGGTTGTAAGGAAAACCAGGAGATGATTTCGATGCATGGTGGATATCGCTACAGGTCAATATCGAGGACCAGCCAGAAATGTTTCCCAAGGACGAAAGAACCATCGATTGGATATGATCCTTGATGGATAAATATGCTGCAGCCTGGCATATCAAATGGCTCAAGGGCACCTTGAATGGTGTACATCCGAAATCACTGACCAGATACATAAATTCCCTCTAGCGTAGATTCAAGAACGGAGATGGCAGGGATGAGGCATATGCCGATTTAGAAAATGTACAGTACGAAGGATGCTCTAGGGACATGTTCAACATGATCCAGATGTACAACGACAAAGCATTGATTACTGGTGTGGCCTTTAAGAAGTTGATCTTGGATCAACTTCCACAGAATATTCTGGAACAAATGCCTACCGCGGATCGAACTGGGATGACTGACCAAGAGATCATTAGCATCATTACGAATGCTAGGAGAACGGCAAAGAAATGGGATGCGGCTATGACAATCCTCGGCCGTATAATTTCCTGTAGATCCCATGAACAATCTGAGAAGAAATACCCATATGAGGAAAAATGGCAGTCTTTAAAAAGAAACTGAAATCGAAGGATGAATTCCAAAAGACCGGTATAATAAAAAAGACCGGCAGGATCTAAAAACCTGTAGGGAAACAGAAGGAATAGACTCTTCAGAGCTTGGAAGAAGGACGGCCGCGGGAGAATGTGTGAGGTGTGCTGGGCCTTCAGATAGCAAAGGCAGTCACCGAGTCAAAGATTGCAAGAGGCCAAATAACTTTGATAATGTAACTGCCAGTTATCCAAATGCAAAGGAATACCAGAAAACAAAAATAGCTGGTAGGCAGATGGATAGCAGTGACAGTGAAAGCGACAGTGAAGATGACAGTGAAGATGACAGTGAAGAGAATGAGGAATTGGAGGGTAATGATTCCGGGGAAGAAAAATCAGAAGGTGAGGTAATGGATAATTCAGAGAAAGAACTGGAGGAATATAAGGAAGTACTGAACTGGTGGGATTCGGATTCAGAATCCGATTAAAAAGCCACAATAAGCATTTTGGATGAAAATTGATGTTTTAACACACCTAACGAAAGTTAGGAAGACTTTTTTGTTTGTTTTATATTTTTCCTCTGAGGATGTGTTACGGGGATGCTTCAACTCTAAGTAACTATACTCCTTAAGTAAGTACTAGATACACGACCATACATCCTATTTCCGTCTATCAAGATATTGCGCCAACATAGCTGTATGAACTGCCTGTACTCGATTACTTTGTTTCTTAGTTAATGGTGTAACTGGCATCTTCCCTGATCGTGTGTGTGATAGTATGTCCATCTGTTTCCTCAATGCTTTCCGTTGATTTCGGGAGTTCTGAATGAACTGCTTGGTGCTTACAACAATCTGAGGTAGCTGTTCGAACTCCGAATCGATATCCTCTCGATCGCGAATATCGCGGATTGTATGGTTCATTAGGGATATTCTGTCTTAGTGAATTGGGCCCAATTTGTTGGAAGATCTACGATTCTCTTGTAGATCTCGAGGGGTTACTGATACCGCCCGTTCGTATAGGCTCATCTTTACTGGATCTTCCTTATCCCCAATCTGAGGAGTACTCTCCTGCACTAAGGGTAATCGGGTATTTCTGTGGGGACAGGGGTCCAATCGTATTCACCGATTATCGATGTGATCAATTAAGCCTCGTTTTAATCCTATCATTCAAGATATCCAACAAATGCTTTGAGCCAGGAAGATGTATTGATTGGCTCTCGCGTTGGAGATAATCTTCTTGAGCGCATATATTAACGTCATCATACTGTTCGAAGGTAATCGGCATTTGTGAAGAGAACATCCTCAAGGTGCAGGGCTGCCGCTACAGAAAGCTAATAGATTCTAATGATATAATAGGTATCATCAAAACGCGATAATAGATAAGGATATTCTTCCGCTGGTAGGTACTGATGTTCTTTCTCTGCTGGAGATTGTTTATTTCGTTACCAGAACAATGTGGTCTCTTTATAGTCCTTGAAACCCACTTCGACCAATCTTTAATCCTTCTTAATAGCCATGTTTCTTTCTGCCTTACATCCAAAGAATGCGCCTGGTAGAGGAGGCCACGAATCCCTGTGGTCTTCGTGTTCATGCATGATATCATCCAGCAATTGATTTCAGACAATAACTTGAACTTGGACATCTCGCAAAAGTATGATTTCGGTAGTTGGATAGTTTCACTCGGTGACCAAGTGATACTATGCCAATGAACAATGTGGACGCTTTGAGAATCCATCTGCCAGGCTCAGTTGAAACAGGTTCTCTGCAGGCTCATGCCAACGGCATAATTCCCTCAGTTAAATCATGCTTAGGTTGCAATAACCGGGACGTGCCTCAACGATTTGAAGAATCTGCATACTCGCATTTAAAGATCAACTGCCGTGCATGTCACTATGCAATGTCCGGCATAGTGTCCAGGAAATGAAAGAAGATAGGAACTACTAGCACTGCGGATTTACATGAACATCCCAGTAAGGCTTGGTAGCTGCAAGTCTGTCTGCCAGCCGCGGCTGTCTGCAACCTTCTTGAAACTCAGTGTAAATTCCCACTAAACAATTCCCCACGTGACCCCTTGTAACTTCTTGCTTGGTATAATGCATCCTCCTGTTACCAAGTGTCACTAGTCTCTATTAAGGGAGAACCCCTAACATCACCCCCATTGCTAAGATCGGTAACCTCAAAGATGCTCCGTCGTAAGAAATGAACATAATTTTTCTGTCTTTCAAATACCCAGACAACACATGTGTCTTTCATAATTCCTTATTCATCCATAATTGTTATAACATATTTCGTCCTTCGACGTAACAAGTAAAAGGCTGTATTGTCCGTCAACACTCTCAACAATGTATTGTCTGTCGACACACAATGAAATCCTTCTTTTTAATTCTTCTCTTACACTTTGAGACCCGTAACATCACCCTCTGCTCAGGATTGGTGAAGCAATGCCCTCTGCAGTCTGTTGTGGACGATCTTGGACCATGCGTTTACTCCTTGAAAGGTAAATACACATTGTTGCAATTAACTCATTTACTCCTTTGATGTAATCGCAGGTACAGATAAGTTCTCAGAAAGTTATTGTTATTATTGTTGAGTACCGTAAAGACTGGAAGATCTATCCTTGTACTAATAACACATAGGTTTAATCGAATGACTTGTAGGGCAATTCATTTGTTCCAGTGGTACATATACACTGTTGAACATCTACTTGCTTGATATCATTGCAGGTACATATAATGCATTGTGCATCTACTCCAAAGGTGTATTTGAATACCATACTCGTGAATGGATTTTGTTTCAACTCAATTCCTCTCAAATAGTCAATTTACTCCAATGTTTCTTTTATACGCAGTTTTCATGCTGTCAACCTAAGGTGCTCCGGTGGATACATATAAACTATTATCAAAGTGCTTTCGGATTATCCTCAAATGTTCCCAAGACAGGTTCCACACGATCCACTATCTTCGCAGTGACAGTATCACCCGCAAGAGGGTCAGATAGGACAGCATAGATTACGCCCGAAGAATCATTCAATTATGTGCCTAGAGTTTTGACCCATAATGTCACATGCAATAATTAATAGATTCCACTACTAGCCATACTCTTGCCTATTGCATGTAATCCGAAGGTAACAAGTATAAGCCCTTATTTACTCATCGCTTATAACTTGAATAATTATGTTGAACAAGATAATGGTATCTTAAGTCCTCGTATACAAGAGTACCTGGAAAGAACGTAGTATCTTTCAGTCTCTATGAATCAGTATAACTATTCACAGCTGTAATTTATGTTTCTCAATTAGGTAGACATTACTTAGCTTCATTATTTGATGATAGAATTGTACTCGAAGCGATCCTGATTCTGCCTGTAATTATGTTCTATGATTTACTAGATAGTACTCAAATTTCTGAAGTTTTGTTTGTAATTTATGAGAATACCTGAAGATGCCATAGACATTCTCGTTTCTCTCTGTCGAAGGTAATTCGAATGTTTCATGAGTATACCTGACAATGTCATACACATTCTTTCTTCTCTTTGTCGAAGGTGATTCGAATATCAATGAGAATAGCTGAAGATGTCATACACATCCTCGTTTATCTTTGTCGAACGTGATTCGAATATTCGATGAGAATACCTGTAGATGTGATACACATCTTCATATCTCCTTGTCGACGGTGATTCGAATATTCGATGAGAATACCTGAAGATGTCATACACATCCTGGTTTTTCTTTGTCAAAAGTGATTCGAATATTCAATGGGAATACCTGAAGATGTCATCCACATACTCGTTTCTCTTTGTCGAAGGTAATTCGCATATTCGAAAGTACATATAAGCCATTATACCAAGATTAAGAAGTTGATCCATAAACCACGATGTCTTTCGAATCCAAATGAGAATACCATTTTTCGGTTTCCTAATGTATTTCTTTCTTGTTGTAAGATAATAATATTTTAACTATACTTTTAATCGTTTTTACCCACTTCTTTTTATGGTGAATCTCCGGTTGGCTGTTACGGGGGCAACAATCCCAAGTAACTATACTTAATTATATCCATAGATACTGTCAAGCAAGTACTAGGTGCACAACCGAGGATCCTATTCCTAATCTTCGTTTAAGGAGTATCGTTTCTTATATTGTTTCCCTTTTGGATCTGATGCTGTTCCGCTTTCGAGCTTAATAGGTCTCTTGCAGTCCTTAACTCAATGGGCCCCTTTCCTATTGGATGGCCAAGCACAATGTAAGCACTCTCCTTCTGATTTCTTTCTTTGGATTTCTTTATCGCAAATCCCCTCGGTTTCTTTATAGCTTTTATTCATTTCTACTTGGAAAGACTTCTTGGTTTTATTAGTTGGATTTATCTGACCAGAATTATTCTTGCCGGATTTTAACGTTGCAATCCTCATTGGACGTTTTGAGTTAATCAGGAACTCTGCGGCTTCCTCCATAATCTTCTCAGCTCGGTCCAATTCCAGATCACTAATCTCCGAATTGTAACTGCTCTGATACCGTTGAGAAATCCTATCAGGATGAATACAACTCGTGTCGTTGTTAATCCTAGGATCGATTTGAAGGCCTCGAGGCGTAGCCGATATTCCTTGTAGAGAGAGTGTTTGTTCAACCTCTCGATCGGGTGCTTGATGCGCTTCGGAACGTATGTGTATATATGTAACAAGGCCTTCGGTAAGACCAATTATGGAAGCTATTCACCAAATGCTTTGAGCCAGGAAGATATAATGATTATCCCTAGCGTAGGATATATTTTTCTCCAAAGCGTAGATGATAATGTCGTTATCGTTCTCGAAGGTAATAGTCATTCGTCACGTAATACCTCTGTCAAAGGTGCGGGGCTGCTGCTACCGACAGCTAATAGATTCTAATAATATAGTCGCAGGTATAGGTATCATAAAAACGCAATAATAAATAAGGATATTTCTCCGCTGGTAGGTATTGCTGTTCTTTCGCTGCTAGAGCTTGTTCTTCGGATTGCCGGAACAATGTGATCTCTTTATAGTTTCCTCGGAGATATAGTACAGGCTTAGCATCGCTCCCGAGGATCCCCTATCATTTCAGTATGGGCTTAGCATCGCTCTCGATGATCCCCTGCTCCTAACTATGATTGAATTCCCTCAATGATAGCCATGTAGCTAAGCGTCTTACATATTAAAATGTGCTTGACCCGGAAAGTGGCCACACATCCCGCAGGTTATCGTGTTCATGCATGATATCATATCGGATCATACATCAGACCATAACATTAACTTAGACATCTTGCAATCATCTTATCTTTTTCGGGAGTTGGAACGTACGTCATATTCAACGACACATCGTATTGCGTTAATAACTCATAATCAAGTTTAATAACTCATAGGCTTATGGGAGAATATCGACCGCTATGCCAACGTGGAACTTATGCGCATAATCACAATTGATTACATTGCAGAAACAAAATCGCTCAAGTCAATGAGGGACTTCCGCTTTTGGTCTTATAATGCCAATGCCATATCCCCTCAGTCGTGTATGCTTGGGTTGTTCATTAAACCGGGACGTGCCCCGATTAACGGAGAGCCCACTTACTTGCATGACTGCCTCCTGCATAGTATCTAGGAATGAATCTGGTTGAAAATAACATGCTTGGCAGGACTGTGTCCTTTCGATCTGGCAAGTTATGGCATCATCAAATCAGCTGCCGCGGCACTATCCTTTCAATGAATCCGCTAAGCAGATTTGCTTATCCAATCAAGACATGACTAGTATGAACCCCCACTAAAGGGCATAACATCTGACCAACATGACCCAGCATGTAAATGTGATTCCTCACATGTCATTGTCACTATTAAGGGAGAACCCCTAACACCCGCTCGCTAGGTAGTAATTGATTTGCAATGACTGACACTGGGCAGAGACCCCAACCGTTAAATACTAAGCCGTACTAATCAGTATGTGATGGTATTGATCGGCTATGAATTTCATGGGCGACGGCAAACATTATCTCTCCGCACATTTTAGAACTCTCCCTATTCAGCTCTTGTTCTGTCAGTATATTCACATATTCGTCAGTACTGACCCGTATGGGGCCATATATGTTTCCTGTTCTCAGCACTACCTGTGGTGTCTTCAGAATTCAATTGTTGTACATACTGCTCTCACAGACCTCGTAATCTGGGAATTATTGAATACTTGTCAATACAGCGCGGTATGCGTCACTATGTATCACAATTTTTAAACCATCATCATTCTCCCGCCGTTGTGCTTTGAAATACATGACGATACCACTCAATGCAAACCTGTACCCATTGATACCGGAATTGTCCCTTCTGCAAAAGCCTTGAAAGATATCTTTAGCTCAGTTGAAAAATGATGAAACTCGCGGTATTTTCAATCCTGCGCTTTATTGTGCCATACTTATGAGTAACGGTCCCTTTCTCAATCAACTGCTTTTAAAGAAATCCATTGCTCAGTTGAAGTTTGACAGATGGCATTGTATTTCCCAATACTGCTCTGTATGGCACTATACACGCTGATACCGTCATTTTTGGACTCTCCGCCTTCAAAGGAATTCTTTGCTCAGTTGGGCTCAATTAGTTTCATGGAATCCTCAAATACTGCTCTGTATAGCATTGTACTTATAAATACCGGCTTTTCTCTATCCAGCACTGTTACAGATGTCTTTGGCTTGGTTGGAGTTTGAATAGCACTATGGTATCGGAAAATACTGCCCTGTATAGAAATGTACCTATAGATACTGCATGATTTCTGAACCGCCGCCTTTAAAGAAATCTTTGGCTCGGTTCGAGTTTGACAGCAGCACCAGTATCGTTCAGTACTTCAATGTATGGTTCTTTACTTATTGATACCAGGTTTTTTTGCGCCGGCAGCCTCAGAGATTTTTGGCTTGATTTCAGTTGGACTTATATACAGGTATTCTGGAATACCTGACTGTTTAGCTCTGTACCTGCCAGTATTTTCCTTCGAGTGAACTGATGACAATACGATGTGCAATGTGCCCTCCAAAGAAGCCTGCAATGTAAAATACTAACAAATACTTGTCAATATTTAACTGTACTGCATATCTCAATAACAATATTACTAGAGATTGATAGACCTTTCGTTTTCGACTTTTCAACCTGCTTAATAATCTGGTAGTGTTCTGTACAATCCTCCTTGTCGATACGTTTCACAATTTCAGTTGTACCTGCGAGCATGGTGAATGACATCGTATGCTGGGATTTGCCCTACTTGTTAACCCCATGCAGGTACCCCTCAATACGCCCTCCCACAATCACTTCGACTCTCAAAGCTCGTCTACATCTACTTCCATCTCAACACTATGCGACCCACCACGGAAACTGGCCATCTTCCATCTGTCGACGCTCGCTGTCGGCTCAAACCACAGATGCAGCTTACCTACAAAACTGACCCCGTTGATCAGGACTATCGTATGTTCCATTCTCGCAAACAAAGCATTCGGGATGGTGATGATGGTGACCGTGATATGGAGGAGTCTCCAAGGAACTTGAACAACATACTTGCAAAGAAAACTCAGGTTTGACATTACACAACTTATCGCGACCTATTCTCACATGTTTCTATAGAGGGATCCATCATTCGATTGATTTGGCACAGGTAGCTTCAGGTTTTTGCCAAGTGACGACTACAAAGATGGCGATGGCGATGCCGCCAATGTTGATGATGATGATGATGATGATGATGATGATGATGATGATGATGATGATGATGATGATGATGATGATGATGATGATGATGATGATGATGATGATGAGAGTGAGTACCTACATCACACTATGGAAACTCATCACGACTTGGAAATGAACTGCAACCGAGGAAGACGCCTGGTTAGAGCTAAAACTGACTCCGGGAGTGGAAGTGAGTGGAGACCTTGAACACGAGAGCACAGGAGCCTCGGAAGGTTGCGACCAGGTGGTCCTGGGTTAGACCCCTCATCTCTTCTTTGTATCCATTAATACTGACAGGTATAGCATGCGGATGATGAAGAGCATGGCGGAGAAGAAGCTGAGGAAGATGGGGATGAAGAGGATGAAGATGGGAGTGATCCGCCAGCGCCTCGGCAACAGAGAAAGAAAAAACCTATGAAGTGGAGATCGAGAGCGACCAAGAGTTCTCAAGTTCAACTTTCCATTCCTCACCGGGATCTACGGTGACTGATTCGTACATGATGCAAATGATGAAGTAGACTCGGATGTAAACATAGCATCTGGTCTTGCCGGAGATACGGATGATGGTATCTTCGAGGACTTTGCTGACAAAGCACTTGCAATGGCACAACATCTCGCCAGAACGACTACCAACTATACCACCATTACAGATCCTCCAGCGTGCGAGGGCTGTGACCAGTTCTAAAGTATCTCACCTGCGCTGAAACAAGATGAGCGCATGGAACCTTGCAATGAGGGAGGAAAAGGAATCAGTTTCCGCCGATCTACGCAGACCCAAGGCAGGGTCTAGGTAGAAGGGTTGGCTTGGGTTCACTGGAGAGTACGGAAAGGAGGTTGCGAATGTCTAAGAGGAGAAGAGGGAGTACTACGAAGAGAAAGTAAAGGAGATGACTGAAGAGGGCCGCATAGGCACTATGGAGAGCCTCAACAGAGCGCAAACGAAACGAGTGCAGCTTCTGCGAGCCACAGCAAGTCTCTTGATACTCAAATATGAAGATATACAGTACTGACCAAGCAGGTGGCATACCTCGGGGACCACGGCGTACATACAGTCCTGCCTGTGATACCGACCAAGATTCCTGCACAAGCTCTGAACAGTGCTGGCTATCGAGCAGCCTACTATAACCTCATCCTCGACAGCAGAAGAAGTCTTGAAGGATTTAAAACTATGTGCGACGGCTCGGATTTACGCCATCATCACACAACATTTCCGTCCGGACGGAATGTCTCCGTCAGAGTGGACGCGCTCTATCAGAGCCGTCAGAGACACCCCGGTGGTGGATTACTCCGCGCCCGGCGTCAATACCACGAGTAGCGTTGCATGTCGCCCTCCCATCGCCGTTTCGCCGTGTCTTCTCGCTCTGTCGGTCTATACGAAATGCATACTCTATCTTTCCCATCTTATGATCTCACTCGCGCTTTCTACGATTTCCTGGATCTACGCAATTGCGTGGATCCTCGCGGCCGGGTAGTATCATATCTTCTCACCCTCATCCTACGCTCCTCGAGCCAGGTTGACTCTTGATCATGGCATGGAGAGATAGAGAGGGATGACTTAACTTCATGTTCTTAGTTGATGGTAGAGGAGATGGGACAAATCATCATGAGAAGCTGGGACTTAAGAGAATTTCGTGTGCGAGTCAATTTACCATCCCCGATACGGCAGATACGAGTCCCGATCAGGCGTGTAATAACACCGATATGAGGTCTTCCCAACCCAATCAGGCAAGTCATACCCCTGATTTGTCATATCCGCTCGTATCCTCCACATCGTTCTCATCTTCATCCCCCATCTCTCTCTTTCTCATCCACATCTCAACCATCATCGTAGAACACAAAGTTAAGTCATCCCTCTCTATGTCTCCATGGCATGATCATGAGTTGACACCGAGTACAGCATCCACCCAAGATTGTTTGTCTTCCCTTCATTCTCATGATTACAAGTTGACCCCTGAACATCGCTTCAGCTTCCGGCGTGCCTCCCTACACGATCGACCCCCATCTGCCAACTCTCTATGAGAGCTGAAAAGTAAAGTCACATTCCCACGGTTGCGAGTTAACTAACTGATGAATAGAGTCCCAGCACCAGGCGCGCCGTCCATCGATCGCCTCCAAGTACTCTTCCAATCTCACTCGATCACGGCCTCCAAGTGCATCTCCAAACTCGCTGGATCACAGGCTCCAAGTGTATCTCCAAACTCCCTCAATTACGGCCTCCAAGTGCATCTCCAAACTCGCTCAATCACAGCCTCCAAGTGTATCTCCAAACTCAGTCGATTACGGCCTCCAAGTTCGCACGATCACGGCCTCCAAGTGCATCCCTGAGTTCACTCGATCCTGGCCTCCAAGTGCATCTCTGAGTTCACTCGATCTCGGCCTCCAAGTGCATCTCCAAACTCACTCGGTCACGGCCTCCAAGTATATCTCCAAACTCGCTCAATTATGGCCTCCAAGTGCATCTCTCAACTCGCTCGATCACGGCCTCCAAGTACATCGATCACGGGCGACGGCGGGTGTACGGAGATACAGGGGTAACGGAGGTGGACGTTCATTCGATCGTCATCTTCAGGCACACCTTGAATTGCTGACAATCACCGCATGCTGCCAGTCCAGATATACCATGTGTAGATAGGTAGCTATATCGATACATAGATACATAGAGGAGAATACAAACTGAATGCATAAGTTTTGAAAATCGTTGAACGATAAGTAGTAGCTATGATTCCCAGGCGCACCAGCAGCATTCCCAAAGAAGCCAGGCGTTGTGTAAACGGCTTCAGCATAACAGCAGCCACTGCGAAGAGTGTAACACACGTGCCGTTCTGATGGTGTGTATACGTCACCAAAAAGTCCAGGAGGTATGTGTGCAACGCGACCCGTCGCCTGGGCGACGTGTAGGGTGAAATTCTCCGTCAGAGGGTAAGAGGTTCCGTCAGAGCCGTCAGAGCCGTCCGGAACACCCGGGTGTTTCTGACGGACACTAGGGTCGTTGCTGATGGCCAGCAAGCAAGTAAACTGCTCTCGGTACCTAAGACTTTGGAATGAACAGCAGCGAGAGATCAATTCAGGACATTGGTTTCTTCTGCAATTGTTGCAATCATCAGTAAGTAGCCCATAATGATGTGGCTGGAATTACACTGATTCAAACAGCAATGTACAGATGCGATGACCCCGAATGGTATGGAGCAATGTCAGAAGCTTCCCCGTCACAGGTTACAGAGCATTCTGACTGCTGGGAAGCGCAAATGGCGTGCACCCGAGCATTGGAGTGCCGAGTGCGGTGGTACTCAGGGGACAATCTGCGACACCATTCTCTCGACTCGGCTGGAAATGGTTGAAATCACATACGATGCCATGTAAGGTCAACCGAAGGAGCTGAAGCTGGTCCGTTTATGATATTCATCCAAAGAAGATATCATAGAATAAAGCGTACATTAGGTAAACTACTACCGCATTACAATAAAGCGCAACTATTCTAATTGATAGTGCTTACATACTTATATAGAATTGAATGGTACTGCTTGGTATCCGAATGAACGAGTAATAATAACTAGACATACAGCAATTCTGCACAACAGTGCAGTACTGCTTTATACTCGCAAGTATTATCGTATACTCGAAATTTAGTCACATTACTGTGGACTCCAAGATTTCAATTGGTATCAACCAATACTCGTTGGTATAGTTCGGTATAATCAAGTACTAAATGCATCATACTAAATGCGTTGAACTTTGTTCAGCCTCAACCAAGAAAGATTGACCTATAGTTACTTGCATGTGAATTCGTAAAGACTACGTGGTGAAATAGCCGTTGGTGTCTGTAGGGCTTCAGTTTACAGTCCCGCAGAGCCTCATGCGCAGGCTAACCTCCATGACACGTTCACCACCTTGACACCTCAGTTCCATATTCAACCCATCATATCGACACCTACTGCACCATTTCATTTACACTTTGCATCTGGTATTCCAGGTCAAAATTTTGCCGATCTATGCCTAATCACCATACCCTCGACGTTCTGATACTGAGACATTATGGCTAGGAAGGGCAAAACAGCTGATTTTGAGACAGTTGCATTGGGCGGATATGGTGGCTCAAAGGCGTGGACGATGGATATACGGAAAGGAGAGAGGAGGTTCCAACTTCAAGCTCCGAATCTGATTGGAAGAGTAAGAAATTGCCCCAGCGGAGGAGACCAAAACCGTTTCCTGACCCTTCAGCTCGACTATGAGCAAGAGCAGCTTGATAACCAGCAGGACGATGAACCGTATGTTCGAAATGACGGTATACAATAGGTTGACGAGATGGTCGGCACAACGATCAGTCAGTGCAGGTCGCAGCTCAGCGAGTGGGAAAAGCTTGCACACAACTGGCGAGCAGTTGAAAAGATTCAGTCGGAGGCTATCTTCGGCAGGTCCAAGACGACATGCGAATGCATCCGTCGAGATGTCCTCAAAGTTAGGCACTTCACCATGGACAGCTATACTTGGAGAGAGGTTCCGTATTGCCTGTGCGCAACTTCAGGAAGCCGCCTCATATTCTCCGGATTGTTCCCGTTGAGCCCAAGAAAGCCTCGTACTGTGTTACCACTAAACCTGCTTCGCACTCTACATGAACAGTGTACCAGCGGTTCTATCTCCAAAGAGGCTTGGGCTGGAGGCCTTCGAGCAGCTTTGGAAGCAGATAACAAGATGGTTCTGCCAGAATTTTCACACCCGGTATGCCCAGATATTGCCTAATACTCTTCATTACTAATATATATCGTCATTCAGCTTCGAGACACCTACCATCATTGCATTGCCACGAATGATCAGGTAGACACAATGATAGCATCAGCGATCGAGGAAGCCGACCAAGGGACTCCTTGGAAGGAGGAACAACTTGTGAAGGCGTGTCCACCCTGCTTTAACTTCTTCAATGAAGATGAAGACCGTACCATACGGATAACAATGGACGGGGATATTCAGCATGCACAACTGAAGAGGCATAAACCGTGGGACTGTGAGATCTTCGAACCAAAACTCTTTGTAGACTGTGGCAGGAAGAAGTTCGACTTGGCAATGTGGGCCAACGAGCAGGTCAACACCATCATCCCTTCAAACGCCTGTGGGCACAAATTTAAGGCCACCGACGGATATAATAGACCCAAAACTATTACCTCTACATTCCAGACTGCATGAAGGTAGTTGATGCATGAATTGGGAGGTTTAATATATATCGGCATGAGTACCGGTGCCATGTCTTGTACAACCATCTTCACACAGCAAATTACGATCTCATGGTTGGTGAAGAGCCCGACCATCTATAGTATATGATGCAACATCTCATCCGGTCGGGAAGAGTTTCATCAAGTTCCCGCTGAACGCAGATGATACACTCTTTTGGTAGGTACTGGCCAATATAACTAGATTCAGTACAATGCTAATGGAATCGTTTTACATGGCTGTACAATGCTCAATGTTCAGGAGAAGACATGCGCAATAACCTGGAACGCCGCTGGACAAAGATGGTTGAAATGGCAAAAGAAGCAAAGGAAACTCTTGCACAGATAACTACCATGGTGGTAGCAGAGCGAATCAATAAATCAGGGCGCATGCATCCACGGAGCAGGGTTACAATAGATCACCAGGTGACGCAATCAGATAATCAAGTGCGGTACTATACTCAATACCGGTGAGTCCTAGAATAAACCAGGCAAGATCGAAAATTACTGATCTACTACAGGGGGCCTCAAAAATCCAATAATGCAGAGATCTTTGAGCTTCTACTGGAGTGAGAACGGTTATGAAGCCGAGATCCGAGGGTGACATGACTCGTCACGTTGAGCAGCTCGACACGCGAAGACTGGAGAAGGAATGCCGAGCTCTTCTTGGGCCATCAATGTGCTCATGCAATGAATCAGCTTCGGAACCTACATGCAGAGCTCATCAAGTGCATGACAGAGAGGCGTGTGGAAGTTGATGTGCTTCACAAGCGAGTCAGAGGCCACAAGAAGGGAAAGATGATCATTGCAAAGATCAATGGAACATGGAAGCAGCTCGACAACTTGGTGAAGAAATACAACTGTGAGATTCGCAAAGTCGGTGATGCGAACTTGAGACAATCATCAGCAGAAGATATCCGAGAGAATGGTATAGAAAACGATGAGATATGGGATATCGAAAGGCTTATGTCAAATCATGATTGGGTGGTATACCAGTGTGTTAGGGATGGAATACGGTGGGACTTCATTCAACAACGGGTCGTTGAGGAGAGAAGGATGCTGCAATTGCATCCCCAAGGGCTGATTAATTGGTTCAAACATCAAGGGAATGTGCTTCTCAACCTCCTCCACCGCGAAATGAGGATGGATAGCCATCATCTTAAAGACTTCATCGCTTCCGAATTGTGTGCTCCCTGTTTGCGATAAAGCACGATTCCGTATTTCCGCTCGATCAACCGAGAAGCCCCCAAGATATTCCACTGCTAGAAAATCATTCCTGCTGGCACTAACCTACCGGAGGACTCAGGTTACGAATCTTAGATGCCATGCAGAGTGTTGCGCAACCGGATGATATTGATGCCGTTGATGGTGTTTTGGCAGATGACGGAGACAGTGAAAGTGACTATGGCCAGATCGATGAAGAGCTGGCAGGAAGGCTGATGGATGATCTAGAGTGTGAATGGGCAGTGGTGTTAAACGAGGAAGAAGGTGATGGCATCCAGGAAGAGGAGGAGGAGGAGGAGGAGGAGGTGGTGGAGAAGGAGGAACACGAGAGAATGGAGCTTGAAGAATAGATCGGATGGACAAGACACATGGGAACGAATGATGTATAACCTTCTTAGTTGTCAGGCATATACCAATAAGTATGTGAGGGTAGTGGCCAATACCCTCCAATACCAGGATAGAATGGCCAGGCAGCTATCACTCGTCGCAAAGATGGCAAAATCACATGGCTGTCATGGGGCGACAACACAGTCTGAAAGACTCTCACTAGCTTCCTGCGTACACTCTAATTCCCTGCTTCAAAGCTACTCATACTCTGCTGAGCATTATTTTTGAGGTTAATAGCTCTCAGACCATGTGAAACCTCTGTGTAGAGTCTGACCGAGTTCGACCGAATTCAACCCTTGGTGAGAATCGTGGTGAATGCACCCAAAGATTGGCCGCATAGAGTATATGCGCGATAAAACCCAGTTCAACTCCCGGATATTATAAACAGTCTGGTCCAGGGGTTTGGGTACGAATTGTAGACTATTCATCAAGTGAGTCTGTGTTCCGTGCCTGATTGTATATTTTTGTTGGTATGCCTCCAAAGTTTGAAATGGAGGCTTCGATCAGTTCTTGAATGAACATACAAGCTTGACGCAAGTATATGGGTTACATATTATGGCTTTGCATGCCACCTGCAAGTGGTAGTTGACCTAAACAGAGAGAGTTGCATACTTGAACATAGTACCTGAAGATTCCATCTTCTCAAAGGAGTTCTACCGATAACATCCCTCCAACATGGCTTGTACCCCTCCATAAATCCAGGGGACTACGAGTCAACCCAGTGAGAGGGTTTGAATTGGAGGCTGTGCATCACCGACGATTTGCCTGCGCCTTCATGTGATGGGTCAAAAATTGTCAAATCGTTTCCAGAGGCAGACTCTTGTATCTGTGATTACTTCCTTAAGGAGTCTGGTAGACACGCGGAACGAGTATTATACGGCTCGTGCATCTGGAACAGAATAGCGAGATTGTACCACAGAGGGGCAGTAGCTGAGTGCTGACAAATACTATCCGGTATCCGCTTGTATTGTACAGTATCCAGCAGCTGTTTTTTTTTGCACTGGTTTGTCGATTTGTAGCTATCGAATACAAAAAGATACTGAACAGTAATGGCAGTTACTCGACATATAATTTCCAAAGTAGTATTATGGTATATGACCCGCTAAGAATACACAAACTCCCAGTGTGCTAAAATTACAGGTTGTAAATCCTCGCATATATCCCTATGATAGAGCCCAGTGAAGCCCCAGGTTGCTAGCCATGTTCTTCCCTCAAGTCTGAGGCAAGGGCAATCGTCTTGCTGCTAAATGTTCTCAGACCTTCTCTTTGCCTTTGCCTTGCGTTCCTCCGAGAGCTCCTTCTTCTCTTCCACTTTGCTTTTCCACTCTTCCAACTGATGTACTGGCAAGTCATTTGCTTCCGGGAGTATTGCTTTGCACCCTTTCTGCTTAGGGAACGTACTTTGGTATGCAGCCGATATCTAGAAAACAATGAACATGTATTGGGTAGAGAGCAGTATAGATACATACATTTTCAAAAATTCCTTCAGTACCGAGACTCTGAAACGCTCGAGTAAGCTCCAAAACCTCGGCATCAACTCCATCAATGGCATCCCTGCCATTCTCAATTCCGTCGCGTACGTTGAAGCTCTCATCTCTGCCTTGATTGTCTTTGCCAATATCAATGCTCGCATCGTTGTCTTGATTCCTGTAGCCGATATTGAAGCTCACATCCCAGCTTCAATTCCCAGTGCCAATATCGAATCTTGCATCGTCGCCTGGATTCCCGTTGCCGATATCGACGCTCACATCTTGATCTTGACACCAGTTGATGGTATCACGGTTTGTACTTGGTAGACAATATTCGGAGTGTCGTGATTGGAATTGAGGTGGGCCCATTGGAGCCTGGGAGAGAGGAGATGGGAGCTTACAACTGGGGTGGCATGATAAGCCATTACTGACAGGGGATGACCTGAAGGGTTCAGGAACCTTGACGGGTGCATCAAGCCATGACTGCGTACTGGTGAGCCCATAAGTTCTCAAATGGTTAATATCCCACGTACCTGTATGGGATCCCTTGGCACAACCTTCAACTTCTTGTGAGCATCCCAAACATCATCTTGCGTGTATCCACGATCCTGCTCGATAATTGTTGCGCCAAGCTTGTCGATCTACCCAGACGTGCGGGGTGTTTGGGGTTGCTGTAAGACCTCGACCGCCGACCGCTGGGAGCTAGTCAGGCTCATCCTCTGCATGTTGTTGGTGTGTGTATTCACAGTCACAGGCTGGTCGGTGGTGGTTCAAGGGGTTCTGATGTCAATTGACAATGCTTGGCATGCTAACCCAGCAGCACCATTTAAAACTTGCACTACCAAACTTTCTCCTGCATATCCGCCTCGCTACCGAACTTTCAAAGACGATCAACAAATCACAAGCAGTATGTCATAAGTACAATTACATTGCTACCTGCAGATACTGGCTTGTACTAATCGCTATTGATAAATACTGAATAGATCGTGCACTCTGTTGCACAGAACCCTACCGAGATCCTCAGCCAGGCGGAAAAAATATTTCGCAACAAGATTAGATCTCACATCCTTACCACTACAGTTAATCAGGGAACCGAAGTCAACCACCCCAAGGTTGACAGACGTATCCGCATTGAAGAGTTGAGTGGAAAGGTTTGAATAACTTCTACTACTTTCAATGTCCTTACACTTACAATGAAACAGAACTATGTGATCGGCAAAGAAGATGTCGAGAACATCATTGAGTACGTTTGGGATAAAAGACCTCATGGTATGAAGAACAAGTGACTCCAGGAGGGGCTTTACATTACCTGTAAACATCTGGAGAATTCGATTGCTCGCCGCGAGAAACTCAATGTCATTCTTCTCTTGTAGATGCATTAGTGGCAGAACTAACCATGATGCATTTCAACAGACCAAGATCTGCATTACCATGGGAACACGCCGCGATGTGTTCGAGATGTTCCAGGATGAAGATGCTGAGACCAAGATGCTTGCCAAGCGTGTCAAGCGCATTGTTCATTGCTTTCTTGAACAGAATGTCGATGAGGGTATCGCTGTTCTGGAAGCGATGGGAATCTCTGTCAATAAGGAGAGTGTTGCTTAAGTGGAACGGTCTCTTAGGGAACGGAAAATGTCGAGGTTTGGTGGTATACTTGGGACCGTTCTACCATTTACTCACTTGTAATCTATAGTTCTGTTGCTACTCTCGATACAAGCAATTAGCTCAATGAGCACTAACCAGCATTGGCTGGTATACTTTGGTATTATTCACTACGTTTCCCTATGATACGCAAACAAATAATGTTAGTTCGAGCTTAGTGTGACAGTATTGAGTAGTACTTGTAAGTATTGACTGGTATTCTTTTGTATCGCTTCGTCAGCTAAAAGAATTATGAACACACTTTGTTACACTTCAATACAAATCAATACTTCTCAGTACCTGTCAGTACACAAGAGTGCCATTTTGCACAAGATGTTTTTCGTTGTCTCTACAACACTATGTCCAAATTCCCCCCTACTTCTCCACCTGCCTTTTCGACATCTTTACCAGCCTCTGTGTTGGGTTTTTTGGCTGTACGACCTTATCGCCATCGCTATCGGCATCGCAATTGCAATTAACATTATCAACGCCAGTTTCGTCACTACACTTACCACTGCTATTGCTGTCATCCTTTGTTACATTCCTACCACTGTTCACCTTTTGCCATTGCCTTTATTCGTGATCCTAACACGGCTCCGTCCCTACTATTCGTGAAAATATAACGAATCATACCAAAGTCTTTGCCAGATATCCTAAATCGTCATCTATGATACCATCTCCAGGTTGCTCGTCAGATGAGATGCACACTTCCAAAGCCTCCCTTAGCTCATCGACCTTCTTGGCCATCCCTGCAGTTGCTGCAATCTTCTTCTGGAGACGTGGACGGCTCTTGTACTGCTTCCGCTCATTGGCCATCCATTGCTAGGGGAAGTAATTAATTCAATACCAGAGATTCTTGTGTAGTATTTGCTGATACTGACTTTTAATTGCTCAATGGTAACGTTAGTCAGCGGACTGACGGTCTGAATATCTTGGGCGTTTCCCTTGGTGTAAACCATGCCGTTGTTGAAATACTCGCGCTGATAAAGGATTAAATCACCTTAACAGATTGTAGAAGCCAGTTGGGGCAAGTACTTACGACTATTGACCAAGTCATAGTGGAGTGGTTTGTAGCACCAGCACGTGACTTTTTGCATCGATACGTAGGAGCAGGGCTGTTGGTGGCAGGCAGACAGTCATCACTCCCATGTGTGACTCCGTCAACACTCCGAGACTCCACATTACCTCCTCAGCTGGCCACATGGTCAATCCCATTCGCACGGTCATCGACTTGGGAATCAAGAAGCCTCTCGGCGGCTTCACTATCTGCCTCATCAGACAGTTCATCCACCACCTCACCGGTATCCACCTCATTGTCCTTGTCGGCCTCCTCATCGTGCAGTAGACCACTAACAGCCTTTGACAAACACCGGTCCATCACAGTCGGAAGCTCGAGGATGTGTGCATTGCCATGCTTGTCGACGAAGCAGTTTGGAGAGGATATACCAGCTAAAGAAGGCCGAAAAGAACGGCCGGCTTCACACGGTGGAGAGATTGGTGGTGTATGCGTCGTGGGAGGGTTTCTGTTGAGTGTGGTGAGGTCAAAAAGTGAGCAACCCGGGGTGAGAGGTGTAGGTCCCAGTAGATGTAGCTAAGTACTTAAAAAATTCGACATCACTCGAGTGATGGTGTAGGGTTTTGTAGAACTCGGAAAGGCTACATCAGTTGTTGATGGTTACCAGCAGGAACCGGCTGAAAGTAATTGTCAATGAAGGAAAAAGCGCTATCAGAGACAGCGAAAACAGATCCTAAATACAGCACGCTTGAGTCATTAGATAATACTGGAAGATACTCACAAGTAAAGCACTTTATGAATCCAAATATTACAACTCAATAACATTGCCGAGGTTGAGTTGAAAAGGTATATGTTAGTACTAACCACTACTACATAGTGGACTCGCTCTTCCCTTCGTATGTGCTTTACTCACTCATATACACAAAATTATGCCACGCTGGAACAGTCACGAAATACAAAAGACCAGACCAAAAACAGTAAACCACGAGTAAACAGAAGTGCCGTCGCTCCACATGGACTCTCCAATTCCTGGCAGGAAGCGATTTCACTAGGTGTAGAGTCGAAAAACATACAGAGCTTCCCTCGGTATATGTAGAGAAGCAGGTGGGTGGGTTTTTTGAAGCTGGACGTGCTGCTTTGCCTTAACCACTGCCGCTCCGTTCCTCTTATATACCTCTTCCCTCGCTCCTGGCCTCCTTACTTACAATGATTTCACCTGTCCGGACGATCCCAGTCCGGGATAGGGCTCAATCGAGTCATGTCCAGCAGGATGACCGGGGTGGACTGGACCACGGACTGCTAGTCCTGAACTGGACGGGCTCAGTCAGGACCGGTCCATGTAGGTGACCTGGGGGGAAAATCCGTTTCTCACCACCACGACCACTCAGTTTGGCAGGGCAAATCCGGCCGGGGGCGTATGGAGATTCAGGGATAGCGGAGATGGACTGAGCGACTGGGTGTGTTGATAGAGCCTAAGCTTCGTGACTGCTCTTTAGACTTCACACTACTCTTCCATTCCTTACACATCTTGGATCTTTACACCTGTACCTAGTTATCACACCATGGCCAATACACACGGTTCTCCCCTTCACTATCGCAACAGGGAGTATATACTTGGGAGACCCTGGGGTAGATAGGCATCATCTCATCAAAAAGCGCAATACACACTGTATCTTTCACAGCTCTTGGTCCCACACACTCTTGCCTAGCTTTCATAGATCCACGCAATTTGTGTGGTTCCTCAGGCACACTTGCTGAGCCTTCATGGATCCATGCAATTCACGTGGTTCCCCACGCAATCCTGCCGAGCCTCCATAGATCCCCGCAACTTGTGTGATTCCTCACAGCCTGGTAGCCTATCACCTCCTCTCAACCTCTTCCTATGCTCGTCGAGCCAGAACAGCTCTTTCTCACGAACATGACATCTCTTGTATAACTCTATCCAGTGATTCAGTTTATGACTGACTAGCGGTGACATCGGGCTAAATACATCCGAGTGGACTGTTGCAGTCCCAGTCGATACCAGTCCAGTGGGGATTTGGACAGGTCCGATCCAGGTCCAAAAATGTCTTTGACTGGACTGGACTAAACCCGGAGTGGTGGAATCATTGCTTACTTATCTCCCATCCTTAGGCTCTGGCGGCAAAACCTCCAGCTTGTGCTCAGGCTCTAGCCCAGGCCCAAGCTCCTAGCTGTGGCTCAAGCTCTGGCTCTAGCTCTGGCTCAAACGCTAGCTCATTCTCGTTTGTTGGGTTTCTCGCTCCAGTGCAGGCCTGTGCTTTTGCTCAAGCTTGAACTTTAGCTCATGCTCAAGGTTTCGGCCACCATCTTTGGACCCTTTCTTCAGCCCAAATGCTCGCCCCTGCCAGCCGATGGCCAATGAGGCTTGCCCCTATTAGCCATGGGTGTAATCCCACCTGCCAATTCGCTTACACTTGCCCTCAGTCAAGCTTGACCATGCTTTAACGGTGAGTATGGAATATGTACAGAGGCCTGCAGTGAATAGTTCGATTAAGACGATTGAAATCCCAATATTTACAATACAAACATGAAGGGAGTAGTATTGGAACGTACTGACACTGCAGAATGCACTCGTAGTAGTTGGCAAAAGACAGGGCACCAAGATATACTGACAAGCAGTATAAATGAGCATAGAGCAGTACTGTGCGGTAACATGAAGTATTGGATGATTTTTATTTGTTCTGGCAGAAAGGGCGAGAAGAAATCGAATGAACCTGGTCAATATATTGATATTGGTCGATACTGCCCAATCCTGGACAGTAACGGGCACCACAAAAGCAATCAATGCCATAAACAACATATGAAGTCCAGTGTGAACTCAATGAAGGGTTAAATCCGGCATTGCACAGATTAGTACTGCGCAGTATTGAGCAGTATGAATAAATACCCAAGTACTTTCTACGATTGCCTCTGTACTTGTGCGAAATGAACTCAACACTCGATCAGATACTAATGACTACGTGTAATGGCACGGCTGCACACGATGTGTCCAGGGCCGGGTAATACCGGCTTTATATAGTCGGCTCGCCAAGAGCCTTAGATCTCTAGCGATAATCTTACCTTTATACTACTCTACAATATTGACATCCACGTTTGCAACCGTATCTACTGATATACCTCCCTATCAGGCCATACACAGGCGGATGCCTTTACACAATTATCGCTCTTACAATTTCAGATACGTTTCGCATACTTGATTTCATGAATTACCCCTTTCCGACACGTCACGACACGCAGTCTACGCACGAGGTATCATCCAGATTTGGGAGCACTGATTGCAGAACCAAAGTGCCTTGATAAGACTATCGAATTGAGGTCAACGGTAGCAGAGACGATCTTGTGCGGATTTCAGAGGCCAATCTGCCAGAGACACGTCGCGACCCCTACAAACGAGAAATTGTCCGGATTGGACAGGGACAGATTGCAGAAGCAAAGAGGCTTGATAAGTTACCATCCAATTGAGTCAATTGAGGATTGCAGGAACGATTCTAGAGCCCATATGTCTCCGAAAGTCGCGTCACCGGCAATGCCTAAGCTGGCCACTCCAGAGATTCCCTCGAATCTTGTCAGACGAGCGCAATCGCATGCGAACTATCGAGACGACACAGGCCATAATCGCACACCCAAATGAACCTACGATTATATTCCTGAGCCGAGCGAAGCTGCGATGTGCACCTACGGAGGATCAGGGCGGATTTATGCGATATGCACCATTCACATCTAGCGATGCCACCAATGGCAGTTCCAGTCGCAATTACCTTCTACACGACTCGATGGAGTCATCTACATTAGTGATGCTGCGAGGAGTTCTAGCAGCGGCGATGCAATGATACAACTATGATTACCATATGATTACCGATATGACTACCGATATCATTGGGCTATCAACGGGGGCAGAGTTCGAGATATTGGAGCAGTGATCGCAGATCGTGTGGCATCTCCGAAAGGGAAGTACAATAACACCAAATGTTCTCAAGTGGCTAGCAGATACAATTCGCGATTACTATTGTCGATTATCATACTTTGCACCTGATAGGACGACCGAATCGGATCGTTGTGAGAGAGCCATCTGCGCCAACTCGATTCTACTTCGTCAAAAGTCAACAAAACCTGATCAATCGCAAACGAGGGAAGACGGATGTGTGCCCATACGATGGCATACGAAGAGGGTTTTTAGGATTGCAGTGGAGATGACGTTTATTCGTAGCTTGGATTCTCAGGATCCATGGGGCTACCGGATGGACCGACTGGGAACTCTCAGGAGACCAGCGGATTCCACATGTGTTTAAAGCGCGCGGAGGTTCAATTGAGGTGTCATATCCCCACATGGTAATGGACGTTACAGGTTGTCAGACAGTCCCAATTGGGTGTGACAAGTATGTGATTCGCTGAGCAAGCTTATTCGTACAAATTGGTGGCAGCTGCGGTGGACGCACATTGTGAGCTGGAGAATTAGTGTCGACTTGCAAAGCATTCGACTTTTGGCTTTGCAACCCCAGGGTGAGCGGAAGAGGTGGCAGTGGACCGGGCAGGCCATCAGGTATGCCCCGGGAATGTACCTGGATCACGGCTAGGGAGGAGGCGCGTTCCAAAGGTGGCTGTACTTCATATATACAAATACTTGGAGCTACTGCTATTGACGATCAACTGCCCAGTGAGGAGGTCGTTTGGACGTTCTTCCTAAGAGTGGGAGTTCGTATAGGGCTGCTGGGAGTGACTGTGGAAAGCATCTCGAGTGGCGAACTGTGAGATAGGCACCAGGCACTGGCCGGGCGAGCAGGGAGCAGCGGCGGTAGTTGTGGCAGAAGAGTGTACCAACAATGCGGACCTTGAATGACTGCTACCGGCACGCCGGGACACGAAGGGAGTACTGGACGGCGGGGCTTGGCTCTTCCATGGGTGAACCGTTTTAAATCTGGGCTCCTGGATATTCCTCCTAACCGCTCCACATATATATATTACGAATTGAGAACTAACGTTTGCAGATGGAGCCGGTACCACGACAAAGATGGTGCCTACAGACGATGGAGGACTTATCCAGCGATATACGGAGAATTCGTGGAGGTTCAGCACTGCCAAGGCGGAGACACTCCCGCCGCATAGGTCAATTGCAATCAATTTGGAGCCCGGCTACAATTTGCCATTTGGGCGGATTTACACCTTCTCGGAGTTGAGTCGAGTGGTATTCACGCAATTGTGTGGAATCAGATCATGTGCTCAAGAGCCGGATCATGGATTTGGATTTGGACTTAGAGATCCCATGCCATATGGAATGATTGATGAGTGGGTATTTTCTTATGATGGACGATATGTCACCGGATTATGGGACTGTGATGAAGAGTCAATGGAAGGCGGACGTTATGGAGGTTAGTAAATATGACCTTTAGAGGGCTTACAGAGCTATAGGAGAAGTCATGGAATGTTGCCCATACGAGCGCAATTATGCATAGGGTGGAAATGAATAGCTGGAACCAACTGGATCACGGCCGGAGATGGATCGCGGCCAGAGAGGGATTACGGCCGGAGATGGATGACAAGAGATGGATCCTGTCCGGAGATGGATCGCGGCCTGATATGGATCGCGACCGGATACGGATGGATGACCGAGGTGGATGACAGGAGATGGATGACAGGAAATGGATCTCATGCGATGGATCAAGGGAGACAGATGACAATCGGTCTCTTTCCTATATGAAGGTATTGACCTTATGCAAAGTTATACGATTCTCGAGATCACTACTTTGATTTCAAGCTACGAAGTTACAAGCGAGCGCAGATATCCAGACATACGATGTATCGGCAGCATGGCTCCACCGTGTACGATACCGAGCACTATTCAGAGCACTATTCAGAGATATCGAAATATGCAGCTACACGCCTGAGTTCCCAAGCCGAATACGATCCTGACTCAGCCTCGGTGATCCCAAGTCACACAGCTACAATGTCGATACCGCACATCATGAAGCCGTACGATATTAGTCTTTGGCGGAGCAACGATTTCTAACGAGGGGGATGACAGTGCCGGAACCACAACAACCCCTACCGCGAACAATTACCGTACCGGAAGTGCAGGAACGAAGCGCCGTGAAACGCATTCACCAATAGGGAAGGCTAGCAGCTGCCTGTGCATGCAGGGAAGTGATGGCAAACGCACCTACAGATTAATCAAGAAGCCGCATGTCCAAGTTACGATCTCGAATGAGATCCTGAATGCATCTCGGCAATCCCGACACAGTCTCGGCAATCCCGACATACACGGCTGCTATGGATTACTCGTCGGCAGAGCTACGACGCACAAACAGCGATGACCGTACCGGCATCAAAAGCAACCCCTACCGCAAGCAATCACCGTACCGGAAGTGCTGGGAGGAAACACCTTGGAGTGCACTTACCGGCAGAGAATCGCAGCTGGAGATTAGTCAACAAACGTACGTAGAGAAGAGTCAACAAGCAAAAACGACGATGTGGATACTCAGACAAGGGACAGCGAGCACACCTGGAGAAGAAGTGGAAAGCATACCCGGAGGAAACCCGGCCAGCGCACCCAGCAATTGGAGATGATAAGTGCACCGAGCACAGGGCGGATGTCTAGTGTACCTACAAGTGCACCGACTTTGTGGATGATCAGTGCGACTACAAATGCACCGGAAAGATGATGGGACGTCAAGCGAGTGTGATCTATGCCGAGCGACTGCAATTATGTCTACCGAAGCAGTTCCGAACGAGACCGAGAATCATCACCGAACGTACCAAATAGTTTACCGAACAGCATCGCGAGAGACAGTCACCGAACGGTATCGCGAGAGACAGTCACCGAATGCCATCGTGAGACAGTCGAGACAACTACCAAAAGATGATTACCGGATTGCCTTGAATGGAGGGCGCAGGAACTCAGTATCATCGCGAGCTCTACCTACCGAAGGCACCGACTTATATCTTTCATGAAACGGCTTACCAAAATGAATGCCGAACGACCATACTGGAGGCTAATAAGCCTGCTTGTCCGATGCTGAAGGAGGATGAAATAACTACTGACGGGCACCGTGTGAGAGCCACCCGCTGCAAGAGATGTCAGATATCGAGGCTAGCCCACAGAGCTATGCACGAGGGTCTGGAGAGTGCAACCGAGCTTGAATATATATAGTATGAATGACAATTTCATGAGAAGCTTACGAGATAGATACGACGTCATATATGATCGACAGTCACCGACGGCTATGATACCGGGAGCAGAAGCTACAATCCATGCGAAGAAGTTAAGTCCGCTTCAGCCGTGCAGATTAAGTGCGAAGGACTACTGAAGCAGCTTCCGAAGCAGCAACTATGATCAATGATGGGCTGGGCCTGTGGAATTGTTAACGAGGAATTGGGAGAACTGGAGTGCTAGCACACTTGAATATATATGGTGAGTATGACCGCTTACAGGGATGCTTACAAGTTAGATATACCGATGCAATGCCAATGGCGATGGCGATGATGAGCAGCGAGCGGAAGCCACCATCGATGCCGCCGAGTCAAGACGAGGCTCATACTATGATTGGCGATTTCACCAAGATCACTGTGTCTAATTCCGACAATGGCCTACACTTGGTATGGGTTACGAGTGCGAGATTGGATGGTCGGATGCCGGACATTCCGGAAGTGGAGATATGGAGGACGGTGTCACTTTGGATGTTCCTTCTCTCTCTTCTCTTCTCTGTACTTCTTTACTTCTTTGGATCTTGGCCCAGTACAAATGGCGTCGGCATGGGTATTTACCACCTCCGGAGACAAGGCAAGTGGAGGTGGAGTTTCCCCGTGCGCCGGATCCGCCGAATGGCTACCATTCGGTACTAATCGGTTGTGGGACTTATGGGTTCGTACGTTTGCGCACGTTGAACGGTTGTTTGATTGTTTCCTTTCCATTCCTACTCTTGTACAGGTTTATGCAGCCCAGGGAGTCTGCACCTAAAGAGGGGGATAATGTAATGGCACGGCTGCACGTGACGTGTCCAGGGCCGGGTAATACCCGCTTTATATAGTCGGCTCCCCACGAGCCTTAGATCTCTAGCGATAATCTTACCTTTATACTACTCTACAATATTGACATCCACGTTTGCAACCGTATCTACTGATATACCTTCCTATGAGGCCATACACTGGCGTACGCCTTTACACTACGGATGAATCCAAGACGATAACAGGCGGTATACTCAAGTTGGAGTATTACACGTGATAGACCATGAAATGTTTCACAACATGAACATGGCTCAGCCACAGATACAAGTTAGTACATACCCATACTAGGAAGTTAACATGTGCACTGAACGTCGTGAGGGTGACATTGGAATGGTGTCGAATGAAAACATTTATGGCCCCATACAAGTCAGTACTGACGCATATCTGAAAATAATGACAGAACAAGAGCTAAATCCCCAGAGTTCTAAAATGCACGGGGATAGTGATACTCCTGGCTGTCGCACCAGAAAATGATAGCCATACAATACTAACAAATATTGATAAGTATGACTTAGTATTGAACTGTCGCAGTCTCTGCACAGAGTCAGTCATTATAATTTTATTACTACATGGTGCGCAGGCAGCTGCCCGGCACTTTTAGACCATGTTCTATCGAGGCACTTTCCAATGCCAAGGACCATATGAGGTCATAAAATTGCCTACCATAGGTGTGATTCATTGTTGTCGCAATAACACCACTTGGTTTTGTCATCTTCTTTGCAGCCGCAATCCCACTCCTCAGCCCACGAGTGATATTCTTTCCAGTGATTTTTGACAACTGGATCGTCGATTGTAATCAACTCCCCGACAATTGCTGATTGGCGATTGTATTCTACCCAATGTTCAGGTGTCTAGTGTTCTTTGTGGAATATAGGATTCTCCCAGTTGTTCTCTGACTCGTCAGGTAGAATCGTATCTATCGAACAGAATATATCAAGTGGTTTGTGTTCATACTGATTAGGCCTATACCCGGCTAAACCAAAGATATTGATCATGTAATTAATTCTTTCCCCGGAATTGAATTCTGCCGTCAGGTTCCCACAAGGGATTGATTTTGCCAAATGCTAATTTATACGAAGCTTTATCTTCGGGCACCAATATAAGCTCCTTCTGGTATATCGCCTTATGTGGTGTTTTCTTATAGCCATAATCGTACGCTTTTTTAGCACAAGGTATTTGAAAAAAGTGTCGGCTCATTATGTTATTCCTTGGAGTAGCTACGGCGTATAGTGCTGCCCAATCTTTCTCTGTTCGTAAGAGAAAGGCGCCTTCTTCATATAGCGCTATATATGCTGCTAGCTTTTCTTCGTTCATAAAAAGTCAAGTGCGTAGAGTTTTATATGAAGTTTGTTAGATAAATAACCCAAGAGCGTATAGATGTTATTTATTATACTGTTACCGGGATGCTTTAACCCTAAGTAACTATACTCCTTAAGTAAGTTCTTGGTACACGGCCGTAGATCCTATTTCCGTGTATCCAGATATTCCGCTAACGTAGTGCTCTAGATACAGCACAAATGTACCACGACATATGTTTACAAAATCACTCTATTCATGTACCATAAATTGGAACTGGGCGAAATATATACGTTGATTCGTTATGTTCATTACTATTTCGAGTGTGTCGAAGGCCACATTATGCGATACGCAATGCGCTTAGTGTCTCAGTCGTGCTGTGGGGTTTGATTTGTCCCTGGGCCCGTTCGAGTGTTCCTTGCACTGTTGGAGCTATCCCGATGGCTTGCCAGTTTGCGGGGTACAGTTTTCCATGATGTTTTGCTACACGAATCATGGCCCAGTCAGAACGAAGATCTGGCTGCACATAGCTGAGGTCTTCTGTTTAGCGTCCTGTATTCTAGAAGCATTGCATACTGAAGTTGTCCGCCTTGGTGCTTGAAGCCAACTGACAATCCGTCGGAGCATGGAACCAGACAAGTAGAGACAACCATTTAGGTTGTCTATGCAATCTACACCTACCACAAAAGTCACAAGTTGGGCCAGATTATAAGGTAAACGAGGTAGCATCTAATTACTACGGCCAATTCGTTTCTCAGCAACCTCACTCCCGCCCTGGGTTGGGATATTTCAACCGCTTTCAAAAATGTTCGTACTGTTAATCAACGCTCATAGCAACAACACCCACTCCTCCATCAAACCCTTGCACTAAGAATTTCAACAGTACCGAAGCAAATCGCGCCATAATACCAAACAACACGTATATATTGCGGTATCAATCGGTCACGCGGTAAGCCTCTACTCTGACTTCAGTCCTCTGTTCTCTATGATCTAATATACCTTCGACTTCAGTGGCTGTAGCCGGAGACACGCTATATATTGATGGTGGAAGCTTGAGAGTATATCCTAAAAACGATCCCTCTACTATTATCTTAGGGATTAGTATGTTTTCCAGATGCAGAATCTACAATGTTCCATATTCCCGCTGGTGCCTGGTGCGAGAGAGTCCAAGCAAACCAACATTTCATCGGAACATCACCCATTGTATCATTGCTGACTGTCATGTACCCACACAGACAGCGATCTACTTTGGATCGATTTAAAGACGCCGTTCAATTATATGAACTTCAAGTTCAGCGATGCAACGAAACATCTAGAGGCACTCACTGAAAGTGGCGAAGCATTTGTTCCCAAGATATCTGACGACAATTTGATGTATTCAGTGGAGCCTACCCAAATGGCAACATAAGCTCGGACTTCTATCAACAACCACTGGAACTCAACGTAGGCGATCTATGGTCTTACAATGGTTCAGAAAACAGATGGAAAATTGAAACATCCAACAATGCTAAGGTTTAATGGACCACTGGTGGAGCTGGAACAGTCCATTTTCGGGAAGGGGTAATATATTATGCGCAAGGTCAATACAATGATAGGGTTGTCCGAGATTTCCCCCAAGGGAAACTTCCAGTCGACGGCTTACTTTCACTCCGCACAACGGACCCGCATCCTGTTTGGAAGAAGCAGACAATACCGGGTGGGGCTTCAGCAATCCAAGGTTTTCTCCAGTATGTCCCCTTGCGCAAGCGAGGCGTCTTGATTTCGTTTGGAGGAATAAGATATCCAGAAGGAAGTTTCAATGGAGCATGGATATCGGTGATTTGCAAATTCACCGCGAGTCTATGTGGCATCGGGCTACTGACACATTCTTTTCTAGAGAAAAATGTCTGAAATAGATACATGCGACATTCACACGGCTTCTTGGCATTCCCAAACAGCTTTAGGGTCCTAGAGAATTCAGTACACGATTCCTCCAAACCGGTGGGATAGGTGTTCAGTAATGGCACCATCCCTGGACAATTCAAGCTATAACATTTACAGGTATGGCAGTCAAGGTGACGGAGCACGCTATGAAGATATCTGGGCGCTGCTCATACCATCTTTCACTTGAATAAAGTGCATAAAGCTACCAAAGCTTTCCTCGTGTATTGGTTGTTCAATCGCATTAACATATCAGGCTCACCCGGAACAACTACCGGCAGCTGCTTTATGTTCCTGTCTGTCTGGTATTGTCAGATCACTTGAATGCGAGCAACTGTAGTTTATTTCGACATGGTGAAATTGATTTGGGGCACCCATTTGACCCCGAGCGCTGGCAATCAGCGATACGATAGGCGTAAGCGGGGATGAAGGGTAGCGGGGGGGGAGCTCCGCCATCTAGCCAGCTCGCCCGGAGGCGGAGGGGGTATTAGGTCCTGTCATACTCTAATTAGAGTGCATACAGTATGAATAAACAACAACATACGATCGGCGTAGAGTAGATGTTCTCATAGATTGCGATGACAACCAATGCTGAAACATTGGTATTGCAGAGCAACTGGTGATGCAGCCAGACGGACACCTCTACCTGGCTGGAGTTATCACGAAGTTGAGAAGATATTCTCGGCATCCGCAGCGTCGGGTCCTGGATCAGTGGGGTGAGGTTTCGGAAGCAACAAAGACATTGGGCCAGCAAACTGGGGCAGTCGAAGATCGCCGGAATAGTTGTCGGGGTCTGCGTTCTTGCAGTTACTGCTGCAGGAATCTTATGCGTCATTCGCTTAAAACACCGCCAATGGAAGGATACTAAGTCCGTTCAAGAAAGCTCCCTGCTTCCCGAACTACCGGCTATTAGAGATCCTGCCGAGGCACCCACAGGCCATGCACATGAATTGCCCGACTCGGAGAGATCGCCCTTCCCGGGCCATCTGTTACGTCCTAAGAGATACCTAGTACATATTCCCCTCACGTACTTCGATCAATAATAGCTAGTTACGCAGCACCCTCATTCTAAGTTATATGGCGGCAATGCAAATCTCCAACCGCTTGATGGACTTAATGAAACCGCTATTACTTATTTGTGGGACGACAGTGTGGGGTGACAGACGTCGTAAATTTAGGGAAAGGAAGTCAAGCGGTGGAGGCGGCATTATTAGAGCAAGATGACGGAGATGAACATAAAACGAGAAATTCATTCATAATCAACCTACAGTATGCTGTTCTGAATTCTGCCGGTGGAGGCCTGCGGTAGAAATCCCATTGGAGCGTTGGAGTGTGAAGGTAAATGTTGCTGCTAACGTGCCTAATCTGTATTGTCTAGGTGTAGTCGCGCGGGAAATCAAGATTTGCGTATGCTTTCGCATTTTTCTCTTTCTTATTTACGCTCACTGAGTTGCATCTGTATGAGTGGCCACTTGATACCGGTGCAAACTCCGGGCTAGCTTGTTTCCATTTTGTTGCGATAGTGGACGGAAATGCAGAGATTTAGTGAAGCAACAGCAATCACTCGATTACTATCTATCGGGGTTGTTCAAAGTAGAGATAGAGAAGCTTGATTGTATCCTATATACGAGGGCCACAAGGCCACATATATATATCAGCACAAGTACGGCTGAATGCCATCAGCCCGTATCAGAGTCAACAGTCATCTCCGGCCATACGAGACACCACCGTCTCCGGCCATACGAGACATCATCATCTCCTGCCATACAAGACACCATCATCTCTGGCCATACGAGACACCGTCTCCGGCCATAGAAGACTCATCTCCAGCTGAGACCTGTATATGCAATAGGGGGTGCGGACAGTTAGTCTTTGTACATGTGATGATTTCCCAAGCATGATGTCACGCGACCTTGCAATGCAATTCAACCGTTCCCGAGTTGTGACGCCAAAGGCAACACAGAATAATTTTGTGCTAAAAAATTGCAAAGTTCTCACTACACACGCCCACGCTTCTCTATATGTAATTATTCCAGCATTCTCACATCCCCTGTCTGCTTCGCCGTCCCAACTAACGCATGCCATGACACTTGTGATTAAACCCCCGGGTTTCCTAGGTTCTACCGCGGCGTGGGATCATGATCGCTCGCTCCAACAGTTGTCGGTTTTCCACCGCTCGCTTGCCCCCTGAATTCACCGCACGTGAACGCCGGCAAATTGTGCACACACCCGGCTGGACCATAGACGTAGAACGCAAGGTCATTGTCGCATGTTTTCCCTTTCAACCACAGCCTTGCAACATCCGGATCAAGGTAACAGTCTTTCCGGTTCATTACAAGCTCCAACGAGTGGTTTTCTTGACTGCTCCCGTACCAGCCTGGGTACGAAATGTCGTCGTGGGGATGCTGATTGCCGTCGCAGTTGCTTCCAGTCCACATTCTGCGGTAGCAATCCCAAATTTAGCGTTATCCTGTCTTCAGAGGATGGAGGGACATACATTATATTCAGATGGCAACTATTGTCGGTGTCCCGTGCTTGCTTGCTGTTCTCTTTCCCCACCGCATTCTGTGCGGCAGCCAGTGCGTCGGCGAAGAATACGGTAAGAATGGCGGTGTTGAGTTTCATGGTGACAGGTGCGGAGGTGAAGGGAAGTTAGAGTTTGTGGACGGGAAGCTGCGACGCCTAAGTATAGGATATCTTACCCGCCTAGTTCTATATTTGCTAGTATATTAAGGGATGCGGCACTGCACCGATGGTCAACTTAATCGAATTGAATGAATGTGAATTTAGAGGGAGCTCCCGGTCAGGGGATACGGTAAAGCTTTCACACGTTGTGCAAGGATTAAAGTCTAATCTAGTGGATGAAATTGCGTATGTATGAACAAGGTAGAGTAGTTGACTGCGCAGGATGCCCAATTTACCGACTTGTGATATGTACTCTATGCTTGATATATCGGCATTACATCTTATCAGTTGAAACTTGAAATTCACATGTTTTATCTCGTCAAGGTATTGTTAATTCATTAGCACGGGAAGTGATGACACTAGCTGTCATTCATTACTCCCAATAGGATGGCGCACTATAAACCCAGTAACTTTCGTGCAATGAGTCAAAAACATGCCTAATAAAGACCTATTTGGCAGGGCTTCTCTCAGCTGAAACTATGTGATGGCGTTAAGGATAGCGCTTCTACTCGTGCTAGAATTGAGTAGTAAATAAAGCATGGTGTAAAACTTACCTGCAAGGTTAGATACGGTGAAAGAATGGCCGAGCTACAACTTATCATTTCCGCTGTTATTGATACCAGTACGGGGATACCACCTGCTGAATTTTCGGGTTTTCTGCATCCTTATATCAATTTCTTGGGAATGAGATCCTATAAGGCTACACATTAGTCTCTGGTGCAGCGTGTCGCCAAGTTCCGTTGTGTTACGTATTCAGCCTTCTCTGCGTCTACTTACTGTTGACTCGGGATCTGGCCCAGTGGCTTCCCTAGTCACCCAGAACCGTATAGTGGAGCCGAAGGCTGTCGAGGATGTGGCCGGTGGCTTATGGCCTCTTCCCGAGGAGAACTAGCCACTGGTCGCATACCCGGAGGCCTAGTCTCAGTAGTGGTACTTAGCTTCGGGTATGACATTCGACATCCGAGAGTCTAGTGCCTTCTTTCTCCAACCCTAAATCTGTCTTTCTCTCTCTGTGTACGGTAGACAATTGAGCACCTTCATTCTTTCTCGATTCTTCTCAACACTTACTCGGTGATAGCGTGAACAGGGGTCAAGTTTCTGGTAATCCCCCTGTCACTACCTTCCCAGGTCGGCGGATCGGTCGGCGTTCTACCCGTTATTAGCCATACAATCCCAGTCATCATCCCAACAGTATTACCATACAGGCCCGAGGTGACCTGAGAGCTGATTACCGTACCAAGGCCGAGGTAAGTACCGTACTAAGCGCGAGGTTATCTGAGAGTCGAGAACCTTCACTCAAATCCCGATGTCTTCGGGCTAAATCCTTAGTCAGACTCCCCCTTTAGTCTAAGGTCATCGGCAATCAAAGAGAGAAGAGAAAATCAAAGCAATAAGATAGAGAAGAGAAGAGAAGAAAAGATCCAAAAGCAATCAACATATGTCTTCCACCGTCAACTGAGTATCCGAGTCCAAATCCAAAGCAATCCAAAGTAATTCAAATCCTACCCAAGGTCATGCCATTTCATCTATCCGAGACTAATATCCTTCATAGACTTGCTGAGGTTTACTTCCCCCAAGAGCCTTAGTAACAGCATCAATAATTAGCGTTGATCACCGAGCCCACGTTGGGCACCGAGTCCGGCTTGGTGATATAGAAAAGAAATCGTTGCTACTACGAAGGGGAGAATGAATACAGTGGAATCGGGGGCAAAGCCATGGGATCGGCGCAGACTGGCTTCGAACGGTACTACGGAAGGGTTAATGTACGAAAGGGCACTTTTCAAATTTCGCCCGACCACCACCACACATCTGGATACAAGGGTTAAAAAATAGACCGAAAATTAATTTTAAACATCCTACCAACTGCAAATAGTAAGATCAGGTGAGGCTCAAAAAAATCCATTTTACTTGAATAAGGCATTGTTTTCGAAATTCATAACTGTCAGCAAAAAATACGGATTTTTTCAAGAGAAAATTACTTCAAATGAAACAGCATTTACATGTAAATCAGTATGACTTTCGTAATTATTGAGGTTGTTACCACAATGTTGCAGTGCCGTTGACACAAGGTAACCAAAGTAGGGTGCGTTTCTCAGCACGACAAAAAGCCAGCTGGCATTGTCGCTTATCGATAACATTTGATTATAACACTTCAGTCTCTAAATTGAGGCAAATATCCGTGTGTAATTTGGTAATTTTTTTGTTCCTTAATGAGGTTTTGTTGTGTTGCATTGTGCCGGGAAGTGGAGCTAGAAATCAGCCAGGTAATGCATGCCAGCAAATGTGCCGAGAAATGCATCTCTCATAGCGAATGTTGAAATACTGATTGCTAGAGGCTTATATTCTAAGTAGAGGTACATTCGTGTTCTTATATATACGGTATTCGGAGCATGTCTTGTACGCATGCATGCGCACTCAGCTGGCGTCTCCAGTCGAGTCTGGCATCTCCAGCTGAGCCCCGATTGACCATCATCCTAGAGAGATTATGCATCAGCCCAACTGAAGCCATACATCAGGGAGCTAAACCATATATGCAACAGCGACTAAGAAACAAAACAGTCCGATAACACTCCTCCAGATTCTCAGAAGTCATGCCCAATTACATGTAAATACTGTGTTCAATTTTGAGCAATTTGGCCGACAAAAAATCTGTGTTTTTGGGGGGACAGTTAAGAATTTGAAAAAATAATCTTTACTCAAGTAAACAAAATAGAGTATTTTGTGCCTCACCTGATATTACTATTTGTCGTTGATAGGATGAGTTCCGGTCAATTTTTTTCCCATGGTATTATGTGTGTCGGGCAAGATTTGAAACGTGCCCTTTCGTACATATGCCCTTCTGTATACTACTCGTGTGATGATATTTGTAGATAAGTTGAAGAACTGATGTGAAGGTCCTCCATTCCTTAGTACTCAGGAGGTTAGAGTTGATGTAAAATTTCGCCAATTGTCATCAAGAGGAGTAATTAATAAAGGATTGGTACAAAGAGGGGTAGTGGTCTCAACAGTTCGAATCAGACCTAGTGCAAGGTGTGAACCAGCTCCCATGGTCTGGTCCGAGCAGTGCACCTGTCCGGTCATCTCACTGCCCGTTTGGTCCATGTTTCGACTAGTTCGAACTACTCCCTGAATGGTTCCTCTCATATCAATTGTAGTTAGCATTGGGGACGGTAAATTGAAGTCCATACCCTTGAAGGGGTCACAACTCACCATCGAAGGTATCAAAAGGTATTCCATCCATGATATCTTGCGCCGAGGTCATTGTGTGAGTAGTGATGAAAGTCACGATCGAATAACCCCTTATTTTATAGATGATTCAGTCACCGCTTTTGAACATGGGTGGCCACAATGACACTGGTTCGAACTAGTCCCGAATTAGTCTCTTAAAAAAATTGAACTAGTACTGTTGGTCAGGTCCCGACGTTCGTACAGGTGCCATTCACGGTGCCAGTGTTGCACAGGCAGCCACTCTGAGCCCCTGAGTCGTGTACCCGAGTGCCACCTGATCTAAATTTTCCCCATTGCCAGTAGGAGTGGCAGAAGTAGGGATTGAACAACATATCGTGTGATTTACACAATTTTATTGTGAGAATCGGATGGCCCCACCAATTGGCCAATTACATTGGGTGTCATTACCTAATGAGACCTCTGGAAGAATGGCGCTACAAATGCCACTTCAAATACCACCACGGTTTATCATAGTATTGCCACTATTCCGAATAGACGACCTACTCAATATGCACTACCTTGTGCAAATTGCAGTCGACCGGGTCCTTCTCCTCCATCGTCTCCGCCACCTCCATTTGCACCTCTCCCGGTAGCCACATCGAGCTCGCAGAAATGGGCAGGGTTCCCAACCGTCGTTCCGGACTATAGTCTTAGGGGGTCCAAAATCATCGTCCCGTCTCGGGCACATGTGTGGAGGGGCCGGTCCGTCTCTGGCAGAAAACACCAGGACTAGAGCCCAGTATTAATGATGGTAGCGTTGACTAGGGTCGGATATAGAAAATCCGGCTCCGGTATGTAGGTTCCAGGTCACAGCATCCGGGAATCCATCTTCACCCGAGATGAAGTTGTACCGAATCGGAGGATTTTAAGCTTCATTAACTTTGAATTTTAATTCTTGTGGGGACCACTTTGAACTGTTGGGGCCCACAGTCCTGTAGTCTTGTTATGGAGTGCCCTGGTCTGCCCAGTTCTAATCTTGAGCCCCGAAAACTTGAGTGTGGTCTCGGGCATGTCGTTGGACAGATGGGACGGACTATTGGGATGCTTCGAAATAGGCACCACGGCATACGCGAACACTGTGCAATGTTGATGTTTTCCCATGCTTAAGAGGTTTCGGTAGCTGCTGCATAAAGCGATGGAGGTGTTAAACAGGCCGGTACATATAACGGAGTGGATATGACGGATGTTTTTGCAGGATGAGGCGGGTATGTGGGGGCTGTGGGGGAAACGCTTCGGGAGGCGAGAGGCCCATGAATGTAGGTAGAGATGGAGTGGGTCGTTGGCGGGATGAGTTTAGTGTCCACGAGGAGCGGGTTTGAGGCTTATTGAATGGGTAGGTCAGATACACCAATGTGGGGAGAGCCAAGGCTGATGCAGGTGAATAGCACAATTCCGAGGATTTTGGGGATGAAGAAGGAGAATGCTGAGAAGGTGTGTAGAGATGCAGTTGGGGATGTAGGGGATGAGCGGTGTAGGGATGAGCTGTGTAGGGTTTGGTGTAATTTGTGAATGGAGATATTGATTTGGAGAGGGAGAAAGAAAGATTGAGCGCTAACAGTGAGTGGGAGATAGTCATGTTATTCATAGACAGAAACCGGGGGGCGAAGAGGTGTGAGGGAAAGGCATAGGGAAGGGTGGGAATGGAATGTTATCATATTTTATGTTGGGTGTTATATGTACATGGATGGGAATTTAGAAATTGCTGACACTCGTGAACTCGGGGGTGAGGCGGTATTATAACTAATATTAGGAGTATTTGTCAAGTTGTAACTAGCCATGCTCCCGGAGATGTAAATGGAAACTTCACTTTTTAACTGTGTTTCTTATGTTACCCGTGACGTACCGCATTGACTTCGAGATTGGTATTCACCACCGAGAATGAACCGCTTCCAATAGGACAGTGGTCACAGCTACTGATGCGAATGTAGGGATCCCAGTATACAGATGCAAATATTACTTGCTGATGTATACACCGCCATTGCACCTGAGAAATCGTACTACAGCAACTTATATTGAAGGTGGAGATATGTAGGTGTAGGATTAGAATTTCCTGTATATATTTCTCCTCCGTTGCTGCTATATACATGTACTATGCACCTCTCTCCACTGGCTTTCCCCACCGGCTTTCCCCACTGGCTTTTTCTTACATTTAATAGTATCGTCAAACCTTGCAGTTGTCTAGTAAGGCAAGAATAAGCGAGTGACGGTCCATAATCAAGACAGATCCCGAGATTGGTGGTCACAAGTTAGTTTACCTGTAATCTCAAATTTCGTGCTTTATAGCAACAGTTGGCAAAGGATTTAGCCTGAAGGCTATCGGAACTAATGCGGGCACTAAACTTAGCCTCGGGCTTGGTACGGGTCCTATTTCTCCGTGAATCTCGGGCATGAGTAGTCCTTCACTTTTGACATGAATGAACAAAATTTTCGTAAATCTACAAATAGAAATTTAATTACCGCACCATTTGCCCCACCGAGCAGAAGAAGTGATCTCATTCTATTACCTGACGAGTTGGGTGTTCATTTTACTAGCCTGTGACTGTTGAATGTGTACTTGGATCGTGAGTCTCAGCATCGTCTGAAGTCTTGTATGAGAATGAGGACTTGTATGGAGATGGAGACTGTATGAGGATATGCATCAGGACCAGGGTGATGCATCTAATGTCAGATACAGGATATGTGTACACATATGGTAGATTGTACATATACAGACTTTGGCCCTTGAGAGAGAGCAATCAATATACTTTCAACGGGTTTTGACCCTGGCTATTACTAATATCTACATTCGCATGATGTATTCTACAAACTCTTTCACCATTTCCAAACACAGCCTTAAAAACCCTAAACGTAGTCACCATAGCAAAAGCCTCGTAACCAGCAATAAAACTTCCCACATTGAGGAGCCATCTCAATGATCAGCTGATGATATTCTTGATGACTTCCTCCCCAGCCACGTTCCACAAGATATAGTGGGGCGAAATATCTAATGCCCCCACTCCAACTAAGATGGATGGATTCATGATATGATACTGGTCCAATCAGCATGGAATGGAAGGGCTGCTCGTGATGTGTCCAGGGCCAGGTAACATCCCCTTCATATAGTCGGATCTCCACGAGCCTTAGATATTGAGCAATAATCGTACCTTAGCTTACCTTTATACTACTACACAATATCGACATTCCCATTTCCAACCGTATGTACCGATTTACTATGATATGGAACCATACACGGGCTTATGCCTCTATACTACTATCACTTTTACAATGTCAAATACATTACACATAAGGCATTTCACGAATGTCCCATTTCCGATGCGCGAGACATCCTTCTGATTTGAAGGCTCTGATTGCATCCGCAGACTGTCTTGATCAGTCCATTCGATTCAGGTTAACGGTAACAGAGAAGATTTCGTGTGGATTCCAGAGCTCAATTGGCCAGAGATGGGTTCCGATTTCTGAGAAGGAGAAATCATCCCGATTTGACAGTGGCAGATTGTAGAAGCAAAGAGGATTGAAAACTATGCCCAATTGAGGTTAATGGTAGAGACAATTGCTAGTTGTTTCCAGATGCCAACTGGTCAGGACACGTCAGCGACCAAGTCAGTTGAAGTCAATTGCAACAAATTAACACGAGAACCCGAAGACTTTCAATCGTGGCATCAATGATATTCGATAAGACACTATCCAATTGAGCCAATTGACAATCGCTGGGATGATGCTACACCTCACGTGTCCATGAGCGTTGCATGACTGGTAATGCCCAAATTGATTTCGACAATAGTTTGATCATTATCGAGCAAGCCCAATCGAATGCGTACTGCCAAGTCGAGTCAGTTCATTGGTAACGATAGTCAATTGACGAGAATCGGTCAGTTCACTCGACCAAGTGCACCTACCGAGGATCAGGGTGGGTTTACAAAATACTTGCCATACACATCCATTCACATCGCCTGTGGCGGTTCCAATCGCCATTACCTTCTACACCACATAATGAAGTTATCTATGTTACGGATGCCGCGAGGAGTTTACTGCAGCGGCCCAGGAAGTATTTCAAGGCTATATATTAATGAATCAAATATGATTACCAATATGATTACCGATGTCATGTGTCTATTGACTGTCATTTTTCAAGATAGTGGAAGAGCGATCGCAGATTTCGCTGCAGCTCAGATTGGGAAGTATAACAACCACTGAATGATCTAGAGATGCTGGCAGGGTTGTTTTATAACAAAAATCGTTGATTATCACAATTGGCATCTGATTGGACAACCGAATTTGATATGTAATGAGAGGAAGCCATTGGCGCCAACTCTATTCGGTTTCTTCAAACAAGTCAACGAAAGCTGATCAATCTCGAAGGACCGGATATGGATATGTTTCCACTCAATGGCATACAAAGAAGGGTTTTAGTAACACCAAGGAGACGGTGTGTATTTGGTCGCCGGGACTCTGAGGATCCCTCGGAAAACCGAACGATCGATTACCTGGGCACTGGGCACTCTCACGAGACCAGCGGATTCAGCATGTATGTAAATGTACAAATAGGTTCAATTAATGTGTCTATCCCCACATGGGAATGGATGGCTTTTGGTTGTTAGACAGTCCCAATTGTATGTGGCAAGCACATTATTTGGTTGTCTGACAGTCCCAATTGGGCGTGACAAGTACGTGATTCGCTGAGTGAGCATATTGGTACAACTGGTGGCAGCTGCAGTGGATACACTGTACACTGGACACAGATAGGGGTCGCCTTGGTACCAGTGCAGGAATTCTACCGTCGACTTGCGAAGCGTTAAACTTTAGCACTGCATCCCCAGAGTGTGTGGAAGAGGTGGCAGTGGACCGGGCAGGCTGTCAGGTATGCCCCGGGAATATATTTTGATCACGGCTCGGGTGGAGGGACGTTCTGATGATGGCTGTAACCCATATATACACATTTTTGCAGTCACTGCAATTGAAAATACTCTGGCCCGTAACCAGTGTGGTCAACCGTCCTGTCCGTCCGACATCACCCAGGATTCAGACGGGATGGCAGCTCTCCGTCCGTCCCCGGGACGCTGTCGACACTTAGACGAAGGACGGGGACGGTTGGCAAGGACGGCCGGGGACGGATCAGTTCCGTCCCCGGCAGTCCCCGGCGGTCATCTACCGACATCCATAGACTTTGTTCAATGTACATCATAAAAATAATATAAATTTGGTATATACTTGAATGTAGGTTCATCGATGTATAGATAAGTATAGTGTTAGCAACGGTTCCAGGTTACCCGGCTTCGGTCCGGGTTGGAACTGGAACCGCCACCCCGGTCCGGGTTAGGAACCGCCAAGGAACCCGAACCGCGCTGTCTTGGCGGGGTTGTTACCCGGACCGGACATAAACCCGGGGTTTTTGGCCGGGTTGTACCCGGACCGCGGTTCCATTTTTACGGTTCCTGCAACTTTCGCTCCAATCAAGCATTTGAGTTCTGATCATATCATGAGATGATCAGTACGTAGATTGTGCAGTTCGAGTTGGTCTTTCACCTCCCGCTTTCAGATTTGCGATCCCACTGATATTCATTGTGTGGCTGTGAAATAAAGGCCCATTTTACACGAAATTAGCGGGTTTTCGATCGCGACGCAAGGAATATCAGTCGAATCCCAAATCTGAAAGCGGCAGGTGAAAGGGCGGCTAGAACTGCACAATCTACATACTGATGATGTTACGATACGATCAGAACTCAAATACTTAATTGGAGGCAAAGTTGTGATGTTGAAATGCCGGGTTTTTGGTGGTAAATCCGGCCCAATTGCAACGGTCCGGGTTTTCGTGTGGTAAGAACCGTTGCAACGGTTCGGTTCCGGGTCGGAACCGGACCCGGAACCGACCCGGGAATTTGGAACTGTTGCTAACACTAGATAAGTATGGCTGAGCATGGTCAGCACGTATCTCCAGCCCCGTATCATCAGGCTGAATGTTAGGTTGTACCTCTAGCCCCATATCCATGAGCCCGTATGTCAGCCCCTATCCATTAGCCTTACAAAGTTCCAAATATGTGAAGATCTTGGGTTTCATCTAAATATAACTGTAACCGCCCAATGACGCCCGGGGACGGTGGATGTCTCCCGGGGACAGTGATTCTATCCCCCCCGGCCATTGTCGGTCGTCACTCCGGCATTTATAAACTTGGACGGGACTGACGGATTCGCGCCGTCCCGTCCGCCCTGGCAACAACTCGGACGGCACTACCGTCCCCGACCGGCGGACGGGACAATTGACCACACTGCCCGTAACAACATTTTCTAGACCTTCTTCCTGAGAGTGGGAGTTTGTTCAGGGCTGCAGGGACTGACCGTGGAAAGCATCTCGAATGGTGAGTGAGGAACCAGGCACTGGATGGGTGAGCAGTAGTGTTAGCAACGGTTCCGGGATACCCCGCTTCGGTCCGGGTTGGAACCGACCCGAAGGACCTGGTCCGGGTCAGGAACCGCCAAGTAACCCGACCCGCTCTGTCTTGGCGGGTTGGTTACCCGGACCAGACATGAACCCGCGGTTTTTTGGCCGGGTTGAACCTGGACCGCGGTTGCACATTACGGTTCCGGCAACTTTCACTCAAATGAAGTATTTGAGTTCTGATTGTATCACTATATGATCAGTATGCAGATTGTGCAGTTTTAGCCGCTCTTTCACCTCCCGCTGTCAGATTTGCGATTGGACCAATATTCATCGAATCGCTGTGAAATAACCTCACTTTTCAGGCAAAATTCACGGGTTTTTGATAACGACTGGACGAAAATTGGTCCGACTGCGAATATGATAGCGGGCGGTGAAAGCGGGACTAAACTTACACGATTTACCCACTGATCATGTCACAATACGATCAGAACTCAAATACTTAATTGGAGCGAAAATTGTTGACTTGTTCTGCCGGGTTTTTGGTTGTAAAACCGGCCCAATGGCAACGGTCCGGGTTTTCGTGTGGTAAGACCCGTTGCAACGGTTCGGTTCCAGGCCGGAACCGGACCCGGAACCAACCCGGCGATTTGGAACCGTTGCTAACAGTAGTGAGCAGAGAGCAGCGGTGGTAGTAGGTGCAGCAGAGAGTCCACATGGGAACCATTGATGACTGATACCGGCAGACCCACAGACGAGAGGATTATGGGATGGCGGGCCTTGGCTGTGTCATTGACGAACCATTTTACATCTGGGCTCCTCGAAATTCCTCCGTACTGCAACATATCTACTTCACATTGAGCACTATTGTCTGCAAATGGTGCCTATATATGGCAGAGGACATATACTGGCCATATATGGAGATTTTGTTGAGGGTTTCAGCAATGAGGAGGAGATTCTCCTGCAGCATCAGTCAATACACCCTGCAATTGACTCAGAACCCGGCTACAATTTGCCATCTGGGCGGAATTAGAATTCATCGCAGTCGTGATGAATGGAGTTGAGCTCACCGGAGTTGAGTTGTGTGAAGTGGAATGGTATTCCTACAATTGCGTGTAGTAGGATCATGGATGTTGACTGAATCATCTCATGCCGTATGGAAATATCAATGAGTTGGTATTTTCATATGATGGACGATTTGTCACCTGATGGATTATGGGACTGCAATGCACAGTCAATGGATTGTGGATAGTATAGAGGTCAGTATCAATGACTTTTGGAGAGGCTAGTGACCTACAGGAGAAGTCACAGAATGCGACAAAGGAGCGCAGCTGTACTCCTAGAGGAAACGAATGGCTGCAGCCCACTGGTCCCCCACCGCAGATGGAAATCCACAAGTTGTTGCTGGTGATGACCGCCAGGAGATGGATCCAGTCGGAGATGGATTGCAGGTGGATATACATCCCGTCTGGATATGAATGGAAGAGCACAGGTGGATGATAGGAGGCTGCTAACAATCAATCTCCTTTCTTATATAACGCTGCAATGTTACAATCATGCACAGATATGCAGACCCAAGATGTACCGTCCATATGTCTCCACTGAGTACAATACTGAGTACTATTCAGTGCAGTATTGAAAGATACCAAATTATACAGCTAACAGCCATGTTTCACTACTCAGTACAAGTTCGAATCAGATACTGACACAGTCTCTGTGATCCCGAGTCACAAAGCTCCAATGCTCACACCGCATATCGTGAAGCAGTACAAGATTAGCCCTTGGTGGAGCAATGAACTGTAATGATGGGAATGACCTTACTGGAATCAAAGACAACCCCAATCTCGAGCAATCACCACACCCGATGTGCAGGGAACAAGCAACGCGGACCACACATACCAGCTGAGAATCGCAGCTGGTGATTGGTTGAGGTGCGCACCTGGGATGATATCAGCAGCAGAGTCTACAACCGTACGTGGAGACGAGTCAGGCAAAGTCTCTGGAGCTGAAGTGACAAGTGAATTCAGACACCAACAATCTGGATACACAGACACATGACAGCAAGCAGAACGGGAAAAGGAGCTGAAAGCATAACCAGAGGACAGCTGGCAAGCACACCCAGCAGTTGAAGATGATAAGTGCACCAACCACAGGGCGGATGTAAAATTTAACAACAAGTGCACCGACTTGGAGGATGATCATTGAGACTGCATGAGCACCAGAGAGATGATGAGAATATCGAGTGAGCTTGATCTATTCCAAACGTGTGCAAATACCACAACCAAAGCAGTTCCGAACAAGCCCGAAAATGACCTCTAAACGTACCAAATAGTCCACTGAGTGGCATCATAACAGACAGTCACCAAACAGCATCGCCAGAGACAGTCACCAGATAGCATCCTGAGACAGCTGAGACCACTCCTGAGCGATGATGGCTGAGCATCGCGTCCAAGATCATTGCCTACAGAGTCTGAACTGTGATTGCATCAGTAGGCTTTCAGGAGCCATACCAACCGAAGGCACAAACTGGGATGTTTTCAACAGGGCATGCCGAACTGGATGCTGTATGACCATATTGGAAGCCAACAAGCGTTCTTGGTGGATTGTGAACGAGTATGGATGTAACTACAGACGTGCACTATGTGAGAGCGACCGGCTGCAAGGCATGATGTCAGATTTCGATGCTGGCCTACCAAGCTATGGATGAGGGTCTGGATAGCGCCAACATACTGGAATATACAAGGTATGAATGACAATTTCATGAAAATCTTACGAGATAGATACGGGGTGATATATGAGGACTATCGCCGAAGGCTGTGATATCGAGAAAAGATGGTATAATCCACGCTGAATAGTCAAGTCCGCATTTTCCGTGCAGATTCAACTCGAATCACTGCTGAAGGAACATCTAAAGCAGCATCAATGCTCACCGAGGGGCTGGGCCTGTAGAGTTGTTCACTAGGAGTTGGGAGAGCTCCAGTGCTAGTGTATTTCGATTTATTGTGAGTATGACTGGTTACTGCGATTGTAACAAGTTAAATATACCGATGTAATGACTGATGGCAATTGCAATACTGAGCAGCAAGCAGAAGTCACCATCGATGCCGCGAGACAAGACGAGGCTAAAACTATGACTGCGGATTTCACCGAGATTATTGTGTCTAATGACGACATAGACATATACTAGTTGCTGGTTACAAGCACGAGATTGGATGGTTAGTTGCCAGACATTCGGGAAGTGAAGATATGCTGAGCGGTGTCTGTTTTGACCTCTCCTCAGTCGCTTCTCATCACTTGGTGTACTTCTTTAATTCTTTCGATCTCGGCCCAGTACAAATGGCATCTGCACTGGTTTATACCACCCACGTAGATAAGGCAAGTGGATGTGGCATTTCGCTGTGTGCTGGATCTGCAGAGAAGTTGCCCTGAGCGGTGCTGATCGGGTGTTGTGATTAGGGGTTTGTTTGTTCGCGTACATTGAACGCTTATTTCATGGTTTCCTTTCCTTCCTACTCTTCGTCAAGGTTATGCATCCCTTGGGGGCTGAACTCAAAGAGGAGAAAATGTAATGGGATGGATGCACTTAAATGTCCAGGGCCAGGTAATACGATCGGTATATAGTTGGCTACCTGTTCAAAGCTTGTCTTCTGTTTTCCCTTTACCTGTCTAGGAATTCAACATTCAGCAATTCTTTGTAGGAGAAAACTGAAAATAATACTTCTCCACAGAAGGATTGCAATTTTATATATCTGTTTTATATCCCTCATGCTGCCATAGTCTTGCCAGGGGGTACTGGTCCACATTGTACACAAAGTCAAGGATACTTGCTTGTAGGTGTATTGTATCAACTTCTGAATATCTCACATCATCTGATCACTGTGATTAAGTGTTCATTTATTGATTTCCTACTAACATGATCAAGCCCAAGATTACAAGAGATTCAAAGTTGATGTAACAATATTGATGGGATGTCCAGAGTGAAGTATGGAATGCAATTGTGAATACATTTCCACACCCACGACCAGAGCTTGTTCTTCTCCAACCAGTTGTAATGGCGGCACATGACTCAGGGCAGGGTAATCTATTTTCAATTAATTTGGCATGCTACGAGACTTGGATTTTTAGCTATAATCGCATGTATACAAGTTCCGGCGGTGGCTTCGCTGCCCTTTGGAGGTACCCAGATTGATCATCTGCAGCTCAACTCCTAGGTATACCTTACCCCTGGCTTTCAAGTGCTTGGAGGGTAACAAAAGTTGGGGTCACTTCCAGATATGACATCAAGTCCTGGCAGCCATTTCACTGTGCTAGAACATGTAAAGATAATCTAGTGACATCTATGACTTGATTTGTGTGAAGTAAAAAAGTTGAATGCACCACCTGGTCTCTCTACCAAATACCACACATATGGTGCCATGCCACCCTCCACACCAATGACTGTCTGTATCGAGGTGAATATTCTACTAAATAGACTATCCGGCCACTCTGCTAGTTGTTTCTGTTCAGGGACATTATGGTGGAGAAGAAGAATGGAGAAAGAAATCACTACCACAGTAGCAAAAGGAGTGAGGCTCTATGACTTACTCAACTGCCACTGATATACCCTAGGATTTGTAGTGGTGAATCAGTGGATCTAGAAGGCAGAAGGCCTATCTTCAACATTACACCATACCTCTTGCAGCAATGTAAGGGGATTCTGGAGGAAGCAGTTCTAGCTCGAGGGGTATAAAAAGAGGGTGACAGCATTTGATAGAACACCCAGCCTTGAGGAACCACACATATTGCATGGATCAACAAAAGCTCAACATGAGTACATGTAACCAAGAGCTGGAAAGAATAGAGTGTGTATTTCATTGTGTGGTAAAATGATACATCCGCAAAGGTACATATCGACTATAGTCTGTGCTCTGCGTACATGAGTACCTGCACAGCTTGTAGCAAGCTTCCCATGGACCTCTGCACAATGTGCAGTCTATAGTCATCTACAGTCCATTCATAGAGGTGTGCACCTGTGCCTATGGAACAATATAAGACTGGTGGACAGAGATGGATGTATATCAGTGTTTACTACATGGCTGTTATAGCAGTACAGAGTCCACTGGAGAGCCTGCAGGCAATTGAATGCCTTATCAGGGCCTACTCTGAAGCCTGCTTGATATCCTGCTTGGAAGCCTGCTCCAAAGCCTCCGTGAAAGGCTGCTTGATACGTCAATGGCAGATCAACACATGGGAGCTGGGCCTGAGAGATGCATCCTTCGGGAGGAGTGAAGTTTTGCACGGGATGCTTTGGCCAAACAAAATCTCTGACTTTGTGGAACGTTTGACAAGAATATTGACCAACTGAATATACTTGTGTAAGTCCTTCTAGTACTATGACCACCATCAGCAACACTATCATCATCGCCATCATCACCATGGCTATCATACCATTGCCATCATCACTATCAGCCCTGGACTGAATGTGCACACATACACCCACAATCTGTAGGCTGCAGGCTGCAGATTTTGCTAGAAAATCTGAGTCCCAAGATCCAATTTTCTACTTTGTCTGCAGAATATAACATTGTGATTGTCAATACCATGACTATGAGGCATTGTGAAATCTCATTGTAGTGGGCACAATAAAGATAAGGTTCACAGTTTAATATTGACTGATGTTATGATTTCTGCCATGATATGCCACCCACTACCCACCATCTGCCTCCTGGTGCCCGGTGGCTGTAACTCTGCAAGTCTCTGGATGAAATACCAAGAAGCATACATGGGAGCATATAGTCAGGTGAAATTTGGAGTGTCATGCCTCTTGAGAGTGAACTTGGAAGCATAGAGCCAAGTAGGCTGGGAGTGTATCATGTAACACAATTGGGGACATACTGGAGAGCATGCTTGGGAGTGTAAATGAGAGCATTTTTGGAGCCTACATAAGAGCATATATGGCAGCGAGTGTACCGTCACGTGGAATTAGGAGCGTCCTTCAGGGCACGCTTGGAAGTGTACTTGAGAATGTACTTGGAGGTGAACCTGGAAACATACTTGAAGTTTACTTGAAAGTATCTTGAGAGCTTACCTGGAAGCTTAGAGTCAAGCAGGCTTGGAGTGTGTTATTGAGTGCGATTGGAAGCATACTTGGGATCGTGCTGGGAAGTGAAATTGGGAGCATCTTGAGAGCTTACTTTGCAGCGTACAATTCAATGTATTTGGCAGTGTTGTTGAATGCTGCATGATGTATAGTATTAAGCACACAAAATTGTATACATATGATAGAAATGTAGTCAACGTGCAGGTTCATAGGAGCTCATCCTGCGATGTATCACATATCTGATGGATTACGATCCCAGAAACCGCTTCTCTAAGAGTTATGCATCATGCAATGTCATTTTTCTCAGTTTACCAATCTACCCCAGAGTCTCCTAAACATATACACTCCCCATCACCCAGTCCACCACTGTTATCCCTGTAACTCTGTACACCACCATCCTGCTGCTGGCTTTCCCTGCCAATGTAAGTAGTGGAGATAAGATATGGATTTTTCCATCACCCTGTAAACACTCAACTCCAACTTCTATAGTATACCAACCGGGAAAAATGACCTTAAGCGACGCATAACTCATAGAGAAGCTGTTTTTGGGACGGTAATTCATAGCATATTTGACGCATGGCACTATGAATGTTCTATGGACCTACATGTTGACTAGATTACTATGATACACATGCGATTTTGTGCGCTGCATACTATACATCACTGCATACAACTCACTTGAAATCAAGCTGCCAGATGCACTTCATTGCGCGCTC